>Ga0187846_10000829_pt1 | contig 17696 bp, 15 predicted proteins | sample TC_taG_FD_161473 | JGI IMG/M metagenome (GOLD analysis project Ga0187846, IMG submission 161473) | Biofilm microbial communities from the roof of an iron ore cave, State of Minas Gerais, Brazil - TC_06 Biofilm (v2) | ecosystem: Environmental > Terrestrial > Deep subsurface > Cave > Wall biofilm...
GATAAGCGCCGAGCACCGACACGATCACCCCGAGGCTGATAAAGACCAAACCCCAATGCCCGACGACGGCCTCCAAAACCGTCGCCATCGAGGGCTGCTGTAAGCCGGCGATCTCGGCGCGCGGCAGCACCGCGTAGGAGAGCAGGGTGACCAGTACCATCAGCGCGGTCACCCCGATGAAGCCAAAGATCGTGGCCACGCCGACGTCCGAGCGCTTCTGCGCATAGCGCGAATAGACGCTGGCACCCTCGATGCCGAGAAAGACGAACACGGTGACCAGCATCGTGCCGCGGACCTGCTCGAACAGGCTCGCCGCGGGCATCCCTTCGCCGCCCCAAAAATTCGCGGCAAACAGGTGCCCTTTGAAGGAAACCGCGAGGATCAAAATGAACAGGATGATGGGTATGACCTTGGCGACCGTGACGACCTTGTTGATCGCCGCCGCCTGTTGCACCCCGCGCAATACCGTGAAGTGAAAGGCCCAGATGCAGATCGACGAGACCACGACCGCGGCGACTGTGTCGCCGTTGCCGAAGATGGGGAAAAAGCCGCCGAGCGTCGATTTGATCAGGACCCAGTAGAAGGTATTTCCGAGGCAGGCGCTGGCAAAATAGCCGAGCGCAGACAGGAACCCGAGGTAGTCGCCAAACCCGGCCTTGGCGTAGGCATAGACGCCGGCGTCGAGATCGGGTTTGCGCTCGGCGAGCGCCTGGAACACTCGCGCCAAGGTATACATGCCGCCCGCGGCGATAATCCACGCGACGATCGCGCCAAACACGCCGGTCGCCGTGCCAAAGGCTCGCGGCAGCGACCAGATGCCCGCCCCGACCATCGATCCGACCACCATCATGGTCAGCGCGAAGAGCGAAATTTTCTCCGTCCGCTCCGACACCGCCGTCGGCGCTGCGGCCGGGACATCGACTAGAACCTGTTGGCTTTCCATCAGAAATTCCTCCCCAGCGCGCGATATTTAACGAGCGCCCAGGCTACTGCACGAGCCGAGCCCGCAGGCGTTGATATTCGTCGTTGGAGATCGTGTTCGAACTCTTCAGCCGTTCTAGCTTCTCGAGTTCGTCGGCCGCGCTGAAGCCGACTACCTGGCGAAGCTCGTCGCGAGCCTGCTGGGCCCGCTGGCTCTGGCGCTCGGCCATCCCGCGGTGTTGCGTGATCAAGTATATGAATATCCCCAAATACGAGAACAAGATCAGCACGATCACCCAAATCGCCTTGGCCCAGCCGGATATGTCGTGACGGCGGAACAGGTCACCAAAAATCGTGATCAGCAACCAGAACCACAGCACGAAGATAAATATCGAAAAGACGTCGGCCAGAAAGTTGGGGAATGTGAAACCGCCTGGAAACAACATGTCGGTTCTCCGCTTGCATGATCAGGTTCCGGGCACCCAGCCAGAAACTCAACCTGCAGTTTTTACAGACATCGCCCGAGCTCCTGCAAGCACTGCCTGCAAAGCCTCTTCCTTGGTCTCGTCGAACGAGCTGCGCAACACCGTCCCGCCGGCGCCACGCAATGCGGCGAGCACCTTGTCAGTGGTCATCTTGCGGATCAGCAGGAACAGGGCCGCATTGCCGGATCGCAATGTTCTCGCCGCCTGCTTCATGAAGTCGTCGTTGATGCCGAGATCGGCGAGCCGGCCTCCGAGCGCGCCCGATGCAGCACCAATGGCAGCACCGGCCAGCGGCATCATGAAGATCAGACCGATCAGCGAGCCCCACAGCATCCCGGAGACGGCGCCGTGTGCCACCGGTTGGAAGAGCTGGTTCAGCTTGACCCGTCCGCGGTCGTCCTTCACTGCGACGACGGCATCCCCCAGCTCGATCAGATATTCCTTTTGCATGGCGAGCAGCATCTCGCGGACACCCTCTGCCTTTGCTTCGCTCGGGAATTCAATGACCAGAAGATCGGACAAGTGTAAATCCTCGGCTCGCTGCGATCCGATTGGCTTTTAGTAGAGGCGTATGCTGCCGGCGCTTGAGCCTCCGGGAGGCTCAGCCCCGATTGAAGCTCGCCAGGCAGCTTTGATGTAGTCGGGATCGATGATCGGGCCGCACTCTATCCGCATCCGATCCTGGCGGAAGGCGGGTTTGTCGCCAGAAGCTGCCCGTAGCGCTTGCTGTCGATCACGTTTTGGCGCGCATCCCAGGACGCTGACACGTCACGCTGGCTAACTATTGGACGGTGCTTCACCACAATTCGCGCCTGTTGCGCGTGGACCGTCGGGGTGGTGGCGATCGTCGCCAATAAAGCGGCCGCTACCGCTAAGGTAAATGCGGTGTTTATCATAACTCTCGTGCTCCTCTGCTCGTGGCACACCGCAGGCTAGCAATTTCTCGAGCACCAGGGATGAGCCCAGAATCCCAAATACGATGCCGGGCGTCCCAATCTCAGCGAGGACGTTCCCGTGAGGGAGGCAAACGTCGTCGGTAAGGCGAAAGAGCGCTCGACGAAATCTGCCTCTTTTTTGACATTACCCGGTCCTGTAGCCTGCCGGATAGCGTGACACCGGCCAGCGCCGCCGTGCGCACCTCGCTGGGTGTGGCCGAACCCTTGTTTGAAAGTGCTGCTGAACCTTGAGGCGTCACCGGAGCAGAGGTCTTCGGCAGGGGCCGAGTTGACTGGGTGATGGCGGGATCCCTGTGGTCGAGGAGCCCGTTGGCCAACCGGATGCGCAAACTGCCCGCATGACCATCGGACCGGCCTGACGAGCGCCAGATGCGCGTCGCCACAGGCCTACGAGGTACCCGACGACAGAATAGCTTCCGGGTTCGTTCAAACGTGCGGTATCGGGGTAAAATTAAAGGGCCCTCTGGAATATTCGGGAATTAGGCACCGCGCGGCACGGATCAAGCTGATCTCGGCGGGCGGGCGGATCCTGGCACCGTTGGCTGGCCCCTCCCCGTATGAACCCCTCATTCGGGCGCCGGCGTAAGGAGGGCCGATGAGGCCGAGCGAGTCAATGCGCACGCAGATCGGGACGCTCATTCTCGCGACGAGCGGCATCCAACTCGCCAACGGTTTTTTTAATACCTTGATCTCATTGCGGGTGGCGATCGAGGATTTCGAGGCGACCATGGCCGGTCTCGTCCTCAGCAGTTACTTCGCCGGCTTCACCTTGGCCGCGCTGCGCTGCGGACGGGTCATCGAGCGGGTCGGGCACATCCGCGCCTACGCCGCCTTCGCCGGACTGGTCGTCGCTGCAACGGCGGCCATGCCGCTCCGGAGCGGACCGCTGCCCTGGCTGTTGTTGCGCGCGGTCGTCGGCTTCGGCTGCGGCGGCCTCTTTATTGCAACCGAGAGCTGGCTCAACGCCAAAGCCCAACCAGCGGAGCGTGGACGGATCTTCTCGATTTACATGGTCGGCACGTTCCTTGCGCTTGCGCTCGGACAGCTGTTGATTGGCCCGGCCGAGATCGAAACCGCAACGCCTTTCAATGCGATCGTCGCCGTCTTCGCCGTGGCGCTGGTCATGGTGAGCACGACCCGCGCCGAACCGCCCCGGTTAGGCCCGGCCGCAACGCTGCCTTTCGGCCACCTCGCGCGTGCAGCACCCGTCGCCGTTGCCGGCGGCGCATTGAGCGGGCTCATCAGCAGCTCGTTCTACGCGCTCGTTCCGGCGTGGATGCAGGACGAAGGGATCCCGCGCGAGACGATCGCAATTTCGATGCTGGCGGCGGTGCTCGGCGGGCTCGCGTTCCAGATCCCGATCGGCCGGCTCTCGGACCGCTTCGACCGGCGCATCGTACTGGCCGCGCTCGGCCTTGGCCTTGCAGGTACCGCAGTCGCTCTGGTCCTTCTGCCGCACTCCTTGCCGGTCGTTCTGCCGGCCGCGGCTCTACTCGGCGGTTTTATGTCGACCCTTTACCCGGTCTGCGTCACCCACGCGCACGACCGCATACCGACCGATCGGGTCGTGGCGGTAAGCGGCCAGCTCATTCTGATGAGTGGGCTCGGCTCGGTGATTGGCCCGCTCATCGGTACGAGCTTCATGGCGCGCTTCAGCATCGACGGAGTGTTCTACTTTATGGCCGCCACCGCCCTCCTCTTGGCCTTCCTGGCCGCGGGACGAAGCTTGACCACACCGCCGCCCGAGCACCGAGAACGGCTTTTCGAGATCCTGGCGCCACAGGCGGCGCCGCTCGCGCACGATCCACTCGGCTCCTCCGACAAGCCCCCATCACTGGACCCCGCCGGGGTCGCTCCCGAGAAGAGTTGATCCGCTCTGCGCCCTTGATCCGATCCTGGACGTCGGTCAAATCGCGGGTCGAATGGGCGAGGCTGAGTCGACCCACGTAACGACCACCTCGTCGCCCGCCCCGCGGCCGCAGACCCCTCACGCGGCCGATTCCGCCAGGACGGGAGCGAGAGGCGCAGGGCGAGAGATGCGAATGACGAGCTTCTCTGCTTCGACGACGAGGAAGAAAACCAGCCCGCCGAGAAGCAACGACGGCCAGATCCAGAGCGGGATCGCCTCGGTCTCGAAGAGTTCCTGAAACGGCAGCGCATAGGTGAATAGGAGCTGCAAGACGACAATCGCGCCTATCCCCATCGCCAAATATTTGTTGCCGAGATGGGCCTTCAGCGACAGGGAAGAGTCCAGCTTGTAGCGGCTGTTGAGCAGATAAAACACCTGGCCGATCACGAGTGCATTGACAGCCACGGCGCGGGCCAGCTCATCGGACGCGTCCTTCGATTTCATCCAGAAGAACGCCCACAAAGTCAGCGCGAGCAACGCCAGTCCGACAAAAGCAACCCGCCATATACCGAAGGCGTCCAGTATCGGACGGTCGACCGCGCGCGGCTGCCGGTGCATGACGTCGAGCTCATGCGGCTCGAAGGAGATCACAAGCCCCAGCGCCACCGACGTCACCATGTTGACCCAGAGAATCTGGGGCGCCGTGATCGGTGCCGTAAAGCCGAAAAAGATTGCGGCCATGATAACGAGCGCCTGAGCCACGTTGGTCGGCAGCATGAACAAGATGGCTTTCTCGATATTGTTGTAGACCGTGCGCCCTTCTCTTACGGCGGCGGTGATCGAGGCGAAGTTGTCGTCGGCCAATACCATCTCGGCCGCCTCCTTCGTAACCTCGGTGCCCTTGATCCCCATGGCGACGCCAACATCGGCTTTCTTGAGGGACGGCGCGTCGTTGACGCCGTCGCCGGTCATCGCCACGATTTCTTTGTTCGCCTGAATCGCCTTGACGAGGCGGAGCTTGTGCTCCGGGCTCGCGCGGGCAAAGACGTCAACGTCGCGCACCCCCTCCTGCAGGGTCGCGGTATCCATTTCCTCGATCTCCGCTCCGGTGATCGCGGTTTTTCCGTCGCCGATGCCGAGCATCTTGGCGATCGCGGCAGCGGTGATCTTGTGGTCGCCGGTGATCATCGTCACGCGGATGCCGCCGGCGTGACATTCGGTCACCGCCTCGATCGCCTCGGCCCGCGGCGGATCGAGCAACCCGATCAGGCCGAGGAGGACCAGATTCTTCGGGAGATCCGCAGGGCCGAGGTTGCCGGCGTTCATCCCCGGATCCTCGAGCCACGCTAAGGCAAGCACGCGCTCACCTTGCGCCGCCAGCTCGTCCGACGCGTTGGCGAAGTGATCACGGTCGATGGGCGCCGCTTGTCCTCCGCCGGTTGCCTGCCGGTCGCAATGCTCGAGGATCACCTCGGGCGCCCCCTTGACCAAGAGAAACTGCTTGCCCGCAGCGTCTCCGTGCAATGTCGCCATGAAGCGGTGTTCGGACTCAAATGGGATTACGTCGATCCGCGGATAGGCGGTCTGCTCGGCCTGACGTTCCAGACCGAGCTTGTTACCAAACGGGTAGAGAGCCCCTTCGGTCGGGTCACCTTCGACCTTCCACGCTCCTTCTTCCTGGTGGAGCTCCGCATCGTTGCAGAGCATCGAGACGCGGCCCATCACCCCGAGAACCGGGTCTTCCCCTGCCGGCGCCTCGTCCCTCATCACTTCGCCCTCGGGCGCATAGCCCTGGCCGGTGACTTTGTACGCCGCATCGGCAGTAACGGCCGACACCACCATCATCTCCATCAGAGTCAAGGTTCCGGTCTTGTCGGAACAGATCCGCGAGACCGAACCCAAGGTTTCGACCGCCGGCAGCCGCCGGATGATGGCGTTGCGCTGGGCCATGCGCTGTACGCCGATCGCCAGGGTGACGGTGATCAATGCCGGCAACCCTTCCGGGACCACGGATACCGCGATGCTGACGACCGCTTGAAAAATCGGGATGAAATCCATCCCCCGGACCCATCTGCCGTAAGCGAAAACCACCACAGCCACCACGGCGATCACGGCCGTGATCGCGTATCCGAATTTCTTGATCTGGCGCAGCAGCGGGGTGTCGAGCGCACTGACCGAAGCCATCAGCTGGTTGATGCGACCGAGCTCGGTGTTACTGCCAGTAGCGACAACCAGGCCGGTCCCACGCCCGGACGAAACCAAGGTCCCGGAAAAACCCATGCCTTCCCGATCTCCCACCGTCGCCTTTTCGGCTACGGCTCCGGTGGTCTTGTCGATCGGCACCGACTCGCCGGTCAGTGCGGCTTCTTCGGTCCGCAGATTCTTCACGTCAACGAGGCGAAGATCGGCAGGGATACGGTCGCCCGATTCCAGTAGCACGACGTCGCCGGGCACGAGCTCCTCGGCCGGAATCAGGCGGGTCTCGCCACCGCGTACAGTTCGGGCGTCCGCGGAAAGCATGTTGCGAATCGAATCGAGAGCCTTTTCCGCCTTGCCTTCCTGGAAAAACCCGAGCAGGGCGTTGATGATCACGACCCCGAGGATGACCGCAGCGTCGAGCCACAGACCAACCATCAACTTCACAAAGCCGGCGCCGAGCAGAACATAGACGAGGATATTGTTGAGCTGAGCGAGGAACCGCATTAGCGGCCCCCGCTGCTTTCCTTCCGGCAAGCGGTTGGGACCGTACTCGGCAAGGCGCCGAGATGCCTCGATTGAGTCCAGTCCCACTGCCGGGTCGGTTTTCAGACGGCTGATCACTTGATTTGCCGGGACGGCGTGCCACGCGACGGCTTTGGGGCCGGGATTGGCGCGCAATGCCTCAGACATAAGCGTCCTCCCTTGCTTTCCGCCCCGCCTCACCAGCTCTCCGCGACGAACTGCATGCCCTTCAGTGACGCCACATCGTCATACGCGTCGTCCATCGAACGGTCGGGGAGCTTCGCCTTCTGCTGCGGCACCTTTTCGTAGGGAATGAGGCCGAGCAGGTGGCGGATACAATTGAGGCGGGCTCGCCGCTTGTCGTCCGAGCGGACAATGTACCAGGGTGCGAACTTTGTATTGGTCGCCTCGAACATCACGTCGCGTGCTAGCGAGTACTCGAACCATCTGCTTCGCGAGCACAAATCCGTCGGGCTCAACTTCCACTGGCGCAGCGGATCTTCGATGCGCGCCTCGAAGCGGCGCTTCTGCTCGGCCTCGCTGACCTCCAGCCAGTATTTGATCAACTGTATGCCGCCATCGACGATGAACAGCTCGAACTCCGGGCAGACCTGCAAAAAGCGTCGGCGCTGCTCCTTGGTGCAGAAGCCCATGACGTGCTCGACGCCGGCTCGGTTGTACCAGCTCCGGTCGAAGATCACGATCTCGCCCGCCGTCGGGAGGTGCGCGACGTAGCGCTGCAGATACAATTGTCCCTTCTCGCGGTCCGAAGGAGCCGGCAATGCCACCACGCGGAAGACGCGCGGGCTTACCCGATCGGTAATGGCTTTGATCGTCCCGCCTTTGCCGGCCGCATCGCGGCCTTCGAAGACCACGACCACGCGCAGCCCCTCGTGCTTGACCCAGTCCTGCAACGCGCAAAGCTCCACCTGCAGCTTGCGCAGCTCCTTCTCGTATTCCTTGCGCTTCATCGGTCTTCTTCCCTGGCGAGATTTTGATCGTCCGCATGCATGCGCCTGCGGCCGGAGGCAATCCTCAAAGATTCAGCGAGACGCCATGCATGGTGGAGTGCACCGTCGGACAAAGCGAGCATGTCGAGACCATTGCGGGCCATTCCAGCAGGCATCCGTTGCAATGCGACGTCTTGCAATATCTTGTCACGGCCGGTCTTACGGTCGTCGGCAAGCCGCTTCGAGGCGTCTTCCATCGCCTCGAAGATAGAAGGCCCGGGTAGCGCCTCGGGGTCCTTCGTCGTGTCGAGCCATGCGGCGAGTGCTCGCGCGCCTGCCTCAAAGCCAGCCGGGGGCTGCCAGTCGCTAGCCTGAGGTGGGATCCGTGTAAGATCGTCATGCAGTTGATTGAGATGATCAAGTGCATGGCAGAGCCGAACGAGACGCGGCTCGAATGTGCTCAAATCGAGGGTTTCGAGCGACAGCGATTCCAGAAATTGCTCGGTCTGTTGGACCGCTTCGACCGGCGGGTTGTGAGGGACAGATTCGCCGATCAGCCGGCGGTGGATAGCGTCGACCGAACCGCGCGCAAGCTCCAGGATCGCCCGCCACGCGGCCTCGAGGGCAACGTCTCCTCCCGCCTCGGCGAGGACAGGATCGAGACGGCCGACAGCCGTTTCGGTGCCGCGCCCGGAGATCCGCTCGATCAAACGCGAAAAGCCGCCGAGCCACGGATAGAACGCAAGGATGCCGACAAATTTGAAAATGCTGCTGAATGCCGCCAGGGCCAGCACGCCACTCGGTTCGTCGAATTGAGCGCCGACCCAGCGAGCGGCTGCCGCGATCGGCGCGAGCAACAGGATCCCGATGATGCCGACAGAAACATTGTACACGACATGTGCCAGTGCTGCGCGCCGTACCGCCAACCCGGCGCCGATAGCCACCATTGCGCTCGTCGCTGCGGTGCCAACGCTCTGCCCGACGATCATCGCGCAAGCTTGTTCAAAGGTCAGCGACCCCGCGTGCACGGCCACTAATGTCGCCGCCGCTGCGGCACTCGAGCTCTGCATGACAACCGACATCAGGATCCCGACGCCCGCGAGAATCCACTGCCAACCGAAACCGCTTCCGCCAATGGCATCAAGGTTCCACGAGACGCCCTCCATCCCGTTCTGCAGGTAGTCGATGCCGACAAAGAGCAGCCCGAAACCGGCCAGAATGGCTCCGGCCGAACGGGTTTTGCCGTTGGCGATCAGCCAGAGAAAGGCGCCGATACCGACCATCGGCAGGGCAAAGGCGGAAATCCGCAAGCGAAAACCAAATATCGCGACCAGCCAAGGCGTCGAGGTCGTGCCAAAAGTCGCGCCGATGATCACCCCGACCGCCTGCGAGAAGGTGACCAATCCAGCGCTGACGAAGCCGATGACGGTCAGCGTCGTCGCGGTCGAGGATTGAAGCACTACAGTGAAAAGCGCGCCCGATATGATTGCACTCAATCGGCCGCCGACCATCGCCTGAAGAGTACGGCGCAGCGAATCGCCGGCGAGACCCTTGAGCCCCTCGGTCAGATGATGGATCCCGAGCAGGAACAGGCCCAGTCCACCTACCACTGTGACAACGGATGACGCGTTCATTGGCGACCGCGGGCGACCCTGATGTTACTGCGACCCGCGGCTTTACGACCGTGCGCCAGAGGCATTACGCCGTTAAAATCCGCGAATAAGCTCGCCGAAGTCTCCTCCCGACGACGCTAGGCTTCGCATCGTCGCGGGTGCCGCCAGCCCGGCGTGTGCCGCCGACCGCACCTCGCCGGGGCTGTGGCCGAACTCACGTTTGAAGGCGCGGCTGAAGCTCGAGGCGTCGGCGAAGCACAAATCCTCGGCGATCGCGGAGATCGACTGGGTGTTCGAAGGATCGGTCAACACGGCGTGCGCTTCGAACAGCCGCTCACGCTGAATGTATCGGGCTACTCCTCCGGTATCTTCGAACAGTCTATAGAGATTGGATCGGGAAATTCCGACCAGCCGGCAGAGGATCGACGGCCTGAAAGTCGGTGTCCGCAGGTGCTTTCGAATGACCCGCCGCACCCGCTCCTTCCGTCCCACGTCAATTTGTGGCGCAGCGACAGCGACCCGCTCGGCCGATGGGGCGGCGGCGACGGCGACCATCGCGCCGACCGCGCGCGCAAGTCTCGGGAAGTCGCCCTCCGTCACGTCCGGCAGGTAGTGCTCGAGAGCCATCATATAGTCGCCGAGCAGATGCCCGAGAGGCGTGTCCAAGGTCGACCCGCAGGTGGCATCGAGCAACGGCGCGATATCTCCGAACGCGTCGCGCGCCATGAGGAACGAAACTCGGTCTATATGCGTCCGCTCATGCAAGAATTCTTGTCCGAGCGAAGAGAGAAAGGGCACTTTCGCAGGTACCTCGACCGCGGCCCCAGCCGTGTTCGTAAAATGCGTGCCCCGGACGCAGTAGTTGATGACCCAATGATCGATGGGATCGCGTCTGAGGTTGCTCTTCGTTCGTGCGACACTAACGGGAGGTACCGAGGTTCGGCTCATCGCCAAGCCGCCAAGTTTCCATAAATGCACCTCGGCCGGAAATCCGTACCTGGTCGACTGTTGAGGTAGGAAATCGAGGACGGGCTGATGCCATTCGCGCCAGGCTTCGAACTGATCTTGCGAGCGAACCGGCTGCGTCGTGAAAGTATCCGGGGTCATCCTCCTCCCAGAGGCTATGCCGAGGCCCACCGGTGGCGCCTCGGCATGCGCGGCGCTCGGCATCAGGTATTGTCATCGACACCGATAACATAAGCCACTTGTCAAGTCGATTCTGCATGATCATACGTTATCGGATGCTGGACAATGTCGATTGGGACGTCGCGCACAGTCCTGGGACTCATAGCTCAAGACAAATGTGTGCGGCCCAGTTAGGCTGCCCGGAACAACGATCGCGCTGTACCCAACTCCGCCGAACGGGCATGGTGGCGTCGACCGGTAGTGACCTTCTATATTGATCCGGAAAGACGAGACCGGTGGTAACCAGCAAAGCCGAGACTCCCGGACGCGATCGGCTTCTGATCGATTTCGCGCTGCAAGGCGGCGGCGCGCACGGCGCCTTTACCTGGGGCGCTCTCGATCGGCTGCTCGAGGAGCCTTGGCTGCAAATCGACGGGATTTCGGGAACTTCGGCAGGGGCGATGAATGGCGCCGTGCTCGTCGACGGTCACGCTAGAGGCGGCGCGGAGGCGGCGCGTTCCGCCCTTGAGGGATTCTGGCGCAGCGTCTCGCGAGCGGCTTTGCTGAGCCCGCTGCGCCGAGGGTTTCTCGACATTCTCCTCGACCGTTGGAGCTTGGACCATTCGCCGGTCTTCGTCGCTATGGACATGATGGCGCGGGTATTCTCGCCCTACGACTTGAACCCCGGAGGGTTCAATCCGCTGCAGCAAATCCTCGCGGATTGCATCGACTTCGAGCGGCTGGGGCGCGCTCCGATCAAGCTCTTCGTCACCGCTACCAACGTACGTACCGGCCAGGGCAGGGTATTCCGCAATCGGGAGATTACACCCGAAGTGCTCCTCGCCTCGGCTTGTCTCCCGAGCTTGTTCCAGGCCGTGGAAATCGATGGCGAGAGTTATTGGGACGGCGGCTATTCCGGCAACCCGACCATCACACCGTTGGTGCGGGAATGTAACTCGCACGATACAATTCTCGTGCAGATCAATCCCGTCGAACGCCCGGGCATTCCGAAAACGGCCCGCGAGATTCTCAACCGCCTAAACGAGGTCTCGTTCAATGCCGTGCTGCTGAAGGAACTGCGCATGATCGCGCTGCTCCGACAAATTGCCGATCCGGGCAACACCGAGGGTGCCTCATGGGCCGGGATGCGCATTCATCGCGTGGCGAGCGATCTAATGGTCGATCTGGGCTACTCCTCGAAGCTCAACGCCGAGTGGGACTTCCTCTGCATGCTGCGCGACGCCGGACGAAATGCCGCAGATTCGTTTCTGACGGCGCACGGCGGGGATTTGGGCCGACGTTCCTCCTATGACCTCGACGTCCTGCTGAAGAGCGTATGAGCAGTGGGACTATTCGGCATCCTGCTGGGCTTGGCGCTGCTCATATGGCTGGCGTATCGGGGATGGAGCATCCTGCTGCTGGCGCCTGGCGCGGCGCTGATCGCCGCAGCTTTCGCGGGCGGGCCGCTCCTCGCCTACTGGACCCAGACCTTCATGGACAGCGCATCGCGCTTTGTTGCGCAATTTTTCCCGCTGTTCCTGCTCGGTGCCCTGTTTGGCAAACTGATGGAGGACAGTGGGTCCGTTTCGGCGATCGCGCAGTTCATGACCGAGCGGTTGGGTCCGGCCCGCGCAATACTCACCGTTGTGCTGGCCGGTGCGCTCGTTACCTACGGCGGCGTCAGCCTGTTTGTCGCTTTTTTTGTGCTGGTGCCGATGGCCCGAGCTTTGTTCCGCACCGCGGGGCTTCCCAACCATTTGATTCCCGCGACGATCGCTTTGGGCACGCAGACTTTCACGATGTCGGCGCTGCCCGGAACCCCAGCGATCCAGAACGCCATTCCGATGCCGTTCTTTGGAACGACGCCGTTGGCGGCACCCGGTCTTGGCATTATTGCCTCTGCGATCATGCTCGCTTTCGGCCTGTGGTGGTTGGGCCGCGCCGCCGCTGCGGCACGACGCAAGGGCGGAGGTTATGACCCAGCCGCACCTGTCGCGCTTGATAACGCCGTGGAAGACGAGACGGTGCGGCAGCGCGCCACGACTGCGCGCGAGTTCGATCCTCCCGAGGTCCATCACGGCCACCCGACCCGCGAGGCACCGCCGATCGGTTTGGCCGCATTGCCGCTCATCGTCGTGGTGAGCGTCAACGTGCTGATGACATTGGTAATCCTACCCAGCTTGGATGTGTCTTTCCTTGCCAAGGAGGAGTTTGGCGCGACCTCGCTCTCAGCCGTCGGCGGCGTATGGGCGGTCGTAACCGCTCTGATGGCGGCGATCGTCACCGTCGTCGCCGTCAACTGGCATCGGTTAGTAGGTTTGCGAGAGACCATGGATTCGGGCGCCAATGCGTCGGTTCTACCGGTGCTCAGCGTCGCGAGCCTTGTCGGCTTTGGCGCGGTGGTCGCCGCAGTGCCGGCATTCGCCATCGTGCGTAACTGGGTGCTGTCCATCGAGGGGGGACCCTTGGTCTCTCTCGCCGTCGCGACCAATCTGTTGGCAGCTCTTACCGGATCCGCTTCGGGCGGCCTAACGATTGCGCTCGATGCGCTCGGCGCGACCTACATGCGACTTGCTGTCGAGCACGGCATCGATCCCGCTCTCATGCACCGCATCGCGGTGATGAGTGCCGGAACCCTCGACAGCCTGCCGCAGAACGGGGCCGTCGTGACGTTGCTCGCGGTCTGCGGATCGACGCATCGCGAAAGCTATTTTGACATCGTCATGGCCGCGATTGTCGGCCCGATCATCGCGCTCGCCGCGGTGATCACACTCGGCTCGGCATTCGGCTCATTCTGAACTGAGGCCCAGTTTATGATAATGGTGCCTGTCACATTCACCCAATGGACGGTCGCTTTGACAGCGTCTGAGGAGAGGCAGTCATGACATTGAGAAAATGGACCATTGCTGCGGTGGTGGTAGTGTTCGCACCTTGTGCGGCGCACGCCGCCACGGAAGCGAATTTCGGTGCTGGAACAACGGCTGACTTGGTCGAGCTCTGTTCTGCGACGCCCGACAATGCGACCGGGACGGCGGCAGTAAATTTCTGCGAAGGATTTGCACAAGGCGCGGTTCTGGTGGAAATGCAGAACCTGGCGGCATTCCGCGGGCCGAAGCTTTTCTGCATGCCCAATCCTCCGCCGTCACGCAACGAAGCGCTCAGCGAGTTCGTGAAGTGGGCACGCGCATCGCCGGATCGCATGTCAGCCTCTTCCACCGACGGGCTGTTCAGGTTCCTGAGCGAACGTTATCCCTGTCCGCAATCTCGCTGATCAGCTGTTTTTGGGGGACGCCATGAACAAGTTACTCCTCCTCGCGGCCGTCGTTCTGCCGGTCGCCGCTTGCGCCGATATGACCCCAACTCAACAACGCGCGCTGACCGGCACCGCCGCTGGGGCCGGCGTCGGCGCCGTCGCCGGGGCGATCGGCGGGAACGCCGGTCTCGGTGCGGCCGCTGGGGCGGGAGCCGGCCTGCTCGGCGGGCTTCTGTTCGATCAGTCCCGACAAGCCCAGGACAGAGCCTTCCAGCAGGGTTTCGCGGCCGGACAACAGCGACGGTGAGACACAAGCCCCCGGAACAGCTCCATACACCTACCGGTTGCTGTGGCGACCGCGTCGAAAAAGCGAAAGCCTCGACACATTATGGGTGCTGGTGCCCTCATCAGGCGGAGATCGACACCCGACCGCTAAACTCGAGCTTCTTTGGAAAGAACCCTCGCTCGACAGCCCATGAGGGGAAGAAATACCGGAGCACCTACAGATAGTGACCCGCGGGGAGATGATCGACGAGGCTGTACCGCGGCCGAGCGAAGGTCCCATGCATTAACCTGGGGAAGCTGTTGACCTTATGCGGGCGGCGGATTATCCAAGCCCAGTGGCGGCGTAGTTCGCGATGCTTGCGGGGACAGTTGGAATATGGCTGGGCCTGAGGCAGCATGAGAAAGCTCATTACGGTCGGAATATTGCTGGTCGCAATCCTGGATCTAGTGCGGGTGGCCCTGATGGTACATGGGCTGACGCCCCAAACTAGTGTGACGGTGGTCCGCGGTTCAGGATCTGCCGGTAATATGGACTTTAGCCAGATACTGAAGGTGCTCGGCAAAGTCAGTCTCTGACCCGCTCGGGTACGTCGCAAATCCGCTCGGCCGCGTGCCGAGCCTTGTCGTGCCCGAAGAAAAATGCCGACCTATCTAACGGGTAAGGTCGACCGCTTTGGTACCGGCCGTAGCCTCGGAAGGCCGGAGAAAGCCCCTAGGTCCACAAATAGCCGCGTCGTCTGATAGCTATGCCAGATAAGATAGGCCAGCTACCACGTCGATCGAAATGCCCTTACGCCACGCTGAGCACGTCTTTCTGGTCGCACAGGGGAATCCCCCCGCCGCCGGTATCGAGGAGGTATCGACCTCTTGGCGGAGATCCGCGAACGAGCATGGCGTCAACCCCGATAGCGGAGAAGCGCCCCGGATCCTGACCTCTTACGAGCTCAGGCAGCTCCGCGAACCGATCGACCAGCTGATCTTCAGCGCACAGGAGGAGATCGATCGGCTCTATAAGCTCGTTCGCGAGGCGGGGTACACGCTTCTTTTCTGTGACACCGCAGGAGTTGCCGTCGAGCATCGCGGTGACGAGACAGATGCTAGTCGGTTCAAATATTGGGGAACCTGGCTCGGCGGCGTGTGGTCCGAAGCGATCGAAGGCACGAATGGCATTGGCACCTGCATCGCCGAAGAGCGGCCGATCACCATTCACAGAAACCAGCATTTCCGCTCGCGGCATACAGATCTGAGCTGTTCCGGCGCGCCCATCTTCGGCGTCGACGGCAGATTGATGGCCGTATTGGATGTCTCTGCGATCGATCCCGAACGGTCGGAACGAGCCCATGCGCTGACCGGGGCCCTGACGACAAACTCAGCGCGTGCTATCGAGGAGCGATTTTTTCGCGAACGATTCCGCCAAGAATGGGTTGTCGCGGTAGCCCCACCGGAAGGACGTATCGCCGGTATGCTGCAGGCCGTGGATAGCAACCAGCGCATCGTCGGCGCCAACCGGACCGCGCGCATCTCCCTTATGCTCGATGATTACCGGCTCAGAGCGGGGGTGAGCCTGTGGACCGTGTTCGAACGAGACCACGCCCTCTATCGCCGCAAGGATGCCGCGGATATTCCGACGCAACTCGTCGTGGCCAACAGCCACGAAACATGGCCTGCTCTAGTAACCCCGCCCGTAGGTGGGCGAGCGGCTTGGCAGCAGGCGCGCAGCGACGCTCTACACACCCGTCCGCGTCTGGATACGCTCGCTACCCTGAGGCAGCGAGCGCAGGCTTCGCCGGCCCGCGGCGGTCTGCCGCCCGGCGCCATGCGTCGGGTGCGGGAGCACGTCGAAGGGCATTTGAGCGAGAGCATGGATCTCGTGGAGCTCGCCGGCGTTGCGGGACTTTCGGTCTATCACTTTGCCCGGGCGTTCAAGCAATCGACGGGCATGACGCCGCACCACTATCTGGTCCACCGGCGTATCGAACGAGCACAGGAGATGTTGGCTCGCTCCGAACTCCCGTTGTCGGAGATCGCATTGGCCGCGGGCTTCTCCGACCAAAGTCACTTGGCGCGTCATTTCCGCCAGATGCTCGGCATGACACCTGGACAGTTCCGCTGGTCGCAACGCTAGGCGTGCTTTCAGCAGGCCGGGTCCAATCGCGTCTCGGAACAACCAAAACCGGAAGATATGGAACGGATCGGCCGGCGCCGCCGAGCTCTGCGGCCGGAATGGCCCGCGTGATAACGGGGCCGCCGGCGTCCCTCGTTGTGATCCCAACCGAGTCGGTTCACTGCGGCGGTGAACCGGTAGCCCCGGCCATGCTCGGTCTGAACAAGCTCTCGGTCTTCGCCAAGCGCTTTGCGCAAGGCGAAGATCTGCACCTTCAAATTGTCCGGGCCGACGACGACACCCGGCCAAACCCGGCGTTGCAGCTCGTCCCTTGTGACGAGCGCTCCATCGGCCTCGATCAGCACCATAAGGATATCGAACGCGCGCGCGCCGAGTTCGACCGACACGCCGCCAGCGAGCAATCGCCGCTCGCGCAGGAGCACCCGGAAACGGCCGAACTCGAGCGGTGTCTCGGTTCGACTCGCGCGATGCGCGACCGAAAAATAGTAGTTCATCGGCTTAGGCCGAGGTTTTGCCGAGACGAGCAGTGGGTTCATAACGCTACCCTCCCTCACTACAAAATGAGGGTTGATCGGATACACGGGCGGAGCGACCTGCTCTTGAACGACTTTGCTGCGAGAGGAACAGGCTTGCCGTAATGCGGCGCCTTCGCCTGCTGGGATCCCGCCCGGCGCGAACAGCCTCCGCCACGGCATGCTGATCTCGCTGTTCCACGGGAAGATACTGCGAAGTCCGCGTCCCTGCACCCGTTTCTGGCCGGATCTGTTCCGTTAAGCCGTTGATTTTATGCCCACGCGCAGTCGAATTCCCTAAGCAGCCGAACAGGGAATTAATTCAGCCTAACAGTGAGGCAAATCTGATCTAGCACGGAAGCACCACGGAACGCTTCTCGACAGGTCTTCCGCCCGGTTCCCGTCTGCAATACCGCCCCAGAAAACGGCGGTCGGTTACATCAACGTGACAGAGATTCACATCTCTTAACTACCGCGACGGCGCAGCCCACCACATCATGCCGGGAGGGGACGGCGAGGTGTCAGGGAGAGCAGCGTTTGGCACTTGACGACTATATCGCGAACCGGACCGGCTTATTGCTCGTCGATCCGTATAACGATTTCTTGAGCGATGGAGGCAAGATTTGGCCTGACGTCAAGACTGTGGCCGAGTCGGTTGGCCTGCTGGCGCATTTGCGTGCGCTCCTCGAGGCCGCGCGCCGAATAGGCGTGGCCGTATTCTACGTGCCACATCGACGCTGGTGCGAGGGCGATTATGATGGATGGCGGCACCCCGGCCCATGGCAGATTCTGACCGATCGAGGCGCCCTCTTCGCCGAAGGCACCTGGGGCGCCGAGTGGCATCCGGAGCTCGCACCGCAACCGGGCGACGTCGTGATCCAACCGCATTGGGGCCAGAACG
>Ga0187846_10000830_pt1 | contig 17696 bp, 18 predicted proteins | sample TC_taG_FD_161473 | JGI IMG/M metagenome (GOLD analysis project Ga0187846, IMG submission 161473) | Biofilm microbial communities from the roof of an iron ore cave, State of Minas Gerais, Brazil - TC_06 Biofilm (v2) | ecosystem: Environmental > Terrestrial > Deep subsurface > Cave > Wall biofilm...
GACCGACGGTCAGCCGCTGACGGCTGCCCTGGCGGGGCAGTTTATCGTATTGCGGCTCAGGCCACGGCCCGACGAGAGCGCTCTCCTACGCAGCTATTCGCTGTCGGGCGCGCCGAGCGAGGATCGCTATCGCATCAGCGTCAAGCGCGAGCCGCATGGCGCCGCCGGGGCTTACATCGATACGCGGGTTCAGGCAGGCGATCTTCTCGACGTGAGCGCCCCGCGCGGCAGCTTTACGTTGCGGCAGGGCGAGCGTCCCGTGGTCCTTGTCAGCGGCGGCATCGGCGCCACCCCAGTCCTCGCAATGCTGCACGCAATGGCCGTCGAGCAAACTCGAAGAGAGATTTGGTGGATTCACGGTGCCCGCAACAGCAGCGAGCATCCATTTGCGGCGGAGGTGCGCGAACTCCTCAATACCTTGCCCGGAAGCCGCAGCCACATTTGTTACAGTGCGCCAAAGCCAACCGATCGGCCGACTGTCGATTTCGACAAGGTGGGGCGCGTGGGCGTGCCCGTGTTCGAGGAAATAGACGTCCCGCCCGATGCGGACTTCTACATCTGCGGTCCAGCCGCGTTTATGAGCGGTCTGGTCGATGGTCTTGCAGGCCGGGGGGTCGCCCGTGACTGCCTCCACACCGAGAATTTCGGATCGGGCCCCTCGAAGACCCCAGGCGTGGCAGCGACCTCGCAGCGGCCGCCGCATCCGCCCGAAGGGGCCTCGGACATCGGGCCGCTGATAACCTTTACGCGCAGCAATCTCGCTGTCCGATGGGGTTCTTTAGTCCACAGCCTGCTGGAACTAGCAGAGGCGTGCGATGTGCCGGTGCGCTGGTCGTGCCGCACCGGAGTTTGTCACAACTGCGAGACGGGGCTGATTTCCGGCTCCGTCATCTACCGGCCGGACCCAGTCGAGCCGCCGGCCGCGGGCAATCTGTTGATCTGCTGCAGCCAGCCCCAAGGTGACATTGCTCTCGATCTTTGACGCGGCTGAAGCGGCCCCTCGTGCCCGGCCGACGTCACTCCCTAATCATGTTCGGGGCCCACCAGCTTGTCCTGTAAAACTACATCCGTCATCGCCATCGCCACGAGGCGGCGGTGAAAGACATAGACCCATATGCTGACAGTCGGGTGATCGTCCATCCGGTTATACGCACACAGGAACTGATCCCCTCCTATCCTAACGCGGTTCATATCAGACACAAATGGAGGTAGCCACTCCCCAATTCGCAACTGACCGATTTGCATATCGATGTCTAATGGGAGGCGATCACCAGAATAGGCACGCCAATATAAGCCGCGTGTAATCCATTCGATCATCGGCTTGAATGAATCTGATTTTATGTCAACTTCGAACGCACTAAGGTCTGGTCGCCACGGCTGTATTTTTTTGTTTCTCTGTAGGCCTCGGGCGGTTTTTCTGAGCAATTCCTGTGCATTCAGTGTATCATCGCCGATATGCGTGGCGACATAGTTACGGAAGTCCTCGTCGAGACCGCTTCGCTTGCCATTATGTTCATGGCAGGCTGGAACCGTAACCAGATTTGTCCGATTTAGAGGAAATAGATTTCGCGGCGGAACATGATCCTCGCTGACTTTCGGAGCACCACAGTAGGCGCAATATGACCGGTGTCGCTTAGCCTGCCCCACGCTACTAAGTCGCCTGTCGTCTGAGAGCCGTGTTTGTAGGATCGAGATAGAGCCTGAATCCGCTGGACAAGAAGATCACTGGCAGTCGCCGTCTGCGGTCATGTGATAGGACGGCTTGCACAGGCTGATCGTGCCGGTGTCTATCCACTCAACCCCAACCATCACTAACAGCGCGATAACGAAGAAACTCAAAACCACAATGCCGATTCGTTTACGCGTGCCTCTCTTCAAAACGCCGCGCCCCGGACGCGGTGGTCCATTTTCGGAGTACCAAGACATTACAAAAAACCCAAAGATGAACACGCACACAACCGCGTAGGCGGGGTACGGGTTCCAGTTGGACAAATCGTCTTGAACGGCCCCGGCCAGCAACATTGCAGGAATAAAGGCGCACATCACACCTAATACGCATGATGCGAATATCTCTCCTGCGACAAAGCGCAGAAACTCTTTCACGTGAAGCCGTGCGGTCCATTCTGCTGATTCGGCGGCGTAATCGGCGTCGACAGCCGCTTGCGCTTCTCCTTGTGAGCCGAAAGGTCCAAGGATTTTACCGCTTCGAGGATGCTGCCCAAACCACTCGCGCCGCGCGGGAATGGTGAACGTTACGGGGGATTGCAGCGGCCTCCGTAATGAATCATGCGTATGGGTCTCCAAGCGTTCCGGGATGTCGTTTGCGAAGATGGTCCATCCGTAGGCGGACTGCGCGAAGGCCCTTTCGGTGATCGTCTGGTTCATTCCCGAAGGCTCATCGTGTGGCAATGAACACGATAGCGAATAGAGAGGCGATTGCCGTGAGGCTCCAAAATATCTGCATAGCTCACAGTCAGTGCCGCCAGAAAAGCTCGATCCAGGCGATGACGATGGCGGCACTCCCAACCATCGTATAAAGCGGCCTGAGGGCTTGCTTCTTGCGGAACCGCGTACCCCGCTCCATCAGGAACTCCAGGTCGGCCTTTATCGCACCGAGATCGATGTCGTAGGGGCTACGTCTCGGCAGCTGCGGATGGTCGTCGTCTGGCATGTCGGTTCCTGACAGTCTCGCGGCTGCGAAGCTTCAGCTTCGCGGAGCGAGGCTGCTTCGCCGCGAAGCATCGCGATGTGATGCCAGATGATGGTTGACAGGTGGTTAGGATGCGGGACTATGGCCAAAGCAACTATTACGGTGACAGTTTTACAAGATTGCGCTTTGGCGCTATGAACATCTCCCACATTGCTGGAGGAAGCACAGGCATGGCGCGGATCGCACGCGTTGTTGTGCCGGGCTTGCCCCACCATGTCACCCAGCGCGGCAATCGGCGCGAGCCGGTGTTTTTCGAGACCGACGACTATCGCCTTTATCGGCGACTGGTCGCCGCAGCGGCGCGGCGCGCCGGCACAGCAGTCTGGGCCTATTGCCTGATGCCCAATCACGTCCACCTGATCGTGACGCCGGCGGACGCGGACGGGTTGCGGGCGACCTTTGCCGAAGCGCACCGGCGCTACACCGGGGCTATCAATGCTCGGTTCCGGTAGACGGGCCACCTGTTCCAGGGCCGCTTTGGCGCGGTGGTGATGGACGAGCCGCATTTGTTGGCGGCCGCGCGTTACATCGCTCTCAATCCGGTGGTCGCGGGGTTGGTGAGCCGTGCCGACGACTGGCCATGGTCGAGCACGCGGGCGCAGCTCGCGGGCGAGGATGACGAACTCGCAACGGTGGCGCCGTTGCGCGCACTGATCCCTGATTTCGCGGCGCTTCTCGCCGTGCCGGCCGACGCGGCGGCGACGACCCGGATCGAGCGGGCCCCCACCATCGGCCGTCCGCTCGGGAGGCCGGAATGGATCGCGATGCTCGGGCGCCGACTCGGCCGCCCTTTGGCACCCCGAAAACCCGGTCCAAAGCCGCGATTGGAGCGAGACACCGCACTACAAGGGCAGCTGCTGTGAAAGATGGGGTAAACTGTCACCGTAATTCCAGCCGAGCAACAAGCGCAAGAAAAGCCTGATAGGACAGGCGCGCCGCACTTAAAGCCCAAATACAGTCCTATACATCTGTTCGCCTTCGCCGGAGGCAAACGGAGGTAAGAAAATGATCTCAGAATTTTTGGGAAGTACGAAGTCCGGCCTGCCGACCTTGATCATGTGATAGCATGCGGCGTAGGTCGCGATTTGTGATCCGAAAACTTTTCGAAACGCAAGCGTCCGATATACCGGGCCATTACTTTCCCACATGGTGCCGTCGCTAGCGTCGGGTCGCGAATGGTTATAGGCGGACAATTCGTCATAGAGGTCGTCCATCCATCCATCCTGCTTGAACAGGAGTGAGCTAACTGGTTCATGCGTAAGCCGCCGAAGCTGTGCCCGCGGAAACACGAGTCGCGCATTCCCGGCTTTCCACTTCGCGTACACCGGATCGGTCGGTGCCAGATTTCCGACCGTGCCGATGGCGACGACATCGAGGGCAGCGCGTAAATTCGAGAGAGCTGATCGGTAATAACCGTGCAACGCATCAAACGTACTCGACTGAAAACAATCAGCCGCGTCGAGCATCGCGCCATAAAGTGCATCTTCGTCCTCCCCAATCGCCTCCAGCCAAGCGCCCCAAAACGTGTAGAGGGTCTGCAGTTGCCTACCGTGGTGGTTAGAAGTTGTCAGTGCCACATCGTCCGGCAGATGCATGATCCCGCGCCAAATTCGCTTGCGGATGAGATCGGTTGGTCGCGACCGATTTCCTGTGACGTACGCGAACACTTCGTCCGGGAGCAGCTCCCGTGATGAACGGAAGTCCTTGACTGATTTATGCTTTGACATAGTTAGCTTATGGCACAGAGCGCCTAAGGACACCCGATCTATCTCTGGCGACGTAACCAAAGCGAGGGGTTGAAAGCGGCCTTGCCTCCTACTCTGCAACGACGCGAATTTCCATAAGCGGCCTTATGCGGTGAAAAGGTTATTATAATGAGGCCTCCTCTTGCGGGAGGCTTGTCATGCCCGACTTCGAGGCGATCATCATCGGCACCGGCCAGGCCGGACCATCTTTGGCGTTCCGCCTGGCCGGCGCCGGGATGAAGGTGGCTGTCGTTGAGCGCCATCTCGTCGGCGGCACTTGCGTCAATACCGGCTGCACCCCGACCAAGGCCTTGGTAGCGAGCGCCTATGCCGCCCGGATCGCGCGCCGCGCCGCCGAGTATGGAGTGGTGATCGGGGGTGATATCGGCATCGACATGCGGCGGGCTAAAGCGCGCAAGGATGCGATTGTGGCGGCGTCACGAAACGGGCTTACCTCGGCCCTCGAAAACGCCGCAAACATCACGCTCTACCGCAGCCACGCCCGGTTCGCGTCGCCGCAAGCGGTGGAAATCGCCGGCGAGCGGCTGCGCGCTGGACGGATCTTTATCAATGTCGGCGGCCGGGCGTTGGTGCCGCCAATGCCCGGTATAAACGAAGTGCCCTACCTGACGAATTCGTCGATGATGGACGTCGATTTTCTGCCGCACCATCTCATCATTGTCGGCGGCAGCTATATCGGCCTCGAATTCGGGCAAATGTACCGCCGCTTTGGCAGCCAGGTAACGATCATCGAAATGGCGCCGCGGCTGGTTCGCCACGAGGACGAGGACGTGTCGGCGGCGATCAAAGACATCATCGAGCTCGAGGGCGTCAATGTCAGGCTGAATGCCGAATGCATCAGTCTCGCCAAGCGCGGCGACGAGATCGTCGCCAAGGTCGATTGCACCGCCGGCGCCCCCGAAGTCGCCGGCTCGCATCTGCTGCTGGCAGTGGGGCGTCGGCCGAATACCGATGATCTCGATGTCGACAAAGCCGGAGTGCGCTGCGACGAGCGTGGCTACATCGTCGTCGACGACCAATTGCAAACCACTGCGCCTGGCATCTGGGCTCTCGGGGACTGCAACGGCAAGGGCGCCTTCACCCACACCGCGTACAATGATTTCGATATCGTTGCCGCGAATTTGCTCGACCACGATCCGCGCCGGGTCAGCGAGCGTGTCAACGCCTATGCGCTTTACACCGATCCGCCATTGGGCCGCGTCGGCATGACCTTGGCCGCGGCGCGCAACAGCGGGCGGCGAGTGCTGGCCGGCGAGCGGCCGATGACGCGCGTCGCCCGCGCCGTCGAAAAGGGCGAGACGCAAGGCTTTATGCGCATTCTCGTCGATGGAGACAGCGAAGAGATCCTCGGCGCCTCATTGCTCGGCACAGGATGCGACGAGGCTGTCCACGCGATCCTCGATCTGATGTATGCCAAAGCCCCGTACACGGTCATGCAGCGCGCGATGCACATTCATCCGACGGTCAGCGAGCTGCTACCGACTATCTTAGGCGATCTCAAGCCGGTTGGTTGAGCCGATCGTAGGTCCCAATCTGGGGTGGAAGCTGTGTGAAAACTCTGGTGTCGATCCAAAATCGTCGTCACCGCGAAAGCTGAAACCCAGGGCAAGTGCTTGAAAGCTCTGGATTCCCGCTTGCGCGGGAATGACGAGAAAACGATCCGAGATAGGCGTGCAAGGACCTTTTCACATAGCCTGGGTGAAAACTGGCCCCTGCGATGCCGCCCGCGGCAATCCGTCGCTACACTAGCCGCAATCCTCAGCGCATAACACCGCTTACGTGAGAGGATAGCCTCAATAGAAGACCGGGAGAAGCGCACGATGCCTCGCCTGCTTTCGGTGAACGTGGGTCTGCCGCGCGATGTCGCTTGGCGAGGAAAGAGGCGTGCGATGTGCCCGTGCGGTGTGCATGCCGGACCGGGGTTTGTCACACTTGCGAGACTGGACTCACCAGCGGCGCTGTCGGTTACCGGCCAGAGCCCCTGGAGCCGCCGGCCGACGGCAATGCGCTGATATGCTGCTGCGGACTTCAGGGCGACATCGTCATCGATCTTTGATTGAGAGCTTTGGCCAAAATTCGTTCCATGACAGAGGCTGGGGCTCCGTGGCAGGGTTCGCCGGTTGCATCTAGTGCGACCTTCGCTACCCGCCTGGCGAATGCGTCAAGGGCCGCAGGACCACCGCTGTTCTTTGGTTTGCGACTGTGGGTTTCAGTCTGTCTCGCACTCTATCTTGCGTTTTGGCTCGAGCTCGACAACCCTTACTGGGCGGGTACAACCGCCGCTCTCGTTTGTCAGCCTCACCTCGGCGCATCGCTGCGTAAGGGGCGGTATCGCATGATCGGCACGGTTGTTGGTGGCGTGGCGATCGTGGTGCTGACAGCGTGTTTCCCGCAGGATCGCGTCGCTTTTCTTGCGGGTCTGGCGTTGTGGGGCGCGGGGTGCGCTTTCGTTGCCACGATACTCCGCAACTCTTTAGCCCTTGCAGCGCAGCTTGCCGGGATCACGGCGGTAATCATCGCGACCAGTGAGCTCGGGGCAACCGGGGGCGCAAACGGCGAAGTCTTTATGCTCGCCGTCATCCGCTGCACCGAGATCTGGATTGGCATCGTGTCTGCCGGCGTCGTGCTCCTTGGAACCGATTTCGGTAACGCAAGTCGCCGGCTTGCCACACTGTTCGCCGCCATTTCTGCCGAAATTGCGGGCGGGTTTACCGGCACATTGACGCTGGCCGGATCCGAACTCCCGGATACACAGCCGGCACGCAGTGAACTTATCCGGCGAGTCATCGCACTCGACCCGGTCATCGACGAAGCGTTTGGCGAGTCCGCCCAGCTCCGGTACCATTCGCCAGTGTTACAGACGGCGGTGAACGGCCTAATCGACGCTATAGCCGGCTGGCGCGTAGTGTGGGTTCACCTTACCCGGCGTTCGGATGACCAGGCTGGGCAAGAGGCCGGCGTCGTTCTGCGAAGTTTGCCGCAAGAGCTGCGCTCGGCGCCGAAACATGGCAAGCCGTTACTCTGGATGGCCGACCCGACTGGTCTGCGCCGGATTTGCGAGGCGGCTATAGGGACGCTGGCCGCTCTGCCGGCCCCCACGCCGTCGCTGCGGCTGCTTACCGATCGGACAGCTGCGGTGCTGGCTGGCATTTCGCATGCGCTCAACGGGCTGGCGGTGCTCGTCGCCGATCCTGCTCGGCCCGTTCCCCGTGGTTACCGCGTCCGGCTGCACGTACCGGACTGGCTGCCTTCGCTCGTCAACGCGGGGCGGGTGTTCGTCACAATCGGCGCCGTCGAGCTCTTTTGGATCATCACCCAATGGCCGAACGGCGCATTGGCGATTACCTTCGCCGCGATTGGTTTGCTCCTGTTCTCGCCGCGAGCGGACCAGGCTTACGCTGGAGCCGTGAGTTTCGTGGTCGGCACCGGCCTCTGCGCCGCCTTGGCAGCCGTCATCGCGTTTGCGGTGTTCCCGGGAAAGGAGGGCTTTGCGGCATTCAGCATCGCGATTGGCCTGGTTCTGGTGCCCGCCGGCGCGGGAGTGGCGCAGCCGTGGCAGACGCCAATGTTCACCGCTATGACGGCGTTTTTTTGCTTTCTTATCGCTCCGACAAACCAAATGAGCTACGACGTCATCCAGTTCTACAACAGGGCGTTGGCGATCGTCGCAGGCCTGGGCATCGCGGCGCTTTCGTTTCGGCTGCTGCCGCCGCTGTCGCCCGCCTTCCGGACGCGCCGCCTCATGACGCTGACTTTGCGTGATCTGCGGCGTCTCGCGATCGGCCCGATCCCCCGGAAGCCAGCCGATTGGGAGGGCAGCATGTATAGTCGCCTCTGCGCAGTGCCGGACGCGGCCGCACCGCTTCAGCGCGCACAGCTCGTGACGGCGCTTTCCGTAGGTTCCGCGATCATCCAGCTGCGCCGCATCGCTCGCCGCCTGGGTCTGGGCCCTGAGCTCGATGCGGCGCTCGAGGCCATGGCGCGAGGGGACAGTGCGATGGCGACCACCCGCCTTGGCCAGCTGGACAGGGCGCTTGCGGCTCGCCCGGATGCCGCCGGTCTGCAGGTGCGGGGCAGCATCCTTGCGATCTCGGAGGGGCTCATCCAACATGCCACATACTTCGACGCAGGAGCACCCGGGTGAGGTTCACCGAGATCACCCTGTTCGGCGTCTATGTCGCGCCGATATCGGTGATAATGGTCGCCGCCTGGTTCGTCACTATTTGGTTGCGTTGGAGCGCCGCCCGCTTCGGCGTGTTGCGTTCCGTCTGGCACCCCTCGCTGTTCGTATTCGCGGTCTACATGATCGTGCTCTCCTCGATGGTTCTCGTAGCTGCGCGCTGAGTCCGCCATGTCCGATGTCGAAACCAAATCGAAGCGTGAAGCCACGATAGAGCGTCCCGCAGCCGTCTGGACGCCCGAGCCCGCACCTCGCGAAACGCCGAGACACAGGCTGCGGATCCTTCCGCTCCTGATCACTTTGGTTGCGCTCGCGGTCGCCGGTGCGCTCGGCTGGGCGATGTGGAATGCTTATATGGGCGCACCATGGACACGCGATGGCACGGTACGCGCCTATGTCGTGACAATGGCGCCGCAGGTCGCTGGACAGATCGTGCAATTGCCGGTCGCCGACAACGAGTTCGTGCACAATGGCGACCTGCTGATGGTCATCGACCCGACCAACTACAAGATCGCCGTCAGCCTTGCCGAGGCGGCGGTGCAGCAGGCCCAAGCCAACATGCAGAACGTCGAGCGGGAAGCCCAGCGTCGGCAGGAGCTGACCAGCCTCGCGGTCACGAAGGAAGAGAAACAAACCTATGAAAGCAACGCGGTCGTTGCCCAGGCCCAATATCAACAGGCTCAGGCCAATCTCGACCAGGCGCGGGCGAACCTCGAACGCACCGAAATCCGCTCGCCGGTCAATGGCTGGGTCACCAACCTGCTGGCGCAGCTCGGTGACTACGCCAATGTCGGGACGAACGTAATCTCGCTCGTCGACGCCGACTCGTTCTGGGTCGACGGCTATTTCGAGGAGACCAATCTCGCTCCGATCCGCGTCGGCGACCCGGCCAGCATCAAACTGATGGGGTATAGCCAGATCGTGCGCGGCCATGTCGACAGCATCGCCCGCGGCATTAATGTCGCGAACGCGCAACCCAATGGGCAAGGGCTCGCCAACGTCAATCCAATCTTCACCTGGGTACGCCTGGCCCAGCGTATTCCGGTCCGTGTTCATATCGATCAAGTGCCCGAGGGCGTCGTCCTGTCCGCCGGGATGACGGCGACCGTGCAGATCGATCCGCGCCCCCGGCAGCTTGCCAAATGAACCGGCGCGCGTTGCCGAGCCGCGTCGGGCAGTTCAACTTACACCGTCATGCAGCGCGCGATGCACATTCATCCCGCTGTTTCGGAGCTGATTCCGACAATGCTTGGCGAGCTAAAGCCGCTGTAACGCGCCTTTGCCGGTGCCGCATGCGTGCACCGGGCGCTGAGAGGGAGATCGAGATGGAAGACCACGACATCAGAGCGGCCCTGGATCGCCACTGGGCTGCCTCCGACGCGAACGACTTCGAGACAGAGCACCAGATTTACCGAGAGGATGCGGTGCTCGAGTACCCGCAGTCGGGCGAGCGCATCCGCGGCCGGCGCAACATTCAGGCGTCTCGCTTTGCTCAGCCGAGCAGAAAGCGTTTCACGGTGCGGCGGATACTCGGCACTGCCGACCTCTGGATCACTGAACTCGTCATCAGGTACGATGCACGGCCGTCTTATACCGTGAGCATCATGGAGTTCAGAGACGGGAAGGTGGCCCGCGAGACCCAATACTTCGGCGATCCGTTTGAGCCGGGGCCTTCGCGCGCTCAATGGGTCGAGCGGATGCGCTGAAATCTAGCCGGCATCAGGGTGGCCATGCACCGGTCCCTCGTGCGGAGCTGCCGGTCGATACGGTCTCGCTCGCTCGCTATCTCATCGGCAAGCTACTGGTGCGGCAGATAGCCGAAGGCGTCGCCAGCGGCCGCATCGTCGAGACCGAGGCGTATGTCATCGGCGACGCCGCCGGGCACGCCTATCGCGGGATGACGCCGCGTAATCGGACGCTCTTTCTCGAGCGCGGGCACGCCTACGTTTATCTTGCCTACGGCAGCTCCTACATGCTGAATGTCTCAAGTGAGATAGCGGGGTCTGGAGCTGGGGTCCTCATCAGGGCGCTCGAGCCGCGCGACGGCATCCCGATCATGCAACGAAATCGCCAGATTGAGCGGCTACGCGACTTGGCGCGAGGACCAGGAAGGCTCACCGCGGCATTGCGGGTTGATCGCCGGCTCGATGGGCTCGATCTTTGCCGAGAAGGCCCTCTATGGCTCGGACGCTGTGATCACGAACCCGGCGAAATCGGGCAGAGCATCAGGATCGGCATCGCGCGGGATGCGAACCGGCTCCTGCGATTTTATCTTCGCGGCAGTCCGTTCGTCAGCGGTCCAAGATCGCTTCTGGAATAAGAGGCCGTATCTCGGTCGCTCGAGGATTCGACAGCGGCTATCAGCCATGCGCTAGCCGCTCTCAGTGACTCCCCGAATTGGGCTGCAAAAAGCACCGCCCTTTAGATCGTGACATGGAACCGGTTCCACTTCAGCCGAGAGTTGAAGCGCCTAGCGTCCCCGATCTGATCCTTTATCGTGCTATCCTGCCCATTTTATGGCGTCATCCCCAACTGACGTGTAGGCCGCCCTACCGGTGATCGCATGGACAGGGTGTGACTTCGGCGGCAGCCGACCGGTCCTGTGGTCCCGCCAAGGCAACGGTGGGTCCCGTTTGAATACGATTTTCTGAGCGTCACGCACGCGCGAGACTCCAGAAAATTGGGCCGACGGGCCGACCGATCACCGCTTCGGGGCAGGAAGGGCCGTTCCTCATTCGAAGGCGTTGTGGCGGTCGAGGAAATCGCTGACGACCTCGGTGAAGGCCCCCGGCCGCTCGGCCGCGATCGCGTGGCCGGCGTCATAGACGAAGACCAGACCCAGTCCGGGATCATCTCTTTGTACGGGTACACCATACCGGCGGCGAGATCAGCGAATCGTGCGTGCCGAGCAGCGCCAGGGTCAGCGGCGCGAGACCTGGCGGCCACCCGCCGCACGAAGGCCACCTGCTTTGCCGCCTGCCGCGGATCGATGGTGGCAGCGGCGGATCCCGCTCCGGATGGGCGAAGAGCCGGCGTGCCATTTCCTCGGGCGTGCCGGCGGGCGGACCGACGACGACGATCCCAGCGCCACCGCCAGCACCCGTTCCGGCTTCTGCAAGCCCGGCCACAGCGGCGCCCTGCCGCCGAACGAGGTGCCCATCAGGTTGCAGCGGTCGAGGCCGAGAGCTTGGGCGGCGGCCATCGTCCGCGCCAGCTCGGCCATGTCGCGCCTGCGCGTGTTCTCGGCCGAGGCGCCGAAGCCCGGAATCTCGAAGGCGACGACCCGCTACTCGCGGCTCAGCGGCTCGTGCGCCGGGCTGAGCCTGAGCCCGCCGGCGCCGCGCAGATAAACGAGCGCCGCCGCTCCCCCGCTCCCGTATGGTGGATGCGAAACCGGTCCGCCGCGACGAAACCCTCGCGGGAACCCGGCGGCCTTTTGCCGCCGATTTTTATTTTCAGATGTCGCGGATGTGCGGCAGCACCTTCTTCCCGAACAATTCGAGCGCTTCCATCAGCTCGTCGGGATCTTCCGAGCCCGGGGTCTGGAACGACAGATCGACGACGCCGCAGCCGATCTGTTCGCGGGCCTGCTGCAATTGCGCGACGATCTCGTCCGGCCCGCCGCAGAAATTGATCGGCAGCGCCCGGTTGACATTGGCCGGCCGCCGCCCCTCGCCGGCGACGTTGCGCTGATCGACTTCCAGCAGTGTGGCGGCGACCCGTTCCTTCAGCCGGAATACCGCCTCCCGCGGATACTGCGCCAACGCCTGCTGCGCCTTCTCTTGGGTCTCGGCGATCAGGATGTTGGCGCGATAGATGATCTGGTGCGGTTCCGGCTGCCAGCCCCAGAGCGCGCACTCTTGCTTATAGTAGCCGGTCACCCTGCCCATTGCGTCGAACGGGCCGAACGACACGCCGAGGCCGATATGGTTGCGCGCGGCAAAGTCGCTGGCCTCGCGGCTGGTGCCGAGGGCATACATCGGCGGCAGCGGCTGTTGCAGCGGCTTTGGCCACACCGACACGGTGCGGTAATGGAAATGCCGTCCCTGCCAGCCAAAGGGTTCCGGTTCCTTCCAGGCGCGCAGGATCAGCTCCATGCCCTCGTCGGTGCGTTCGCGCGATTCCTCGGGGTTGAGGTCGTAGGTCATCATCTCGTTGGTGGTGCCGCGCAGCATGCCGACGATCAGCCGGCCCTCGGCCATCGTGTCGAGCATCGCCATTTCTTCGGCGAGCAGCACCGGGTTGCTCTGCGGCACGATCGGGCCCAAGAGCGCGATCTTGATGTTGTGCACGTGCGAGGCGATGTAGGCCGCGGCGATCGGCAGCGACGGGGTCAGGATGCGCGGCGAATAATGATGCTCGGAGACGCTGACCCAGTCGAACCCCAGCTCCTGGACATACCGGCTGCGCTCGATCATGCCGCGAAACGCGCGCGAGCCCGCCTCGCGGTCATAGGCGCCGGCCGGCATCGGCCATTGCCGCGGCAGGTTCGAGGGTGCGTAGTAGCGGCCGGTTTCGAAATACGAGGCCTGCATTTTGGCGCTCCCCGGTTCAGCGGGTACGGTTGAAGGCATAGTCCTCGCGCTCGCCGGCGCCGAGCCGTAGCCCCTCCGGCAAGGACGGGCGCTGCGCCTGCAGTTTGGCGTGGGCGTCGAGTGCCGCCTGGTCTTTCCACAATTCGAGCAGGACCAGCTTGTCGGGATCGGAAACGCTCTGGAACACCTCGAACTGTTCGCAGCCGGCATCCTGCCGCGAGACCTCGCAGCGCGCCTTCATCGCTTGGACGAGTTCGGCGCCTTTGCCGGGCACCGCGTGGAATGTGACGACGAGCCGGACCGCCATGGCCTTTCCTCCGATGCTAAAGCTGTATCAGCCAGTATCACGACCCGCCCGCTGCCGCGTCAAGCGCGCCCCGGAATGACTTGCAGCGAAACGCTTCCGAAAACTCGCCCGATTGGCTTAAAACGTCTGCCTGCGCACCCTGCCGGCCGCAACGGGCGTTGCGGCCGCAACCTTGGAGGAGACCGCCATGCCGTTCTTTCAGAAGGGCGACGTTCGCATTCGCTATGAGGAGGCCGGCTCCGGCTTCCCGCTACTGGTCACTCCCGGCGGCGGTCTCAATTCGCGCGTCAGCAACTGGCCGACCGCGGTGATCAACGCAATGGAAGAGTTCAAAAACGACTTCCGCTGCATCACGATGGACCAGCGCAATGCCAACGGCGGCGAGTCGACGGGTCCGGTGCCGGTCGACAGGGCGTGGGACGCCTTCGCCGACGACCAGCTCGGGCTGATGGACCATCTCGGGATCCGCGAATTCTTTTACATGGGCTACTGCATCGGCGGCTGCTTCGCCGGAAAGCTGCTGCAGCGAGCGCCTGACCGCGTCGTCGCCGCGGTGTTCTGCCAGACCGTCGGCCATCGGCCGGAAGACCCGGACGTGATGGTTCGGCACAGCCACGACAATTGGCTCGCCGATTTCCGGGCTCGCCGACCCGAGGTGTCGATGGAGACGTTCGAGAAATATTTCCACAGCTTGTGGCGCGTACAGCCCGATTTCCTCTTCAGCGTGTCGCGCGAGTTCATCAAGAACTGCCGGACGCCGATCCTCGTTTTGCCGGACGACACGCCGTCGCATCCGCTGCAGACCTCGATCGACGTGGCGTCGCTGGCGCCGAACGCCGAGATCACCGTTTTCCCGTGGCGCGAGCCGCCGGAACTCAAGGCACGCATGATCAACCGCGTGCGCAGCTTTCTCAAATCGCACATCCCGATGCGCACTGCAGCGCAATAGTCGGCGGTTTCCGACAACCCGTCGTTAAAAGCGAGGAGGCGCACCGTCGGTTCTCTGAATCTCCCGCTCGCGCGGGTGAATTACGAAAGGAGAAAAACATGCCGTTCTATGAAAGAGGCCAAGTTCGCATCCATTACGAAGAGGTCGGCTCGGGCTTCCCGCTGCTGGTGATCCCCGGCGGCGGGCTCAACTCGACGGTCGCAGGGCTCGCGACGCACCCTTTCAACCCATTCGACGAGTTCAAGGGCGAGTTTCGAGTTATCGCGGCCGATCTGCGCAACGCCAAGGGTGGTCAGTCCTTCGGTCCGTTTGAGGTCGATCGGCCGTGGGACGCCTATACCGACGATCATATCGGCCTGATGGATCACCTGGGCACCCGCGAGTTCATGGTGCTCGGCTTCTGCATCGGCGGCCCGTTCATCTGGAACCTGCTAAAGCGGGTCGGCGACCGCGTCGTCGCGGCCGTGCCGGCGCAGCCCAGCGGCTACCGCCCGGAGATGCCTGGCCTTTCCTTCAACAACAACATGAAGGGCTGGGGGCCGGAGCTGTGCGCCCGCCGGCCCGACATCACGATGGCGATGGTCGATACTTTCCTGACCAACATGTACGGCGGTGCTCGCGCCGATTTCGTGTACACCGTGACGCGCGATTTTGTGCGCAACTGCCAGACGCCAATCTTAGTGTTGCCTGACGATGTTCCCGGGCACCCCTATGCCGTGGCGATGGAGACCGTGCATCTCGCGCCCAACGCGCAGGTAAGCCTTTATCCGTGGAAGGACACTCCAGACAAGATTCCGCTGGCGGTGCGCCATATCCGAACCTTTCTCCGCGCCCATCGACCTGTTGCAGCAGCGCGACCTATGGCAGCCGCCGCCCAGTAGCTCCGGATACTGCTTCCCGGCCTCACGAGGGGCGCGGCACGACGTCCCTCGGGCATGACGGCAATGGGCCACTAACGGTTGGGCGGTGAATACGCTGCATCCAGTGTATGAAGTTCATCCGGTGTGAGTATCAGTGAGAGCGCCACGGCGTTCTCCTTTACATGCTCCGCCGAGCCGGATTCGGGAATTGCGATGACATTACCATTGCGGATTGTCCAGGCCAGCGCGACAGCGGCCGCCGAGCAATTCTGTGCAGTGCCGATACGTGCAAGTCTGGGATCACGCAGCAGGCTAGCGCCGGGGCCGCCGAGCGGTGAATAGGCCATCACCGGCATGCCGTGCTGCTCGCACCATGGCAACAGGTCATGCTCGATACCGCGATTGCCGAGGTTGTAGGGGACCTGATTGGTCGCGCAGCGATCGCCGTGTGAAACTCGGAAGAGGTCTTCCATGTCACTGACCTTGAAGTTGGACACGCCCCAGGCGTGAATCTTCCCCGCCGCGCGTAGAGTTTCGAACGCCGCCACAATGCTGGACAGGTCGGTATCTCGACTTGGCCAGTGCAGCAGATAGAGATCGAGATGATCAGTGCCGAGACGGGCTAGGCTCGCGTCGCAAGCCCGCGCAATGCCGTCACCTCTCACGTGAGTGGGCCACACTTTGGAGACCAGGAATACGCGGTCGCGCTGACCGGCAATCACGCGGCCGATCAATTTCTCGGAGCGGCCGTCGCCGTAGATCTCCGCCGTGTCGATCAACGTCATCCCAAGCGCAAGGCCTGTGCGCAGCGCTTCTTCCTCAGCGGCCTCCGGATGTCTTCCCTGCGCGAGACCTGCAGAGCCCTGGCCGAGCGCCGGGACAATTGTCCCATCGGGGAACTTTACCGTGGGGGCCGTAGTACGAGCCGATGCACTTGATAGCGCCCCAATCATTGTGCCGACCGAAGAGAGCGACGAGCCAAGCGTCACCCAAAGTCCATTGAATTGACGCCGGTTCAGCAACTGCTTGGTCATCCTTCGCTCTCGGATCCGAACCACTATGCCAATTGCTCTCAGCACCTGCATCAAAAACTATCCGGCCGTGTACCGGAATCCGGAAACTCTGCGTGAGCGCCGCTATGATTTAGAGCGAACATTCGCTTGTTGGAGGAAGCAAATAGGACCGGCCGGAACCAGCCTGTAACTCGTGTAAGCGCTTATTCACGTAGTGAGATTGGACGCGATGGGAGGCGGCGGAAGTGACGCCGACGCCGCAGGAGCGGCGCGCGCGTCTCGGTGAAGTTGACCATCTGGTTCGACGCCCCACCGGAACTCACGATTTACCGTTGCCGAACCGTCCCGGAAAAACGATGCTGCTATCAGCACGCTTGGAGTCCGCGGAATCTCGGCGCTTATGGCCGCGAAAACGGATGGCTCGGAATTGAACGAGACCCCGCGCTCGGCCCGCCCGTGCCAAGCTGGGTACCCCGGCAACTGCCCCCGCTCACAGCGATGAGCGGACGATTCTGCCGGGTCGAACCAATCGACAGCACCCGGCACGGCGAGGCGTTGCACGCCGCCTACGCGACGGATCGCGAAGGACGCCTCTGGACCTACTTGCCGTGGGGACCCTATTCCGGGCCCGAGGAATTGTGCGCGCGGATCGATGCCGTCCGCGCGAGCGGCGTACGCCCGGAATACGCACTGATCGATCTCATGAGCGGCGAGCCGTTCGGCCAGGCGAGCTATCTGAATATTGACCCGGCCGCTGGTAGCATTGAGGTTGGCGGGATCGTTTACGCGTCGGCATTTCAGCGTGGGACGGCCGCGACCGAAGCGATGTACCTGATGATGCGGCGCGCGTTTGATGAACTCGGCTATTGGCGCTACGCCTGGCAGTGCAATTCGCTCAATGCCAGATCGAGGGCAGCAGCAATCCGGCTCGGCTTCAAATTCGAGGGTATCTGGCGCCAAGCCAATGTCCACAAGGGGCGCAACCGGGATACGGCATGGTTCTCGATCCTCGATAGCGAATGGCCGACGATCAAAACCGCTTTCGAGCGCTGGCTCGCGCCAGAAAATTTCGACGCTGAAGGGCGTCAGCGAATGCCCCTGTCGGTGCTGACCGCCGCGGCCCACCAGTCTTAATCCGCCGCCGCGATCTGGCCCGACTCTGAGCAGATTTTTCATGTGTCACAAAATAATGGGTCGTTATGCTCGCCCTGCCGCGATCAGCATCTCGACACTCCTTGATGCAGGTAAATCTGACAATTAGCGAGCGGCCGCTCGCGAATTACTAGCCCGGATTTCTCAAAGGGGATAGGTGCATCGGGGCCCTAGATCTGAGAAAATCGAATTGGCAGAACGGTTTATCTCAGGGCCAGGGGGTG
>Ga0187846_10000831_pt1 | contig 17685 bp, 11 predicted proteins | sample TC_taG_FD_161473 | JGI IMG/M metagenome (GOLD analysis project Ga0187846, IMG submission 161473) | Biofilm microbial communities from the roof of an iron ore cave, State of Minas Gerais, Brazil - TC_06 Biofilm (v2) | ecosystem: Environmental > Terrestrial > Deep subsurface > Cave > Wall biofilm...
CCGCGCAAGCGAAACTGGCTGCGTCGCGCGCAGAGTACGAACGCGAGCGCCAGCTGTTCGAGGATCAGCAGACGGTGTCGGCGTCGCGGGTGCAATCCTCACAGGCGGCCTTCCTGGCCGATCAGGCCGCGGAAACCGCGGCCCAGGCGCAGATCGAAGCCGACCGCGCCGAGGCGCGGCTGGGTTGGGGACCCGCGTTGGCGCCGGGGATCTCCGGCGAGGACCCCGAGCACCGCGCGCTGAACGACGACCTGCTGGCGCGCCGCCAATTGCTGCTGCAGGTGGCGCTGGCGTCCGACCTGACGGACCAGCAACCGCCGTCGCAGGGACGGGTGGTGCTGGAAGGACGCGACGGACCCGTGGTCCAGTTGGTATCGGCGGCTGCGCGCGCCGACCCGCGCCTGGCGGGACGCAGCTTCCTGTACCGGTCGGCGCCGGATCCGGCGCTGCAGCCGGGCGCCAGCGTGCGGTGCGGCTGGCCACCGGTCGCAGCGTCGAGGCCGCTTCGATTCCAGCCTCGGCGCTGGTGTGGTGGCAGGGCCGGGCCTGGGTGTTCATCCGTGCCGCCGGCGGCGATTTCGAGCGCCGTGAAGTGCCCGTTGAGCGTCTCGATGCCGGATCGCTGCAGGCGAACCTGGCGGCCGGCACCGAAGTGGTCGTGCAGGGCGCGCAGGCGCTGCTGTCCGAGGAGTTGCGCGCGGAAAACTATTCGACCGACGTCGGCGGGCGATGACACCCGCCGGGTCCGGTCTGCAAGCCGCGCTGATCGATTTTTCGCTGCGCTTTCGCGGCGTCGTCCTCGCGCTGGCGGCGCTGGTGATAGCGGCCGGCCTATATTCCCTGCAGCGCGCCACTTACGACGTATTTCCGGAGTTCGCGCCGCCGCAGGCGGTGATCCACACCGAGGCTCCAGGCTTGTCGCCCGATCAGATCGAGGTGCTGGTCACGCAGCCGCTGGAGAACGCGCTGACCGGAGTTCCCGGTCTGACGTCGCTGCGATCGTCATCGATTCAGGGCTTGTCGATCATTACGGCGAATTTCGACACGGCCAGCGATGTGTTCCGCGACCGGCAGTTCGTTGTGGAGCGGCTCGCTTCGAGCGCCACCCGGCTGCCGCGCCAGGCGGAAGCGCCGTCGCTGACGCCGGTGACGTCATCGACCAGCACGATGCTGGTGGCCGGGCTGACTTCCGAGCGCGTGCCGCTGATGGAACTGCGCACGACGGCGGAATGGCTGATCAGGCCGGCGCTGATGGCGGTGCCCGGCGTCGCAAAAGTCGCGGTGTTCGGAAGTGGACCGCGCTCACTGCAGGTCCAGGTGCGCCCGGACCGCCTGATCCGGCTGAATATCGGGCTGAACGACGTGGTGGAGGCGGCCGCCCGCGCGGTCGGTGTCCGCGGAGCCGGATTCATCGACAGCCCCAATCAGCGCATCGAGTTGAAGACCGAATATCCGCCGCTGCAGGTCGAGGATCTGAAGCGGGCGGTGCTGCTCGGCACCGACGCCGGACCGGGGCCGTTTGCAACTCTGGGCGACGTGGCCACGGTGCGCCTTGCGCCGGAGCCTGCCACGGGTGGCGCCACCATCGACGGGCGGCCGGGGATACAGATGGTTGTGTCGGAACAGTACGGTGCCAGCACGGTCGAGGTGACGCGCCGGATCGAGCAGGCGCTGGAAAACCTGCGCCCGCTGCTGGCCCGCGACGGCATCGAACTGAACGCCACCTTGTTCCGTCCGGCCGATTTCATCGACCTGGCCACCGGCAACGTGTGGTCCGCGCTGCTGGTCGGAGCCCTGCTGGTGGTCGCTGTGCTCGTGCTGTTCATGGCGGATTGGCGCAACGCCGCCGTATCGTGCACCGCCATCCCGCTGTCGCTGCTGGCGACACTGATGCTGCTGCAGGCAGCGGGCATCAGCGTCAACACGATGACGCTCGGCGGTCTGGCCGTGGCCATCGGCGTCGTTGTCGACGATGCGGTGATCGACGTGGAAAACATCATTCGCCGGATGCGCACGAACCGGGCGCTGGCGCAGCCGCGCAGCGCGCAGCAGGTGATCCTGGATGCGTGCCTGGAAGTGCGCAGCGGCGTCGTCTACGCGACCTTCGGCGTCCTGCTGGTGGTGCTGCCGATCGTGTCGCTGTCAGGCGTGGCCGGACGCCTGTTCGCCCCGCTCGGATACGCCTATGCGCTGGCGATTATCGCGTCACTGGTGGTCAGCCTGACGGTCATCCCGGCGCTGTCCTCGCTGCTGTTCCGCGCCGAGCGCTTGGGCGCCGGAGCGCCGCCGCTGCTGCGCTGGTGCCGCAGCGCGTATGAGCGCGTGCTGCGGCGGGTCATGCGATACCCGCTGCCGGTGATGGCGACGGCGCTGCTGCTGACCGCGGCCGGCGCCGCCGTCGCAATCGGCTTCGGCGTGAACTTCGTGCCGGAGCTGAAGGAGGGGCATCTGATCGTTCACATGTCGGCCGCGCCCGGCACCTCGATCGAGGAATCGATGCGCCTAGGGGCGCGTGTGACATCCGCGCTGCACGAGCTGCCGGCAATACGGATCGTCGCGCAGCGCATCGGCCGGGCCGACAAGTCCGACGACATCCTCGGCTCTCACTACAGCGAGTTCGATGTGGACTTGAAGCGCGCCAGCGGCGCCGAGCTGCAGGCTGCGCAGGCCCAGATCCGCCTGAAGCTGGCCGAATTTCCGGGCGTCAACTTCGCGATCCAGTCGTTTCTGACCGAGCGCATCGAAGAGACGCTGTCCGGCTACGCCGCCGCGGTCGCGGTCAACGTCATCGGCCCTGATCTGGATGCGCTCGATCGGGCGGCGCGCGACGTCATGCGCGTGGTACGGCGAATCCGCGGCGCCGCCGACGTACAGCTGCAGACGCTGCCGGGCACGCCGCAGATCTCGATCCGCCTTCTGCCGGCCGAGCTGCAGCGCTGGGGATTGCGCCAGCTCGATGTGCTGGAGTTGATCCGGACCGCCTACGAGGGAGCCACCGTCGGTCAGAGCTACGAGGGCAACCGGACGGTGAATGTGATCGTCGTGCTGGACCCGGAGCAGCGCAATACGGTCACCCGCATCGCCGAGCTGCCGCTGCGCGCGCCCGATGGCCGCTTCGTGCGGCTGGGCCAGGTCGCCGAGATCCATCCTTCCGCGGGCCGCTACGAAGTGCCGCACCAGGGCGGCCAGAGACAGCAGACGGTGACCGCCAACGTGCGGGGGCGCGACGTCGGCGGATTCGTCGACGACGTGCGGCGGCAGCTGGCGAGGCTCGATCTTCCAGCCGGAACCCACCTGGAACTGGCAGGTGAAGCCGAAGCGCAGGCGCGCTCGGCGCGCGATCTGCTGGCATATTCGGCGCTGGCCGCGCTGGGCATCGTGCTGCTCGTGTCGATCATCGCGCGCAATGGCCGCAACCTGCTGATCGTCCTGGCGAATCTGCCGTTCGCGTTCGTAGGCGGGGTCGCCGCGGTTGCGGCCAGCGGCGGCGAGCTGTCGCTCGGTTCGATGGTCGGCCTGGTGGCGCTGTTCGGGATCACGTTGCGAAACTCGATCCTGATCGTTGCGCACTACGACCGCCTGGTTCGAATCGAGGGTCGGGCCTGGAATGCGGAGCTGGCGATCGAGGGTGCCGCTGACCGGCTGGCCCCGATCCTGATGACGACGCTGGTGACCGCACTGGGCCTGACGCCGCTCGCGCTCGGAATCAACGAGCCCGGGCGCGAGATCGAAGGTGCGATGGCCGTCGTGATTCTGGGGGGCCTTCTGACCTCGATGGCGCTGAACCTGCTGGTATTGCCGACGCTGGCGCTGCGTTACGCCCGATTCGAGTCCGAGTCGCCGACGGTTACCAGTTGACCGGCGCGCTGCGCACGTCGGCCACCGCCAGCGGCACAGTGGCCGGCTTCGCGGTCACAACGGCCGGCCTTGCGGTCGCAACAGCCGGCTTTGCGGTCACGGCTCCGGCGCCACCGAGGGTGTTGACTGGCTTGGCAACGGCCGGCGCGGGTTTCGCTGGTGTGGCCGCGCGCACCTTGCGGTCCGGCGCTGCCGCCGGCGCCGTGCCTGCCGCCGAGGCGACTGCGGACGGCTTCGCTGCTGCCACCGCGATCCGCGGTGATGCGGTGGCCTTGGCCTGCGCGGGTGGAGCGATCGGCTCCGACTTCGCCACCTTGGCCTCGCCGCCGTGCTGGAGCACCACTTGTTGACCGATCCTCAGATGCAGATTCGTCGGGTATCCATACAGCGCGCCACTCAAGTGATCGACGAACACGCCCGCCCATCCGAAGGGGAGCAGAGCTTCTTCCAACCCCTCGCGCCGCGATTTGACGGTGGCGGTGGCGATCAGAGTGTCGCGCCGGCACTCGATGGCCAGCGATTGCATCGCGCGTCGCACGCGTACGTCGTGCGCCGGGGTAACGATGTTCTGGGCGGAGTCGCCGCTTCCGACGCGGCACGGCAGGCCTGCGACCGGACGGCCTTGCGCGTCCAGCGCATCGATCTGCAATTTCTGATGAAAGTCCCCCTGAACAGTCGAGCAGCCCGCAAGCCACCCGGCCAGCGCGATCAGCGCGCCGCAGCGCAAGCTTCGATTCATCGATCGTCTCCTGCACCCCATCTCCGATTTATCGGAACTGGCGGCGGGGACTGAAGACGCTTGCCCTGGACGAGCCGCTATTCGCTGCGAACGAGCGCCGGTCGAGCGGCCGGCGTGCGCGCAACCGATTCCTCAGGAGCGTCCGTGCGGACGCCGGGGACCGGCCTGCCGCCCTCATCGTCGCTGGCATCGAACTCGAGTTTCTGTCCGATCCGCAGCACCACCCAGCCCGGATAGGTATACCGATACCCGGTGAAGTGGTCGATGGCCATCATGCCCGATCCGCCCGGCATCATCAGGTTGACAAGGCCGGTGCCTGCGCCGCGCAATCCGCTGCGCGAGATGGCCCGCCCCTCGGCGATCCGGTTGCCCATGCGGCATGCCATCCTAAGATCGGAAGACGAGCGGTGCACCTCGAGGCCGAACATCGGCGAGTCGCCGAAGTACTCGCCCGAGGCATTGTGCAGGTGGCAGCGCATTCCCTCGATCGGCTGACCGTGCTCGTCGACCGTTTCAACGTGCACGACCTGCGTCGGATCCCCGGTGATCGTGGCGCAGGCGCCCAGCACCAGGGCCTGAATGCCGCTCAACGCGACGACGGTCAAGCGGCGGAACGGAAGGGTTGGCAAGGGTTTTCTCGAGTAAGAGGGCAGCGCGCGAGCACCATGTTACGTATGGATACCACTTCGACGCAGTCACGTTCTTTGGCACACGAACGGATGAGGCGGAAGCCCTCAAGTTTTCCGCTTAAGTGAAAACAAACCCTGTAAGCGTTAAGCGAAATTTCACCTGGCGTCGCGATCGAGACGGCCCCGCAGCGCAGCACCGGTGGGCGAATCGCAGTGAGCGATCCGGGTCGGGATGTCCTGCGCGACCAATCGTCCTCCGGCGGTGCCGCCCTCGGGGCCGAGGTCGACGATCCAATCGGCGTCGGCAATCACGTCGAGGTTGTGCTCGATGATGACGACGGTGTGACCGGCGTCGACCAGCCGGTGGATCACGGCCAGCAGTCGCTCGATGTCGGCCATCGACAGCCCCACCGTGGGCTCGTCGAGCACGTACAGCGTGGCTCCGCTCGCGCTGTCGGCGGAGCGGGCGCGCGCCAGCTCGGTGACCAGCTTGATTCGCTGCGCTTCACCGCCCGACAGCGTCGGCGACGGCTGACCGAGGGTCAGATAGCCGAGCCCGACATCGCGCAGCAGCGCGAGCGGGTGGGCGATCGCGGGCGTCGATGAGAAAAAATCGACCGCTTCGTCCACTTGCATCGCCAGCACATCGCCGATCGACCGGTCGCGCCAGTGCACCTCGAGCGTGGCCCGGTCGAAGCGCCGCCCACCGCACACGTCGCACAGCACCTTGACGTCCGGCAGGAAGCTCATCTCGATCGTTCGCAGGCCCTGTCCTTCGCAGGCAGCGCATCGCCCGCCGGTGGTGTTGAAGGAGAAGCGGCCGGGCCCATACCCGCGTATGCGGGCTTCGGCCGTGTCGGCGAAACGCTTGCGGATCGCATCCCAGAAGCCCACGTAGGTGGCCGGGCACGAGCGAGGCGTCTTTCCGATCGGCGTCTGATCGACCTCGAGCACGCGCGCCACCTGCGCCCAACCGTCGATGCCGGCGCATCCGGTCCATGCGGGCTCGCTGGAACGCGCCGGTCGCTCCGCCAACGCTGCACGCAAGTTGCTCAGAAGCACGTCGCGCGCCAGAGTCGACTTGCCGCTGCCGGAGACCCCGGTGACGACGGTCAGCTGCCCGAGCGGAATGTCGACATCGATGCGGCGCAGGTTGTGAAGGCTGGCGGCGCGGATCGTCAGCTGGGGGGCATCGGCGCACGGCCTGCGGTGCGGGCGGGCGCCCCGACGGGGCGGCTCGCGCAGAAAGCGTCCCGTCACCGAGTCCGGGTTCGCGATCACATCATCGACGCTTCCCTGTGCGACCACGCGGCCCCCGTGGCTCCCCGCGCCAGGGCCCATATCGATCAGGTGGTCGGCCGAACGAATCGTTTCCTCGTCATGTTCGACCACCACCAGTGAATTGCCGCGCTCGCGCAGCTTGACCAGCGCCGACAGCAGGATCCGGTTGTCGCGGGCGTGCAGCCCGATCGTGGGCTCGTCGAGCACGTAGCACACGCCCTGCAGGTTGGAACCGAGCTGCGCCGCCAGGCGGATCCGCTGCGACTCTCCGCCCGACAGCGTCCGCGCGCCGCGATCGAGCGCAAGATAGCCGAGTCCGACCTCGATCAGGAAATCGAGCCGTCCCCGGATCTCGGTCACGATATCGCGTGCGATGGCCAGCTCGCGGCCGGAAAGGCGCAGGCCTTCCAGCCAGGCGCGCGCCTCGGCCACCGTCAGCGCGCCGACCTGGGCGATACTGCGACCGTCGAACCGCACCGCCAGCGCGACCCGGTTCAGGCGCTGCCCTGTGCAACTCGGGCACCGCGACTCCTCGCCCTCGTACCACGCGTTCCAGCCGATCTCCTCGCCGCTGTGCTCGGCTCCGAAACCCGGAAGGCTCATCCCGGTGCCGAAGCATTCGGGACACCAGCCATGTTTCGAGTTGTAGGAAAAAAGCCGCGGATCCGGTTCCGGAAACGCCTGCCCGCACGACGGACAGGTGCGGCGGATCGAGAACAGCCGATGTTCCAGCAGCGCCTCCTGGCCGTGCTTGACACCCGCCCCGAGCCGCTCCAGCGGCCACAAGATCTGGACCGCGCCGTGGCCCAGCTCCAGCGCGCGCTCGACCAGGGCTCGCAGCCGCGACTCGTTGGATGGCTCGACCTGCAGGTCGCCGACCGGCAGCTCGATCGTATGCTCGCGGAAGCGCTCCAGTCGTACCCAGGGCGAGGTCGGAACGAAGCGTCCGTCGACCCGCAGATGGGTGTGGCCACGGGCCGCGGCCCATTTGGCAAGCTCGGTGTAGTAGCCCTTGCGATGGACGATCAGCGGGGCAAGCACGCCAATGTGCTGCCCGCGCAGGTTGTGGCCGATCTGAGCCACGATCGCGTCGAGCGACATCGGGGTGACCGGAATGTCGCAGTCGGGGCAATGCTGTATGCCCAGCTTCACGAACAGCAGGCGCAGGAAGTGGTGCACCTCGGTCTGCGTCGCCACCGTGCTCTTGCGGCCGCCGCGGCTGACGCGCTGCTCGATCGCAACGGTGGGCGCGATCCCGTAGATCGCGTCCACGTCGGGTCGTCCCGCCGGCTGCACGATCGAGCGGGCGTAGGCGTTCAACGATTCCAGGTAGCGGCGCTGCCCCTCGTTGAACAGGATGTCGAATGCCAGCGTCGATTTGCCGCTGCCGGAGACACCGGTGATGACCGTGAAGGCATCGCGCGGGATCGCCACGTCGATACCTTTCAGGTTGTGCTCGCGCGCGTTGCGAATTTCGATGGCGCCGTTGGCGATCGGCACCGGTTCCTCCGCCACGACCCTGGCCCCGGTCCCCTGGCCCGCTGACGTGGGGGATGGGACCGATTGCTCCGCGCTCCCGATTGCAGCAGACGGGCCGGGCTCGAGGGTCCTCAGCGTTGCCTCGTACTCGCGCAACGCGCGCCCGGTGTGCGAAGTGGGGTGGGCGCTGATCGCGCGCGGATCGCCTTCAGCCACCACGCGACCGCCGTCCTCTCCACCTTCCGGCCCCAGGTCGATGATCCAGTCGGCCGCGCGGATCACGTCCAGGTTGTGCTCGATCAGGATCAGCGAATGGCCGCAGTCGACCAGTCGGCGCAGCGCGCGCATCAACCGGGAAATGTCGTCGAAGTGCAGTCCGGTGGTCGGCTCGTCGAACAGCATCAGCGTACCTTTGCGTGCCGCCGCTGCGCGATCGGCCGGCGCAGGTCCCGCCTGCCCGAGAAAGCCGGCGATCTTCAGCCGCTGCGCCTCGCCGCCCGAGAGCGTCGGGACCGGCTGGCCCAATCGCAGGTATTCGAGTCCGACGTCGGCCAGCGGCGCCAATCCGCGCACCACTTCGGCATCCTGCGCAAACAGTTCCAAGGCTTCGGCCACCGTCAGCTCGAGCGCGTCGGCGATCGACAGTGCCCGGCCTCGCCGCGCAACGGTCACCTCGAGCACTTCGCCGCGAAAGCGCCGCCCATCGCAGTCCGGACAGCGCAGGTACACGTCGGACAGGAACTGCATCTCGACATGTTCGTAGCCGTTGCCGCCGCACGTCGGGCACCGGCCGGTGCCGCTGTTGAAGCTGAACGTCCCGGCCGTGTAGCTGCGCTCCAGCGCCAAAGGGGCCCGCGCGAACAGCCGCCGGATCGCCTCGAACGCACCGACGTAGCTGGCCGGGTTGGAGCGCGTCGTCTTGCCGATCGGTGACTGGTCGACCAGCGTCACCTCCGCGATCCATTCAGCGCCCAGGCAGCGATCGTGCGCGCCTGGAGCCTCGGTCGGTTTGCCCTTGGCCTTGCGCAGCGCCGGGTACAGCACGTTCTGCACCAGCGTCGACTTGCCGGAGCCGGAGACGCCGGTGACGACCACCAGCCGGTTCAGCGGGAACTGTACGTCGATGCCTTTCAGATTGTGTTCGCGTGCCCCCTGCAGCACGACGCGCGGCGTACCGGCAGCGACCGCACGAGCGCGCGGCACCTCGACCTGGCGCCGGCCGGACAGATACTGACCGGTCAGGGACGAGGTCCGGCACAGCGCTTCGGGCTTGCCTTCAAAAACGACGTGACCGCCGCGCTCGCCCGGTCCCGGCCCCAGGTCCAGCACGCGGTCGGCCGCCAGCATCACCTGCGGGTCGTGTTCGACCACCACCAGCGAGTTACCGGCGCTGCGCAGGCGCCGCATCACGCCGATCACTCGATGCATGTCGCGCGGGTGCAGTCCGATCGAAGGCTCGTCCAGCACGAACAGCGTGTTCACCAGTGAGGTGCCCAGCGCGGTTGTCAGGTTGATCCGCTGGACCTCGCCCCCGGACAGCGTGCGGCTCTGGCGATCCAGCGTCAGATAGCCGAGTCCGACCTCGCACAGAAAGCGCAGGCGCGCGCGGATCTCCTTCAGCAGCAGCTCGATCGCCTGGTCCTTCGCCAGGCCGCCGCGCGCCCGATCGAAGAACTCTCGCAGCCGCGACAACGGCAGCAGCGTCAGCTGCTGGATCGTCTGCCCCTCGAACCGCCACAGCAGCGCGTCCGGCTGCAAGCGGCTGCCGGCGCAGACGGAGCACGGCGTGTAGCTGCGGTAGCGCGACAGCAACACGCGGATGTGCATCCTGTAGGCCTTGGACTCGAGCCACTCGAAAAAGCGGCGAATGCCGTACCACTGGGTCTGCCACTTTCCGCGCCAGGCGGGATCGCCGTCGATGACCCAGCGCTGCTCGGGCTCGCTCAACGCCTTCCACGGCGCGTCCAGCGCGACGTCGAATCGGGGTGCGTACTTTTCGAGGTCGCGCTGGCATTCCTTGAAGCTTTCGGTCTGCCAAGGCTTGACGGCGCCGCCTCGCAGCGTCCTGCCCGGATCCGGAATCACCAGCCCCAGGTCGATCCCGATCACGCGGCCGAAACCCCGGCAGGTCGGACAGGCGCCCAGCGGTGAATTGAACGAGAACGCGCTTGGCAGCGGGTCGGAATAGTGAATGTCGCAGTCGGCGCAGTGCAGGTCGGACGAGAAGTGCCAGACCGCGTCAGCCTGGTCCTGCCCGGCCACGTGCACGTCGACGCGCCCGCCGCCGCGCTGCATCGCAGCCTCGATCGATTCGAGCAGGCGCTGCCGATCGGCGCCCTGCGCCTTCACGCGGTCCTGCACCACGTCGATGCGCTGACCCGATGCAGTGGCCTGCTGCTCGAGCACGCGTGAATAGCCCTGCGCTTCCAGGTGGACCCGCACCTCGTCCGGTGTGAAGTTGGCGGGCACCGTGATCGGGAACGTGATCGTCAGGCGCGCCTCGGCGCGGGCGGCGCAGCGCCGCAGCAACTCGTCGACCACCCGCTGCGGCGAATCCCGCTCGACCGGCTTGCCGCAGTTGCGACAGTGCAGCAGGCCGGCGCGCGCGAACAGCAGCTTCAGATGATCGTTGATCTCCGTCATCGTGCCGACCGTGCTGCGCGACGTGCGCACGGGATTGGTCTGGTCGATCGCGATCGCGGGCGGCACTCCATCGATCCGGTCGACCGCGGGGCGGTCCATCCGATCCAGGAACTGGCGCGCGTACGGAGAAAACGTTTCGACGTAGCGGCGCTGCCCCTCGGCGTACAGCGTGTCGAACACGAGCGAGCTCTTCCCGGATCCCGACACGCCGGTGACGACGATCAACTCACCGGTCGGCAGATCCAGGTCGAGGTTTTTCAGGTTGTTTTGACGCGCGCCGCGAATGCGGATCGCGGGATGGCGGGCCTGCATGGCCTCTATTTTCACCGATTCGCCAAGGCGCTGATCTCAGTGAAGAAATTCCGGCGTGGCGATTGCGAAAAGGCTGGCCGCGATCCGCCCACGCGTTTGCGCCGAACCGGTTCCGAGATCAGTCGCCATCGTTCATACCACGGCGTCCGTGAGGTTCCGTTCCGGTTCCGGGATCAGCCCCTATCGGTCATGCCGCGCCGTCCTTGAGGTTCGGGCGGCGGCGAATTGGATGTGCCGATTCCATGTTCTCGGTGTGCTTAAGGGACCGGCATGCGGCCAACATGCGTGCCTCGGAGTACCAACCAGGAGCACATTAAATGAAAGCCCGTCTTACTGTACTGGCGGCATTCGTGCTGGCCTGTCAGCTGTCTGCGTGCGGCGGCGGATCCAGCGGCAACGCCGCGCAGGCGCACGTTGCCGGCGTGGCCACGCCCAAGTCCGTTTCGGTCGTAACCGCGAACTGAGGCCGGCGATGAGAATCCATCTGCATCGTGCGGCGCTGGCCGCAGCGGCTCTGGCGGGTGTTTCCGCTCAGGCGCAAATCCCGTCGACGGCGCCGTATGTCACGGATCCGCAGAATGTTTACGTGCAGGATGACACGTCACAGGGTATCGGCAGTCTGAACATGGTGCTCTGCATAATCGGAGCGCTGGACCCGGGTGATATGGTCAATGCCGGCGCCTACATCGCGCTCGTCGACGTCAACACGTGCAACAACAAGGGCGGCGGCAGCAACAGCTCGGCGACCGGCGCGACCAATTACGCCACCGCCGTGGTCAACGTCACCCGCGCCAGCAACAGCGATCCGATGGTCGGCAAGGTGTGGATCTCGCTGACCCAACAGGGCAACGCGGTCAATGTGTATGCGTACCTCACCGCGACGCAGTCGCCCGACGCCGCTCCGCCGTACGGCGTGTTCCGGATGGACTACATCGGCAAGATGAATGGCCAGACCGGATTCAATGGCTACGTCGACTCGCAACCCGGGACGATCAGCTTCCTGGAAAACGGCCAGCAGTCCAGCAATACGGCGCTGGCGATGTCGGCAAGCTCGACCACGTCGGGCTCCGGCACGATGAGCGTCACCAGTGGAGGCGGCGGCGGGCCCGGCACGAGCACCTTCGATTTCGCCTACAACTCGAGCTACTTCCATCGCAGCGACGGCACCAACGACGAGTGCTTCGACCGCAGCAAGGCCAATGCCTCCGTTTCGGTGTGGCAGTACGGGACCTACAACGCCAACGATGGCACGCGCGTCGATCAGGTCAACCCCGGCTTTCCGATCCAGGCCGTCTACAGCGGCACGTCGTACTACGGTTTCGCCAACTACTGGGGCATCAACTTCCAGGGCCTGAATCTGAACAGCATCACCGACGCCAGCCCGATCCCCAGTCTGTCCGTTACCGATCAACGTCCAGGCAACACGACCGCGTACAACCTGTCCAAGGTTGGCGGCAAGTTGACCAAGTGGACCCAGACCGCAGCGATGCTGGGCGCGCTCGACGGCATCCCGTTCACGTTCGGCGCGGACCTGACCAACCAGACCAGCAACACGGCGGCCGTATCCGGCTGGAACAACTGGATCGTCCAATGGAGCACGGCGGGTCAGACGTTCACGGTGACCGGGGTGCAGACCTGCGGGAGCAACGGCTGCGTGCCGGCTGCGCTCGTCGGCAACGCAACGGCGACCATCAACGCCGCATTCCTGAACACGAATCCGATCATGGGCTGGTCCGACTCGTTCGGCGGGAATTTGAACATCCCCGCGACCGGAACCGCCCACACCGCGAATGACGCTGTCTATTACTACACGCAATCGACCGTCATCCCGGGATCGATGGGCGAGCCCACCGCGCTGTACTGCCTCAGCCAGTGTCCCACGGCCGCGGCCTTGGTGGCGTTCCCCAGTGGGGGCTCGTCGGCATCGCCGTTCGGCAATGGCACGGCGCAGCAGTGGTTCAGCGCGCCCAGCTCGGCCAACACCGTCAGCTACGCGTTCGGTGCAGGCGGACTGACCGAAAGCGGAAGCGCGATGGTGCTGGAGAGCGCGAGCCAGTTCCCGTCCGGCTCGATGTACGCCCAAAACGGCGTCATGACCGGGCGGATGTTCGACACGGGGTTGACCTCCGGCAATTGCCCGGCCGGCATGCCGAACGGGACCGTGTGCGAACCCGCCAACCCGGCGTACTACTTCACGTGGCAGACCGGAACGAACCAGTGGAGCCAGTCGCTGTGGCTCACCAGAGCCAGCGACAACAGCGTCGTGCCGTTCGATGCACCGCAGAACGTGCCATACACGGTCCCCAGCGGGAGCGCGTTCGGATCGTTTGCGGGCAAGTCGATCCTGCTGCAGTTCAACGGCTTCGGCAACCTGAACGGCATCCCGGGCTTCTGTGTGGATCCGGTGACAAACGCCACGGTCGATTGCAGCACCGCCGGGTCCCGCTATGTGCCGATGTTCTCGATTGCGGACGGCTCGACGATGACGTTGCCGGGCTCGGGCGGCAGCGCGGCGATCCCGTTGATCGTCAAGGCGCTCAATGCGGAAGTGCGGCTGAAGAATCTGAGCGCTGTATCGCCGTCGCCCTGCGTGTCGATGACGCTCAGCTCGATGACGCTGCCCTCCGGCGGTCTGCACGATCCGAGCAGCTCCAGCGACAGCGAGTACCTCGGCGCAATGCCGTCGGTCAGCGGCGCACCCAAGGTGATCGACGGGGTCGTGCAGTAGGGATCGCGGCACTGGATCAACAGCAGAAAGCGCGGCCATGCCGCGCTTTTTGCTGATCCGGCCGCGGCTGCGGCCAGCTCTGTCTCACCGGCTCCAGCGCGTCAGAAAGTCGTTGACCGACTGGGGATCCATCCGGCGCATCGACTCGAATTCGCCGTTCTTCTGGCTGTAGATCACGCGGCCCGAGCTGTCGAGCACCGCCAGCGCCGGCACGCCTTTGTTCAGCGGAATGCCGTAACTCTGCGCCAGCTCGATGTTGTGGTCGACTCGGTCGTCGCCGACATTGACGTGGACCAGCACGAAGCGCGACGACAGCAGCGCCTCGTTTTCGGGTCGGTGGAAGTTTTGATCGAGCACCTTGCAGTCGGTGCACCAGTTGGCTCCGAACTGGACCAGCACGCGCTTGTGCGAGCTCGCCGCCTGCGCGCACGCCGCATCGATGTCGGCGCGAGCCTTGGACGGACTCGGGTAGAGCGGATCGGCGAGCGCGGCCTGGGCCAGCACCACGGCCATCGCCAAACCGGCCAGCACGGACGCTGGACGGCGAATCGGTGACGATTGCGGCATAGGTCCTCCGGAAACCGTGGCTTCCCACTAGCCCAGGAATTGCTCAGCGAGCCGTACCCAGAACGTCCCGCCGATCGGAATCAAGTCGTCGTTGAAGTCGTACGAGGCGTTGTGCAATGTGCACGGGCCCGCTCCGTGACCGCTGTCGCGATGGGCGCCGTCGCCGTTGCCGATGAACAGGTAGGCGCCCGGACGTGCCTTCAGCATGAAGGAGAAGTCCTCCGCTCCCATCGTCGGGGCGGCGTCGCGTACCACGTTGTGCGCGCCCACGATGCCGTCGGCTACCTGCGCCGCGAACTGGGCCTCGCGCGGATGATTGACCGTGGGCGGGTAGGTGCGCCGGAAATCGACGTCGGCCGTGGAACCGTGCGCGCGCGCCGTGTGCTCGGCGACCTCCCGGATCCGCCGTTCGAAAAGATCCGTGACCGAATCGCCGAAGGTTCGCACCGTGCCGGCGATGCGGGCGACGTCGGGGATCACGTTGGTCGCATCGCCCGCGTGAACCATCGTCACCGACAGTACCGCCGCATCGTTCGGATTCCTGGAGCGGGTCACGATGCCCTGCAGTCCTTGCACGATCTGTACCGCGGCGAGCACCGGGTCCACCGTCAGGTGCGGCATCGCCGCGTGGCCGCCTCGCCCGGTCACGCGGATTTCGAACTCGTTGGTCGAAGCCAGCATCGGGCCCGGCGCGACTGCGAACTGGCCCACCGATAGCCCGGGCCAGTTGTGCAGCGCGAACACCGCATCGCAGGGAAAGCGGTCGAACAGACCCTCGCGGATCATCCGGTCCGCGCCGGCCCCACCCTCTTCGGCTGGCTGGAAGATCAGCACGACGCTCCCGTCGAACGTGCGCGCGGCGGCCAGATGGCTGGCCGCCGCCAGCAGCATCGCGGTATGACCATCGTGCCCGCAGGCATGCATCCGGCCGTCGAAACACGACCGGTGTGAGAATCCGTTGGTCTCCTGGATCGGCAGCGCATCCATGTCGGCGCGCAGCCCGATCGAGCGCTTCGACTGGCCAGCCCGGATCAAGCCGACTACGCCGGTTCCGCCAAGCCCCCGGTGCACCTCGATGCCCCATCCGGCCAGCGTGCGAGCGACCAGATCGGCGGTGCGGTGCTCCTCGAAGCGTAGTTCCGGGTGGGCGTGCAGATCGCGCCGGATCGACTGCAATTCGGGTTTCGACCGGGCCAGGCTGTCGAGCAGTTGCATGGGGTGCGCGGATGGGATCGAGGAGCGATGTTAGCCGGGACCGGGCGGCGCCGCGCGCGGCTCCGTCCCCGGAAGGCGATCGGGGGGCAATAACCAGTACAGGCTAACCACTACGGATGCACGGTAAATTCTGGCGGTGCAACGAGACGAATTCCGGGGCCCGCACGGCGCCATGTTTGTTAGGGCAGCTTAACCGGACTCACGGTATTGGCCCAGTGCGACCCGACAATCGTCTGCACTACCATCGGCGAGGTCTTAAGATCCAGTTCGCTTGCACGGCGTTGCCGCGCGCGGCAGCTGTTGGCTGGAACCCGATGAACAAGGAATTGATACGAGTATTGATCGTCGATGATCACGCGGTCGTGCGCGAGGGCCTGAAGCATGTGATCAGTCGCCAGATGGACATGATCGTGGCCGGGGAAGCCTCGACGCGCGCCGAAGCGCTGCACCTTCTGACCGAGGAGCGATTCGATGTTGTCGTGTGCGACGTCAAGCTTCCCGACGGCCTGGGCTGGGACGTATTGAAGGCGGTGAAGGAGGGTCCGCATCCACTCGCGGTCTTGATGCTGTCCGCCTTTACCGAGGAGCAGTACGCGGTGCAGGCGCTGAAGAGCGGCGCCGACGGCTACATGAACAAGGGCAGTCCGTCCGAGACGCTGATTTCGGCGATACGCCGCCTGGCTTCGGGCGGCAAGTTCGTCAGTCCGGAATTCGCCGCCCACGTGGCTCAAGTGCTCGGACAGGGAGATGCCTCGGCCCACCAGTCCCTGTCGGAACGCGAATTCGCGGTCATGCGGATGATCGCGTCCGGCAACAGCCTGGTATCGATCGCCCACAGCTTGAACATCAGCCCGAAGACGGTCACGACGTATCGAGCCAGAGTGCTCGAGAAGCTGGGGCTGGAGAACAATGCCGCGCTGACCCGCTACGTGCTGGAAAAGGGCCTGTTGGACTGATGACACCCTGGCGGCACGTTTCAAATTGCGGTCGTCTTGGAAGGTCAGACTTGGCGCGTTGACCGTTGTTTCGTAGCATGTCAGGCGCAGCAAACTGGCCTGGCAGGCCCGCAGACCGCCAAGCATCGATGACAGTCCGTCCTAGCGTATTGGTCACGGGTGGTGCCGGCTTCGTCGGTTCACATACCTTGGTCGAGTTGCTGGCGGCGGACTTCGAGGTCGTCTGCTTCGACAACTTCAGCAACAGTGACGCGGAAGCCGTGCGCCGGGTGGAGCTCATCAGCGGCCGGCCGGTCCACATGGTCGAGGGCGACGTTCGCGACCCGCTCGCGGTGAAACGCGCCTTCGATGCGGCGCCCATTGCTGCCGTGCTGCACTTTGCGGGATTGAAGGCAGTGGCCGAATCGGTTGCGGACCCGCTCGCCTACTATGAGAACAACGTTGTCGGCTCGATGAACCTGCTGCGCGCGTGCCACCGCAGCGCCGTTCAATGCTTCGTGTTCAGCTCGTCGGCGACCGTGTACGGGGTGCCGACCAGGCTGCCGTACACGGAGGACATGCCGCTGGCACCGATCAACCCGTATGGGGCCACCAAGGTGGCGGTGGAGCAGATCCTGCGCGATGTGTGCGCCAGCGATCCGCAGATGCGGGCGGTCAGTCTGCGTTACTTCAACCCGGTCGGCGCTCACCCGAGCGGGCTGATCGGCGAAAATCCGCGCTCCACTCCGAACAACCTGTTCCCGATCATGCTGCAGGTGGCCGCCGGCCTGCGCGATCAGCTGGCCGTGTTCGGAGATGACTGGCCCACGGTGGACGGCACCGGCGTTCGCGACTATCTGCACGTCGTCGACCTGGCGCTCGGGCACGTGCACGCGCTGCAGTACGGGGCCGCCCATCCCGGATTCGTCGCCGTGAACCTCGGCACCGGCCACGGCACCAGCGTGTTCGAACTGATGCGCGCGTTCGAACAGGCCACGGCTCGACGCCTGCCGTTCCGCATCGAAGGCCGGCGCCCGGGCGATCTGCCCCAGTACTGGGCGGCGGTCGATCTGGCGCAGCACCTGCTGGGCTGGCGCGCCACGCGCACGCTGCACGACATCTGCGCCGACGGCTGGCGCTGGCAGCAGGCCAACCCTCGTGGCTACGCCTCGGCCGCCGAGCCCGAGCGAGCGCTTCAAGCGCCCGGCTAGGGCCTGTTAACACTATCTGAGCGCATCGGCGATCAGGGCGAAATGGATAAAGGCGGTGAACATCACGTCGAGCTTCTCGTAGCGGGAG
>Ga0187846_10000832_pt1 | contig 17675 bp, 16 predicted proteins | sample TC_taG_FD_161473 | JGI IMG/M metagenome (GOLD analysis project Ga0187846, IMG submission 161473) | Biofilm microbial communities from the roof of an iron ore cave, State of Minas Gerais, Brazil - TC_06 Biofilm (v2) | ecosystem: Environmental > Terrestrial > Deep subsurface > Cave > Wall biofilm...
GCAGAAGAACTTGGCGCCCGCCTTGTTGGCAAATCGGATCGTCACCGGCTCCGACACCATCTCAACACCATTCGCCTTCAGGCGCGTGTATTCTTCGTCGATATTCTTCGTGAAGAGGGCGATACGAGCCACTCCCGCATGGTAAAGATGAGGGTACGGTGTTCCGCTTGTCTGCGGTTGCTTCCATTCGATAAGATCGATTCTGGTGGCGCGCGGATCATCGCTCAGAGTAAGCAATGCGGCCCGCGCACGGCTGTTGGGAATATTCAGTCCCGTGTCGTTTCCTTTGTTCGGTCCGTCGCCGAGATCCAAGGCGACTTTGAAGCCGACCATCTTATAGAACGCGAGCGAGCGCTCGAAATTTGTAACATTGATGTTCACGTGAAAGACTGACTTGATCATTATTTTACCCTCTCAATGATGGCTTTCTGTTGTCCTGAGCCGGTCGCGCCAAGGCGCGGCCCCGGAGTTTCTACATTTCTAGTCCTTTTTTGTCATCCCGACCGCAGCCGCATTTCTTTGCGGCGGAGCGGAGCGGTCAGCGCGAAGCGATTTGTCTGCAGGCCGTGAGCGATCGTCCTGTTGCCAGTCGAGACTCAAGTCCCGCCATTTGGGATTGAGCAATTCGATGAGGGCCACTTTCTTTTCTCGCCGCCAGGATTTGATTTGCTTTTCTCGATCGATGGCTTCGCGGATGTCCGCGTGTTGCTCAAAGTACACTAAGCGATCGAGCCGGTATTGCTGGTAAAGCCTGGGACCGACTTGCTCCTGTGCTGGTAATCGCGACGCTCGATATCATTCGTGACCCCAACGTACAAGGTTCTCATGCGCCCCGACATGATGCAGACCCAGTAGCTCTTCATCGTGGCGCTCCAGGCAAATCGCTTCGCGTTGATCCCTCGTCGCCTCCGCTCACGCTCCGGCTCGCTCGGGATGACAAAATAACCGGTCATCGAGCAGATGTAGAAACTCTAGGGTCGCGCGCAAGCGCGGCCGTGTCTGAGGTTCAACCCGAAGCGATGGCTCTTTGATCGATCGCCCGCCACTGCCGCCCCTGCTCCTCAATGATCGAGTCCAGCGTGTTAGGCAGCTCACAGCGTCGTTTGGTTCGATCCCATGCACGATGGCACTCACCCCGCCGACTTACAAGCTCGATCCGCACATCTGGATTTGGATGAGCGGAGCGCTAAAGTCTATTGGCTACCTGGGACAAGGAGACAAACGCGATGGGAATTCTCATCGATGGCCAATGGAGTGATGAAGAGCTATCCACTGAAACCGACCGGGCCGGTGCATTCCAACGCGCTGACAGCCGTTTTCGCGACTCGATTAGCGCAGATGGCTCGTCGGGATTCAAGGCCGAAGCCGGCCGCTATCATCTGTATGTGGCGTATAACTGCCCGTGGGCGCATCGCACCTTGATTTTTCGCACGCTTAAGAAATTGGAAGGCGCGATCACCGTAACCTGCGCGCTTCCGAGCATTCGCGAGCAGGGATGGACGTTCGATACTGACGGGCGTTTTCCCGAATGCGCGCCGGATATGGTCAACGGCTTCCGCTATCTTCATCAGGCATATACTGCTAGCGATCCGCACTACAGCGGGAAAGTCACCGTGCCAACACTGTGGGACAAGAGAACGCGGCGAATTGTTAACAACGAGTCGTCCGAAATTATCCGGATGCTCAACTCTGAGTTCCAGGACATTGCCGGCGACGGCACCGATTTCTATCCGGCGTCTCTGCGTTCCGAGATCGACCGCATCAACCGGGTAGTTTACACCAATGTTAACAACGGCGTGTACAGATGCGGCTTCGCAAGCTCGCAAACGGCTTATGAGGCAGCATACGATGCTCTGTTCGCAACGCTCGACGAACTCGAAGCACGCTTATCGCGGCAGCGTTACCTCGCGGGCGGTCAGATTACGGAGGCTGATTGGCGGCTGTTCCCCACTTTGGTCCGCTTCGATGTTGCATATTTTTCCTTATTCAAATGCAACGAGAAACGGATTGCAGATTATCCAAGCCTCTCAAACTATATGCGAGACCTGTATACCATCCCTGGCATAGCGGCGACCGTTAAGCCCCGCCAGTATATAGCTGGTTATTGGTCGATCCGGCGGCTCAATCCAACCGGCATTATTCCGAAGGGTACACCAGTCAATTATGAGGCCCCCAACGACCGCGCCCGCTTCGTAGTATAGAGGGACGGGCTTTCGAGGCTGTCCCATCCACAAGCCTCTCGGCGCTGCCAGGCCCTGTCAATTTACGATGCGATGGGGCAGCGGCGAGAAGTAAGCGCTGGCAATGTTCCGCGGCCTGCGGCAGGCAGCGGCTTTGTCCTACTAAACCGGGCTCATGGAATCGATGTTGATCCGGCGCGACTTAAACTTCCATTCTCCATCTACTTTGGCATACTCGTCATCGTACCACCCGGTCATGTAATGCTTCTTGCCATCGCGCAGCAACCGCACTTCTACATAGCAGGTCCCCTTCGCTCGATCCGACGCAAGCAACTCGACGACATGATTGTGAATGAAGGGCCTTGGCTGCGAGGTTTCAAGGCCGCTGGCTATCATTTTGCGTAATGCTTCGCGCCCTTGCGTCCGTGGCATCGAAGGATCAGTGGTCGATATTTCACCATCATTGGTAAAAAGATTCGCCCAGGCGTCAGGGTCTTTTTGCCATACGCAGTGACAATAGCGCACCGGTAGTGTTCGAATCGCCTCGCGGTCGATTACCTCCTGGATCAGAACATCGTTGCTTTTGGTTAGCATAAGAACAAATCCTCCTTCTTGAGATCAGTGTCGTCCCATAACCTTAATGCCCCAATTCTGTCATTCCCGCACGCGTGGCTGCCGCGTGTGAGGAATCCCGCGTCTTCGCCACTTCCCGGTCCTAGCAGCCTCGCCGGCCATTACGATAACCCGACCAACCGCGCCCTCGTTGTTGCGGGATTCTTCGCGCGCCAGACACGCGCGAGAATGACAAGCACAGGATTATCGTTGTTAGTCAATCGTCGGCCCGCATGCGAGTAATCAAAAAATCGCGAACGGGTTGACGGGTGAGCCAGTTCCACGTTTCAGAACCAGAGGGCCCATAACGAATTGAAATTCATAACGGCCCAGACGTTGGGAAGCCGCAGCGAGCGCGTCCAGATCAGCGTTGTCGATAAGATGTATTCCCATTACGACTAGAGTACCGATATGTATCGGTAGAAGTATGTCATCGTAGCCACTAGGAAACACGTCGCTGACGCCATCGCAGCCGAGGACTGCAACCTTTCGCTCGTGGAGCCAGGCCAAACATGAGGCGTCGAGACCCGGCAGCGAAAGAAATCCACCAGCCTGGGGAGGTTCCCAGCCGCGCTTGGCACGGCGACGCGTGGCGCGCCCGGTCCGGATCAGTAAAACGTCACCTTCCCCCACGCTGACGTGATGATCTCTTTCGGCTGCATCCAGGTCGGCGGGCAGAATGTGATCACCAGGTTCCAGCCATTCAACTTTTCTTACCTTAGGGATATCGAGCAACACGCCGCGGCTGGAAATGCCCTGGCTGGCAATATCGATGGCACATTTTTTCGCCCCTTGCGAACCGACCTCAGCCGCGTCAAAGCCGTTGTACATCTTGCCTTGCCAAAATACGTGGCAGAGGGCGTCGATATGCGTGGTCGAAAAACCATGAAACGATATTGCGAAATAGTCTGCTACGCCGGCCAAAGAACTGCGTGCGGCATCCACCCCGGTCTGGATCATCAAATGCGTGACTGGATTGGGATTGTCGGTGGCAGGTGCCGTAGCGAGCGGAAGAGACATCGAGACCGTCTCGCCAGTCTGGACCAGACGCGCGGCGGCGACGCGCTTTCGGTCGGTGATAAAATTCAGTGCACCCCGCTCGTCTTCCTTGCCCCATCTCCCCCAGTTGCTGAGTTTATCGAACAATCCCTTAACTTCTGTGGAAGTTAATTGCGTTGCCATTTTGCTCCTCGTTGTTTGAGACACACTTCGCGCACTTCTCTTCTCAGCTCTGGACATCTGATCTTCCTGGCGAGGCGCGAGAGCGCGGCCCAACCTCCTTTCCGCTGTCTAATTCACCGGCCGAAGAGCTGTCAAGCGAGCCCGCAAGCGATTCATCACCGAGTTAAGGTCGTAGACGAACCGTTTCAGCCGTTTAACCGCAGATCATCGAGGATTGGAGTTCATGCATTGGGTGGATCTCCCGTTGCGGCCCGGGCGACATCCCCACTGCCATCCGTTCGGTGAGGTTTCGCAGATGCCTGCTTCTGATTAAGCTTGGGTTAGTTGAGTCGGGCCGGTCGTGTGATCGGCGTTCATCAAAGGCGCAGGACGTGAAGAAAAGGGTCGTTATTATCGGCGGCGGTATAATCGGCAGTTCGATCGCATGGCGGCTGGCGCGCGAGGGTGCCACGGTTACGGTCCTGGAGAGAGGCCGGTTGGGCAAGGAAGCTTCGTGGGCGAGTGCGGGCATGATCGCGCCACAGGCTGAAGCGCAAGCCGCGGGACCCTTCTTCGAGCTCTGCTTGCGTGCGAGAGACACTTTCGAAGCGACGCTCGAAATGCTCCGCGCCGATACTGATGTCGATCCGGAGTACGACCGCATCGGGATTCTCTATCTGGCTCTGAACGATCTGGAACGTAGCGAACTGGAGCAACGCGCCCAATGGCAGACCAGCGCCGGCGGGACCGTGGAAGAATTAACGCCTGCAGCCGCGCGCGAAATGGAACCGGCGATCTCGCCTCAAACCGTTTACGCGCTGCACATGCCCTTGGAACGCCGCGTCGAAAACCGCAAGCTGACGCTGGCCTACGCGACTGCTGCAATGGCCAAGGGCGGCGTCTTTGTCGAGGGAGTGACCGCAAAGGAAGTTCTTGTTAACGGAGGCAATGCGACCGGCGTCCTAATCAATGATGGGCGCGTTTTCGACGCGGACGTGGTTATCAACTCAGCCGGCGCCTGGTCAGGTGAAATTCAGGGTGTTGGTGACAAATTTGAAAGCTACCCCGTGCGTGGGCAGATCGTCTGTTTCGAGGGACGGCCCGGGCAACTTCGTTCATCGATCTTCTCGCTCGGGGGCTACTTGGTGCCGCGACGCGATGGACGAATCCTCGCTGGCTCGACCATGGAAGAGGCCGGATTCGACAAAAGTGTCACTCTCGCGGGCCTAACGAAAATCACGCGCGCGGCCTTCGATATGACTCCCAGTCTCAGCGAGTTGCCGTTCCGCGAAGCGTGGTCGGGGCTCCGGCCGGCGACCAGGGATTTCCTACCGGTGCTGGGACCTTCTCCTATGGTACCCAATCTGTTTTATGCAAGCGGTCATTTCCGGAGTGGAATCCTGCTCTCGGCGATTACCGGGGAGATAGTCGCCGATCTCATTCAGTCTCGGAACCCATCGATTGACGTTGCGCCCTTTTCGCCTAGGCGCTTTACTGACCCCCCCAAAGTCGGCACCCTGGCGTTGATCCGCGATATCCTGTTCCGCTCGCGAATCGACGCCGTAGCGCAATCCCTGGGTAGCGAAGTGGCATACGCGTCCGATTTGGAGCAAGCGCTAAGCCGATGTGGTGAGATCAGTCCGCTGAGGATCTTTGTCGATTTGTCGGATGCAGCATTCCCGCCGGCTGAAGCCGGTGTGAGAATTCGAGCCGCCGCCCCGCAAGCTCGGCTCATCGGGTTTGCATCGCATGTCGATATTAAGGCCCTGAAGGAGGCACGGAGCGCCGGGTTCGACTTGACTCTGTCGCGAAGCGAGTTTGTGGGCCGACTCGCGGAACTGCTAAAGCAGTAAGCTGGTGCCGAGGAGACGTCGGGATAGAGCGTCGAGCGAACCTTTGTTGACAGGCATCACTGCGCTATTTGCGTCTATTTGCGTGAGCGTCTACCTTGGTTTTGAGGTAATAAGCGGATGTCGGTCAACAAAGTCATCCTGGTCGGCAATCTCGGCCGTGACCCCGAAGTTCGTGCTACGCCATCTGGTCAAAGCATCTGCACGCTTTCGGTCGCCACAAGTGACCGATTTACCGACCGTGCGGGTCAGCAGCGCGAGCAGACTGAATGGCATAACGTCGTGGTTTGGGGAAAGCAGGCCGACCTTTGTGGACAGTATCTGAAGAAGGGTCGCCAGGTTTATGTCGAAGGTCGCCTCACAACTCGCCAATATGAAGCCAAAGACGGGACGGGTAAGCGTTATCGCACAGAAGTAGTGGCGCAGCGTGTGCAGTTCCTCGGCGGGCGTGCTGCCGCTGGTTTTGAGGAGGGCCCTCCCGATTTCAACTCAGCTCCCGACGCACCGCCGCCGGCGGACGACGACGACATTCCCTTTTGAGCTTTTCAGGGCGCCCACCTGATCGTAGGCACGTGCTCTGTGTCGGGAATTTGCTCGGGTCTCGTAAGCTGACAATTCTTTTGCGTAATACCGAGAGCTGTTTGCACGGCAGCGAAGTATCGCATCAAGTCAGAGCGAAACTGTCCGAGATCGATTCCCATCCATAACGCAGGGAATCGGCACAGTTTCGGGTGAGATTTGAGATAAACCGAAATAGCCCCTGGGTAATTGCCGCGTCGAACGTGAACCAGCGCGGCCGCCGCCTGAATTATTCCCTGATAGAAGATCTTCTCTTCTCCCTCAGCAACCTTCCAGGCTTGCTCTAACACCTCGTGCGCTGCGAAAAAGTCTCCGTTGTTGAATAAACGGACTCCTTCCGCGAAGCGCTCTTCGATTTCAGCCGCCATCGTGATGGGCCAACCTGCTGTCATTGCCGCACGTGTCTGGTGCGCGAGGAATCCCCGAAGCGCTGCGGCGAAGACGCGGGACCTTCGCGCTGCGTGAGCCGAAGCCCCCGAGTCTGTCGAGGAGCACGCGCGAGGGTGACACCAAAGAACAGCCCAAAGGGTTGCGCAACGAAGCTCGGCAAGTACGTTTGCTGCAGGCCATTCTTGAGTCAAGCCGTATCTAACACTGTTCCGGCCCGGCATGGCCTGCCATTGCGCGTCGCGGCACCGGCCCCGGTAATCCGTCGTAGACCAGCGCTCGCCCATCCGAGTGAAATCCCATCGACGCCATGGCGGCGACGTGAGCCGATTCGAGTGCAGGCTCGTCGTTGATACTTTCCAACATCAACCGCGGCCGCATCTTCATCAGCTGTCTGATTGTAGCCATGAATGACGCTTCATCAGGATCAATTGAACTCGTTAGCGCACGGCCGGCGAGGCCTGCGATTACCTTCCCGCCTTGAACGACCAGCAGATTGTCGGGTTCGCGCGAGACTCCACATCCCGGCAATAGCACGCCAAATGGATTCGCCGGGTCAGCTGCACTGATGACGAACGGCGACCCCAGCTCATTGTGTTGGCGCTCGCCGCGCAACATTTCGAGTGCTTCCGGCAGGGCATACTGTTCGCCTGACAGCGCTCGCACGAACCATCCCCGGCGGATTGCGCCTGCGTACTCCAGGCGACGAAGTGCGAACAAGATTTGCTGCCACGGAATCTCGATCTGTTCCAACGCCATCATCTCCCGAGCGAGGATACCGTGGCGCCGAAGCAGGATTAATGCGATCTCGCGAGCATCGTCTGAACCGTGCGCATCGTGCGTCTCGGCCATTGCCGCTACGTCGGAATTGACCTGCTGCACCATCGACCAACGGCCGCTGAGGCTGGATTGAAGTCGCGCCCGTAAGGCTGCGTCGCGGCGGCTTGGTTTGTGATCTGATGGGCGGGCAAGGCGAGGTGAGAGCCTGCCCTGAGGAGCGGCAGGCGACGAATGGGGTCGCCGCCGATTAGAGATGAGTCTTGCTGCGTCGGGCTCGACCGCTAACAACCGCAATGGCGCGAAGCTGTCGTTCGAAACGAGACCTGCAGCCGCGAGCCGCCATAGACCAGTCAGAGTGTCGCGTTCCGAGAGGTTGGCACGCTCGGCAATTTGATCAAGGTACTGAGCGCCAAATTTGGTGAGTACCTCAGCCACCGTTTGTGTGCATGAATCGGCCGGCACCTCGCGCGGCGACAAATAGCAGCGGCCCCTGCGTGGCAGAAACGCGACGGTCGAAGGGAAATCGCGGCGCAGATCGTGTTCATCTTGAAAAGGTGCTGCGACCCAGGCGAATTCTCCACCCATGCATAACAGGTCGAGATGCTCGGGACGGTAATCGGCTAAGCGGGCCGGAAGAATTGCGCGCTCCCACAAATCCGGCGCGAAGGCAAGTCCATTCATCTGTTCGAGCGTGCGCCGCACGCCGTCGATACCGGTCAGCGGAGGCACTTCGGCGACCCCATTCCATTTGAGGCGAAACGCGACGAATTCAGCATCGGTGCAAGGTTCGACTGATGATCGCAGCAGATTCAAAGTTTGCCGATGAATTCTTTCGAGCACATGGCGATCGCACCATTGAACGTCCTCGCCTTGTCCTAAGGCATCGAAATCTTCTGTCGTTCGCAGAGCGGACCCCCACCTAACCTCCCCCTGGTCAGGGGGAGGGATAGCATCGCTCTGATGAATTGCCGTAAAGTGGCCGCGAAAGATCAACCCCTTAGACTCAAGCGCAATGAGGGCCGTCGTGACATGGTTGAGCGGGAGTTGAAGCTGTTGCGCGATATCAACGGCGAGAATAGGTCCTGACGTAACAAACTTGCGTCGCACAATCTCTTCTACGCCGCTGCAGTAATCGGGACCTTCGTCGGAAGATGCAAAGCGGGCTGGCGTGGAGCCCTCGCCCTGACCAGGGGGAGGTAAGGCGGGGGTCGGCTGTCTTGCGTTTTGGGAGGGAAAATCGTGATCTGTATTCGCCCCGACATGAAGCTTGGGATAAGCCGCCGAAAACAGGGTTAGATCCTCGGTCGCGATGGCCAATTCCGGTGAATCGGACTGTTCCAATCGCACGTGTAGTACGCGCCCGGCGCCTTCCAGCGCCGCAAGCATTGCCCCACCATCGCCGGTAGTCCGATCCAATATGGCGGCGCAAGGAAGGGAGCCATGCGTCCGAATCAGTTCGTACAGCTCATCGCAATTCCTCGCGCGCGTCGATGTTGCTCGTCCCTGAATCTCCTCGGTAACCCGTTCGACCGCCTCTGCGGAAAGCAGTTCGGCCAAATTCTCGCTGCGGAAAACATCCTCCGCCATCGCGCGATTCATCGTCACCGTGCGGCTGCGGCGATTGGCCCGTTCGCCATCGTCGAGGAAGGAGTAGTCCCATGCCAGCAGCACCCGATGAGCAAAGACTGAGGGGGCAATGCTATCGACCATTACCGGCCGGATCGACCCGTGTTCGAGTCCCCGCAGCAGCGTTTCTAGCCGCGAGATATCCGCCGTTTCTTCAAGGCATTCGCGCATCGTCTCGTCGACGATAAAGTGCTCCGGCAGAATGACCGAGACCGGGCGATTATCGAAGCAAGCGTTGCGCTGGGGGAACAGTGCGGTGATGAGTTCCTGTGAGCGAAGCCGCTGAATCCATGCCGGCACTTTACTGCCGCGAGCCGAGCGCATAATCGACAGTGCGCGCGTCGCCACGTGACGGAAGCGCACCTCGAACATTGGCGCATCGAGCAGCGCTTGCACCAGCACTTCTCGAACGTTGCGCGAGTTGACCATCGTGAGGAGGTGCTCTAGCGGAAAACTATGGCGTGAGTTGAGCGCTAGCAGGATAGCGTCGTCGATGGCGGACGCCTGGATTTCGAAGTCAAAGGATTGGCATAGCCGTTTGCGCAGCGCGAGTCCCCAGCCGCGATTGAGCCGAATTCCCCAAGGTGAATGAATGACAATCTGGGTCCCACCCAGGCCGTCGAAGAAGCGTTCGACCACTAGCGTGCGTTCATCCGGGAGCGCATTCAGCGCCGCCAAACCACGCTTCATATATGCGAGTGTCTGCTTGGCCGCTTCCGGCTCGAGCCCACATTCCGATTGCAGCCAATTGCTGGCGTCGTCATCACCGGCGGAATCTGTCCCGAAGCTCGCGATTCTGCGCCGCAGGTCGCACAATTCAGTCGACAGCGCCGGCGAGCGCCCCCCTGCTTCCGTTTGCCAAAACGGCAGACTGGGCGCCATTCCGGGAGCGGCTTCAACCAGGAAACGGTTCTTCGAAATGCCCAGCACCCGCCAGGGCATCGAGCCGAGCGAAAAGATGTCGCCACGTGAGGATTCCTGCGCGAAATCTTCTTCAACATCACCGATCTTGCGGCCCTCTGAAGCGATCACAACGTCGAGATTACCGCTCTCCGGAATCGTGCCACCTGATGTGATCGCCGCTAATCGCGCCCCCCGGCGCGCGCGCACAAGTCCGTTTACCTGGTCATAGAAAATCTTGGGACTGGCGCCTTGAATGCGTTCGGGCAGTTGTGCCGCCATCTTGCTGAGGAGCTGGCGAAGAGCGGAGAGAGTGAGGCCAGCAAAATTCTGCACCGAGCGCAGTGTCTTTAGTAACTGGGCCTCGCCGATCTCCTCCTCGTCCGTGGCAATCGCGATGATCTGCTGCGCTGCCACGTCCATGCATCCGGCTGGTATTTCGACTTCATCCAAATGGCCTTGCCTGAGTGCATGCACCGCAGCGGCGCATTCCAGCAGATCCTCGATCGTGAGCGCAAAGAAGCGCCCCTTGGGGGTGCCGCCAAGATGATGGCCGGAGCGTCCAATCCGCTGCACTGCGGCCGCAATCGACTTCGGTGAATCTACCTGGCAGACCAAATCGACCGCGCCAACATCGATACCGAGTTCCAGCGAAGAGGTCGCAACGATCGCGTTGAGGTCACCACGCTTGAGGCGCTGTTCGGCCTGCAGCCGCTCGACACGCGCCAGACTGCCATGATGGGCCATCACCGCATCGACGCCGACACGCTTTTGCAATGCGAGCGCGACTCTCTCGGCCCATCGCCGGCTAAGGGTGAACACCAGCGTCGTACGATGTTCGCGGATGAGAGCCGCCAGCGCATCGTACATGGCCTCCCAATGTTGATGGGTAGCGAGCGAGCCGAGTTCTGGTCCGGGCCCGATAATCTGTAAATCGAGCTGCCGCGGATTGTCATCTGCGCGCACGATCCGAACCAGACGCGGAGTCCGAGTGCCATCATCAGAGACATCCGCCCCGGCCAGAAAGGCGGCGAGCGTGTCAATCGGGTTGAGCGTCGCGGAGAGGCCAATACGGGTAGGACGAGGTGAATCGCTTCGATGTACCAGGCGCTCGAGTCTTTCCAACGTGAGCATCAGATGGGCGCCGCGCTTGTTTCCTGCAATTGCGTGCAGTTCATCAACAATTACGTAACGGACGGCACGCAGCTTCTGGCGGAAGCGAGGTGATGTCAACAGGATGAACAGCGATTCTGGCGTGGTAACCAGAATCTGCGGTGGCCGCCGCAGCATCGCCGCCCGTTCCCCCGCCGGGGTATCACCCGTGCGAAGACCGGCGCGGATGGTTGCCAGACTTAGGCCGTCCCGAGCGGCGACCGCCCGCACTCCGGCGAGCGGCTCTTCGAGATTGATTCGGATATCGTTGGCGAGCGCCTTTAGCGGCGAGACATACAAGACTGAAATTTCCTCAGGCAGCGCACCCTGTTCGGCCTCCACCACCAGGCGATTGATCGCCCACATAAACGCGGCCAGCGTTTTGCCGCTGCCGGTGGGAGCGCACAGCAAAGCGTCGTGGCCCGTGCCTTTCTGCGCCTCGCCAATGACCGGCCATCCAAGTTCCTGCACCCGCGACGGCGCGCCGAACCGTCCGGCGAACCATTTTTGCACCGCGGGATGAAATCCGTCCAAGGTCGAATTCACAGCCATAAGTTATAGCATGAGATGAAGGTTCACGGCCTGAGAAGGAAGGAAGCCGGACGAGGGGATGCGAGTCGTATCGTGAAAGGCGCTCGATGGAGCGGCTCGGAGCTTGCCGATCCCTGATGGTGGGTCGAGATGAAAAAAGTGATCCTCGAGTGCGGGCGCTAAGGGTATACCAGCCTGAAGCGCTCCATGACCATTGGAGCTATGGCGGCGGGCTCGCGGCCAATGCGTTTGCATTCCAGAACAATGTACTCCCAGTACATTCGGCGCCAGCTCTCCATCGAGCAGTCCCCTTCGCCTCCCCAGCGCGCGTAATCCTCCGGAACCTGATTGAATGGGATGATCTCGACGTTTGTTGTCTGGACGGCACAAACCGGTTTAGAGTCACCGTCGATCGCGACCCAAAGATCACCTACACATGGCAGCGGCTTGCCGTCGGCTAGATAAGACCAGAGCAGCGAGCCGGTCGCCGACTTGATGCCATCAAGCACAAGTTTGGCGATCTCGGTCGCGTCCTGAGGAGTAAACCCGAATGCCACGGGGTCAACGAATCTGGACGCTCTCCTTGTTTCAGCAGGTAGCGCGGCGAAAACCTGCTCCTCGAACCGCTTCACGGCATCCGCTACACGCCTGGTCGCCACGGACGTTAAACGTTCGCGATCCAATCGAGACTGGTGCCGTGTGGATCGGTCCAGGCTATCGGTCGTCGGTTCATTGAGAGCAGAAACTGGCCAAGCGGCCATGGTTTGCTGAGACCCTGCGCTACATCGGGCAAAAGCGCCGGCGGTTCATTACTAACCCACACGATCTCGAGTTCTTCTATAATCCGAGCAAATGCTGACCGCTCATCGGCCGAGCTTAAGTAGCCAAGAACCGCAGTGTGAAAGACCACTCGCGTGGCATCCTTCGGCATCTCTGCCACCAGCGCACAAAAGTCAGTGCGTAGATCGCCCCGAACCACTCGTGGCGGATCAAGGCGGGCAACTTCAAGCGCTGCATGAAGCAGGTCCAACCGATTTCCTTCGTCCGGCCATACGAGCGCTTCGAGCCAAGCCACTTGCTCGGGATCTCTGGTATCAATCGGATGCAGATCCAAACCAGCACGCCAGGTTATTTCCAGACCGCGGCTGGGCAACGGCGCTTGATTCGGGCGACAGAAAAAGGTCGGCGTTACCCCGGGTATAAACGAGCCAGGCGCCACTCGATGGCCCCCATAATCTTACTCATATCGATCCGGAAGGAGACACAATCCAGCGGCCGCGCCTACCTCCAGGAGGGCCAGCGGCGGTGCAAGGCGGGCTAAGACCGGCAAGAGGGTAGCGCAACGAGCGGGTTCGTTGGTCTGCGTGCTTCGGGCCATCATCAATGCTCTGATTTCATCAACGTGTTCGCGAAGCAAGCACCAGAAATGGTGCCAATCCCGCGGCGTCCCGTAGAGGTACTTGACCGCGGCAAACAGCAAATTGGGCTGCTGTTTCGGCGGAGGAAGCTCGCCGAGGAAGGAGAGCGCTGCTGGCTCACCGGCGACTCCTCGGGCGAGTTCCTCATAGAGCGGGGAGCGCTCGTGCGCCTCCCGTTCGGCGAACGTCAAGTAAACCTTGGCAATTCGACTGCTCGAGCTTTCTTCTGTCGACAACGCCGCCATGACTCGCGCTTCCACCAGATTAACAGCCGGTCAGGTATCCCGCACTGCAATGGCTGAACCGCACAGCCTAGGAACTATTTTTGAATCGCGGGATAAGTTCGTCCGACTAGTTATAAGTTATAGCATTAGGTGAAGGATCCGGGGTTCGCACCGCAGCGGGAACTGAACGGATAGATTTGCCCCGCGCAAACGTGCTCTGTGTTAGGTCTGCGCTGCTTGCCGGACATGGAGATTGGAGATGACAAATTTGAATGCCGCTCAATTTGACGGGACTCCGCAGTCTGCAACGGACCCCGTCTGTGGCATGAAAGTCGAGGTTAGGAATACAACGCGATCCACGGCGTACGACGGTCAGATTTATTATTTCTGCAGCCAGAGGTGCTTGGACAAGTTTACCCGGGAGCCGGCCAAGTTTTCGGAACAAGCCGAAGCTTCTAAAAAACCCGCACCAGCTGAATTATCGTCATCGGCAACCGTCGAATATACCTGCCCGATGCATCCGGAGGTTGTTCGCGACGCTCCCGGAAGTTGCCCGATCTGCGGGATGGCGCTTGAGGCGCGCACGCCAACTGCAAGCGTGGAGAATGCTGAGCTGCACGACATGACGCGCCGGTTCTGGAGCGCAGTCACACTCAGCGTTCCGGTGGTTCTGCTCGCGATGCTCCCAGAGCATCTCTGGAGCGCCTTGGTGTCGTTTCGCACCGCGGCCCTGGCGCAGTTCATGTTCGCAACGCCGGTCGTGCTATGGGCGGGCTGGCCGTTCTTTAAGCGCGGCTATTATTCCATTCAGAACCTGCATCTCAACATGTTCACGCTGATCTCGATCGGTGTGGGCATCGCCTCTGGCTTCAGCGTGATCGCACTGGTGACACCTGGGATCTTCCCCGCGTCGGCACGCAATCCGGCTGGACAAGTTCCCACCTACTTTGAGGCTGCGGCGATGATTACCGTCCTCGTGTTGCTGGGACAGGTGCTCGAACTCCGAGCCCGCAGTCAGACCAGCAGCGCGATTCGGGCCCTGCTCGATCTCGCCCCTCGTACCGCCCGGCTCATCATGCCGGACGGCTCCGACCATGACGTTCCACTCGAACAAGTCAAACCGGGGGACCGCCTGCGTGTCAGACCAGGAGAACGAATACCGGTCGACGGTGTGGTATTGGAGGGCGGCAGCAGCGTCGATGAATCGATGATCACCGGCGAATCGATTCCAGTCGAGAAGAAGGGCGGCGACAAGGTTATCGGAGCTACGGTCAACGGCGGCGGCAGCTTTGTAATCGAAGCACAGAGAGTCGGCGCGGACTCTCTGCTCGCCCAGATTGTGCAGATGGTGAGTGAAGCTCAGCGCAGCCGCGCTCCGATCCAGCGGCTCGCGGATATCGTGTCCGGATGGTTCGTGCCGGCTGTGATCGCGACTGCGTTGCTAACTTTCGCGGTTTGGCTTCTGGCCGGCACAGGTCTCGGTGAAGCAGTCGTCAACAGCGTCTCAGTGCTGATCATCGCGTGCCCGTGCGCGTTGGGCCTGGCAACGCCTATGGCGATCATGGTCGGAACTGGCCGCGGCGCCACTGCTGGCGTCCTCATCAAGAACGCGGAAGCGCTCGAAATCATGGAAAAGGTTGACACGCTGGTAGTGGACAAGACCGGCACCCTTACGGAAGGGAGCCCGCGACTCGGATCAATCGTCACCACTGCGTCTTGGGACGAGACGACGCTGCTGCGAATGGCGGCTGCAATCGAGCGCGGCAGCGAGCATCCACTCGCGGCGGCAATTATTCTCGCCGCACAGGAACGGGATATTAAATTGAGTGAAAGCGCGAACTTTAATTCAATTTCCGGAAAAGGCGTGGTCGGGGTGGTTGAGGGCAACAATGTCGCTTTGGGCAACCTTCGTCTCTTCAAAGATTTGCAGATTGACCCCGCTGAACTCGGTCTTCAGGCCGAGCGGATGCGCGCCGAAGGCGAGACTGCGATTCTGCTTGCTATCGGTCGCAAGCCGGCAGGCGTTATCGGTGTTGCAGATTCAATCAAGCCATCGAGCGCCGAGGCCGTCAGTCTATTGAAAGCCGACGGAGTACGAATCGTGATGCTCACTGGTGACAGCAGGACTACAGCCGAAGCAGTTGCCCGCAAACTGGGACTGGAGGAAGTCCGCGCCGAAATCCTACCCCAGGACAAAGCAGGCGAGGTCAAGCGGCTCCAGAGCCAGGGCCGGATTGTCGCTATGGCGGGCGATGGGATAAATGACGCGCCCGCACTGGCTCAAGCGCAAGTGGGAATCGCGATGGGCACCGGAACCGACGTGGCGATGCAGAGCGCGGGGATGACGCTGGTTAAAGGAGACCTGCGTGGCATCGCAAAGGCGCGGCTCTTAAGCCGGGCGACGATGCGTAATATTCGCCAGAATCTGTTCTTCGCGTTCGTGTATAACGCGCTCGGTGTGCCGATCGCTGCGGGCGTGCTATACCCCTGGTTTGGCATCCTGCTGAGTCCAATTATCGCCAGCGCCGCGATGGCCTTGAGCTCGGTATCGGTCATAGGCAATGCGCTGAGACTTCGTCGCCTCAGAATTTAGTGGATGGTAGCGTCGCGAAAGTCTGGCTGGAGGTTTCCGGATGTGTCTAGTTCGCGCGTGGCGATGCGCAACCGGATTCCAACCCGGACTTCCGTTTTCCAAGTGGACTACCAACTTGATAAAATGTACGAAAAGCCCAGTCAGATATGGGTTTGGAGGCGGTCGAGGTTGTGCGGAGGTGTCGCGGCGGTGGGTGATAGGCAAGAACGGTCCTTTCAGCTCTCATTCAATAGCAGGTTAAGGGTTGACTTCCAGGGCGCGGGGGTGACTTCCGACGGCGGTTGGCTCCTGGTCCGCGAGCTGGATGAACGGTTGGGGCCCGGCCAACTCATCGAACGGCACTTGACCGACGGGCGGGGCAAGAACACGCAGTTGCCGCTGCCCCAACCTTGTGCTGCAGTCGGTATACAGCCCCCTGGCGGGCTATGAGGATCTCAACGACGCCGAGCGGCTTTCGCAGGACCCGGCGTTTTCGGCTGTTCGGCTCCGAGAAAGTTTTGGAACGCCGAGCGGCGTTGACCTCGCGCTTGCAATCGTTTGAGACCGAACCTGATCACGCAACCGGAAAACTCGGCGGGTCGGGCCGCGCTCAATCGGGAGTTGGTCGCCAAGGGGAAGCCAGCGAGTCACTGCGGCGGGTGGTGCTGGACATGGACAGCACCGAGATCCGAGTCTACGGGCGCCAGGAGCACAGCGCCTACAACGGCCACTTCGAGTCCACCTGCTATCATCCGCCGCTGTTGTTCAATGACGAGGGTGACTGTCTGGCGGCCAAGCTGAGGCCCGGCAACGTTCACAGTGCCGGCGGTTAGGAGGAATTGCTGTTGCCCGAGGTTGACCGGCAGCAGGCACGGGGCAAGGAGGTGGCGCTTCGCGCCGATGCGACCTTCGCCCGGCCGGAGCTCTATGAGGCGCACGAAGCACGGCAGGTGAAGTTCGCGATCCGCCTTCCCGCCAATGCCAACTTGGAGCGCAAGATTACAAAGCTGCTGAAACGGCCGGCGGGCAGGCCGAGTCACAAGCGGCTGATGCGATACAAAAGCTTCTTCTATCAAGCGGCCAGTTGGACCAAGGCGCGGCGGGTGGTGGCGAAGGTCGAGTTACACTTCGGGGAGTTGTTCCCGCGGGTCGGGTTTATCGTAACCAACTTCCAAGCTTCAAGCCGGGCGGTGGTACGCTTCTACAACAAGCGTGGAACGGCGGAACAATGGATAAAGGAGGGCAAGCAGGCGGTCGCGATGACGCGGCTTTCTTGCCACCGCTTCAAGGCCAACCAAGTGCGGCTGTGGCTGAGCGTGACGCCTATAACCTCGGCAGCCCATGGCGGCGGCTGACGCTGCCCGGGGAGACCGGCAACTGGTCGCTGACAAGCATGCAGCAGCGGCTGGTAGAGACCGGAGGACGTCTCATTAGGAGACGCCCGCTACTATTGGTTTGCTGCTCGCGGAAAGTCACCTGATGCGGCGGCTGTTGGGCGGCATGCTGGGCAAGGTGGCGGCGCTTCCGTGGCCGACGGGATGGGTGGATCGGGAAACGGAGCACATTGGGTGACGCGGAGGGAGGGGAAGAGACAGGTGTCTGAGAATACGGTGGGAAAACTCCGAGGTTTGGCTGTTTCGGTGCCAAAACCGGGCCGACCCGGTCAAAAGGATGCCGCGGAACACACCTCTGCGCTCAAAAAC
>Ga0187846_10000833_pt1 | contig 17673 bp, 17 predicted proteins | sample TC_taG_FD_161473 | JGI IMG/M metagenome (GOLD analysis project Ga0187846, IMG submission 161473) | Biofilm microbial communities from the roof of an iron ore cave, State of Minas Gerais, Brazil - TC_06 Biofilm (v2) | ecosystem: Environmental > Terrestrial > Deep subsurface > Cave > Wall biofilm...
CATTTCGGCAGTCACCGGAGATCCAGCTCGGACGGGCCGGGACCAACAATCGGGGGTACACCGCGTCCATACTTCGCACTCTGCACAACCCTATGATCACGCGAGCCTCTAGCTGGGCGGCACCCCAAGACAGGTTCTTTGCGACGGCGGCGAAGGGTCATTCCGGGAGAATTTCGGCGCATCTTGCCTTGTGACGAGCCGTCTTAAAGCCGTTTGCCGGATCCGGAGCTAACCTAGCATTTAGCAGATCCGCCGAGATGTGCTGGCCAAAGAGAAGTGGTACACCATGACGAGTATCGTACACTCTATTCTAGTGCTGGGAACGGCCATAGTCTCACTGAGCATTTTACTCGTTGGTGGTTATGTCATAAACCTTCTTTCACAAAAAACTGATATAGTCGACAGTAGAAAGGTGCGAAATGACCAAATCAGCCGAACCTCTCTGTTTGAAAGAACAACCATTGCTAGTACAATTACGGCGTTATATGTTATTTTAATGATTTCATTTTTTATATTTATCAGCTGGGGACCCCAGCGGTAGTTGGGTCGGATAGGCTGATACTCCAGCGAGGAGGGAGTTGCAGGCTCCGCGCACTCCGAAACCGGGCACCGGGAACTGGACCGCAGCTCGGCCTGTTTCCGGATTAGCTACCGGGCCGAAAGGACATCAACCCCCGGGCGCACCGTCAACGGAGGAGAGCATGCTCTATTGGGCGCTGATGTTTCTGATAATCGCGATCATCGCGGGCTTTTTGGGGCTTTGGCGGGATCGCGTTCGCCGCGGCAGGCATTGCAAAGATACTGTTTTTTATCTTCCTGGTCGTCTTCGTCGTGATGCTGCTGACGGGTTTGATGGGCAGAAGAAGCCCGCCTATCTAATGTTCAAGCCAAACACACGCTTTGCTCACCATGATGGCCGGGTTTTCACCCGGCCATCGGGTTTTCCGAGCCTCGTGGAAATCCGCCCGTAAGGTCCAAGCTGTGTGGCTGGTCCTCCAGTATCAGCCGAGGGAGATTTTGGCGGTACGACGCAACGCTTGTGGTGGCTGACCGAAGGCACGAATAAAGGCGCGACGCATGCGTTCGGGATCACCAAAGCCAGTGCAGGCGGCTACCCCTTCGATCGGTTCGGCGCCGCTCTCGACCTGTTCGCGGGCAGCCTCGAGCCGAAGACGCTCGATCGCCTTTGCCGGGGTCATGCCGGTTTCGGCCGCGAAGGCTCTGGCGAAATGGCGCGGGCTCATAGCTGCGCGGTCGGCCAGTCGGTCGACCGACAGCCGTCCACTCAACCGCTCACGAGCCCACGCCAGTACCGGCGAAAACCGACTACCTGCGCGATCGGCCTCAAGCAACGCCGAGAATTGCGATTGCCCACCGGGACGGCGGTAGTAGACAACAAGCTGCTGTGCCGCTCGCTTGGCTACAGCTTCCCCGAGATCGTCGGCAACCAGCGCAAGCGCGAGGTCGACGCCGGCGGTGACCCCTGCCGAAGTCCATATCGCGCCGTCGCGGACGAAGATTCTATCGGGTTCGACGTGCACCTGCGGATAGGCACGAGCTAATTCGGTTGCACGGCTCCAATGGGTGGTAGCGCGACGACCGTCGAGCAATCCGGCTGCCGCGAGAATGAACGCCCCCGAACAAACGCTGGCTGTCCGCCTCGCTCGGCGATTGGCGGCGCGGATAAAGCCCAATGTCTCCGGACAGGCGGAGGCTTCTCGCGTTCCCAAGCCGCCAGCAACAATCAACGTATCGATCGGATCGTCCGCAAAGGACTCCGCGGTCAACTGTGCGCCGGACGAACTGGTCACCGGCCCGGCAGTATGAGCCATAACCCGCAGTCGATAAGCCGGTAGCGTAGATTTGCGAGCCGCTGTTTCGAACACGGCAATTGGTCCCGCCGCATCGAGCAACTGAAAGTCCGAGTAGATCAGCACGCCGATCGCGCGTGTCATGGCGGTAAATGAGGGAAATAGGTCATTTCGGCCAGATCCTACGCTCGTTATGATCTCTGCGTCAACAACATGCGGAGGGCTCGGCCATGAGCGAGCGCAAGCTGGTTATCGTCTTCGCGGTGTTCCCCGGCGTGTCGCAACTCGATTTCACCGGGCCGCATCAGGTGTTCTCGAGCCTGCCCGGGTCCGAGGTAATCGTGGCCAGTGTCGCCGGCGGCACGCTAGAGAGCAGCGGCGGGCTCGTCTTCGCCGGGGTGCGGCGGCTGGCCGACATTGAGTCGTGCGACATAATCTGCGTGCCTGGTGGCCGCGGCGTCACCGACAACGCAATCCACGACGAAAGCTTTCTCGGCGAATTGCGCCGGCTTGCAGCGACCGCGCAATATGTGACCTCGGTATGCACGGGATCGCTGGCGCTCGGCGCGGCCGGGCTGCTCCGCGGCAAACGTGCTGCCTGCCATTGGGCATGGCGCGACACGCTCGCGCTGTTCGGCGCGACCCCTGGCCTCGGCCGAGTTGTTCGCGACGGCAACGTCGTGACGGGCGGCGGCGTCACTGCCGGCATCGACTTCGCGCTGACCCTGGTCGCCGAAGTCGCCGGCCCCGAAGTCGCGCAGGCGATCCAGCTGCAGATCGAGTACGCGCCGGCGCCGCCTTTTGATGCCGGTCTTCCGGAAACCGCCCCACCCGGGATCCTGGCGCGTGTTCGCGAGCAGAACGCGGCGACGATCCGGCAGCGCCGAGAAGCTGTCGAAGCGGCGGCTCGGCGGCTCACAACACACTCGGCGTGAAACGACGCGCCTATGCTGGCGCCCAACTGCGAATGCTGCGGCGTCGTGGGGGTCGCATCCCCGAAAAAACAAGGCTAGCCGCTTTGCGACCCAATGCGAGTGACAAGGCAATTGCCGGGAAGACCAGAGGCGCGCCTATTCGCTACGGAATGGCCCTGGATCACACGAAGAGGGTCAATCATGTCACGCGAACAGAACAACAAAGCCATTGTCAGCCACTGGTTCTCGGGGTTCTGGGGCAATCCTTGGAACGCCAGGATCATCGACGAACTCGCCGCACCAGATATCCTCCTTCAGTATTCGCTGCATGCACCACGTCGGGGCCGGGAAGACGTGCGGAACTTCATGGTGGGGTTTCGCGAGGCGTTCCCGGACCTCAACTTTTGGGGTGCCGCGGACCTCATCGCCGAGGGCGACTACGTGGTCGGCCGTTGGGAAGGCGGTGGCACGCACACCGGGCCCGCTTTCGCCGACTTCCTCGTCGGCTCCCTTCCGGCGGCTTCCGGCCGGAAGATGCATTTTACGGGAACGACTGTGCTGCGGGTCGAGAACGGCAAGATCGCCGAGGAAGTCGGCCTCGACGACGGGGTCACCGCGCTCCAGCAGCTTGGTATTCTAAAGGCTGTCTGATCAGAGGGGATGGAGCTTAGCGTAAATCAGCCGTCACGTCAGTGCGGCGCGGGAGGGCGGGCAAACTGGCCGTAGTCGGCAACTCTGTCATTGGCCATGTCGAAGTCGACGCTCCGGCCACCGCATTGTGAGGTACGGAGTTGAGCCAGTCCCCATTTTCTGGTCTGGTAGTAGCCATGGTAATCCGGCCAGGAAGTCGGCGCGCCAAGCCAACATAATTCGGCGAGCCCTGTCGACAACAGCATGTTGCAGACCAATCCGCTGCCATAGACACCTATCCGGTAGCCGAACCCGGCAAGGCTGGCCCTGAGTTCCTGAAAATAGGCGGCGACATTCGCCAGCTCGTACGCTGCTTGCCATGGCCCATCCACGCCGAAATAGATGGCACTGCCCCGCGGCTGCGAATTTTCACCGGCGAGGGCGAGCGATCGCTCGGCGTCCTGGCGCCCCCGCAGCGCCGTGAACGAGGCAAGCTGATTGTTATGGTGCTGAAAGACGACGGCAGTATTGAAGCCGTTAGTCAAGATTAGGTTACGTTCGTCTCTCCGCAGAGTCTTCCCGGGAAGAGTTTCGTCTTCATGGTCGTAGTAGCGGATGATGGTCTTGATCCCGATCTCCCGCATCGTATTCAGGAAGCCCTGGTCGACCGGTGCAGATAGATCGACGGCCTCGATTCGGGCATCGTTAGCGCAATAATAACCCGCGTGCGTCCCGAACGACCAAACGGCCAAGCTTGCAAACAATAGACAGGCGAGTTCGGCCGATCTCGCGGCCGATGATCCGGCGGTTCGCACGGGTAGGGTCCCCCAGAACGTGCTTGGAACCGCTTAAAGCACAGATGATCGGTTGAATCAATAAACTGTCAACTTAGTCTCGCACGCTCACCGCGCGGGTCAGCGCCCGAGCGCCGCCATCACGAGCTTCATGAAGCCGTCCATCGCTGCCGGATCGATCCAGCGCAGCACGGCTACGATGTCGTCCTCCGGGTCAATCCAGGTCAGGTTGCCGCCGGCGCCGCGCCCATAATAGCTCGCAGCCGGAGCGCTCGGATAAAGTCCGTGTCCGGTGTTCAGCCACCACAGATAGCCGTACTGCCGGTTACGCGGGCAGGGTTCGAGCATCCGTTCGATCCAGGCTGCCGAAAGAATGCGGCGCCCTCCCCACATCCCGTGACGGAGCAGCATCAGGCCGATCCGAGCTTGGTCACGCGCATGGATGAACACGCCGCCGCCCCAGTGGCTGCCGCCCGACACAGACTGCACCCGGCGTCCGTCGATTTCGACCCACGAGTTGCGGTAGCCCGCCCATTCCCAGTCGCGCGAGGCGCCGATCGGGTCCATGACCAGTTCGCGAAACACCTCGGGGAGCGGCCTACGCCACAAGCGCAACAGGGCAAGGCTCAGGCGATTGACCCTGACATCGTTGTATTCCCAGAACGCTCCAGGCCGCTGCAGATCGCGGTGTGCCCCCTTCGGTGCCGCGCTCGGACGGCCGGCGACGGCCCGGTTCCGATCGACGAGATCCGGTTTGTCCCACAGCACCCCCTCCCACTCCGAGGTCTGCTGGAGCAAATGATGCCAGGTGATCTTGTCGTTGTGCGGCGGGTCGAACCCCCCATCCTCAACCTTGCGGCGGACCTCCTCGTGAGGATCGCCGAAGAGCCCGCGGTCCCACGCTAAACCGGCCAGGATCGCGAGATAGCTCTTGGCGACGCTGAAGGTCATGTCGGCCCGCATCGTGTCGCCCCATTCGGCGACGATCCGGCCGCCGCGGAGCAAAAGGCCATTCGGCCCGCCACGCGGGCGCACCGGGCCGAGCGTCTCGTTCCACGGCGGAGATTCCTGGAAATCGCCGGTGACCATCAGAGCTAGATCGCGCGCCCACGGCGTTTCGCGCTCGCCGGCGTGCCGCGCCGCGGCGGCAACAGCCTCGGCATCGAGCCCCGCCTCCGCCGATGTCGCCTTCGTCCAGGGCGCCGGATGTGGTGGCGGGAAATAGGTCATCGATCATCCTTCTCGGGCGGCCGGGCTTGAATCTTCCGGTGGGTTTGACGAATTCCAGGGGAGCCACGCAGGTGACGGAGAGACCTGCTAGGATAGAGTTAGGTCAGCCTTCCGGGGTTACTGCTATGGGTTCGTTCAGCTTGATGCATTGGATCGTGGTCTTGGCCATTATCCTGATCCTCTTCGGTGCCGGGAAGCTGCCCCGCGTGATGGGTGATTTCGCCAAGGGCATCAAGGCGTTCAAGGCGGGCATGAAAGAAGAAGATGAGGCCGAGGCGACGCCGCCGGCGCAGGTGCCACCGCCCGGCGCCGCGGCGAGCGCGGCGGCTCCAGCGGGTGCCGCCGATCGTCCGCGCGAGCACGTCTGAACTGCGCTTGTAGGGTGTCCGCCGAGACGGCGCGCGCCCACCTACGGCCGATACCGAACCACGGCATCGAGATCCGTACCAGCTCCACGCGCGGTCGCGGAGTGTTCGCACGTACGGAGATCGCAGCCGGGACGGTGATCGAGACGGCACCCGTCCTCGTCATACCCGCTGTCGATTGTCCGGCGCTCGACCGGACGATCATCCACGACTACTACTTTCATTGGGACGGTGACCCCGAGGGTACCGGACGTGGCGCGATCGGGCTCGGCGTGGTTACTCTGTGCAACCATGGGAGCCATCCGAATGCGAAGGTCGAACGCAACTTTAGGCGGCACACCCTCGATTTGATCGCCACGGGCCGCATCGCGCCGGGTGAGGAGGTGACAATCGACTATGGCTGCACGTTGTGGTTCGAGCCGCGCGACTAGCCGCGCTCCCACTCTTCAAAACTCATAGGCGTCGATGATCATCGGTTCATTGCGCGCGGCGGTCGCCCATTCCTGCATCGCTGGCATTGCCATGATCTTGTCGCAATAGGCATCGGACTCGCGCTCGAGGTCGATCTTGTAGGTGCGGAAGCGCGTCACGACCGGCGCATAGGTCGCGTCGGCGATGCTGAAATGCCCGAACAGGAAGTCGCCTTTGCCTTCGCCAAACCGCTTGCGGCAATCGCGCCAGATCGACATGACCCGGTTGATGTCGGCCTGAACTTCCGGGGTGACGCCGCGACTCGGAAAGCTCGACCGGATGTTCATTGGCAGATGGCCGCGCAGCGCCTGAAACCCGGAGTGCAACTCGGCGCAGACCGACCGGGCGACCGCTCGGGCGTCGTGATCCCGTGGCCACAGGTGGAATGTCGGGAAGGATTCGGCGAGGTACTCGCAAATCGCCAGACTGTCCCACACGACGAGCTCGCCATGCCTCAGCGCCGGGACGATTCCCGAAGGCGAATACTTCATGATCGTCGGCTTGCTCGTCGCCTCGTATAGCGGGATGACGATCTCGTCGAAAGGGACCCCCGTCTGCTTCAGCACGAGCCAAGGCCGAAGCGACCAGGAAGAATAATTCTTGTTTCCGAGATAGATTGTGAAATCGGCCATAAGGTGCCTGTCTCAGCCCAAGGAAGCCTAAATGTGGCGACAATCGGGCCGGCACGCAACGGCCAGCTGGCGTCGAGCAGCTCGCAGCCGCAGGCACGGTCCCTCTTTGCAAGCCGGCGAGGCGGCGGCATTCTGCGGCGCAACAACCGGACTGCAAGGGTATCGAGATGGGCTTTTCTCTGATCGATGACACACCCGGCGCGATCCCCGTCGCCGTGCTGACCAAGGACCGGCTTCCCGCGCGGCTCGCCGAGGCCCCGGAGCGCGAGCGCAATTGGCTGACCGCGATCGGCTTTTCCGCCGAACAGGGCAAGGTTGGCATGGTTCCCGCCGAGGACGGGCGGCTCGCGCGGGTGGTGGTCGGGCTCGGCGAGAAGAGCGATCCCGGTGCCGGGATGTGGGCGCTGGCCGGATTGCCGGACACACTCCCGGAAGGGAGTTACCGGCTCGAAACCGCGCCCGACGGCGGCGACCCGACGCGGCTCGCTCTCGGTTGGGCGCTCGCGACCTATGCCTTTACCCGCTACCGCGTCAAGAAAGGAGCTGCAACCGCGCTTGTCTGGCCCGACGGTGCCGATCGTAGTCGCGTCGAGCGGCTCGCTCGCGCGGTGTTCCTTGCACGCGACCTCGCCAACACGCCCGCGGCCGACCTCGGACCGGCAGAGCTCGCGGCCGAGGCCCTGCGTGTCGCCAAAGCCGGGGGTGCCAAGCATCGCGTGATTGTTGGCGACGAGTTGCTCGCCGAAAATTTTCCGACGATCCACGTCGTCGGTCGGGCCGCCGCACAGCCGCCGCGTCTTGTCGACATCGTCTGGGGAGATGCGGGAGCACCCAAGGTGACATTGGTCGGCAAAGGGGTGTGCTTCGACACCGGCGGGCTCGACCTAAAGACCGCCTCAGGTATGCGGCTGATGAAGAAGGACATGGCGGGGGCGGCGATCGTTCTCGGCCTCGCCCAGGCGATCATGGACGCGAACCTGCCGGTGCGCTTGCGGATGCTGCTGCCGCTCGTCGAGAACGCGGTCGCCGGCAATGCGATGCACCCGATGGACATCGTCCGCACCCGCAAAGGGCTGACGGTCGAGATCGGCAACACCGATGCCGAAGGGCGGCTGATTCTGTGCGACGCGCTAGCCGAGGCATCGACCGAAAAGCCGGCGCTGCTCGTCGACATGGCGACCTTGACGGGAGCGGCGCGCGTGGCGCTCGGGCCAGAACTGGCGGCGCTCTTCTGCAACAATGAGGCGCTGGCCGAAGAACTGCTCGAGGCTGCCCGGACCGAGGAAGACCCGATGTGGCGGATGCCGCTGTGGCGCCCCTACCGCAAAATGATCGACAGCAAGATCGCCGACCTCAACAACGTCTCGGAATCGCCGCATGCCGGTGCGGTCACCGCGGCACTGTATCTCCAGGAGTTTGTCGAGCCCGACATTCCCTGGGCGCATCTCGACGTGATGGCGTGGAACCCGCAGAGCCGGCCCGGCCGTCCCGAAGGCGCCGAGGCGACCGCGCTGCGCGCGCTCTATGCCCATATCGCAGACCAGTTCGGGTAAGAAAGCCGCCTACGCGCGGCTGTTGACCCGATAGAACGGTCGCTCGAGCATATTCTCGTGCCAAGTGCCGTACCACGCCTGGACGTACGGCTTGATCCTGGCGAGGAGATCGGCGCGCGTTCGCTGCTCCTGGGTTAGGCCCTTGGCGCAGAACGTGCGCACCTCGCGATAGAGGGCGTCGACGTCAATCGTCAATGGCCTGTGGTCTTCGACCACGACCTTGCCGCCGATGACGACGGTCGCGACGTCCGCACCCATCGCGCGCTCGACAAAGGCCTCCACGATGTCGAATTGCGGGTCGATCCAGGGGTCATGCGTCACCCGGTCGAGATCGACGAGGATCGCGTCGCCCTTCATGCCTGGGAGAAGCGCGCCGACCTCGCCGGCAAAACCGGTCGCCTTGGCGCCGTTCAGGGTCGCAATCTCGAGCGCCTCGTAGGCGCTCATTGGAGGTGTCGTCAGCTCGAAACTGTGCAGGCGATGCACCTTGTGCATCATTCGCAGCTCCATGACGGCGTCCTCGTCGTCGTTGATGGTTTTGTCGTCGAGCCCCATCGCGACATTGACCCCGGCGGCGCGCAGCGGCATGACCGGCGTGATGCCGTTGCGCATGTGGAAGTTGCAGCTCGGGTGGTTGGTGACCGAGACCCGCCGGCGGCCCATCAGCTCAATCTCGGGCTCGGTGACGTGAATGGCATGGCCATAGGCGACATTGCTTTCCACAAGGCCGAGATCGTCGAGCCAGAACACCGTCGGCTTGCCGTGTCGGCGCAAGCCATAGGCCTTCTGCACCGGGGACTGCAGCAAGTGCATATGGATCATGACACCGCCGCGCGCCTCGGATTTGGTCCGTATCCGGCGCAGAAACTCTTCGCTTGCACCGTGCGCCCAGCAAGGCGCCAGTAGGATCCGCGTATCGGCGCTGTCGTAGGTCCCGTAAAGCTCGTCGAACAGGCGGAAATAGGCGTCCGCAAACGCGTCCTTATCGAAGAAGACGAACGGGCGCGCCATTTCCCTGAGATCGGGCGGCAAGGTCGCGACGAATTCTTCGCCGCCCATCGCGAGCTTGCTCTCGTCCCGCACACCCGGCGAGAAGGCCAGCCTGATGCCGATCGAGAGGTACGTCTTGATCGCGACATGAGCGCGTCGCGCACCCTCGGGACCGTCGTCGTCGAACCCGTTGTGATGGAGCAATGTGCAGCCGCTGCGCAGGTGGCGCAGCGCACAGAGTGACGCGGTCAGCTCGGGCGGCAGGATCGGCATATACGCCCAGTCGAAGAGAGCATTTTCGAGAAAATCGTTGTGCACCCCCTTTTGGACCGGCGAGAGGCCGCGCCCATGGCTGTGCGCATCGACCAGACCGGGCAGCAAGAGCTGGCTGCCGTCGCCGATCACCCGCGCTCCAGGGTATTTCGGGGCGATCGCGACAAATGGCCCGGTCTCGGCGACGGTGCCGTCGGTGATCGCGACGGCCCCGCCCGGGATCACACCCGCCGCACGCAGCCGCGGATCGGTGATCACATGGGCGCCGCGCATGATGATCGTCTCAGCCATGGTCTTTCTCCTCCCCCGACGCTAGTCTCGGGGCGCTGACACATTCTGCCTCAGCGTACGTCACGATGCCGGAGGATATCATCATGGCGAGACTCCCTCTCATCACGAGTAAGGATCAGGTCGCGGCCGAGCATCGCGCGGTCTTCGACTCCATTGTCCAGAGCCGCGGCGCGGTTCAGGGGCCGTTCGCGATGTTCCTCCACTCTCCGGAGCTGGCCGGCCGCCTCGCGCATCTCGGCGCCTACGTCCGCTTTGAAGGCTCGCTCGACATGCGGGTGCGGGTGCTCGCCGCGATGACCGTCGCCCGCGAATTCGAGGCGGTCTATGTCTGGGGCGCGCAGACGGGTGGTGCCCGGCGGCTCGGCGTGCCGGAGACGACGATCACCGCAATTCGAGAGAACCACTCGCGCGGCATTCCGCCGGAAGACGCCGAGATCGTCGACTTTACCCGGCAACTGCTGCGCAAACATCGCATCGACGACGCGAGCGCGAAGAAACTGCAGGCTCGGTTCGGCAACGACGGGTTCATCCAGCTGACCGGCGCCATCGGCTACTACAGCATGCTGGCGATGACGGTGAACGCTTGCGAGCTGGAGGCAGGTCCGAACGCCGAGGTTCTCAAGGTCTGAGGCGGTGGCCCGCGCTACTATTCGGACATCATCGGGGCCACTGCATTAGGCCCTGCGAAAAATTCGAAATGCACTGTTCCCGGCGGCCAATGGGCTGAGGCTTCCGCCGCAGCTGCCATCATGCCGGCCGGACCGCAGCAATAGAGGTGGGTGCCGGGCCGCCACTGGCGCAGCGTCGCGGCGATGTCGAGCCCTTTCGCCGGGTCGCCGCTGTCATGGTGGAGTTGCACGCGCCCCAGCGCGGCGAGCACTGCGAGATCGTCGAGGAACGCCGTCTCCTCCGGCGAGCGGGTGCAGTAATGCACGCGAAACTCGGCGCGCCCGCGGCGCAATTCCGCGATCATCGCCATGATCGGGGTCATGCCGATGCCGCCGGCGATCAAAAGGTGGCGCTCGGCCCCGGCGGCGAGCGGGAAGTTGTTGCGCGGCATCGACCCCTCGACGACGTTCCCGACGCGAACCTCCTCATGCAGTCGGGAAGAAGCGTGCCCTTCGCGCAGCACGGCGATGCAATAGCGCTTGCGTTCGGCCGGGTCGTTCCACAAGGAGAAATCGCGGACGAGCTTCTCGCCCAATCGGACCGAAATGTGTGCCCCGGCCGTGAAGTGCGGCAAATCTTGCCCCGACGGATCGACGAGCTCGTAGCCGTTGATCCTTGCGGCGAGATAGGTGATCGAGCGGATGCGAAGCAGCATGTCGAGGCTCGAAACGTCGGGAAAATAACCTACCCCGCCGAACTTTCCCCGGCGAGGAGTGTCTGGAACCTATGGTGCGTCTTTGCGATGATGCCGAAGTGACCAAAACGCTGTCGACCGCCCAGGCTCCGCTCGAAGAATACCGGCGCAAGCGCGACTTCCGGAAGACACCGGAGCCGGCGGGCAAATCGCCGTCGCCCAAGAAGGCAACGTCACCGCTCGCATTCGTCATTCAAGAGCACAAGGCGCGCCGGCTGCACTACGATTTTCGTCTTGAGCTCGACGGCGTCTTGAAAAGCTGGGCGGTACCAAGGGGCCCGAGCCTCGACCCTGGCGAGAAGCGGCTCGCCGTAGAGGTCGAGGACCATCCGCTCGACTATGGCGGTTTCGAGGGCGTAATCCCGCAAGGGCAATATGGCGGCGGCACCGTGCTGCTGTGGGACCGCGGCGTGTGGGTCCCGGCCGATGCGGACCCGGCGGCCGCCCACGCTAAGGGCATGCTCAAATTCGAGCTGCGCGGCGAGAAACTGCACGGCAATTGGGCGCTGGTGCGGATGGGTGGCAAAGCCGCTCGCGAACGGCGCCCGAACTGGCTTTTGGTCAAGGAACGGGACGACGCGGCGGTGCCGCAGAGCGGCGACGCCGTTGTCATGGACAACCCGCTCAGCGTCGAGACCGGCCGCTCGCTCGAAGCGATCGCCGAGGACCGCGACCGGGTATGGGAATCCGGAAAGGGCGAGGCGGCCCCCAGACATCCGCCCGACCGCATCCGCGGTGCCCGAAAGGGCCGGATGCCGGTCGATCTGAAGCCGCAGCTCGCCACCCCGGCGGTTGCGGTGCCGGCGGGCCCGGACTGGCTTCACGAGATCAAATACGACGGCTATCGTCTGTTCGCCCGGATCGAGCATGGCAAGGTCCGGCTGATCACCCGCAACGGGCTCGACTGGACCGCCAAATTCCCGGAACTTGCGCGTGCTTTCGGGGAGCTGCCGATCGACACGGCACTTATCGACGGTGAGGTGGTCCATCTCGCCTCCGACGGTACGACGGACTTTTCCGGCTTGCAGGACGGGATCGCCAGCGGCAAGACCGGAGCCCTCAATTTCTTTGCCTTCGATCTCGTCTATTGGGATGGTTGGGATCTCACCGGCGCATCGGTGGAGGACCGCAAGGGTGCGCTCGCCGACATCATCCCGCCCGACGCCGCGGGGGTGTTGCGCTACAGCGACCACCAAGAGGGCCAAGGTCCGGACGTTCTTCGTCAGGCGAACAGCCTTGGCCTCGAAGGCATCGTCTCAAAGCGCCGCGACGCGGCCTACCGCCCTGGACGCGGCAGCGCTTGGGTCAAGGTCAAATGCCGCAATCGCGAGGAAATCGTCGTCATCGGCTTTACCGACCCCGAAGGCAAGCGGGAGGGCTTTGGCGCGCTTCTCGCCGGTTACTACGACCCGTTGGGAACATTGCGCTATGCGGGACGCGTCGGCACCGGCTTTAGTGCCGCGCGTCTCGCCGATCTGCGCAAACGGCTCGACGCTCTGGCCGTCGAGGAGCCTCCCGTCGCCCTGCCCAAGGAAGCGCCGCGCAAGGGCGTCCACTGGGTCCGGCCAGCTCTCGTCGCCGAGGTCGAATTTGCCGGCTGGACCGCTGACGCGATCCTGCGTCATGCCTCCTTCCAGGGGTTGCGCGACGACAAGAGCCCACGCGAGGTCGTTTATGATCCGAGCAACCCACCTGCCGCCGAGCATCCGACAACACACATGAAGCCCGGTTCATCCGACATTGACATCGCCACCCGCGCCCGTGACGGCAGCATGATGTTCGAGAGCGTGCGGCTGACCCACCCCGATCGCGTGCTCTATCCCGAGGATGACCTCACCAAGCTCGATCTGGCGCGCTACTACCGGGCGGTGGCCGAGTGGGTGCTGCCGAACCTCGTGCATCGGCCATTGACCCTGGTGCGCTGCCCCGGCGGCCAAGGCAAGCCATGCTTCTATCAGAAGCATCTCGGCAAAGGCGCACCCGAGGCGATTGGCCATATAGACATCACCGAGGACGATGAGACCGTGGCCTATCCGGTCATCGAAGATCTGGCGGGGCTGATCGGGCTGGTGCAGATGAATGTGATCGAGCTCCATCCCTCGGGTGCCGGTGTCGACAAGCTCGAGACTCCCGACCGGATCACCTTCGATCTCGACCCGGACGAAGGCCTGGCGTGGCCGCGGGTCACCGAAGCCGCGATCGAGATCCGCGAAGCGCTGCGGGCGATCGGCCTGCAGAGCTTTACCAAGACGACCGGCGGCAAGGGCTTGCACGTGGTCGTGCCGCTCCAGCCCAAGCTCGGCTGGGACGAGGTCAAGGCCTTCACCAAATGGGTCGCCGACAGCTTTGTCGCGCAATCCCCCGAGAGATTTACGGCGAACCAGGTGAAGCGAGCGCGGCGCGGCCGCATCTATATCGACTATCTGCGCAACAGCCGCGGCGCCACCGCGATCGGCGCCTATTCGCCGCGGGCGCGGCCGGGTGCGCCGGTATCGGCGCCGCTGTTCTGGGAAGAGGTCGAGAAGGGGGTACGGCCCGAGGACTTTACCGTTGTCACCGTGCCCGAGCGCCTCGCGGCGCTCGGGGCAGACCCGTGGGCGGAGATCGGCAAGCTCCGCCAGTCGATCAGCACTGCGGTGCGGCGCCGGGTGGGAAGTTGATCGCCGCCATAGCGGCCGGGAACGATCTGCGGTATTGATCCGTTAAACTTTGCCCGGCCGACGCGACGGAACAGGAGGTCGATATGCCGCGAGCTAGCTGGAACGGGTTTGTGCGCCTGTCTCTGGTGACCTGCCCCGTCTACCTGGTCCCAGCGACGACCGAGGCGAAACGCGTCCGGTTCAACCAGCTGAACGCCGAGACCGGCAACCGGGTCGCGCAGCAGCTTGTCGATTCGAAGACCGGCGATCCTGTCGACCGTGACCAGATCGTCAAAGGCTACGAGTACGAGCGCGGCCGCTATGTCACGATCACCGACGACGAGCTGAAAGACCTGCAGATCGAATCCTCGAAGATCATCGACCTCGACCGCTTCGTGGATCGCGACGAGGTCGATCCGATCTATCTCGACACGCCCTATTACGTCCATCCCGATGGCGAGATCGCGGCCGAGACCTTCCGGGTCATCGGCGAGGCGATGGCCAAGACGAACAAGGTCGGGCTCGGGCACGTCACGATCTCCAGCCGCGAGCGTCTGGTGCTGGTCGAGCCGCGGGATGGCGGCCTGGTGATGTCGACGGTCCGGTCTGCCGACGAAGTCCGCCCGCCCGAGTTCGGCGCCGAGCCGAAAGGCGAGGCCGACCCCGACATGGTGGCGATCGCCGAGACGATCATCGAACGCCGCTCGGGAGCGTTCGACCCGGAGACGTTCCGCGACCGCTACCAGGACGCGCTGCGCGAGCTGGTCGCGTCCAAGTCCAAGGGTTTGGAGCGCGCGCCGCGCGAGGTCGCCGAGCCGCCCAAGGTGATCAATTTGATGGACGCCCTGAAACGCAGCCTCGCGCAGGAGGCGGCAGCGGCGCCCAAGGAAGCGGCCGCGAGCAAACCTACGCGCCCGAAACCCGCTCCCGATCGCCGCCAGGCCCCGCTGCTGTTGCCGGTGGCGGGCGGTCGCAGGAAGAAGGAGGCTGCGCCGCCCGAGCCGGTGGCTGCACCCGCGCCGAAGGGACGGAGAAGGGCGAGCTAGCGCGGCCGCTCGGTGTTCCCTGCCATACGGGAAAAACGGGGGAAAAAATTTTATCTGACGTTGCCCACGACGGAAAAATCGCGGTTTGTCATAGGCTTGGGCGCGACTCTCGGGCAAAATCGAACGCTCGGCAGGGAATCGGCAGGGAAAGCGTAAACCGTCCGACAGGGGTTGGTATTCACCTCATCGTTGCTGTAATGTCAATTAATACATTTTATCACGAGCTCTGCCATATGGGGCGGAACTTCGCCGTGGCAACCGGGTGGCGGTGGTCGCTCGCGTCTCAAGCGCAAGGTGGCGGGTCGATATGCTCGCGGTCTTGGCCCGAGCCAGGAAGGACGGGCAGACCGAGCGCGTCGCGCTGGGTAAGCGTTAAGCACCGCGTCAGGGCTCCCCGGGCTAGCGGAATCAGTTCCTCGACCGGTGGCGTCTCCCACACCCGCGCCGTGTTGTCGCCGGACCCGGTCGCCACCCGCCGCCCGTCCGGGGTCATCGCCACTCTGCTGACCACCCCGCGATGGCCTTCGAGGGGCGCTTGCAACCAGGGTCGCACCTGACGCTCCAAAGCGGTGGCTACGGTGCGATTTCGAGCGCCTGGGCGTGATGATCCAGCTCGCGCGGCGCCGCCCAGCCGCGGGCCGAGGTGAAGCGCTCTCGACCAGTGAAGTACGCGGCCGTGCACGATAAGAATGCCGCCAAACCGACAAAGGGGATTGCGGCGTATTCATCTCGGCACCGGCGTCCTCGCCCAGGCAGCGTCCAGCAAAGGGACGAACTCATTGAGGTCGCCACTGAACACTTGGACATTCCGCTGGTCCCACAAGTCCCTTTCTGCGGAATCGATGTCATAAGCGATGGCGTAGGATCTCCTCGCCTGTCCCTGCATCCTGTTCAGGCGTTCGAAGAGGATACGGAACTTCCAGTCGCGTACTCCGTAGCCCAAAAGCAATAGGGTTCGCGATTGCATCATCGCGATCAGATCCGTCGGAAGAACCGAGTCGACCGGCCCCATCTGACCGAGAAGCGTGACATGGTCTTCTTCGGTGATGACAAAAGTGTCGTCGGCTTCGCGCGTACGGTCGATATGTCCGTGGATCTTGAACAAAACCGTGTGTCTTAGGCGAATCTTACCTCCGGCGAGTTCGAGGTCCAGAAGCGCTTGCTCGGGCTTACAGGCGCGAGCTCGTCCCGCCCGGCGGGTCTAAACAACGTGGTTCCTCTGGCTCTTCCGTATATGCCTTGCCGGTCGATCGCGACGACAAAAAGATCGAAGGGCACATCGCGCTGGAGGAGCGCCTGCTCCATCAGATCGTCGTAGTTTGTGCTGATAATGGCCATCGGCGTTTGCTGCGCCATTCGGCCTAGCAGATGATGCAGGGCGTTGGGGGGCAGCAGTTTCTGTTCGTCGGCTAAATGCGCTCGTAGACTGCTATGCAGTAGCTCACGATCGCCGAGGCCGTGCTCAATCCAGGAGCTGACGGCCGCCAGATCTTCGCACTCGAATTGGGCGCGCATGATTCGCTTCTGCGACATCATGTCGTCGGAACCTGTGGAGCTAACAGCGACCCGATATGGCGGATACCCCGACACTTCCGCCAGCTCCCAGGCAAGCGCCCGGGCGCTCGGCGGTTTTGTTTCGATATCGCTAGGGAAAGAAGAGGCGCCAGCGCCTAGCAAGGGGATACAGGTTCCGGTCCACAGATCTCGTGCGATCGGATCGAAAGGAAATTTGTCGAGACCAAGGGATTTGTTGGGAAGCTCAAGCTGGCCTTCGCTCGACAGCCTGAGTGTGTCCGCCAAGGAGACCCGCGCCCGAGCGATCGAGCGGATCAACCGTTCCATGCCGGAATTAAAATACTGGGCAATACCGACATGTGCCGCATTGAAAAACACGAACTCCTTCAGGCTCTCCGGTAGCTGCTCCGCCTTTGGCATCTTCGCTCCATCAATCAGGACGGGGAAAATCTCGATGAGCGCTTGCGTCTTCGGCCTGCGGCGCGCTGCCACAGCGGTCTCAATTTCTAGGCGAACGGTATCGTTCTCTTCCTCGATGCGTGATATCCGATTTCTTCTCGCGCCGAGCCAGCGGGGGCCGATGATCACCAAAAGGATGTCGCTGTTAGACACCGCTTTTTTGATGACACTGCGGAAATCCTGGCCGACATCGATGTCGTCGATGTCCATGAACACCGCGTCGCGGCCGTATTCGCTAACTAGGCGATCACGAATACGTCCTACCGTCCCCTGGGGATCAGCACGGCGATACGAAACGTGATCGTTGGCATCACATTTTCCAGAGAGAGCCGAGCGAGGTTGCTTGTCGACAAACGCTAGCAAAATCTCAGCGAGATAGAGAGCGAAACACAGCTTTTCGGACTGGGCGATCACTAAGGCCGCCCGAAGAAACTTCGATGCCGAGAATGGGGTTACGTTTTTCCTCGGCCGGCTCGTTCGAGAGACGTCCGACGGTGGGTAGTGCCACTCCTCCGTCAGTTCCATCGCGAGTGTACGAGCGCTCGGAGGCTTTGGCGCGCCGTCCTTAGGCGGAGCTTCCGTCTTTAAGACTCCGTAAATTATTGATTTCGCGCAATAGATTGTCGACGAGAGGAGGCGTTACTGGGTACGGGCGAGGCCGAGGAGATTGAGCGCCTTTTGTTGGAGAGCGGTCGGC
>Ga0187846_10000834_pt1 | contig 17627 bp, 17 predicted proteins | sample TC_taG_FD_161473 | JGI IMG/M metagenome (GOLD analysis project Ga0187846, IMG submission 161473) | Biofilm microbial communities from the roof of an iron ore cave, State of Minas Gerais, Brazil - TC_06 Biofilm (v2) | ecosystem: Environmental > Terrestrial > Deep subsurface > Cave > Wall biofilm...
ATTCTTCTGTCGGGGGATTATATGTATCACAATAAGGACATTTCATAATATGCTGCCTGCTTTCCTCCACGTTAAGCAATGCGCCTTTTATTTGACTTTCTCAGCAGATTATACGGTTTTTCTTCGCTAGAGTCGAGAGTTAAAACGCGTTCATTACCTGTTGTAAACGTATACGAATTGAATTGTTAAAAGTTCGCAGCTATGCGGGTTCCTTTTGTGCGGCCCTCTCTGGCTGGCTGCTCGCGCGGCTTCGCCGCGCAGGCAATTTAGTTTGTGTTGTGAGAAAATGCGCTTCGCGCATTTTCTCACAACACAAACTAAATCAGGCGAGCGCCGCAGGCGCGAACAAGCGATCGTAATGGAAAGCAGATAGGCTCTTGGAAAACAGAAGAAACCGGCGTGCGAGACGCCGGTTTCTTAGATGCTAGCCCAAAGCAATGGCTACAAGTGCTGGCACCGCAGCGAGATGATGCCGGGCGCGAAATGATTCGCTTTTTGCAAATACTCTTGCTCGTTGGCTTCAATCATCAGTTTGTGCATTACTACCACATCGCCATCAGGCAAGGGTTCCGCCGGTTGCAAGCAGAGTTCCATCACCGGGCTGCCACGCTCGAAGACTTTAACCAGGCCACCAGAGCCCGGAATACGATAGACGCGATACTCTATCGACGGGCTGGGCACTTCCAGGTATCCAAATTTGATGAGCTGCTGGTACTGGTTTTCGGTCAACATTTCGCGCAGCAGTGCTTTGGCGCGGCTCTCGGCAGAGAGGTGTTCACTGACGGACTCGCGCAGGCGGCTCACACGGCCATCGGGCGATTGCGACAGGTAGTAGATCGCCAGCAACAGGAACAGCAGCCAGATACCAAGAAACAGGCTGAGCGCTTCTAAGGTCATAGCCGCTTACGCTCCTTAGCCACCTACTACACGCGGCACAATCACAATCTGCTCGGCAGTGCGATCAAACTGCTCAATACGCTCTACAGGTTTACCGGGTTCTACTTTGAAGGCGGTTGCGCCACGTGAGTGCTCTTCGTTGAAGATGCGTTCCGCCTCCCGGATAGCCGCTACGGCTTCAGGATCATTCGCCTCGACTTTCCCGGGATCCCATATCACCCGGTCATCACCTCGACGGGACATGACCCGCAGCATACCCATGGTCTTTCTCCTTCTTCTGTATAAGCTTACTCTACCGAGCCTCATCTCTGATCTTTGATCTACCCTGCTGCTTATGCTCAGAGACGTGTATTATTATTATACACTATACAGGGATAAAATGAGCATAGCATGCTTTAGGCAGTGAGTCAAGGGCATCCGAAGGAATTAGCAGGGCTTTCCAATTCTCTCTGCAAGGCCCCACCCCGCCCCTTTTTTGACTCTGTTGGCGAATGACACTCTTAGGCGAATCAGGTGGGGAACCATGGCAGGGGCAAGCCCTACCACTACTATGATACGTCTTCGCAGGCCGATGTATGCGTATCATGGTAGTGGCACCCCTTGCGGGTGCCATGTCCGATTCCACCTTATGTTTCATTCGCCAACAGAGTCATTTTTATAGGGGTGGGGTGGCCTTCGCAGAGGGAAACTGGCGAGAATTGGAAAGCTCTGAAGGAATTAGTATCACGGCTGCAAGCAGGAGAGCGTAAAGGTGAAGGTGCTGCCCTGGCCGGGGGCGCTCTCGACGGAAACCTGGCCGCCGTGCAATTCCACGATCATTTTGACGATAGCAAGCCCTAGCCCCTGGCCGGAGGCACGGCCGCCTGCAGTGCGGGGCACCTGGTAAAAACGCTCGAAGATATGCTGCTGGTGTGGAGGGGAAATGCCAGCGCCAGTATCGCGCACCTGTACCTCCACCCACTCCCTTTCTGTTTCCTGTGGTGATTTCGCGATGCTGCTGCGCACGCGTGCTGTGACGGTAATGTAGCCTCCTGCAGGGGTGAAGCGCAACCCGTTGCTCAGCAAGTTGCGCAACACCTGCTGGACACGTACGCTGTCAACGTAGATGGGTGGGAAATCAGCGGCGAGATCCATGGTGATAGTGACGCCATTGTCGATGGCGGTGATCTGTAGCTCATCGATCGCGTTTGTGATGATCTCCTCCAGGCTGGACTCCTCACGATTCACGTGCAATTGGCCAGAATCGGCGCGAGCGATGATGAGCAGGTCTTCGAGGAGCGCATAGAGGTGTTCGCTGCCCGCGCGAGCGCGTTGGACAAACTCGCGCTGCTGCTCGTTGAGGGGACCGGCGATATCGTCCAGGACCAGGTCGAGATAGCCATGAAGGGCATTCAGTGGCGAACGCAGTTCATGGGCAAGCATTGAGAGAAACTTCGCCCTGCTGCGGATGGCTTCGCGCACAGCGGTCACGTCCCGCGCTATCAACAGCCACTGCGGCTTGTCGTCTGCCGGGACGGGGATAATGCTGATACCCAGCGAGCTGGTCGCGTCGTTTATCTGTAGATCAATTTCGGTGTAAGGCAATGCCTGCTGCTGCTGGAGGGCCTGCTGTACCGTGCGCAGATTGCCACACGTTTCATGCGAGCAGCCCTCATCGCAGCTGAAGAGTTCGGCAGCTGCTGCACCGATAAGCTGCTCGGAGTCTACAGCGAGCAATGCATTGAAAGTGGGATTCGCCTGTAAGAAACGACCATCACCGGAGATGAAGGCGATGCCGTCTGAGCTTGCCGTCAGAACAGTGCGCAATTGGGAGGCTCGGCGCGCATTGACAATAGCCAGCACTGCCTGTTCCGCAAAAATCGCCAGCGTCTGGAGCTGGCGCGCGCTAAAGGCATTGACTGTCGGGCTGCTGGCGGTGAGTGTGCCCATAAATTCCTCGTGATCGATGAGTGGGATGCAGATCATCGAGCCGCCCTGCGTCTCCTCAAGGCGTTTGAAGCGCGGGTCCAGGCGCGTATCGTTGATGACGAGCGGAATACGGTACTGGGCAACCCAGCCTGCCACGCCTTCGTTGAGCTGGAAACGCGTGTGACGGGTCGGGCGTCCCTGGTGAGGAGAGGCAGCGTGCGTGACTACCGTGTTACCCGTGACGCCGGTCAAGGCTATAGAACAGTTGCCGACCTCCAGTAGGGCGCCCGCGTTCTGAACGATGCGCTGGAGCGCATCCACCAGCGCATGCGGCTCTTCTTCCTCCGAGGGGCTATTGTGGTCTGCATGTGAGTTCTGCATTGAGGAAGTATTGGTAGTCATATATATCCTTTTGATTATTTGCCGTATTTTAACGGGTAGATATAGCCTCCAGGGCGACCACGTGGGCCGCCTCTACCATGATACGCGGATGATGTCTGGGAAAATTTGATTCTTTATTGGGACGGGTAAAGCCCTGCAATCCGCTTCGACACTTGTAGTATATCATTAAATAGCAAGGAAGCAAGCAAAGATAAGCAGATTGGGCTATTGGCGGTCCCGGGTGAAAAAGGCCCTTTTGCCATGAAGCTTGCCATCATGATACAATCAAGTCGCACGAGAAGTTATTCGACATCAAAAGATTGAAAGATAGCGAATAGAGCATATGCTAAAGCACCGTTATCGCTAATCCCTTCGATCCTCATCACGCGCTCGTTACCGTAGTGCGAGCGCTGTCTTCTGCCAGCGCAGGCCATCTGTGGCCCGCGCCGTTTGTCGTGCCCGAGCGCCTCCTCTCCTGGCGTAAGTATTCCGGGCTTTTGATTATAAGGCAAGGTTCAAATGAATGTGACAGTCCCTACTCAGCAGAAAAGTCTAACCTTGTCATGCTGAGCCTCTCGCTGTCATGCTTCGCTTCGCTCAGCATCTCTGCTCAGGGTGACAGGGTGTGACTGTTCAAACTGTCAAGAACTCTTCTTCACCATTGAACCTTGCCCAAGGAAGACTTTTTACACTTTAAACGAGGAGAGGAAATACATTTATCATGTTGACAGGTTTACGTTTGTCCGGGTTATGGCGGCACCCTGACTTCTTGAAGTTGTGGGCTGGCTCGACCGTATCCCTGTTTGGTTCGCAGGTCACGTTCCTCGCATTGCCCTTTACCGCCGTCCTGGTGCTGCATGCAACGGTGACGCAGATGGGCCTGCTGGTGCTCGCGGAGACCCTCCCTGCTTTGCTCGTCGGGCTCTTCGCGGGTGTCTGGATAGATCGCCTGCGCCGCCGTCCTATACTGATTGCAGCCGACATTGGACGCGCTATACTGCTGGGCTCTATTCCGGGCGCTGCCCTGCTTGGCCTGCTGCGCATCGAGTACCTCTACGTCGTGGCATTCCTGGTCGGCGCCCTGACGCTGTTCTTCGATACCGCCTACGCGGCCTTCCTGCCCTCCATTGTGGAGCGGGAGCAGCTCATCGATGGCAATAGCAAGCTCGAAGTGAGCAGCCTGGTCGCTGGACTCGCCGGGCCTGGTCTGGCCGGGTGGTTGATCCAGTGGTTGACCGCACCCATCGCCATTATCATCGATGCGCTCTCGTTCCTGGTCTCCGCTTTCTCGGTGTCCATCATTCGAGTGCAGGAACCGTCCCCGCAGGCGGGAGAGCAGCAAAACTTCTGGCGCGACCTCGGCGAAGGACTGCGGGCGGTCGTGCGCGACCCGGTACTACGCGCGATTGCTGCCTGCGACGGGACGCTCAATTTCTTCGGCGGGATCACCGATGTTGTACGCGTGCTTTACTTCGTACAGGTTCTCCACCTGGGAGCAGCGTTTTTTGGCATTATGTTCAGCATTGCCAGTATAAGCGCCCTGGCGGGGGCGCTATGCAATACCTGGATTACGCGCAAACTCGGCATTGGCTCGATCATCCTACTTTCGGCTTTCACACTGGCGGTCGGCTGGCTGTTCATTCCCCTGGCGGGTGGGCCTCCTGCCCTGACGATTACGCTGATTGTGGCGGGCGCGCTGCTGTTCGGCATCTCGAATACGCTTTTCAACGTGAACACGCTGAGTCTGCGGCAGCAGGTCACACCTGGCAGGCTGCTTGGCCGGGTGGGCGCGTGCATGCAGTTCATCGGTGTAGGAACGCTGCCGCTGGGGGCGCTCATAGGCGGTGCGCTAGGCGCGGCGATTGGCCTGCGCGCCACCTTTCTTGTGGGCTGCGGCGGGCTGTTCCTGGCGTTTTTGTGGATGCTGTTGTCGCCAGTGCGCACGGCCAGAGATTGAATCGTGAGCACGTGTGGCTGAAGACCAGCAGTGGTCTTCAGCCATCTCGCCGTTCCAGGGCAATCACCGGAATCTGGCGGGCTGTTTTCGCCTGGTGGTCGGTGAAAAAAGGGTACAGCTCCACTATCCTGGCCCAGAGCTGCTGCCGCTCCGAACCTGCTGTGACGACGGCAGTGGCGTTGAAGGTCTCAGTTGCGCTCAGAGGAGAGCGTCATGCTCCGTCATGCTCCGTCATGGTCCTTTCTTGACAAGGGCTATGCCACGCCAGATCCGCGCGCTCATCGTCCGGTCGGCACGACAGCCATGTCTTTTCAATTGGGTAATGAACGCTCCTCGGGAGAGGGGATAGCGTTCCTGGGATTTCTCTGCCCACCATTGGTATGCCTCCCAGAGGTCGGCTGAACGGCTCCAGGCACGCGGGTGCAGTTCACAGCAGGCGGTGAGAAACTCCTGGAGCGGGTCGTTCTCGGATTGAGAGCAATCGATGCTTGCTTGAGCAGTGATGAATGCCTCCTCCGCGTGCTCTTTTCTGACCTGGTTGGGGAGTGCATCTGCAGCAGGGAGAAAAGACGCTCCGTCCCGCATGGGCCCTCTTGCTTCTGCTAACTGAGCAGCAAGTTTGCGCGCGGCGACCGTGTGGGGGTGCGCGTCTCCTAAGGACTGCGCGCAAATCTGCAGGGCACGTTCCGCCAGGGAGCGTGCCTCGTCTCGCCTGCCCTGCTGTTGCCGCAAGAGGGCCAGGTCATGCAGCGTCTGTGCCGTCTCGGGATGGTCTTGACCCAGGTACTGTTCTCGCACGGAAAGGGCGCGCTGATACAGCGGCTCCGCCTGCTCATACTTGCCTTGTCTGGTGTAGAGCAGTGCCAATCCATCGAGTGGATGGGCCGCAGCGGGATGCGTCTCTCCCAGGGTGCGCTGCCAGATGTGCAAGGCACGCTGGTAGAGCGCTTCCGCCTGTGCGTATTTGCCCTGCTCGCGGTAGAGCTCCGCCAGATTGTTGAGCGGAATAGCTATATCGGGATCCTCTGGTCCCAACTGCTGCTCGCGAGACAGCGCGCGCTGATAGAAGCGTTCCGCCTGCGCATCCTGCCCACGCTCGAAGGCAAGAATACCCAGTCCATTCAGCAGAAGCGCTTCGTACAGAGGCTCTGCGACCTTTGCCTGTTCGAGGATCGCGTAGGCTCGCTGATACGCCTGCTCGGCCTGGTCGTAGTTCCCTTGTCTCCAGCAGATCGTCCCTAGTCTGTGCAGTGGTCGTGCCAGCGCAGGATGAGCCGGTCCCAGGACCTGTTCCCAGATAGAGAGCGCGCGCTGAAACAGGGGTTCGGCCCGCTGGTAGTGCCCCAGATCATAGGACAGGCATGCCAGGTCGCAGAGCGTTGCGGCGACCTGCGGATGCGTCTCTCCCCAGAGCTGTTGCCCGATGTGCAGGGCGCGCTGATACAACGGCTCTGCTTGCGCGTAGCGGGCACGGCCAGAGAGGTAGCGTGCAGCCTTCTGCAGTGCCTCGGCCAGGTCCTGGTCTGCCGCGCTCTCCGGGAGCGCGGCAGCAACGGTCAGCACATGGGGCAGGAGACGCTCACACTGCCCCCAGGTGCGGGGAGTGACCTCAGGAAACGTGGCGTTCAAGGCAGCCATCACGCGTTGCAGCCACACTGCTCGCTCCTGCTCGCTCATGCTCTCGCGCAGCACCACCTGCACCAGCCGATGCAACGCGAGGGTGTGGGTCTCGGCCTGGCGCTGCACCAGCGACAAACGCCGCAGCAGAGCAACAGCCTGGTCGAAGTGCGCCGCATCGGCGCCCAGCGCTTCTACATCCGGTCCCAGGTGCGCCGCGCCCGCCACAAACAGCTCTTCGGGAATCTGCTCCGCATGCAGCACGGCGCACACCCGCAACAGGTCAGCGGCAGCTGGCTGCTCGCGCTGCGCCTGCTGGCTGGACAGGTGGAAGGTCGCCGCTACTGAATGCGGGTGCTGCTCGCCCGCGCTGCCGCGCCGGGCGAGCAGACGCGCTCGCTGCTGCTGGTAGCGCTGGAGGTAATCCCCCAGGCTGCAGCCGGTTTCTTCCACGTAGGCTCCCGCCTGATCCAGAGCCAGGGGTAACCCTCCCAGAACCGTCACCAATGCCTGCGCTGCCGCGTAGTCAGTGGGTGCGTCTCTGGCACACTGGCGCACCTGCTCCCAGGTGGCGGTCGGCGAGAGCACTTTGGCCCGGCGCAACACAAACAGCATCCCTTCTTCCCGACCCATGGGCAACAGATCCATGCCCACGGCCAGCGTTCCCAGTGCAGGGTTGCGTGTGGTGATCAGGATTGCGCCCTGTCGGACGGCTGGCAGAAAGCAGTGAAGCAGTTCCAGCTTCTCCAGATTATCCCAGATGAGCAACCACCCGCTATGACTCGAGAGCCAGCGCTGGACTGCTTGCACCAGGCGTTGCTGATCGGTCTGCTGCCGCTCGGGCAGTTGTAATAGCTCGGCACTGTGCAGCAAACTGGAGATCACCGTTTCTTCAGTCTCTGCCTCGATCCAGAACACGGCGCTGTACGAGAGCGCGTGCCGGTAGGCATACTCCAGGGCGAGCTGGGTCTTGCCGATCCCTCCTAACCCATGCAGAGCATACGATTGGGTCAGGGCGACTGCCTGGCCGGTGGAGAGATATGCATGCAGCGCCTCCAGGATCTCCTCGCGCCCGGTGAAGAACGGATTGCGCGGCAAGGGAACAGACCAATGCGGAGCAAGCGCGGTCAGGCTGGCTTCCAGCAGGTGGCGCGTTTCTAGCTCGGAGAGCGCCAGGCATCGGGCTAATTCCAGGACCTGGCCACGGGCAGCTGGCAAATACGTGCCCAGTTCCCAGGAGGAGATCGTATTCATATGCACGCCACATCGTTGCGCCAGGTGCTTCTGGGTCAAACGTCGGCGCTTACGGAAGGTTTTAAGCAGTTCACCGAAACTACCAGGGAACGCTTGCTGCATTTCCATACCTTTTCCCTGATCCTCTACGAGAAGTGGTCATGACGAAGAAAAGCAGAAGAGTTCATGCGATCGTTACTCGTTCAGTTCGATACGTTTGTGAAACTCTCATATATTACGGGAAAAGCGGGTAAAAATTCACAGCCAACCCATGAATCCAGCATGGTAGGTTTTCTGTAGAACATCAGAAAGAAGCAGGCTCAGACATGATCTATATGCTGGCATTCTGTCGAGTGGCGATCGGGCTGGTCTTCGCCATTTCGAGTGTTGGCAAGGCCCGCGACATTGGCAAATTTCAACAGGCTGTTTCTGGTTTTCATCTACTCTCTCGGCAGGTAGGCAATCTCGCAGCCCTCCTTTTTCTCGGTGGAGAATTCGCCGTAGTGCTGCTCGTCGCTATAGGCGGACCGCTCCTTCTCTATGGATTTGTCCTGGCCCTCCTGCTTCTCTTGATATTTTGCGCTGCTCTGGCTTCAGTGCTCAGCAGAGGACTGCGAACTACCTGTAACTGTTTTGGCTCAAGCAATAAGCCCGTTACGCTGGTGGATATCTGGCGCAACGTAGGCTTCCTCCTCTGTGCTGTCGGTGGGTGCGAAGCGCTGATCTGGACACGAGGAACGCAAGGGAGCCTGGAGGGAATCGCGTGGCTGTTCATCGCTCTGGGCGCTGGCGTATTCGTCATGATCTGGATACAGCTGGGGGAAATCGTCCAGCTCTTTCGTTAGGAAAAAGGCGCCGCCCATGGCAGAACAGAGAAAGAGGAAAGATCGATGCCCTGGTACGCGACACTCTTGGTACTGGGAGGGGCGCTGCTCCTCCTGTGCTGCGGCAGCTTGTTGCTGATTCGCACCCAGTTGATCGTGATCATCGTGCGAGGCCAGAGCATGGCGCCAACCCTGGAAGGCGGGGAGCACGTGCTGGCGCTACGCCCGCTGCGGCGGAGTTGGATACGCAAAGGGCAAATCATCCTGTTCAAGCAGGGGGATAGCGATGGGGTGCCAGATCCCCTCTTGCTTCACGTTAAACGCGTAGTGGCGCTGGCCGGGGAGCAGTATCGCTCATCGACGCCGCCACTGGGGTATAGCGAGCATGTCGCTCAGGAGGGCCAGGAGTACCTCTGGCAGATTCCACAGGAGCATATTTTTGTCTGCGGCGATAACCGCGAGCAGAGCATCGATTCGCGTAGCTGGGGACCGCTCCCCTTGCGAAACGTGCGCGGTATCGTGGTGAAGAAATTAGCATCTTCACCCACTTCCTACTCTGCTCACGTTGCAATAGCTCAAAGGAGAACATCTCATGAAACACCTGACCGATTCCACGTTGAACATCATTGATCGCGCCAGCTCGAAGCTGGGCCCGCTCAGTTCCTTGTTGGACAAACTCGTAGAACGAGTGATTCCCACTACCACCGCTGCCGCGTGCAGTGGAGCATACTGCGGTGCCGTCTGTGACACTGTTCAGCGGTGTAACTCCGACCATCTCACGTATGGACATTACCTTTACGGTTTCAACTCCCGTTCGTGCCCAGACATGATCAAATGCACTGTACGATTCTGCGGATGCCCCCCCAACTAAGCATAGAAGCTCGCGGCTCATGGCGATTGTCGCGAGAGACGTAAGAGAACCTTCGAGGGACCGTACGGTCCCTCGAAGGCTCACGTTGCAATAGCTCCTGCGCTTGCTAACTGAAACAGAGAAAGGAAACCCCCCTCGTTGGAAACAGCTCTTGTGATAAGTTCGGCCTTCCTCTGGCTGGTAGTGCTGGCCAACGTCTTCTTGACCCTGGCGCTCATCCGCCGGCTCAACCGGACGGAGCAATCTGTCATAGAGGCCGGCCTGAAAGCGGGCACAACAGCTCCCGACTTTACCGCGCAAACCGTGCAGGGAGTCACAAAGACCCTGGCCGATTACCTTGGCCGGGCAGCCGTCTTGATCTTTGTCACCCCTTCCTGCGGACCCTGCCGGGAGAGGTTGCCCATGCTTCAGAGGACCGCTGCCCAGGCCAGAGCCAGCGGCGTTGAGTTTGTGCTCGTCAGCGGCGGCACACTGGAAGAAACGCGGGCCTGGGACGAGGAAGTGGATGTGCAACTTCCCCTGCTGGTCGCGACTCAAGACCAGAATCCCTTTTTTAAGGACTATCAGATCACCAGTACTCCCACATGCTGTCTGCTCGTAGCGGACGGAAAAGTCCATAGCTCTCATATCGTTGGGCTGGAGCTTGAAGACTGGAGGACCCTGGTCAGTGCCGATGCGCGGACCCTGGTAGGACGCTAGGGTATGCTCGTGAAACTGGCGAGAGAGAGGAGATGATCTGCCGCAAGGGCACCTGACATGCACACCTGGTAAGCCTGCGAGAACTATTGTTGCATTTGGATGGCAGTGCTCCTGCTGCCACGAAGAAAGGATTTGCTGGTATGGACGCTCTCTTGAAGAAACTGGATAAGCTGAGCAGCCCGCTGGGCTCGCTGTTCGACGCCGCGCTAGACCGCCTGGTTCCCCACACCACTGCTTCTGCCTGCGGTGGGCACTTTTGTTACGCTACCTGTAGCGGCGTGTGTGGACCCTGCTGTGGCAATCGGATCCTCACGGTCCACTACGCTTTGCACGGGACTGACTGTAGTCATACCACGGCGTGTATCTCCGGCTGCGCTTGTAGGGCGTAGGTAGTACTCCCGTCGTCCAAATAGAAAGAATGGAAGTACAGGCTGACCCAGAGGGACTGTGCTTCCATCCCCACCTGCAAGCCATGGCCACTATTTCACCAGAGCACTGGCAGCCATAATTGCATAGTCAGTGTGTGCGGGGGCTGCTGAGCGGAGTATCTTGATGCGTGAGAGCCGGAGAGCGTGGCCGGCACGGGTGCCCTAGCCAGAACTGGAGAGGAACCACATGCATAGACGAACAAAAAGCTGGGATAGACAGAAGATCGGAAAAAGGATCCAGCACCGACTGCGTAACATAGGACGTATCGCGCGTGCTACGTACCAGATGAGTACCCTGGCGTGGAAGGCACAACCCCTGTGTTTTGTCAGCGTGGTTGCCCTTCAACTGCTCCAAGGCTTGCTTCCACTGGCAACTGCCTGGTTGGCAAAGCTGTTCTTCGATCTGCTCGCCCAAAGCCTGCGCGGGAATGTCTCTGCAGCGCTCGTTCAGCAGTTGATCGTCTTGCTTGCTCTCCAAGCGCTAGTCACGCTTTTCAGCTTGCTGCTAACCCCTGTCACGAAGTATGTCACGGCGGAACTGACGCGCAGGCTTACCCTGAGGATGAAAGGCGCCATATATCGCAAGATTAACAGCCTGCAGGGTCTGGCCTATTTTGAAGACCCGACCTTTCACGATACGATCCAGATGGCAAGCTCCAATGCCCAGTATGGACCCATGCAGGCGTTAAATATCTTTACAATGGTCTTACAGAGCATTATGACCCTCTTCGCCTTTCTCGGAGTTCTCATCTCATTTAGCCCATGGTTAACCGGGATGATAGCCATAGCGCTCATCCCCCAGTGCTACGTCGAGTTAAAACTGAGCAAGCAGCGTTATGACGTTCTGCTGATGAATAGTCCCAGGGAACGACGAGCCTCGTATTATGGGCAGGTGCTTTCTATGGTGCAGTTTGCCAAAGAAATGCGCCTGTTCAACCTGGGCGAGTACTTCCTACGCAAATTTCTCTCCACCACCGAGGAGATTTATCAGACGCAGCGCCACCAGCAGCGAGGTGAACTGCGCTGGCAGCTCGTGCTTGCCGTAGGCGCCGCCGCCGTTTCCACAACCGCCTTTGTCGTCGTGGTCATCCAGGCTTTTTTCGGACGCCTCACGCTGGGTGACGTCGCTCTTTATATCAGCGTGGTTGGCAGTGTCCAGGCTGCTCTGACCGCTCTGGTGTTTGCCCTCTCGCAGGCAAGCGAGAGCGTCCTCTTCTTTCGCCAGTACACCGATCTGATGTCTCTGGAACCCTCGCTGGGACAGAACACGCCCCCATCCCAGGCGCCGCCGCTGGTAGACGGTATTACCCTGCGCAATATCTCATTTCGCTACAGCGAGCGCCACCCCTGGATCCTGCGTCATGTCAACCTCTTCCTCCCCGCACATTGCTGCCTGGCCCTGGTGGGTCTCAACGGTGCGGGAAAAACGACCCTGGTGAAGTTGCTGACGCGTCTCTACGATCCCACCGAAGGCAAGATCCTTTGGGATGGCATCGATTTACGCGAGTTCGATCCCCAGGAAGTACGTCGCCACATGGGGGCGATTTTTCAGGACTTCTCCCGCTACGATCTGAGTGTGCAGGAGAATATCGGCTTGGGCGATGTTGAACAAGTGGAGAACGTGGGAATCGTCCAGCAGGCAGCCACCAAGGCGGGCATTCACGGGCGGATTGCATCCCTTCCCCAAGGATACCAGAGCATTCTCAGCCGCTGGCTGGCCCAGAAAGACGAGGGAGTGGATTTCTCTGGCGGTGAATGGCAAAAGGTGGCGCTGGCACGCATGTTTATGCGCGACTCCGAAGTGTTGATCCTGGATGAACCTACCGCTGCCCTGGATGCTGAGGCAGAGTACGCTCTCTATCAGCACTTCAAGGAATTGATGCAGGGTCATACCTGTCTGCTGATCACGCATCGCTTCAGCACAGTGCGCATGGCCGACCATATCGCGGTGCTGGAGGATGGGCAGATCACTGAATATGGGACGCACGCGGAACTGCTTGCGCGCCAGGGAACCTACGCGAAGCTCTACTCCATGCAGGCGGAAAGCTATACGGAGGAACAAAAAGCATGCGCCACTGACGGCGATCCAATGGCGTCACTAATGTCTTGAATGAGACTGTCAGGTTCATGCGCATTCCTTAAAATCCTAACCGAACTGCGTGTGCTCTAAAGTGTCTTAACACTCTTCTCGATCACCGTTCTATTATCGGATCCAAAGACGAATGTGGCCTTCACTGCCAGACCACTTAGCACTAAAGGAACATAATACTTACTGTCATCCCACATTTGGTCAAATGGTACGCAATCTACGTCATACCATTCTGGCTTAATAACATCGGTCTCCATAGGCTCACCTTCCCACCCATCCACGATATAGACATGAACTCGCTGATTCCACTTCGGTTTACTTGGGAACAGAAAAGTAACCTCACCAACACTATGATACGAAGTTACCGTGACTCCTACTTCCTCTTTTACTTCACGTTCTAGCGCTTCATCCAAGGTCTCATCTTCTAACCCAGGCAGATCCCCGACCTTACCCCCAATACCTGATAGAAGGTTCTTACCAAGCCCCCACTCCGTCAGCTTGCGCAGGCCTAATAGCACTTTGTCATCCTTTAGAAAATAGCCAACCACCATTGGCGTCAGTCCAGGCTCAGCGTTAACCACTCCATGCCCTCCCTAATGAGTCAGGTAAATGGTAGCAGGTACCCTAAAGCATCATCAATAGCCTACCGGATCCAACCTTATCTCTTGCCCGGCTTAGTTTTTCGATCTCATCCCCGATCTCTCAGGACCTGCTCACCTGTCTCGCACATCAGGCGGCAAGGCAGCAGTCACCACTTGCAGGAGCTCTTCCCGGTAAGAGCAGCGGTACTCAAGAGGTTGCGGATCGGTCAGCATCCCTGACAAAAAGTGCGGAATATTACTCACGACAAAGGGATTGCACGGATCGCACACCCAGTTTAACGCTTTCCAGGAGAGCAGCCCCTCCGACATGCATCGATCGGACTCGGTTGGAAAATCGGGTGCCAGGCGTGCGAGAAAGACGTACATTCCACGGTTGGAGCGCGTCGGATTATTGAGAAAGGTCCAGGTGACCAGGCCAGCAAAACGCACTTCCTGAGCCTGGTGCAAATCAATTTCGGCCTCTTCCAGCATTTCGCGATGGATAGCGATCAAAGGAGTCTCGCCTGCCTCGATCTTGCCACCCAAGCCATTCCAGCGGCCTGCGTTGGGGGGATTGCAGCGGTAAAGCATCAGCACCTGATCGCCACATAGGCAGAAACAGATGGTATACGGCAGAGCAATCATCCTTCCTCCTGAAAGGCAACGTATTTCCCTCTATTAGGATACAATACAACAGATATGCCGGTAACCTTTGCACGCGTTTTTGGCACTTCTATACTAGAAGGTCTTTTTTGAAGAGGCTCAAGGCTATGAAAGAACTAACCGAACTTGTCGAAGCTGCACAGGCTGGCGACAGCAAGGCATATGACACCCTGATACAGCGTTTCCAGCGGATGGCTTATGCAACCGCTTACAGGTACCTGGGAGATCATCACCTGGCGCAGGACCTCGTCCAGGAAGCCGCCCTCGAGGCTTTTGTACATCTGCCCCAGTTGAAAGAACCGGGTGCATTTCCAGGATGGTTTCGCCAGATCGTCTTCCGGCAGTGTACACGCGTACTCAGGCAGGCAACCTTGCAGTACACATCGCTCGAAGCAGTTCGCGATGGCCTGCTTGCTGAGAGCGATCCTGAAGCTATAGCAGTGCAGGGAGAGGTCCAGGCATCTGTGCGCTCGGCCGTTGCATCGCTGCCCCGGCATGAGCAACTGGCAGCAGCTCTTTTCTATGGCTGCGGGTATTCTTACAACGAAGTGAGCGCATTGCTCAAGATTCCGCTGGCGACCGTCAAAAAGCGCCTGCACTCGGCGCGGCAGAAGCTCAGGATGCAATTACAGGCTACTCTACGCGACGAGATCGAGAATGCGAATGCCCACCGTGCGAGCGATGACGAGGAAGGCGCGGAAATCTGCCTGGCAAGATGGTGGAACTGGTTGATGCGGCATATGAAGGAGGCTGGGAGACCGCAAGGGTCGCCCCCATTGGCGTTCATTTAACGAAGAATCACCCACTGGTCCGTAGGGGCGAGGGAGGCTGGGAGCGGTGGGGTAGGCCTTTATGGTCGCCCGCCCCTGGGGGACTGTGTGGCCCGCCGGTGGTGCTACATATCATGAACTTTCACTCCACAACCAACCCTGTCGTAGGCGGCGCATTTATGCCCGCAACGCCGATTTATCGGCCTCTTAAGCGAATCGACGCGCCATTGGCCGATCATGATTTTTAACAACCAACATCGGTACCATGGTGTCACCTTGAGCGAAGCGAAGGGTCTCTCGCGAGGGGCACGGAGATGCTTCACGGAGTTTACCCTTGAGCGAAGCTTGTCCTGAACGAAGTGAATGGGCGAAGGGTTCAGCATGACATTGTCGGCTTTGGTCGTTAAATTTCATAATCAGCGCTGCGCCAATAAATTGGGCGCCTACTGGGTATGACCGAAAGGAGGCGAAGTGATGAGCGATAAATATAAACCAACTCCTGAATTGCAGGCCCTGGTGGAACAATTGGGCACTCGGGACTGCCAAATGGCAGAGGCTGCTTTGGCGGCGCGAGGCGAGGCTGGAATCGCTGCGGCGATCTGGGGTCTCTCCCACCCGAACGTGCGCGTGCGAGGAGCATGCGCAGGCTACATGGACCATCACGGCACCGACGCCTGCTTTGAGCCACTGCGGCAGGCCGCGCTCCACGATCCCGCTCCCTCCGTTCGGCGCATGGCGGTCCATTCAGCGAGCTGCCAGGAGTGCAAGCCATGCCCCCTGACGGGCGATCGCATCGGTCTGCTTGTTGAGGTAGCGCTTTCAGAGACGAACAGGCGTGTCCGGATCAACGCTCTCTGGGCGCTGCACCAACCGCAGGATGCACGGGTGGTAGCAGCATTAGAGAGCATCCTGCGCGATGCTGATCCAGAACTGCAAGTAGCTGCCTATAATGCGCTTGTCTCCCAGGACCCAGGCTATCAAATCGATGCAGTTGGCCTGCATGTGCGGGTCGCGCTCTCAAACGCCCACAAAAGTGAGCGACTGAAAGCCCTCTGGGGGCTGCGGCGCCTCCCGCGGGACACCCGCGCTGTAGCGGCACTGAACCATATCCTGCGCACCGAGACCGATCCGCGTTTGCGCAGCTATGCACATCACGCGCTCAAACACCAGGACCCGGGCTACAAGGAAGCTTGTGATGCTCAGGCCAGGGAGCAGGGGATCGCGGCGGCCAGCGCCAGGACGGTGGAAGCGAGTCAATGTAAGCTTGACGATCGAACCGTCCTCCGGGTTATGCTGGCCCCTATCGGACAGGATAATGGCCAATATCAATCAGCCCAAGTCGGTAGGCCACTCGTTCAGGATCATTGAGATGAAGTAGCGCGACAGTAGCGCGACCGCTAGAGGTAATGCCTTCGATAAGAGCGCCGTTGAGGCGAAAATGGCGATTCCATCTTTGCTCACGTGGATTAAAGAGAAATACGACTTTATTTGATGTTGGGTCAATAGAAGCAAGGTCTGAGCCTTTGAAACGGTTACAATAAAAGCACGCCCATGCCAGATTATCAAGTGATGTTGGTCCACCATGTTTTTCAGCAATTACATGGTCTGGTTCGTGCGGATAGTACATATCTGATTTATGGATGAGGCAGTATTCACATCGTCCTTGCGCACGCTCTTGCACCTGACGCCGTAAACGTTCGGAGACAGCGGGTTTTTTGGTCATAACCTTAGGATGCCTGCTGTCTCAATTGTCGCTGGGCTTCAAGTTTGACCAGCTCCATAAGATACTCAATGACTAAATAGCTCTCAAGTTCTTTGTGTTCCTCTTCTGTAAGTGAACCATCACGCTCAGTATGGATGAGTTCGTATGCTCGCTCAGCCACCTCGGAAGAAGGATGGAAAGCAACGATTTGTTCAGGAGTGGGATGATGCGCGAGAAACTGTGCAATTTCAGTAGCAGCTCGTGTTTTGAGAATCATAGCACTGTCTCCTTATACGGAAAAGGATGTCACGCTCAAACGCATTGAATGATTCGTTCTTTACGATGCACCAAGAGCATATCATAGAAGTGGCTGCGTTGCAAAACCACGGTGAGGGCACATTACCTAACGGGAAATCGATGCTCCGCCAATTTGGTGAGCTAAAGCGCCTACGCAAAGACCTCTCGCTTCGTGGTTAGCCTCAGAAGCAATTTGAGGAGAGAAGAAATAGCTCTGCTTAGTTACGATTGGCCCTTACGACGTCAAGGGAAGTGTGAAGACAATGCGAGCGCCGCCCTGGGGGGAGTTCTCGGCCCAGATGGTGCCGCTGTGCGCTTCGATGATGGCGCGCACGATAGCCAATCCCAGGCCGCTGCCGCCGGTTGCCAACTGGCGCGAGACGTCGACGCGGTAGAAGCGATCAAATAGGCGCGGCAAGGCGGCCGGGGGGATACCAGGGCCGGTATCGGTGACGGAGACGCCCAGCAGATTCCCGTGACGGGTGGCATCGATGGTTACAGTGCCTCCCGCGGGTGTATAGCGCAGCGCGTTATCGCAGAGATTAGTGAACACGCGTGCCAGCATGTCGGGGTCGGCGTGGAAGGCAGGCAGGTCGTAGGCGATCATGTTGCGCGGCTCCACATTGGCACGCTCAAACTCGGTAGCCAGCACGGCAAGAACCTCGTCCACCAGGGCCGCCAGGCGTATCGCTTTACGCTGCGGGCGCAGC
>Ga0187846_10000835_pt1 | contig 17621 bp, 17 predicted proteins | sample TC_taG_FD_161473 | JGI IMG/M metagenome (GOLD analysis project Ga0187846, IMG submission 161473) | Biofilm microbial communities from the roof of an iron ore cave, State of Minas Gerais, Brazil - TC_06 Biofilm (v2) | ecosystem: Environmental > Terrestrial > Deep subsurface > Cave > Wall biofilm...
GTGGTAGGCGATTCCCGGAGTAACCGCAGTCAGGAAAGCTCCGGGCCAGGCGTCGCGAACTTCGGGCTCTTGCGTCCCCCTTTCGTCTACTTGGGCTCGATCGCACTCGGTTTAGTGGTTCATCTCGTCTGGCCGGCGCGGCTGGTCCCGCCTTCCGTCAGCACGGCACTCGGCGCCATGGTCACGTTCTTGGCCGTCGCCCTTTTCCTTTCCGCGGTTCGCACATTCCGGGCAGCTGGCACGCCCGTTCCAGGCAACCGCCCCACGACAACAATCGTGCGCACGGGGCCCTACCGCTTCAGCCGGAACCCCATCTATCTCGCCTTCTCGCTTGTCCAGCTCGGGTTGTCCTTTTGGGTCAACAGTGTCGGATTGCTGATTACGCTCATTCCAGCTGTAGCGCTCATGTCGCTCGTGGTCATTCCGAGAGAAGAGCGGTACCTCGAATCAAGGTTTCCCTCTGAGTACTTGCCCTACAAGGCTTCGGCCCGTCGCTGGCTATAACCGGGCGGCCGCCCAACAAACCGCCGAAGCTGGCGGCCGCGGGCTCGGGCGTTGCGTGCGGGGTTGCTCGACCCGCGGCGCGGTACGATCACGCGCGGCCGCAGCTTAGCGGCCAACCGTTCGGCGTCATCCGAGATGAGCGACTGACGGTGGAAGGTCTGGCCGGCCGCACTGACCGTCGAAAAGAGGTGTCGTGACTAGCCAAGCCCATGCGATCGTTATTGGCTCCGGGGGCTTGGGTGCGGCTACCGCATTTTATCTCGTCTCCCGTGGAGTCCGAAATGTCGCGCTCGTCGATAAGCACGACATTGGCTCACAGACTTCGCCGCGTGCCGCCGGCATGGTCAGCTGCGTGCGCAAGAGCGACCTCATGATCCAGCTGATCAAACTTGCCGCTCACAAGATCAGACGCTTCACCCAGGATACCGGGCAACCACTGGACTGGGTCCACTCGGGGAGCCTCAAGGTCGCGCGCCGCCCGCAGGATGCGGAAGTCATCCAGAGCGATATTGCACGCGGTCGAAGGCTCGGCCTCGATGTGGAGCGCATTTCGCTGCAGGAGGCGCACACTCTCAACCCGTTCCTTGAACCCGACGGGGTGCTAGCAGTCATGCGCGTGGGCGACGATATGTTTTTCGACCCCTCGCAGGTTGCCGTTGGTTTTGCGCGCGGGGCCGAGGCGCGTGGAGCAACGCTGTTACCTCATACCGCCGTCACGCGGGTCCTTATCGAGAAAGGTCAAGTCACGGGCATCGCTACGAACAAAGGCACGATTCGGGCGCCGATCGTCGTCGATGCAGCGGGCGCGTTGACGCGTCAAGTTGCTGAGGCAAGCGGCATTCGAATCCCTCTTCTTCCAACTGCGCAGCAACTCTTTGTCACTGAGCCCCTCCAAGGAGCACGCGCGGATTTGCCGATGGTGCGCATCATGGATGCGGCGGTGTACCTACGCCCGTGTGACGGTGGATTCTTGTGGGGCGTTTACGAAGAGGATCCGCGTTTTTTCGATATGAGCTCTCTTGGCGAAAAATTCCAGGTCAAAGACATGGTGCTCGACGCCGAGGTGCTATGGCGCTACGCCGATGACGTGAAGCGGCAGTTGCCGATTTTGCTGACGGCGAAGGTTCGCGAACATCGAGGGGGCATTCCAACGATGACAGCCGATGGGCAGCACGTCGTAGGGCCGACGCCAGCGGCGCGCGGCTTTTTCTTTGCGAGCGGCTGCAATGTGGCGGGGCTTTCGATTTCGCCAGCCCTTGGCGAGGCGCTCGCCGCATGGATTGTGGACGGCGTCCCACCGATCGATCTGGCGCCGCTCTCGATCGCGCGATTCGGTACCGGATCGTGGTCAGAGGAGCAGTTGAAACAACAAGCCGCCTGGCAATACCGGCATTTTTACGGGGCGCCGTGAGGTCGCGCGGGTGCACATAAGGCCGTCCCACGATCGACACGGCCCGTTTGCCAGCAGGCTTCGCCCGGCGACAAATCCGGTGATCGTAATGGTTAGGCCCCGAGTTTCAACAACCGAGAGGTGCCGGCATGGCGTTCGATGAACAACTCGCGAATAGGGTGCGCAAGCAACTTAGTCGCCAAGCCGGCCTCACTGAGAAGAAGATGTTTGGCGGTCTCGCGTTCCTCATCAATGGCAACATGAGCGTCGGGGTTCACGGCAACGAACTCGTCGTCCGAATCGCCCCCGAAGCCACCGATGCCGCACTACGAGAGCCCGGTGCGCGGCTGTTCGACATCACGGGACGTCCGATGAAGGGCTGGCTGCTAGTTGGAAGTGCCGGCGTCAAGGAGCCGGAGTCACTTGCTAGATGGGTTCGCCGCGGGGTTGAGTATGCCTCGTCCCTGCCGAAGAAATGATGCTGCGCGAGCGCCCGGGCAGCCGCCCAGACTAAGATGCCATCTCCCACTCAGCCGGCGGGGCCGAACTCTAGTTCGAGCGGCCGTGCCGGAAGCGCCGGGCCAGCTCGGACAGTCGTAGCGGCATGCCGCGCAACAAGACGTTGGGCGGCAGCGAGGTGGCGATCTTGTCTATGAGTAACACACCGCAGGTCAGGCGAACGGACAAGCTGATGTCCGACGAACGCGTCCGCGAGATGATGTCGCGCGGATATTCTGGTCGGTTGGCGACCGTTGGTCCAGATGGTTGGCCATATATCGTTCCTCTGCTTTACGTCTGGCTCAACGGCGAAATTTGGGTTCATAACACGCGCGCGGGTGGACACTTTCGAAACAACGTCGATTATGAGCCCCGGGTGTGCTTCGAACTGGACGACCCCGGAGAGGTATTTGCCTATGGACGGTACGAATGCGATACGTCCGTCGCATACGGCAGCGTCGTCGTATTCGGTCGTATCCGAGTCGTCGAGGATCGACGGCAAAAGCAAGCGTTCTTTGATGCACTGACGGCAAAGTACGGTAATCCGAGTTGGGATCGTCCGAAGAGTTTCTTTCCGCGGTTGGATCAAGTCACCGTTTACGTGCTTGCGATTGAGCGCATGACCGGGAAGGAAACTCCGTTGCCATCGAGGGACAATCAATGGCCGACAGTGGACAACACTAAGTCACCGGACGCGGTACCGTGAAACTGCCGCCCAATTCAAAGTTGACCCGCCCAACAGAGGAGGCTTCGATGCGCGACGAAACATTCTCACAACTCGAACGAGAAGGGTGGCAACGAAACGCATCCGAATACGACAGGGTTGATCTGCCGGCGACGCGTCAGGCATTCGCGCCACTACTGGACAGTTTGGGCGATTTGCGCGGCCGTCATGTGCTGGAGGTCGCTTCCGGCACCGGACACCTCGCGGCAGAGGCCCTGGCCCGCGGTGCAACCGTCGTTGGGATTGACGTGGCCCCAAACATGGTCGCTCAAGCGCGCCAGCGTTTCCCCGGCGCACACTTTCGCGAAGGCGACGCGGAAGCCTTACCTTTCCAGGACGAGCAATTCGATGCGGTGTTGTGCTGCTTCGGTTTGCTCCACTTCGCCCAGCCCGCCCAAGCGCTCCATGAAGCAGCGCGGGTATTGAAGCCCCGAGGGATTATCAGCTTCACCGTCTGGTGTGCGCCCGAGCAAGGAGGCGAGTTCTTGGGGCTCATTCTCAAGACCTATCAATCGCACGCGAAGATGGACGTCGGATTGCCACCGGCTCCGCCCATGTTTGCGCTAGCCGATCGTGGCGTGCGCGATCCGATGCTCACCGAAGCCGGCTTTCGGGAGATTCGAGCGCGAGACATTGCCATCGTGTGGCCTATCCATGGACCGGAAGCGCCGCTTGATTTTGTCCTCAAGGGCGCAGTGCGCACGCGGATGGTCTATGAACGGCAGACACCTGAAGTCCAACAGCGTATTCGTGATGCACTTGCTACCGCTACGGTGCCATACGTGAAGGGTGGTGGCATTCCGTCTCCGGCGGTACTGGTGACAGCCACCAAATCGTAGTCATGCATTCGATCGGTTCCTGGATACTGTGTGCATCGTCCCGACGGGCGTGGGCACGGTCACATTTCCTAGAATGGATCTGGCGTACTGGCGAGCGGCGGAACCGCCGCGGCAACCCTGGCGTTGGTCGAGCGTGCTGGCGCTGTTTGTATCGGTGTAGGTTGTGCAGTAGAGGTCAACTACCCAGGCACACGTTCGTTGCTGCGCGACAGAGGTGGGGATCTGCGGATTGATGCGGTTGTTCAGGTATGAGAGCCCACACTGCCAATCCGTCTGAGCCGCCCGCTGGGCCATGAGAAATGCGAGATGACCCGACTACTTGTCTTTGCCGTCGTTTCTGTTTATTTCATCTATGTATCTAGGAAATCACTGTTCCGCCCTCGCTCGCATGGCTTCTACCGGTTCTTTGCGTGGGAGTGTATCTTGGCGCTCGTCTTGCTCAATGTACCGCATTGGACGACAAACCCGTTCTCCTTTCACCAGCTCATTTCATGGCTGCTGTTGCTTATTTCCATCTTCTTGGTGGTTCATGGAGTGCACCTGCTTAAAGTTATCGGCAAACCCAGTCAGAGCCGACCTGATGCCGAGTTGCTAGCATTTGAAAAAACCACTTACTTGGTAACTGTCGGCGCTTACAAGTACATCCGCCATCCGCTCTATTCTTCACTTCTGTTCCTCGCGTGGGGTGCTTTTCTGAAGCACCCGTCATTGCTCGGTCTAGTTTTGGTCCTTACCGCATCATTTTTTCTGGTTCTTACGGCAATGAAAGACGAATCCGAGTGTCTGCAGCATTTCGGGAATGCGTATCAAACATACATGCTGGGGACCAAAAGGTTTATTCCGTTTTTGTTTTAGAGGTAGTAAGTGTGCTACCCGTGCACGAGCTGGTTCCCAACGTTGGACGTCGCCCATGTTTGACCATCCGTGGAAGCGAGCTCGCGTCCACCTCCAGCCCCGCATGAAGCGCGCTAGACTCTCCCATGGCCTGCCTCCCTTCGGTTGTCGCCGCCGTGCCAATCTGGTGCCATGACAGTCAGGACTTCTCGGACGTCAGCGGCGCAGAGTTCTTTCTCGGACCGTACTGGGGAGATCGCGTCTATCACGTTGCAAGCGACGGCAACCCAATCGGAATCGCGGTGTCCGCCTACGGCGAGTTCCTCTGTGTCTGTCGGTCACATTCAAGGACGGCTCGCACACGTTCCTCGATCGTTACATCAACTTCTCAGAGTACGCGCGAGATGACGGCTAACGCTCGCTCTAGCCGCCGCGCGACGGCTCCGCCGCCGCGCGCGACTGAAGTCAAGCGTTGGGCCTCAACGGTGGCGCTGCTCGCTCATTGAGTTCTCCGGAATGGCTGTTCGAATCGTCCGTCTCGGCGCCGATCGGGTTCCAGGTGAAGGCCTGCGCGTTGGGACAGTGAGGCGTCCCCCGCGCGGCGTCGCGAAGAGTCAGTATTCGTCGAAGAACTTCTACGACGTCTGGTTACCGGCTCTCGCACCCAGCGCCGAAACCGTCGAGCTTGCGCGGCGGGCACAGACCGCGCGCGACTGGACCCGCTTCATGCGGAAGTACCGTGCTGAGATGGCGACGCCGGAGCACAGGTCAACGCTCGATCTCCTCGCCGCTCTCTCCCATCAGACCGCTTTCTCCGTCGGCTGCTATTGCGCCGATGAATCACGCTGTCATCGGTCGGTGTTGCGCGCGCTGCTTGTGGAGCGCGGCGCGGAGGTGATATGACGGGTTCGCGGGCGGCAGCGTTGATCGGCGTCATGAATGCCACGCTCAAGTAGCCGGATAGTGCGTCGGCCGAGGAAACTCTCGAATGCTTGAAGTGGGTGGTACCCGAACGCACGGGGATGTCTCCAATGCCGCGTTCCCCCCGCTCGCTTCGCCGAAGTGCATGGTTCTCAAAGTACCCGGCGTCTAACCGCCGGCTCGTGAGCGACGCTACTTGCTCGGCCGCTGCGCGCCTGCGCCCGCGCGCCACGACCGCAACGTTGCAGTTGCAAGAAAGGAGGTCGCGGCGCGAAGCGAGCTAAGGGGTGGCGGTCCTGATGCCGGCCGGGCCGCCCTTCGGCTTGATACGCTGCCCGGTGTCGCGCAAGCCGAACGGGCCGACCTCGAACACTTGGATGTCTTTTTGCACCATGTTCTGCACCGGTAGCAGGCGCCCGTCGGGGGAGAAGGCGGCGCCCTGCGACCAGTTGCCGACATCGCCCTCGGCGAACTTCGTGAGCTTCTTGCCCTCGACCTTGAACACCACCACTCGCCCGTTCGCCCGGTAGAACGGCGAATCGGGCGGCTTGTTGCTGCCGCTCATCGCCGTCACCGCGACCAGGCGCCCGTCGGGCGAACAAATGAGACCCTCGGGCGTCTGGCCGACGGTGATGGTGTCGATGACTCGCCACGGATTGGCCTGCAAGTCGATCACGCTGATCGTGTCTTCGTCGCCCTGGCCGATGCCGATGTTCGCGACGACCGCGATCGCCCCGGGCGCGCAGATGTCGATCCCGTAGGGCCGCAACCCGGCGTTGAGGTCGCGCTTCGCGTAGGCGACGGTCGCGCCGTCGATCGTGAGCACCGATATCTTGTGGTCGGCGTCGCGGGTGACGAGCGCCGTCTTCCCGTCCGGGCTGATCACGACGTGACTCGGGCCCGAATTCGCCTCGCCGACCGGCACCTTGCCGGCCGCCGTGACCGTCTTGCCCGCGATCGTGAATACCGACACCGTTCCCTCGTTGCGATTGGCGACCAACGCGAGGGTGCCGGCCCGGTTGATCGAGACGCCGGCGGCGCCGGCGCCGGCCGGAAGAACGGCGATCACCTTGGGCGGACTCCCCGTGAGGTCGATCACCGACAGGCGGTTGTCTGGCACTTGCCTGGACGGATCCGCCGGCAAGACTTTCATCGCCGCAGTAACGAGCGCGATCGATTCGTCGGGCGCGACGGCGACCGACGGCGGCGGCCCGACGACGCTGGTCGGCGCGTCGAACTCGGCGACGATGCGCGGCGGCGAGGCGCGCAGATCGATGAGCGCGACGGTGTCGGGCGTGGCGTTAGGCACGACTTTAACCGTGCCCTTTTCGAGCACGACTTTGTTGTCGTTCGCGGAGACCGCGAGGTAGCCGCGGCCCGAATCGGGGGTCGACGGCGGGCCGGCGCAGGCCGCCAGGGCGAGCGCTGCCGCGGCATAGACGATCCGCTTCATTGGCGGGTCTCGGCGCGAATTCTATGCCGCCACCGGGGCGCGCGGCGCGGAACGGCTCGGTTCCGGCCGGCGTCCCGATTCAGCCGCTGCGCCGAGCGAACAGGCCGTAGCCCTCCATCCGCATCACGAGCTCGCGGTGCTGGTTGAACACCTCCCACCGGTGGAGCACGGCGCCCTGGTCGGGTTTGGAGCGCGATGGCTTCGATTCGAGCACGGTCATGCGCAGCCTGAGCGTGTCGCCGGGGCGCACCGGCTGGGTCCACCGCACTTCGTTCACGCCCGGCGAGCCGAGGCTTGCCGCCTCGAGCAGGTAGGCCTCGCAGATGAGACGCATGGCCAGCGCCACCGTATGCCAGCCGCTCGCGATCAGCCCGCCGAACGGCGAGTCCTGGGCCGCCGTCTGATCGACGTGGAAGTACTGCGGGTCGAACCGTGTGGCGAAATCGACGATCTCTGCCGCGGTCAGCGTCGGGCCATCGAGCTCCCAGGTCCTTCCGGGCGTGAAGTCTTCGAAGTAGTACTTGATCTTGGTCGCCACGAGGGATCTCCGCTTGCCTCACTCGTCGGGTCGTGGATCGCCGCGGCGAGCGCTTACGCGTTCGCGCGGCGCACGTCTAGCGCGCCGATTATGGTCGAAGCGGAACGGGCTCGCCGGCGCCGGCGAGCGGCGTCGGCGGTATGATCGCCGGCCTCAAGGTCCACCGCCATCCGTTCCCATGACCGAACCAATCGGCCTCGACCGCGGCCTGACCCACTACGGCGACCGCGATTTCGCGCGCTACCTCCGCCGCTCGTTCGCCCGCTCGATGGGCTACTCGAGCGCCATGCTCGCGCGCCCCGTCGTCGGCATCGCGACCAGCGCCTCGGGCTTCAACAACTGCCACCGCACGACGCCCGAGCTGGTCGAGGCGGTGAAGCGCGGCGCGCTCGCGGCGGGCGGGCTGCCGATCGAGTTCCCGACGATCTCGCTCGGCGAAGTGTTCCTGAACCCGACCAGCCTGATGTTCCGCAATCTCATGGCGATGGACGTCGAGGAGATGATCCGCGCGCAGCCGATGGACGCGGTGGTGCTGATCGGTGGCTGCGACAAGACGGTGCCGGCGCAGCTGATGGGTGCGGCGAGCGCGAACGTGCCGGCGGTCCAGCTCCTCGTCGGGCCGATGATGAGCGCGCGCTACCGCGGCGAGCGGCTCGGCGCGTGCACCGACTGCCGCCGCTTCTGGGCCGCCTATCGGCGGGGCGAGATCGACACCGCGCGCATCAACGAAATCGAAGGCCATCTCGCCACGACCGCGGGCACCTGCGCCGTGATGGGCACCGCGAGCACGATGGCGTGCATCGCGGAGACGCTCGGGATGAGCCTGCCGGGGAGCGCGGCGATCCCCGCGGTTCACGCCGATCGGCTGCGCGCGGCAGAGGCCTCGGGCGCGCTCGCCGTGCGCCTCGCGCAGTCCAAGCTCCGGCCCTTGGACATCATCACGCCCAAGTCGGTCGAAAACGCGCTGCGCGTGCTGCTCGCGGTCGGCGGCTCAACGAACGCGGTGATCCATCTCACCGCGGTGGCCGGCCGCGCCGGGGTGAAGGTGAGCCTCGAGCGGTTGAACGAGCTGTCGGCGACGACCCCGGTGTTGATCGACTTGAAGCCGGTCGGCGAGCACTACATGGAGGATTTCTACGCCGCCGGCGGTCTCGGCGCGGTGCTGCGCGAGTTGCAGGATCTGCTGCATCTTGACTGCGTGAACGTGACCGGCGAGACGCTCGGCGACCGATTGGCTGCGGCCGCGCCCTGGGTGGACCGCGCGGTCGTGCGCGCGCGCTCGGCGCCGGTCGCTGCACAGGGCGGGCTGGTCGCGCTATTCGGCAACCTCGCGCCGAACGGCGCGATCCTCAAGCAGGCGGCGGCCGACTCGAGGCTGTTCGAGCACGAGGGCCGCGCCGTCGTGTTCGGCGATCTGGAGAATCTCGCGCGCCGCATCGACGACCCGGCGCTCGACGTGGCGAGCGACGATGTGCTCGTGCTGCAGAACGCGGGGCCGATCGGCGCCGGCATGCCCGAAGCGGGCTATTTGCCGATCCCGAGCAAGCTCGCCCGGCGCGGCGTGAAAGACATGCTGCGCGTGTCGGACGCGCGCATGAGCGGTACCGCCTATGGGACCGTGGTCCTGCACGTGTCGCCGGAGGCCGCGGTCGGCGGCCCGCTCGGCCTGGTCCGGGACGGCGACCGCATTCGGCTCTCGGTCGCGCAGCGGCGCATCGACTTGGTTCTGAGCGACGCCGAGATGGCACGGCGGGCGAGCGCATTCGTACCGCGGCCCACGCCCGCGCGCGGCTACGCGCGGCTCTACGCCGAGAGCGTGCTCCAGGCCGAGCACGGCTGCGACTTCGATTTCCTGCGCGCCGGCGGCCGCGCCGCGGGCTAGCTCGGCGAGGGCCGCGCGAAAACCAGAAAATAGTTCTCGCGCATCAGCTTGCGCTCTTCGACCAGGCGAAAACCGGCGGCGACGATTTCCTCGATCACCTGCTCCTTGCCGGCGCGCAGGTGCGAGAGGATCCACGCCGGGCTGGTGCCGGGAATGCGCTCGAAGTCCACCACCACGAAGCGCCCGCCGGGCTTGAGCGCGCGCCTGATCGAAGCGAGCATCGCTTGCGGCTGCTCGAAATGGTGGTAGGCGTCGGAGGTGAACACGATGTCGACCGCGCCTTCGGGCAGACGGGTGTCGGTCGCCGTGCCGACGATCCCAGTGATGTTGTCCAGCCCTTGCGCGCGCGCGCGCCGCACGATGTTGTCGACGAAGACCGGCGCGATGTCGACCGCGATCACCCGCCCGCCCGGCCGGACGGCCGGAGCGAACAGCCGCACGAACAGACCCGAGCCCGCGCCGACGTCGGCCACCGTGTCGCCGGGCCGCGCGCCGACCGCGGCGACGATCGCGTCGCGCCGATCGAAGACCTCCCGGCCTTCGGTCTCGAATCGGCGCTGCCAGAGCGCGAAGTCCGGATCGGCGAACGGCGCGTTGATGGCCGGGTCAGCGCCGCGCTGCGCGAGTGCGGCAGCGGGCGTCACCGCCACGAGCGCGAGCAGCAGCAGTCGGCGACGCGCGCCGCGGGCCACCGCGCTCACCGCGCGCGCTCGCGCGTGCCGTCGTCGCGCAGCCGGAACGTGTGCCACGCAGCGTTGTCCGCGTCGCGACACAGCCCGAAGCGGAAGAGGTTCAAGTCGCGGCCTGGCAGCACGAACCGCAGGTCCTGAAACCAGACGCAGGTCGCCGGGTTGCCGCGGTCGACGCGAAACAGCGCGGGGTAGTCGGCGAACCAGCGGAAGAACTCAAAGCTCGGATCGTTCCACGCGCGCGCGGCGAGTGGGCGCAGGGCCGGGTCGGGCCCGTATTTCTCGACCGTCGTCCACTGCGCGTGCGCGAGCGCCGCGTAAGCCGCGTCCAACCGCGCGATGAGGCCCGCATTCGGTCCCGGGGCGGGCGGGGTGCGCGCGCGCACCAGATTCACGTTGGCGTAGTGGTAGCGCTCGTCCTCGGCCACCATCACCGTCCAGTTGAACGGCGAGACCGGGCGCGGGATCGCGGACACCCGCGCCGGGTCGAGTCCCGACTGCGCCGCGTACGCGGCGCCGAAATCGATCGCGCGCGCATGCGCGAGCCCCTGCAGTCCGACGTACCCGCCGAGCGCGGCGAGCCCGAGGATTGCCGGTACGCGCGAGCGGCGCCTCGCCCACGAGGCGGCGAGGCCCGCGAGGATGATCCCGGTGAACCAGAGATCGATCACGAACGTCGTGCTCCAGGCGACCCGCGCGGCGGAAAACGGCGCATACACCATCGTCCCGAACGACGTGATCAGGTCGCCGGCGATGTGAGCGCCGATGCCGAGCGCGCACACGAGGTAGTAGTCGCGCCAGGCGACACCCGGGGTGCGGTCGACCTTGGCGCAGATCCAGGCGGCGAGCAGGGCCCAGAGCGGGAGCAGCAAGATCGAGTGCGTCACGCCGCGGTGGCCCGTCACGTACGCGACCGGCGATACGTAGCGCAGGACGAAGTCTCCGTCGGGCAGCGCGGCGGCACAAAAACCCGCTGCGACGCGGGCGCCCACTGCGATGCGGGCAGCGCGCGGCGCCGTCGCGCGAGCAAGCAGCGCACCCGAAAGCGCGTGGGTCAGCGTATCCATGCGGGCGGCGTCGAGAGCGCCCGATTGTAAGGGCAACGCGCCGATCGACGCCGTCGCGGCCTGGGCGAGGCGGGTGCGGGCGCGACCGGCGCCCGAGCGGCTACTCGAAAGAGTACTGGATGCGGCGCGTTTCGCCGGCTTCCAGCGTGAGGTAGGTGAGGAGCGGAAGCTGGGCCGAGTTCCGGATCTCGATCCGATGCTTGCCGGCCGACAGTTCGACCTCCGTCAGCGGCGGTATGGTGCCTTGGCGCTTGCCGTCGACATAGAGCTCGCCCCAGGGCGAGACCGAAAGCATGATTTTAGCCATCGACTTCGGCGCCGGCGCCGGTGGGGGCGGCGGCGCGATGGCGAGTGCGGGCTTCAATGCCGCCGCCACGATAATGGGTGGCGCCGGCTCGGGTTTGCGAGCCCGGCGCGGCGCGGCGGCGACTTTCTTCGGCGCTCGGGGCGGTGGCATCGCTGCGGCCGGACTCGGTGCCGGCGCCGGCGCCGGCTCGACCGCGGGCAAGGTCACCGGCTGCGGCGCCGGCAGCGGCGCGGGGAGCGGCGTCGCGGCGGCGACCGGCTGCGGGTCGCGCGTCTCGCCGTGCGTGGCATTGGCATCGGAGAACTGGAGCCGCAACGGGATCATCGCGCCCGCCGCGACGGCGACGGCGACGGCGATATAGAGCGCCACGCGCCGTCGCGCCTGCTGCTTCCGCCACGCCGACTCGGCGGCCCCGTCGGGCAGCACGAGTGTCCGGTCGCCGTCGGGGACGGGCCCCTCGGCGGCGAGCGCCGCGGCCTCGATATCGGCCGCGCTGTGCGACGAGAGCGAGACGATTTCGTCGAGGTTCTCTTCCAGCCGCCGCAACTCGCGAAACAGCGAGCGCGCGCTCGGGAAGCGCTGGGCAGTGCCCTTGGCGAGCATGCGCATCACGATTGCATCGAGCTCCGGCGGCACGCGAGCGTTGAGCGCGCTCGGCGGCGGCGGCGTGAGGTCGAGGACCTGGCGCATGATGTCGGTCACCGTCTCGCCGCTGAACGGCGACTTGCCGGCGAGCATCTCGTACAGCACCGTGCCGAGCGAGAAGATGTCGGAGCGGCCGTCGAGCGGCGCGTCCGCGCGAATCTGCTCCGGCGACATGTACTTCGGCGAGCCTGCTCGCTCGCCGGCGACGCCGTTGGTCTCGCCCAGGCGCGCGATGCCGAAGTCGGTGATCTTGGGTCGGCGGTTGCGCAGGATGATGATGTTCGCCGGCTTGATGTCGCGATGGACGACGCCGTGCTCGTGGGCATAAGCGAGCCCGCGCGCGACCTGGGCGACGGTCTCCACGGTGCGCGCGACCCCGAGCGGCGGATGCTCGTCTAGGACCTCGCGCAGCGACGTGCCCTCGAGGAACTCCATCGCGATAAAGGCGACGCCGTCGGCCTTGCCGGCGTCGTAGATGGTCACGATGTTCGGATGGTTGAGGCGGCCGGCCGAGCGCGCCTCCTGGAAGAAGCGCTCCTCGAAGCTCGCGAGCGCCGCGCCCGTGAGCGCGAGATCGATCGTCTTCAGCGCGACCACCCGGTCGATGATCGGGTCGCGCGCCCGGTAGACGACGCCCATCGCGCCGCGGCCAAGTTCGCCGAGGATCTCGTAGCGCCCGAGCTTGTCTCCGGTCATCGCACCTGCCGCCTTCCCCTGAACTAGCTATTGTGGCAAAGGAATCGCCGGTTGCGATCGGTCTCAAGCTCCGGAATCCAAACTATTTCCTCCGTACAGGGGGCACGTGTCTTGACGCGCGTCAATAAAATGCCCACGGCGTCAATCACTGGCCAATGCCCGGTTGCGGTGCATGGAATTGCTGCCGGCGTCGCTATCACCTGCAACCGAACTATCGGCGCTTGTTCGTGACCGAGTGCCGTGTCTCGCACCGCTGCCGCAGTAGCGGCGGCCTGCTCGCGTGCATCGGTCAGCACGCCCGCGTAGCGCCGCAGCGTCGCCGCGACCGTTGCGTGCCCGAGCTGCGCGGCGACGAGTTCGCTCGCCGCAGACCCATGTTCGATACGCAAGTTGCGCGCACTAACGCTTACGGGGCATCCGCCAACCCTCGCATTCAACGCCCGCAAGATGGCATGCGCGAGCAGGCGTGGCGGCGGCTAAGAAAAGCTTGGTTGAGGAGGCGGCACAGACGGGCGACTGCTACGCTGAGCGGAACGCCGTGCTGGCTGCCGCGCGGAACGCGCTGCGCAGTACGCGCGAAGAGAGCAGCGCCGCACCTATATCTATCTGTCCCGGTATTGAGCTTGGCACGCTTCGGCCGCCAGGGTTGCCAAATCGAACCGCTCTTACCTTGGCGTTTCGTCTTGGCCGCGCTGAGATGGAAACGGCCGCTTGCTGGCCGCCGTGTCGCGCCGGACGTGTCGGTGGCGCGCGCAATCCGCCGGCGTTCAGGTTCGGCCGTCCTGCGACCCGGGTGCAACCCAAACTCCCCGCTACCCCCCGTCAATGGCCGAGCCTTTCGGCCGCGTATTTGCCTGATTTCATAGCCGGCGCCACCCCGCTGAACACCTACTAAACTCCTGGCGCGCAAACTATTTCTTTTCCTAATCCGGCGAAGAGGCTCTACCATACGGCTCCGGCTGCGGGACGGGGTCGACCTGGACCCGTGGGGCAAAACGAAAAAATGGTTTAATGTCAATGTCATACAAGCGCCGGACCGGTCGGCCGCGCCGCGGCCGGACATCTGGGCCAAACCGATGACCCCTTACGCGCTCGAAGTGGCCGCGCGCACCGACCTCGGGCGGGTGCGCAAGTTCAACGAGGACAGTGTCGCCACCGACACCGCAAACGGCTTCGCCGCCATCGCCGACGGCATGGCCGCCGCGAAAGGCGCTGACGTCGCGAGCCGAATCGCCACGGCCACCCTACTGCAGAGCCTCGCGACCGCGCAGCACATTGCGCCGCGGGCGGCGGCGCACGCCGCGTTCGCAACCGCAAACCGGGCGATCCGCGACCGCGCGAAGACCGAGCCCGCGCTCGCCGGCATGGGGACCACGCTCGCCGCCGCCTGGTTCCGCGGCGAGCGCGTCTGCATCGCCCACGTCGGCGATTCGCGCGTCTACCGCTACCGCACCGGGCGGCTCGAGCGCCTCACCACCGATCATTCGCTGGTGCAGGCCCAGCTCGCCACCGGCGCGATGACGAGCGACGAGGCGCGCGTATCGCGCAGCCGGCACTTCGTTACCCGCGTGCTGGGCGCCGAGGAGCAGGTGGTGCCCGATCTCGGCGAGCACGAGGTGCTCGCCGGCGACATCTATCTCCTCTGTACCGATGGCCTGCACGACCTGGTCGGCGACGACGACATCGCCAACGTGCTCGAGGTGCTCGAGCCGAACCTCGACCTCGCCGCAGCGACGCTCGTCGAGATGGCGAACGATCGCGGCGGACGCGACAACATCTCGGTGGTGCTGGTCCGCGCCGGCGATCAGGCGGCGGCCGAGCGGGACAAGGAGGCCGATGAGCACGGCTTCATCGGTTGGCTGAAGACCAAGATGGGGAGCTAGCGATGGCGAAACTCATGGTCAGCCGCGCCGGGGCCATGCTCGGCTCGTGGTTCATCGAGGACAAGCGGCTCACGATCGGGCGCGCCGACGGCGTCGAGGTGAAGCTCGAGAACCAGGCGGTGAGCAAGCAGCACGCGGCGATCGATGTGATCGGCGCCGACCACATCCTGCTCGACCTCGGCAGCGCGAACGGGACGTTCGTGAACGGCGCCAAAGTGACGCGGCACCTGCTGCGCCACGGCGACGCGATCGAGATCCTCGACTTCCAGATGCGCTACGTCGACCACCGGAGCGTGATGGCGGCGGAGGGCGACCGGACCATGATCTTCCGCGGCGCCGAGGGGGAGGTCGACCCGGCCGCGGCCGAGAAGGCGCCGGGCACCGAAGCGCGTTCGATCGAGATCAAGTTGCCCGCCGGCCTGTTGCGGCGCGCGTCCGGGAAGCGCGGCAGCGCCTCGGTCGAGCTCGATCGGGCGCTCACGCCGGTGGGCGCGCGCGGCCGCGACTACTGCGCGATCTTTCGCCGGCCGAGCGGCTTCTCGATCGCGCGCGTGCGCGGCCGCGCACCGCGCGTCGACGGCAAGCCGATCGGCAGCGGCTGGCAGCCGCTGCGGGCCGGCGCCGTGATCGAGATCGGCGGCGAGAAGTTCGAGCTGCGGATCATCGGCAACGGCGGCGTGCGCGAAAGCTAGCCGGGCGGTGCGCGCGGCGCCTCGGGCGGGGCGCGCCCGCGTCGCGCGCTACGGGTGAGCCGCTTCGCGAATCAGCAGGCCGCTCGTCGATACCCGCACTTCGAGCTCCATCGGCGCGCTCACCGGCACGAAGGTCGCCGAGCCGTACTCGGCGTCGACCAGCGGCGCGAGCCACGCATAGCGGCTCCGTAGCCGGAAAAAATCGATCGCGCTCGGCACGCCCAACGGGTGCACGGTGCGCAGGGCGGTGCGCTCTTGCTCGACCGAATGGTAGCGCCCCCCGATGCGGTCGAGCTCATAGGCGGTGTGCAGGCCCAGAACGTTCGCGATCGGCTTCCATTTGAGGACGTGCGCGTCGACGTAGAGTTCGTCGCCGGCGATCACGAAGCTCGCTTCGCGCCGGTCGGCGAAGCGCACCCGCGCGTCGAATCGCTGCGCCCCGCTCGGGCTGACCGAGATCGTCGCCGCCACCGTCTCGCCGGTGAGGGCCGCGTAGCCTTGGACCCCGATCGCGATCGTCGTCGCGAGCGCGCCGAGCGCGGCGAGCGCAACCCCGGCGAGCGTCCCGATCACGCCAGCGAGCGGCCGCCCGCGGAGGAGCGCGGCGAGCGCCGCCACGAGCGCGAGCAGACCGAGCGCGCCGAGGGCGAGCCCGGCGATGAATAGCGGCGAGGATGCGATCGCGTCGAAGCTTGCCACGGGCGCGCCGCTCACCGCTGCGGTTCGAAGCGGACCACTTGCTGCTCGATCGCCCCGAAAATCGTTCCGGCCGCGGCATCGAACATCTCGATCTTCACGCGGTCGCCGAACTTCAGGAACGGCGTGCGCGCCGCGCCGGCCTCGATCATCTCCAGCGCGCGTTTCTCGGCCAGGCAGCACACGCCGGCCTTCGGCTCCCGGTTCGATACGGTGCCCGAACCGATGATCGTGCCGGCGCCCAGGGCGCGGGTGCGCGCCGCGTGCGCGATGAGGCGCGGGAAATCGAACGCCTGGTCGGCGCCGGCGTTGGGTGCGCCGAGGGGCTCGCCGTTCAGGTGCACGGTGAGCGGCAGCCGGAGCTTGCGGCCGTCCCAGGCCGGGCCGAGTTCCTCGGGCGTGACGGCGACCGGCGAGAACGCGGTCCAGGTCTTCGACTGGAAGAAGCCGAACCCCTTTGCGAGCTCCGCCGGCACGAGGTCGCGCAACGTCACGTCGTTCGCGAGCATGAGCAGGCGAATGCGTTCGCCCGCTTTTTCGCGCGGCACGGCCATCGGTACGTCGTCGGTGATCACCGCTACCTCGGCCTCGAGATCGATGCCCCAGTCCTCGCTCGCGACTGGAATATCGTCGCGCGGGCCGAGAAACGCATCCGAGCCGCCCTGGTACATGAGCGGCTCCTTGAGCAGCTCCTTGGTTGGCTCGACGCCGCGCGCCTTCAGCACGCGCTCGACGTGGCTCGGGTAGGCGGAGGCGTCGATCCATTGATAGGCGCGCGGGAGCGGCGCATGGAACTTGGCCGGCTCCACCTCGAACCAGCGCGAGCCCGCGGGCGAGCGGTTGGCTCGCTCGTACAGCTCCTGCAGCCGCGGCGCGCAGAAGGCCCAATCGTCGAGCGCGGCCTGCAGCGTGGGCGCAACGTCGTAGGCGAGGGTCGCGAGCCTGAGGTGGCGCGAAACGACGCACAGCCCGCCGTCGCGTGTGTCGTTCTTGAAAGTGGCAAGCTTCATGCGAGACGCTATCCGTCCTGGTCGACCGCCATTCTAGCGCCCGCTCTTGCGCCGGCGATTCGCCGCAGCAGCGCGGGCGCAGGCCGCCCTTTGCGCATTAGGCCTTGGGGCAAGCGCTGGAGCAGTGACCCACCGAGGCCCGCCGTGCTATGCTATTGGCATAAGCTGCCGCGTGGCCGATGCACGCGAAATGGCGACCGGCTATCTCTGTTTCTATTCCTTGGTGCGGCAGGCGGGGGGCACCTCATGTTTCAGCCTCGGCGGCTTTTTCTACAGCGGCTCGCGGGCCTGGTGCCGGCGGTTTTCGTCGGGTCGCAGGTGGCCGGTTGCGACAGCGGCAGCCCGCGCCCCAC
>Ga0187846_10000836_pt1 | contig 17618 bp, 19 predicted proteins | sample TC_taG_FD_161473 | JGI IMG/M metagenome (GOLD analysis project Ga0187846, IMG submission 161473) | Biofilm microbial communities from the roof of an iron ore cave, State of Minas Gerais, Brazil - TC_06 Biofilm (v2) | ecosystem: Environmental > Terrestrial > Deep subsurface > Cave > Wall biofilm...
GCGATATGGACACCAATCCGAAGCCGAACACTGGCTGGTTCGTGTCGACTGGCGATAGCGAAATTGTCGACGTCTGTGAGTTCCTCGGCGAGGGCCCCGTCAACGGCGTCACCGTGGTGCCCTATTTTTCCAAGTTCGACAACGCATGCATTATCCCGCGAGGCCGATCGGTCAGGCTGTTCCTAGCGGTCAAGGGGATCGCCGCCGCAAACGGACTTCGCGTGCACGTTCCCCCGGGAACGTGCCTGCGCGAGTTTCTAAGAACGTAAGCCCGGACGCACTCTAATGGCGGCATTGCCGAAGTTTCCGTCGCCCCTTGTCCAAGGTCCGGCCCCGAAGTTCCGCTTCACTGCATCGGCGACCGACTGCAACGGGTCGCTATGTATAGCTTTACATAGAGCAGAGGATTTTTTGGTCGGCGGCGCGGCGGCACGGCAGGCGGACAGGCCGCGGTGCCGATCGCCGCGGCGGTGAGCAAAAAATCGCGTGTACTAACCCGCTGCCTCGATGCCCGCCCTATGGGCGTTGAATCCGGGTGAAGCGCAGCGCAGCGGTGCCCGAGCTGCCAAGGCCGAGGGTGGGCGGTACGAGCGGTTGCGGTCCCGAGAGTGGTGGTGATCGATGGTATGTCTGCTCGGGGAGCAGGCGCGTGAGGGCGACCCAGACGGGCGTGGCGAGGAGGCACGCAGCCAGGCAACGCCGGGTCGAACACGCAGGTGCGATCGCGGCATGGCTCGATGAGCAAGGAGTCGGGAGACATCAGGACAGCCGAGGCGGTGAGCGCGCGTGCGCGAACGAACCGATGGGCAGCGTCTCGATGCAGACCATGTGTCCCTTGCCGCAGAGCGGGCAGTCGCGCAGCGATTTGCCGGTGAGGGCGAGGTACAGGTCGCGGTAGTCCTGCTTGGTGGCGAACTCGGGAGGCGGTGGCGCCGCCGCACCCAGGAGGCGGCGGCACAGCGCGAGCTTGGTTTGCCGGTGCCGGTTGGCCAGGAATCCGTAGTGCCGGATGCGCTGCAGGCCGTTGGGCAGCACGTGCAGCAGGAAGCGGCGGATGAACTCGTCGGCATCCAGGGTCATGGTGCGCCGAGCCGCCTCGTGCTTGTAGTCTTTCCACGTGAATGTGACGCGGTTGCCGTCCATCGCGAGCAGCCGGTTGTTGGAGATGGCCACGCGGTGGGTGTAGCGGCCAAGGTAGTTGAGGACCTGGCGCGGGCCGCCGAAGGGCGGCTTGGCGTACACGACCCACTCGGCCTGCGCCGCGGGAGCCAGATAGGCGCGGAAAGCGCCGCTTTCGCGTAGCGGTTCGAGCTGTCCGCGCAAGCGCAGCTGGCCCGCGTGGAAGGCTTCATGCAACTGTTGCAGAAACAGACGGCGGAACAGGCGCGACAGAACCCGCACCGGCAGGAAGAAGCCAGGTCGGCAGCCGATCCAGCGCTCACCACTCGGGGCGATGCCGCCGCCCGGTACCACGCAGTGCACGTGAGGGTGGTGCAGCAGGTTCTGTCCCCAGGTGTGCAGGATCGACAGGAAGCCGATCTCGGCGCCCAGGTGCTGCGGATCGGCGGCGATAGTGCGCAGGGTTTCGGCGCTGGCGTGGAACAGCAGGTCGTAGACGAGCTGCCTGTTCTGCAAGGCGATCGCCGCGATCGGCTCCGGGACGGTGAAGACGACGTGGAAGTACTCGACCTCGAGCAGTTCGGCTTCCCGCTCCTGCAGCCACTGCGCGCGGGCGAGCGACTGGCACTTGGGACAAGCCCGATGTCGGCACGAGTTGTACGTGATGCGTCGGTGGCCGCAGGCGTCACACTGTTCGACGTGGCCGCCCAGGGCGGCGGTGCGGCAGCATTCGATCGCGCTCATGGCGCGCAGTTGCCCGCGGCCGAGGGAACCGGCGTGTGCCTGGCGAAATGCAGCACCGAAGCGGCGGAAGATGTCCGCCACTTCCAGCGGCGCGGCGGCCACCGGCCGTCAGAAATAGCTGGGCAGACTCGGCGGCGGAGGGATCGGCTCAGGGCCGGGCAACAAGTCGAAGGGACTGCGTGTTGCGCACACGGTCGTCGTCGCGAGCCTCAGATAGCGCGCGGTCGTCGCCAAGCTTCGATGACCCATCAGCAGTTGAATCCTGCGCACGTCGGTGCCGGCTTCGAGCAGATGGACGGCAAATGCATGACGCAGCGAATGCGGTGTGATCGGTTTCTTGATTCCGGAGATGCGGCGCGCTTTCCGACAGGCCTGCTCCACGGCATCTTTGGTGATCGGCCGGCTGGGGCGATCGCCGGGAAACAGCCAGGTTGTCGGCCGCGCGTCCTTCCAGTACGCGCGCAGGACTGCGAGCAGGTGCGCTGACAGCATGACGTAGCGGTCCTTTTGTCCTTTGCCCTGTTCGACGCGCACCATCATGCGCTGGCTGTCGATGTCGGTGATCTTCAGGCGCGTCACTTCGGAGATGCGCAGACCGGCGGCATAGGCCGTGGTCAGAATTGTGCGGTGCTTGACGTTGCCGATCGATCCGAGAAAGTGAAGCATTTCCTCCGCGCTCAGGATCACCGGCAATTTGAAGGGCTTCTTCGGCTGAGGGATCTCTTCATCGACCCAGTCGCGCTTGAGAGTAACTTTGTACAGAAAGCGCAGCGCTGCAGCGACGATGGACAGCGTTCCGGGAGCAACTTTGCGCTCACCGGTGAGATACACCTGGTAGGCACGGATCTCCGCCGGTCCCAGTGTTTCGGGGGAGCGCTGAAAGTACTTCGCGAAGCCCGAGACCTGCTGCAGGTAGCACAGCTGGGTGTTGCGGGTAAGGTTGCGGATCTTCATGTCTTCAGTGAGCGTGGCGTGAACCCCGTCTAGGCTGGCCCGCGGCGGCCGGGAACAATCCGCAGACCGGCACCTGTCAGGTGCCCACTTGCGGAACAGATGGACACCAAAGCCAAGGAGACGCCAGCAGCGACGGGGCTGAACTGGCGCAACAAGTCTCGGAAGACCTATACGCCGGAGCAGCGTCTGGCGATGGTCAGGGAGTGCGAGGCCCCGGGCGTCTCGGTTGCCGAGGTCGCGCAGCGCAACCGCGTAAACACGAACCTGCTCTTCAAGTGGAAGCGGCGGCATGAACGCGGCTTGCTGCCGGCTCCGAAAGCGGCTTCCGGCGCTCTGGTCCCAGTGACGGTGATCAAGGAGAAGAAGCGGCGCGTGAAGCGGACCCCGCGACCTCGGGCCAGGGCCGTGACGACGCCGGGAGCCATCGAGGTCGAATTGTCAGGCGCGAGGATCTTCCTGCACGGAGCGGTCTCGGAGACGAATCTCGCCATTGTCCTGCGAGCGTTGGGACGCCGATGATCAGCTTGCCTACCGGGACCCGGATCTGGCTCGCTGCGGGCGCCACGGATATGCGCAAGAGCTTCGACGGACTGGCTGCGCTGGTGCAAACGAAGCTAAACGAGGACGCCTTCTCCGGCCACGTGTTCGTCTTCCGCGGTCGCAAGGGCGATCGCGTGAAGATACTGTGGTGGTCGGGCGATGGACTGTGCCTGTTTGCGAAGCGCCTCGAGCAGGGCAAGTTCGTGTGGCCCCAGACAACGATGGGAACAGTCTCTTTGACGAGCGCGCAGCTGTCGATGCTGCTCGAAGGAATCGATTGGCGCAGACCTGCGCGCACCTGGCAGCCGACGATGTCGGTGTAGCTGCAAGAAATGCGTGACAGCGCAGATGAGCGCACATACACTTCGCGCTCATGCGCATGGACCAACTTCCCGAGGATGTCGCGACGCTGAAGCGTCTGATCATCGAGCAAGACTTCCAGGTTCAGGCCCATCGCGATGAGCTGTATGCGCAGCGACTGCTGATCGAGAAGCTGAAGCTGCAGATCGCGCGCTACAAGCGCATTCAATACGGTCGCAGCTCCGAGCGCCACGACGAGCGGGTTGCTCAGCTGGAGCTGCTGGTCGAAGAGCTCGAGGCGGCTCTGCCGGCGAGTGAGAAGCCGGCACCCACGACGGAGGCGCCGGCTAAGGACAAGGCAGCTCGCAAGCCTCTTCCGAAACACTTGCCGCGCGAGACCGAAGAACACGCTCCGGGCTGCGGCTGTCCACACTGCGGCGCCGTTCTTCGGAAGATGGGCGAAGACGTTTCCGAACACCTGGAGTACGTGCCAGAGCACTTCAAGGTGATCCGGACGGTGCGGCCGAAGATGAGCTGCCCGAAGTGTTCCACCGTGGTCCAGAAGCCGGCGCCGAGTCGCCCGATTCCCAAGTCGATCGCCGGCGCGGGGTTGCTTGCGCACGTGGCAGTGAGCAAATACGTGGACCACCTGCCGCTGTACCGGCAATCGGAGATCTACGCGCGGCAGGGCATCGACTTGGACCGCTCGACCATGGCGGGCTGGATCGGAGCCATCAGCAGCCTGGTCGAGCCACTGGTCGATGCGATCGGGCGCTACGTTACCGCCGGCGCCAAGATCCACGCCGACGACACGCCGGTTCCGGTTCTGGATCCTGGCAGCGGCAAGACGAAGACGGGTCGTCTGTGGGTCTACGTTCGGGATGATCGGCCGGCGGGAAGCACCGATCCACCCGCAGCCTGGTACCGCTATACGAAGACGCGCGAAGGAGCCCACGCGAAGCGGCACCTGGCGCAATTTCAGGGCGCGCTGCAGGCTGACGGCTTCGCAGGCTTCAACACTCTCTACGAGAGCGGCACCATCCGCGAGGTCGGGTGCTGGGCCCACGCCAGGCGCAAGTTCTATGACTTGCACGAGGCGACCAAGTCGCCTTTGGCGGCGGAGGCGCTCGACCGGATCCAGGTGCTTTATGCGATCGAGGAGCGAATGCGAGGGCGGCCGCCCGATGAGCGAAGGAGCGTTCGGCAGGCGCAAGCTGCACCGCTGCTGGACCAGTTCCATCAGTGGCTCATCGCGACGCTCGGCAAGGTCTCAGCAAAGTCCGAGATCGCCTCAGCCATCAATTACTCGCTGAAACGCTGGACGGCGCTGACGCGCTACAGCGACGACGGACTGCTCGAGATCGACAACAACGCGGCGGAGCGTGCTCTGCGCGGTCCGGTCCTATCGCGCAAAAATTTCTTGTTCGCCGGTGCCGACTCAGGTGGGGAACGCGCAGCGGCGATGTACTCGCTGCTGGAAACGGCCAAGCTGAATGGCTTGAATCCGGAGGCCTATCTGCGGCTCGTTCTGGAGCGGATCGCCGATCACTCGATCAACCGGATCGACGAATTGCTGCCGTGGAATGTCGTGCTGGCCAGCCAGGCACAGCGTCTCGCCGCTTGAACGCACTTATCACCTATCGAACAGGCGCTATGACAGGTTTCATCGACATCCTACGACGCATTGAGTTACGAAAGTGTCCCGCCTGTGGACAACACGTTGGCGTGCGTCGCGAGAAGCCCGGCGTCGGATATTGCCGAAACTGCGGCACGAAGCTCAAGACCGTCGTGCGCCGACAAATCTGGCTAGTGCTCTGCGCCTGGGTTGCAGTCATGGGAGCACTGTTCTTCGCCATCGAGACAGCTAAGTCCGGGCACCTCACCTCAAAAGCACTTCTTCAGTACGCCAGCTGGACCTTCCTACTGATCGCATACCTGTCAGCCGCTGTCATCGTCCGCCGATTCATCGTCTACGAAGTTGCGGCCGATAAGTAAATCTGCGCAGTGCCCTCGGTATCTGCACGTAGGCATGTAACCGGGCTCCGGTCTTTGAATTTTCGCGGCCCGATTACTCGATTACTCCATCAGCACGACAGACGACAGACGGGGTTCACCACACGCTTACCCCATTGGATCGATGCCAGGCCTTTATGTGCACCTCGATCTCGTCGACTTGCCGCTGCAGCGCTCTAAGGTGTTCCAACAGTTTGTCGATCAGTACTCGAAACGTACCGGGGAGCTCGTTACCGGCGTGTTCGATGAGATCCGGTACGCGGCTGGCGCATGCCCAATACCCTGGAGCACGACGATGCCGTACTCGCTGAGCAGTCCACGGATCTGGTTGGCCTGAGCGGTGCGCGCCTTGACGAAGCTCTGCCGGACTCGATGCAACGCCAGCACCGACTGCTGCTCGACGTTCTTGATTGGCACAAAGCGCATGGTCGGGCGGTTAACGGCTTCGCAGATCGCTTCTGCGTCGGCCATATCGTTCTTGTTGCTCTTCACGTACGGCTTGACGAACTGCGGCGCCATCAGCTTCACTGTGTGCCCCAGTCCCTGTAGCTTGCGGGCCCAGTAATGTGCGCCTCCGCAGGCCTCCATTCCAACCAGGCAAGCCGGGAGATTGGCGAAGAACGTGGCAATTTGGTCACGCCGCAGCTGCTTGCGTAGCACAGTCTTGCCTCGATCGTTCATTCCGTGCACCTGGAACACATTTTTTACCAGGTCAATGCCGACCGCCGTAATCTGCATGGTGGACGCCCCTTCCGGTTCGAGTGGTCGATGACACCTCCACTCTGGCAGATCGATGCTGTTATCGGGTGGGGGCGTCCATCCCATTGCTTACGACCCTAGCCCGAAGTTGAAACTCTCATCGCGATGGGCCGCGCTTACGACCCGAAATTGAGGCTCTCATCGCGATGGGCTGCGCGAGTGGCCGCGATCCCCTCAGGTAGGAGAACCGACACCGCCACGATCGGATCCCAGGAGCTACCGTCCTTCCCGTTCAACAGAGAACGGGACAACGCCGGGTTCGAGGGCCAATCAGGTACCGGAAGACAGACTCTGCCAGTGGGAGGATAAAGGCAAGCCGACACTGGCTCGGCACGGGCTGTTCATGGAATCTGTTTTAGCTGGCCGCTGGGAATCGCACCGTCAGAGCGCGCCTTCAGGAACGCGTACAGATTGTCGATATTATCGACCACGGTCTGGACGCCACCGAAACTCGGCATACCCTTTTCAACACTACCTTCAAGCACCGACCTCCTGAAGTCTTCCCTGGATTGCGTCTTCAGAGCCTCGACCAGCGAAGGTCCGACCATGCCCTCTTGGTTCGCGCCGTGGCATCGCTCGCATGCCATTGTGCGCCACGTCTGCCAACCCTTGAACGTGCTGGCGTCGACGTGGTTGCCATTGACAACCCGGTACAGGGGCGCTTCGGTGGTGCCCCCGAGCGTTGGAGTCACATTCTGAACCTCTTGCGCAGGGGCCGCCGCATGTGCCAGCGCGGTGGCCGCAACGATCGCCGCCCTGATATTCCTAAGACACCATCGAAACAGGGGACTCATTTGACTCCTTCCTCTAAGTTGATGCGCTTGTCTCAGCGTCCTGGTATCGATACTTTGTCAACAGCGCCTGACAACCCTAGCAGGCTGTTGAAATTCGAAATTTCGAGCGAATTCGACCACAAGATATGAGGTGCGCAAGCATGGCGAGACATCCTATGGTGTACCGAGTGGGCCTCGAAAGTCGTTTTTCAACAGCCTGCTAGGCTTCCCGCGTGCTGCCGGACTCGAATCTTGACACCAAAACCGCGACGCTGGAAGCCATAGCGATAAGCCTTGCAGGAATCCCGCACCGTTAGTGGTGGCACAAACGCTAATGCGTCACGCGAGTCGTGGCGTCCTGTGACAGAAGCCGGACGCGTTCCCCAACTTTGAACGTCTCGCCCGCCGCTTCCTGCACGATCGCACGAACCGCACCACTGTCCAGCCGCACTGTGATCTCGTAACCCGGCACTTTCGATGCGCGGCCTTCTACCGCCTGACCTGCGACGCCACCGGCCACCGCGCCGAGCACGGTCGTCACGACTGACCCACGCCCGTGACCGAACGCATTGCCCGCAACTCCGCCCAGCACCGCGCCCGTCGCCGTGCCAACACCGGTCTGTCCGCGATCGACCGTCACTTCCCGCACCGTCTCGACGACGCCCGTAAGCACAACCTGCTCGCGCATCGTCTCGCCGCCTCGGTAGGTTCCGGCCAAGCGCGGCTCGGCACAGCCCCAGAGTACAGAGCAGCCAGCTGCGATTGCAGTCACCGTCTTCCGAATCTGCACGCTGACCTCCTATCGTTTCAAACCTGAGCCAAAGGCGCCGCCGATCCTTGATCAGCGGGATCATCGTTGTCCGGTACTTCACCGATTGCACTGTCAGCTACTTGATTCATCTGGCTCATACATCCAAGCCGCTTAGTCCCTTCGAGGCGCGAGCTGCGGTCAGTACGCCAGTGACGGCGCGCCGTCTCTAAATCGCTGGAGCGCAAAAAGCAGGCTGAATAGAAACTGATCACTGCCAGCATCCCGCCGAAAGTCAGTGAGCGTGGCGTGAACCCCGTCTAGGCTGGCCCGCGGCGGCCGGGAACAATCCGCAGACCGGCACCTGTCAGGTGCCCACTTGCGGAACAGATGGACACCAAAGCCAAGGAGACGCCAGCAGCGACGGGGCTGAACTGGCGCAACAAGTCTCGGAAGACCTATACGCCGGAGCAGCGTCTGGCGATGGTCAGGGAGTGCGAGGCCCCGGGCGTCTCGGTTGCCGAGGTCGCGCAGCGCAACCGCGTAAACACGAACCTGCTCTTCAAGTGGAAGCGGCGGCATGAACGCGGCTTGCTGCCGGCTCCGAAAGCGGCTTCCGGCGCTCTGGTCCCAGTGACGGTGATCAAGGAGAAGAAGCGGCGCGTGAAGCGGACCCCGCGACCTCGGGCCAGGGCCGTGACGACGCCGGGAGCCATCGAGGTCGAATTGTCAGGCGCGAGGATCTTCCTGCACGGAGCGGTCTCGGAGACGAATCTCGCCATTGTCCTGCGAGCGTTGGGACGCCGATGATCAGCTTGCCTACCGGGACCCGGATCTGGCTCGCTGCGGGCGCCACGGATATGCGCAAGAGCTTCGACGGACTGGCTGCGCTGGTGCAAACGAAGCTAAACGAGGACGCCTTCTCCGGCCACGTGTTCGTCTTCCGCGGTCGCAAGGGCGATCGCGTGAAGATACTGTGGTGGTCGGGCGATGGACTGTGCCTGTTTGCGAAGCGCCTCGAGCAGGGCAAGTTCGTGTGGCCCCAGACAACGATGGGAACAGTCTCTTTGACGAGCGCGCAGCTGTCGATGCTGCTCGAAGGAATCGATTGGCGCAGACCTGCGCGCACCTGGCAGCCGACGATGTCGGTGTAGCTGCAAGAAATGCGTGACAGCGCAGATGAGCGCACATACACTTCGCGCTCATGCGCATGGACCAACTTCCCGAGGATGTCGCGACGCTGAAGCGTCTGATCATCGAGCAAGACTTCCAGGTTCAGGCCCATCGCGATGAGCTGTATGCGCAGCGACTGCTGATCGAGAAGCTGAAGCTGCAGATCGCGCGCTACAAGCGCATTCAATACGGTCGCAGCTCCGAGCGCCACGACGAGCGGGTTGCTCAGCTGGAGCTGCTGGTCGAAGAGCTCGAGGCGGCTCTGCCGGCGAGTGAGAAGCCGGCACCCACGACGGAGGCGCCGGCTAAGGACAAGGCAGCTCGCAAGCCTCTTCCGAAACACTTGCCGCGCGAGACCGAAGAACACGCTCCGGGCTGCGGCTGTCCACACTGCGGCGCCGTTCTTCGGAAGATGGGCGAAGACGTTTCCGAACACCTGGAGTACGTGCCAGAGCACTTCAAGGTGATCCGGACGGTGCGGCCGAAGATGAGCTGCCCGAAGTGTTCCACCGTGGTCCAGAAGCCGGCGCCGAGTCGCCCGATTCCCAAGTCGATCGCCGGCGCGGGGTTGCTTGCGCACGTGGCAGTGAGCAAATACGTGGACCACCTGCCGCTGTACCGGCAATCGGAGATCTACGCGCGGCAGGGCATCGACTTGGACCGCTCGACCATGGCGGGCTGGATCGGAGCCATCAGCAGCCTGGTCGAGCCACTGGTCGATGCGATCGGGCGCTACGTTACCGCCGGCGCCAAGATCCACGCCGACGACACGCCGGTTCCGGTTCTGGATCCTGGCAGCGGCAAGACGAAGACGGGTCGTCTGTGGGTCTACGTTCGGGATGATCGGCCGGCGGGAAGCACCGATCCACCCGCAGCCTGGTACCGCTATACGAAGACGCGCGAAGGAGCCCACGCGAAGCGGCACCTGGCGCAATTTCAGGGCGCGCTGCAGGCTGACGGCTTCGCAGGCTTCAACACTCTCTACGAGAGCGGCACCATCCGCGAGGTCGGGTGCTGGGCCCACGCCAGGCGCAAGTTCTATGACTTGCACGAGGCGACCAAGTCGCCTTTGGCGGCGGAGGCGCTCGACCGGATCCAGGTGCTTTATGCGATCGAGGAGCGAATGCGAGGGCGGCCGCCCGATGAGCGAAGGAGCGTTCGGCAGGCGCAAGCTGCACCGCTGCTGGACCAGTTCCATCAGTGGCTCATCGCGACGCTCGGCAAGGTCTCAGCAAAGTCCGAGATCGCCTCAGCCATCAATTACTCGCTGAAACGCTGGACGGCGCTGACGCGCTACAGCGACGACGGACTGCTCGAGATCGACAACAACGCGGCGGAGCGTGCTCTGCGCGGTCCGGTCCTATCGCGCAAAAATTTCTTGTTCGCCGGTGCCGACTCAGGTGGGGAACGCGCAGCGGCGATGTACTCGCTGCTGGAAACGGCCAAGCTGAATGGCTTGAATCCGGAGGCCTATCTGCGGCTCGTTCTGGAGCGGATCGCCGATCACTCGATCAACCGGATCGACGAATTGCTGCCGTGGAATGTCGTGCTGGCCAGCCAGGCACAGCGTCTCGCCGCTTGAACGCACTTATCACCTATCGAACAGGCGCTATGACAGGTTTCATCGACATCCTACGACGCATTGAGTTACGAAAGTGTCCCGCCTGTGGACAACACGTTGGCGTGCGTCGCGAGAAGCCCGGCGTCGGATATTGCCGAAACTGCGGCACGAAGCTCAAGACCGTCGTGCGCCGACAAATCTGGCTAGTGCTCTGCGCCTGGGTTGCAGTCATGGGAGCACTGTTCTTCGCCATCGAGACAGCTAAGTCCGGGCACCTCACCTCAAAAGCACTTCTTCAGTACGCCAGCTGGACCTTCCTACTGATCGCATACCTGTCAGCCGCTGTCATCGTCCGCCGATTCATCGTCTACGAAGTTGCGGCCGATAAGTAAATCTGCGCAGTGCCCTCGGTATCTGCACGTAGGCATGTAACCGGGCTCCGGTCTTTGAATTTTCGCGGCCCGATTACTCGATTACTCCATCAGCACGACAGACGACAGACGGGGTTCACCACACGCTTACGAAAGTCTCAAGGTATGCCGCCACACTCACGGCGGTCGCGCTGGCACCGAAAACGACGCCTAGCGACAGCAGCAGATAGGTATTGCGGGCCACGATGGGGCTGTCAGCCAGCGGCGTTGAGTCGACCGCGCGAGGGGTCCTTAGTGCCCGATCGCCGAACGAACGAGTCGAGGATTTCATCGCAATCCCTCCTTTGATGGCGATGCGAGGTATCCCGCATCATCCGAGCCAGTTGTTGCGGTCTTCGTCTTTTCATGAGCCCCAGCCGACGATTTCTCCGCTTCCTTGGCGTGCGCATTGGCTATCCCGTGCTCGCCGACCCGATGATGCTGCGCGGCGGCTCGGTGATGTCGCGCTGTCTTTTCGTGCGCAGCGGCCGCCGCATCGTGCTGCTGAGCGACCGTATCCGTGCGGTCGGCCGCAAACACGGTCGGTGCCGACAAAACCAGAGTGATGAATCCGATGAGCGCAGTGTGCTTGACTCTGTTATGTCCCTTCATTTACCCACTCCTAACAGTCTCCAAAACAATCTCCCGAGCATCGACCTCGGCTGATTTCCGCGCAATTCGATCCCGTTCACGCCTCCGGTTGTCCTGACTGCACAACCCCACTAGCGGCGGTCGGTTAGTCACATCTCTGACGCAGGCCGTACTTTAGAGTCGCTTGTCCTTTCGATCCATTAGAATTATTCGGTCGAAACATTTGGTAGGACCAAATCATGCCAATCGACCGCCGCCTCAACTATCAGCACCTACTGTACTTTTGGTCGGTCGTTAAGACGGGTAGCCTCGCCCGCGCTTGCGAGGAACTGTCGCTTTCGGCGCCGACGCTTAGCCCACAGCTGAAAACACTGGAAGAGCGCCTCGGTGAGAAGCTCCTGATGAAGTCCGGCCGACGACTACTGCCAACGGAGATGGGCCGTCTCGTGTACCGCTACGCCGATGAGATATTCGGAGTCGGGCGCGACCTCATGAACGCGCTCAAACATGGTCCGACGCATCGGCCGTTGCGCTTCGTCATAGGTATCGACGATGTATTGCCGAAGGAGATTGCACAGCACTTGCTGGAGCCAGCACTGCATATCAAGCAGCCGGTTCGTCTCACCTGTAAAGAAGGTACGCTCGACCGGCTGGTCTCGGACCTCGCGGTGCATGAAAGCGATTTGGTGCTCTCCGATGCACCCATCACGCCGGCTCTGAACTTTCGGGTCTTCAACCACCACCTGGGCGCCTGCGAGGTGTGCTGGATGGCGACGCCGGCCGTGGCAAAGAAATTGCGTCGCGGTTTCCCGAAATCGCTGAACGGGATGCCCATGCTGCTACCGACACCCGATACGGCGATCCGCCGAGCTCTCGACCAGTGGCTCGATCAGCGCAATGTTCGTCCGATTCTGATTGGTGAGTTCGAAGATTACGGACTACTACGGGAGTTTGCCCGAGGCGGACACGGTTTTGCTCCCGTGCCGATGGTTCAGGAAGAGCAGTTCCGTCGGCAATACGGATTCGTCCGTGTGGGGCTCGCAAGTCCGGTACGAAGCGAGTTTTATGCCATCTCGATCGAGCGCCGCATCAAGCACCCCGCCATCGCCGCGGTCGTCGACAATGCGCGCGAGATGTTGGCTCGACCCAGTTCCTCGTTTCGAGTTCGACGCGGGCCCTCGTGACCGCAGCTGCCAGGTTAGGACGCTGCAATTGTGTTGAAGATGCCCCCGAGTAGCGATGTGGCCTGCCGCCCGTGCATGGAGCGGGAATCGACAGCGAGACACGCAGCGGGCGTGTCGATCGCAAGATCGCAAGCAACAAGGAGTAGACACGCTTCACTGGCGGGCACTGCGAAGGCTAACGATCCGACGAGATCGTTAGAGCCCACTGATCTCCTTTACTCCTTTAACCGTTGTCTCAAAGCCAGTGACATGTTGCGCGTCAATCCCGACGATCGATTAGAGATCAGTGAGACGACATGGCGCAAAGCAGAGGGACTGCTCTGGTCGATGTAGCGCGCCAATTGGAGCACATGATGCGAAGTTATAGTGGCTGTATCTTGAACTGGGATAGGGGTCGCGTTGCGTCTGAGTCTATATACAAAGCGGCGAAACGCACCCGCCGCGATCGCTATCATGGCGAGCGGCCCCACGGGTTGAAGCAGATGCTCAAGCAGCTTAGCACGCACCGGCTCGGACGCCTCGGCATAAAGATCCGAAACCAGCGCCGGAATGTCTTGTCGCGGCGCACCACGCACTACGACGCCCGGCTGACGCGTGTCAGCGGCTAATGGGCTAGCCAGTGGATCGTCGATTTCATCCATCATCGGTGTACTCCGAAATATCGTTTAGTGGCTCTTCGGACAACAGTCCTTGTTTGTGAACATGTTTTGTCGCCTGCGTGGGCGGGTGCGGATGTCACGCCGCCTCGGGTCCAAACTCGTTGCCTGACTGATCGCCTCGTAACAACGTCGCTCTCTTTACGAAGCCGTCCTGGGGTTGCAGCACCCGTTCGATGCGCAAGCGTCGAAGGCCGCCCGGCATCATCCACTGCACCTTATCACCCACGCCGTAGCCGAGGAGGGCTGTTCCAAGCGGCGCCAGCACTGAAATGCGATTGCTATCCAGATCGGCTTCAGCAGGATAGACCAATTGGTAGGCGCTCCGTTCGCCGCTCGCCAAATCCAGCACCAGCACGTGTGCGTGCATGGTGATGATATCCCGCGGAACCTCCGCAGATCGGAGGACCACGGCGCGCTCCAGTTCCGAGCGCAATTCCTGCAAGTGGATCTGATCACGAATCGCTAACCGGCGAGAGCTCTTAAGAAGCCGCCGAAGCCTCTGCTCGTCGAATTCGCCAATTACGATGTGGTGCTGTGTCATGTTCAATCTCCTGCTGTAATCCCCGATGCTGTTCCGTCCCGTGTCCCGCTCCGGCTCCTAAACTAACAGGTGGTGTTTGTGGGCATCACTGAATACCCTGAGATGCCTTGCACTCTAGAGTTCTATGCTACTTCGATCCATCAGAATTATTCGCTGGAAACATTCGACTGGAGCGAAGCATGGGCACGCTCGGTGCCCAGCGACTACTTCGGGGTACCGACAATGCGAGCGGCGGGTCGGGGTGGGAGGTTGCTGAAGAGCGTAGCAGGCAGAGCAGGGTTTCGACCGAGCAGCGGTGGAAGTTAGATCCCTTCGGTTGCCCACATCGATTGGTTCGCGGCGCTCTGCTGAACAATGGGCCGCTGAAATTCGTCGTGAGCGGTCGGCATTTGAGTAAGCGTTTGGTTGAGTGTTCGCCACGGCTGATCGGAGCTGATCAGACCCTTACCGCATTTCAGGCCATCGTAGACGGCGTTTCAATCTGATCGTGGACGGCATTTCAGCCTGATCCTGGACGCTGTTTCAGGACTTCCGGCGCCCCCTTGCGCTGGAGAAGGATATGGATGGCACCTGGGGCGCCCGCTGCGTGGTTGTCCAGTGAAAGGCCTCAGTCCAGTGGATCGGGTTCGCCGCTCCGCCGTGGCCGGCTGACCCGTCATCCGATTCCCTCAGCGCGGGCCGGGGTGCCCGATGGCCCGTTCCAGGCGATCTTCGGCCTCGCCGACGTAGGCGGCGACCGTGTTGCCGGCGTGCTCGACCGCCAGGCGCAATTCCTCGGCCAGTTCGCCAAGTCGCGACTGGATTCGGGTCTCGGATGCCGCGAGCTCCGCGCCAAGCTGGTCCGTTCGCGATTCGAGAAGGGCGCGCAGCTCGGTAAAGCGCGATACCTCGGACTGCTCGGCGAGGTCGCGCTGCGCTTTCAGTTGGCGTTCGTAGCGACGTCCGGCAAGAATGGTCGACGTCTGAAGGTATACCGTATAGCCGAGGAAGACCGCGAGCACAAGCCCCAGCGCCGCGAGCATGACGAGTCCGAGGGGCGCGTGGACGGTCGCGAAGATCAGCGACAGCGAGGTCGGCGCGGTGAAAGCGGCCCAGTTGGCAACCGTGAATACCGCAATGGCTCCCAGCAACAAGAGCACGACAAACTTGAGAACCGACATGGTCGCTCCTCCCTGTTGGCAGGGAATCGGGAGCGAATGTTACCGTTGCTGCCGCGTGGCCGCCGAAGGTGTGACCATGGCATGCCTTCATGTCGCAATCCGGTTTTCGACACGTGCGAGATGGTTGGCTTGCCGGCGCGGTGACTCAGCAGCCAGTAGGCGCCGATCTTGACCAGGCTCGCGATCCGTGTTGCGCTACATACCGAACGCCGTTCGATCGCTCCCGAGGTTTCCCCTCAGCGACCGTGCTGTGCCGCATCGGCTGAAACCGGTTGCGCCACCGACGTCAGGCTTGCGCGTTCGGCTCGCACCCCGAAGCGCAGCTCGACGGCGGTGGCGACGTACATCAGCACTGCACCGAAGAGATAACCTTAGAAGACCTCGAGCCGCTCGCCGCTGCCGATTAGCGCACCGAACAGCCAGGGAGCAACGACACTCCCGGCCGCCGTACCGACGCCGTAGAAGATGGCGATCGCGACGGCCCGCAATTCGAGCGGAAAGACGGCGTAAGTGGCCGACGCCATCGTGCGCTGCCCGATATGTCGAAGTAGCGTCTCACCACCAGCGGGCCCAGGAAGTTCGCCAAGGCGAATGGCAGCAGGTACAACCCGGCGTGCCGTGCGGGCACGGCGTAGTAGCGGGTCAGGACCACTGCATAAGGGTGATCTTGATTTTGGCGAAATTTGTAGCGGGCGTCTTCGAAAGCCGCTGACAAATCCTCGACCTACGTCAGCCTATGACGCCGAGCGGCACTCGGAGTCGCGGCGAGAGCGTCCGACGCGATCAAACCGCTACAAATCTCGCCAAAATCAAGATCACCCCTAGTCCCGCTCGTCGGCGCCGATGCGTCCAACGAGCGGGATGCCGGGCTTCCAGCGCGAGGCGGAGGTGGGCAATTCCCGCGATACGAGATAGCGATCCAGCGCGAGCTTCGCATGGGGAGGCACGGCGACACGCCCGGCCTTGTTGCCCTTGCCCACGACCGCGATCCACCAATGGCCGTCCTCGTCGCAACTCGATGTGCACAAGCTGCGCTCGGACGAACTCGCCGCTGCGCAGCCCGGTCGCGTAGGCGAAGTCGAGCACAAAGCGCAACCGCTCGCCGGCGTCCGCGGTCCAACCGTGCTCGTCGAGGGCGTCGGCAATTGATCTCACGAGCTTCCATTTCCGGTCGCTGAAGGCCCGCGCGGCAGGCGTGGCCCCGGACTTCGTTGCCGCCTTCACGCGCACGCCGCCGAACGGATTCGCCAGCACGTAGCGGGCCTCGATGAGCCAGCGCTAGGGGTGATCTTGATTTTGCCGAGATTTGTAGCGGTTTGATCGCGTCGGACGCTCTCGCCGCGACTCCGAGTGCCGCTCGGCGTCATAGGCTGACGTAGGTCGAGGATTTGTCAGCGGTTTTCGAAGACGCCCACTACAAATTTCGCCAAAATCAAGATCACCCTGATCCAGAAGCCTGTCGCGGTGTGTATCTTCAATGTCAATTGGCGCTCTCGCGCCGAGATCTAGTTCGGGTGCGACGATTGAGTCTTGGTTACTTGTGGGTCGTTTATGCATGATGCTTCATCAGCGAAGCGGCCCCACCGAAGCTGACCCACCAAAGCGTTGGATCTACGAAAGAAAGCTATTCCGTCCTGTTCCATCCGCCGCCGAGCGCCTTGTAGAGCTGCACCGCGGCGAGTCGCTGGTTTACCTCGCTCGTGTTGAGGTCGAGCTGCGCGGAAAAGAGCTGGCGCTGCGCGTCGAGGACCTCGAGATAGCTGATTACCCCCGAACGAAAGCGCAGATTTGCGAGACGCAGGTACTCGGTGCCGACCACCGTGCGATCGTTATTAACTTGCACTTCGACGCCATCTTGATCGTAGGCTACCAAAGTATCGGACACTTCCTGCAAGGCGATGAGAATGGTGCGGCGATACTGGAGCACCGCCTGCTGGGCTTGTGCTTGCGCGATATCGTAGTTTGCCACGAGTGCGCCGCCCTGGAAGATCGGCACGGCGATGGCGGCGGCGCTCAGATGCGTCGGTTGACCGCTACTGCTGGTCAGGCCTCGCAGCGTGTCACTCGCTCGCCCGAGCGAGCCAGTGAGCGAGAGGCTGGGAAAAAACTGAGCCTTGGCGACGCCGACGTTCGCGTTGGCAGCAACCAGCTGCTGCTCCGCCTGGCGGATGTCCGGGCGCCGGTCGAGCAGCTCAGACGGAAGTCCGGGCGGCACGCGCGGTGGTACGGCATTCGGCGGCAAGTCGGGGCCGATGTCGAAGGAGCGCGGCGGCTTGCCTAGCCTGGATTTCCACCAAGGCCTAAGAGGTTAACGCGGGTGCAGAGCGACGGCCGGCGTCTGCCTCGGTAGGTTGATCGATTTGGCCGGAGTCGCGTTCGCCGATGGTGC
>Ga0187846_10000837_pt1 | contig 17615 bp, 15 predicted proteins | sample TC_taG_FD_161473 | JGI IMG/M metagenome (GOLD analysis project Ga0187846, IMG submission 161473) | Biofilm microbial communities from the roof of an iron ore cave, State of Minas Gerais, Brazil - TC_06 Biofilm (v2) | ecosystem: Environmental > Terrestrial > Deep subsurface > Cave > Wall biofilm...
TTGAAATCGAGCGGAGTAACCATCAGGACGAGATTTCGAACCTTTTCGGGGAACAGCGCCGCGTAGCAGGTGGAAAACACCCCGCCCTGGCAGATCCCGATGACGTTGACAGGCCCGGTTCCCTCGCGTTCGCGGATGACGTCGATGCAGGTATCCAGGTATCCCGAGACGTAATCGTCGATCGTGAGCCAGCGTTGCGCACGGGTGGGATGACCCCAATCGACCATGTAGACGTCGACGCCGGCGGCGAGCAACTTGCGAACGAACGACCGTTCTGTCTCCAGATCGATCATCTGATACCGGCCAACCAGGGCGTAGACGATCAGTACCGTGACGCCCGAGGTCGCCACCGGCGCATCCACGAGCGGGCGATACTTGTACAAGCGCACCATGTCTTCGCGATGGACTTCGTCTGCCGGAGTGGTCGCGATGGCGAGGTCGGCGTCGGTGTAGCCGGTCAGGCGCTTGGATCCTCGCGCGATCCGCTGCAACAGTTCGGCGATCTCGTACGAGGTCACGATTCGGCCCGCGCTGCTTTCTTCAAGCTTCGAATCTCGCGTTTGAGCTGCTGGATCTCCCGGTACGCCTCGTCCACATCGGCGCGCGTCGGCATGTGCAGGGAGTCACTGGCAACGCCAACGGCTTTTTGCAGCTGCTGCCGCTGATGGGTGGCGGCGCGCAGCAGGCGCGCGGTCACTTCGAGGCCCTGCTCGGACTGCATCGCCTCGTGCATTGCCGCGTCGACTGCGCTTGCCCACTTGCGCAGCAAAGACACCATCGATTCGACCCGCTCACCCTGGGCAGGCATTTGCGCCAGTTGCTCGAGGAAGCGCTCGGTGCCCTTGCGCCAAGCCTCGGTGACGGTGAGCAGATATTCGGCCTGCGCGCCCTGCCGGGCTGCCGAAGCGGCGATCAGCTCGCCCCAGGCGTAGGCGAGCTCGCGACCAGGCCCCCAGCCGAACGCATCCGCGAGAGCGCCGAACGTTCGCTCCATTCCGGCAACAAGAGGGTTGGATGTCCAGAACTCGAAGAGCGATGTCTGCTCACTCGTCATGTGTGCTCCGCTCGGTTGTTTCGTATTGGCTTCCGAACTGCGCCATCGCTCCGAATTCATCGTTCCTGCCGAAGCCGGTCGCGCAGCACATTCTTCTGCTTGCCGGTGGCGGTCTTGGGAAGCGGTCCGAACAGGATCCGCTTGGGCGCCTTGAAACGTGCCAGCCGGGCGCGCACGTGCTCGATCAGCTCGCCCTCGGTTGCGGACACTCCCGCCTTGAGCGTGACAAAGCCGACCGGGACCTCGCCCCATTTCTCGTCGGCTGCGGCGACGACGGCGCACTCCGCCACCGAGGGATGCGACGCCAGTGCCTGTTCGACCTCGACCGAGGAGATGTTTTCGCCGCCGGAGATGATGATGTCCTTGGCGCGATCGCGCAATTCGAGGTAACCGTCCGCGTGCATCACACCGAGGTCGCCGGTGCGAAACCAGCCGTCGGGCGCAGCGGTGCGGGTCGCTTCCTCGTCCCCGTAGTAGCCGAGCATCACATTGTTGCCGCGAATTGCGATTTCACCCATGGTTTCTCCGTCCGCCGGCACGTCCTCGCCCCGCTCGTTCACCACTCGAACGGAGGTCGAAATGACGTTGCCGACGCCCTGCCGCGACTTCAACCGGGCCTGCTCCGGGATCGGAAGGCTGCGCCATTCCGCCCGCCAGTCGCAGATCACGGCCGGCCCGAAGGTCTCCGTCAATCCGTACAAGTGGGTAATGTCCATGCCGAGCTCGCTCAGCCGCTCCAGCAGCGCCGGTGTCGGTGGCGCTCCTCCGGTCCCGATTCGCACCGGCCGCGGCAGCCTGCCTTTGGCCGCCTCGGAATCCCAGATGGTCATCACCAGCACGGTCGGCGCGGCGCAAAGATGCGTCACACCGGATTCGCGCAGATGGTGCCAGATCAGCGCGGGCTCGAGCTTCGGAAGGCACACATGCACTCCACCGGCTGCCGTAACGCCCCAGGGAAAACACCAGCCGTTGCAATGGAACATCGGCAGCGTCCACAGAAAGACCGAGTCGTTGGCCAATTGCATGTGCAGCGCCATCGCGAGCGCCTGCAGATACGCACCGCGATGGTGGTACATCACTCCCTTCGGCCGTGCCGTGGTTCCGCTGGTGTAGTTGATGGCAAGCAGTGAGCGCTCATCGCTCACTGCCGCGGAGTACGGCTCGGCGGCGGCGATCAGAACCTCCAGCTCGTCCCGATCGCCGCCGGCACGGATCGATCGCACCGCGCGCTTCGCCTCCAGGCACGCCTTGGCGGCGGTGGCCTCGTTCTGCGGGTCGTAGATCAGCACGGAACAGCCTGCATGGGCCAGGATGTAGGCGACATCGGCAGGCGTGGTGCGGGTGTTCAAAGCGACCAGCACGGCGCCGGCGAGCGGCACCGCGTAGTGGCCCGCAAGCAGGATGTGCGAATTGCCCGCAAGCACCGCGACACGATCGCCGGGCGCGACGCCGAGCGCCCTCAGCGCCCCCGCGAACTTCAAATTGCGCTCCAGGAACTGGGCGTAGGTAAAGCGCGTATCGCCGTCGACCACGCCGAGCCGGTCTCCAAAGACGTGCGCAGCCCGCCGCAGAAACGCGGTGGGAGTCAGCGGCTCGAAGCTGATCTCGGGACGCATCGTTTATCCTTCGCCCGCATGCCCGACTGCAAGCTGCACGTTGTCCTGCGCAAGGAGGACCTTGATCCGGAGCGGCTCGCCGACAAGGTCGTGATGGTGATCGACACGCTCTTTGCGACCACCACCATCGTAACCGCGCTCGCGAACGGCGCCCGTGCGGTCCTGCCGGCCCTGAACCGCAACGAAGCGCGAAAAATGGCGCGTGCCAGCGATGCCGGCGCGCAGGTGGTCCTGGCCGGAGAGTTGCACGGGGATCCCTTGCCGGGATTCGCGCTCCCGACCCCGCAGGCGTTGTCGGCGTCCGGCTTGCAGGGCAAGACGGTCGTGTATTCGACCACCAACGGCACGATCGCCCTGCGCCGTGCCGCGGGCGCGCATGCGGTGTACGCGGCCTGCCTCCGCAACGCCCGGTTCACGATGGACGATGCGCTGGCGCGCCATCCGGAGCGAACTCTGATCCTGTTGTGCGCTGGTTCGACCGGCGCCTTCAGCATCGAGGATTTCTTCACCGCCGGTGTGCTGGTGCGGCACTTTCTGTCGCTGGCAGGAGCCGCGTTCACCGCTCGCCTGTCCGACAGCGCCGAGGCGGCCCTTCGGTGCAGCCAAGGCGAGCCGATCCCGACTCTGCTGCAGTCGCGCGTGGGGCGACGATTGGCCGGACGGTGGCGCCATGAAATCGAGTTTGCCGGCGAGGTCGACAGTGAATGTACGGTTGCCCGTCTGATCGATCAGGCGATCGTTCGGGGCTAGTGCAGGCGGTCCCGCGCTGGGCAATTGAGCACGGCCGTATCCTGTCATAGCGTGCTCACCATGTGACCCCCGTCGAGGACGACGACCGAGCCGGTTGCGTACGAGCCGGCGTCCGAGGCGAGCAGGAGCAGCGCGCCGTCCAGCTCCTCCGGGTTGCCGATGCGCCGCTGCGGAATCCGCTTGATCAAGGCCTGGCCGGATTGGCTTTCGAAGAATTCGCGGTTGATGTTCGTCACGACATAGCCCGGGGCGAGCGCGTTGACGCGGATCCGATGGCGCGCCAGCTCCAGTGCCATCGCCTTCGTAAGATGAATGAGCGCCGCTTTGGACGCCGCATAGCTCGGTACCTGGGTGGCCACCCGCAATCCGAGGATCGAAGCGACATTGACAATGCTGCCGCCTTGCTTGTGTTCGACCATGTGGCGCGCAGCCTCCTGCGCCACTCGCCAAGCTCCGGTCAGGTTCACCCCGATGACCTGGTTCCAGTCGTCCTCCGTGTGCTCGAGCAGCGGCTTGGTGATCGCGACGCCGGCGTTGTTGACAACGACCGTTACCGGTCCGAGCGAACGAGCGGCCTGTTCGAACGCCGCGGCGACGCTTTCGCGGTCCGAGACATCGAGGCGGATCGCACGCGCTTGCCTGCCGGCGGATCGAATTCGCTCCTCGGCCTGCCGCAGCGATTCCATGTTGCGCGCCCCCAGTGCGACGTTGGCTCCGGCCTTCGCGAGTGTCAGCGCGAAATGACCGCCCAGACCTCCGTTCGCGCCCGTCACGAGCGCGGTCTTTCCGGCGAGGCTCAGGTTCATCCGTCTTCCCCCGTCGAATGCAGCACCTTCGGGTTGCTGATCGAGACCCAGTCCCTGGCGGTTCGAGTCAGATGCTCCATCAAAACTGCGCGCGCACTCGCCTCATCGAAGCGGCCGGCGCGAATCGCATCGCACAGCGCACGGCGCAGCTGTGGCAGAGCATCTGGACCGGTCCCGATCCCAGCAGAAACGGGAATGCCGCTTGCCGCCAGCAGCCTCGCCGCACGTTCCGCTTCGCCGCCTCTGGCAGCTGCGCCGGTTTGGTATTCGCGATCTGCGATGCCAAGCGCGTTGCCGATCATCAGCCCGACGTAGCGCCGGTCTTTGGGCAGCAGCGGCAGCAGCTCCTGGGCGAGGGCGTCGCGGGCCATCGCCAGAAGGTCCCTCGCATCCGAAATGTCGTTCATTGCTTTGCCTTCGCGATGATGGCGAGCGCCTCGTATTCCAGCTCGTGGACGATGCGACCGGTCAGCGCCAGTTCCAGCGATCGCTCGCCACCGGCAAAATGGCGCTGCGCCTGCTGCAACGCGATAATGGCCCAGCGGATATGGGCCATCACCTGCCAGTACTCGAGGTCGCTTCGCGCGATATTCCGGCCCGAGGCAGCCTGGTAGCCGCGCAAAAATGGTTCGCTGCGAGCGATACCGCCGGCTTCCAGATCGGGCCGAGTGAAACGCCAGCAGCGCGCGGTGAACCAGCCGAGGTCCTCGCGCGGGTCCCCCCATCCGGCGAATTCCCAATCGAGCACGCCGGTCAGCCGTCCTGCATCGACCATGTAATTGCCGGTGCGGTAATCGCGATGGATCAGCGCTACGCCCCCGTTCGTTGGCGCGCGAATCTCGCACCAACGCAACGCCCATTCGAGCACGGGATGCGCGTCATTGAGCGTATCCAGGTACGCGCGATACTCGGCGACCGTTGCAAGTGCGTGGTTCGATTTCGGCGCCGGCAGGACCGAGTCCAGCTCCGGCTGTGGCGGCGCAATCGCATGCAAGCGCGCGAGGTTGGCACCAAGCCGTTCGGCAAGTTCCTCGGCGTGCGATGCCACCTGCGGGTCTCGCGTCAGCAGGTGACCGGCAGCGATGCCGGAAATCCTCTCCATCACGAAAAACGGGCGGCCGGTCACAGTGTCGTCGCTGCAAAGGAAAAGCGGCTGCGGCGCGATGACACCATTTGCGTGTGCCACGCGCAATACGGCGAACTCCTGCGATCGCGTCAGGCTCGCTGCGACAGAGGAGGGCGCGTCGGTTCGCAACACCCACTCGTGCTTGCCTGCCCACGCTCCCCCGACGATCGTCGCGTCGAGCGTCCAGTTTTCCTGAATTGCGCCGCCCGGCAACCGTTCGAGGCGCGTGATATGAACGTCCCGCGCGCCGGTTTCGCGTGCGAGCCAGCCCGTGATAGCTCTCATGGCTCCGGGCGAGCACCTTTGAGCAGCCGTTTGGCGATGCTCCAGCGGTGCACTTCCGACGGCCCATCGTAGATCCGGAACGCGCGCAGATCCGCGAAGATTCGAGCAACCTCCGATTCGGTGACTCCCTGGCCACCCAGGATCTGGACGCAGCGATCGGCAACCCGCCACAGCGCTTCGGACACGATGACCTTCGCCCGGCTCGACTCGTGCAGCGCCAGCTCCCCGCGGTCGAGCACCCACGCGCAGTGCCAAATCGCGAGGCGAGCGACATGCATGTCCATCTCGTTGTCGGCGAGCATGAATCCGACGCCTTCGTGCTCGCCGATTCGCCGGCCGAATGCCTCGCGCCGGCGCGCATAGTCGAGCGCGATGTCGTGGGCGCGGCGAACCGCGCCGAGCCAGCGCATGCAGTGCGTCAGACGAGCAGGGGAAAGGCGTATCTGCGCGTACGGAAAACCCTTGCCCGCGGCGCCGAGAATGTTCTCCACCGGCACGCGCAGATCGTCGAAGCGCACAACCGCGTGACCGCCCGGAAAGCAGCTGTCGAGGCTGTGCATCACGCGCTCCACCATCAGCCCGGGCGATCCCATTTCTGCGAGAAACATCGTCGCGCCGTCCTCGGTCCTCGCCATGATGATGGCGAAGCTGGCGCCGACTGCTCCGCTGATGTACCACTTGCAGCCGTTGATCACGTACTGATCGCCGTGGCGCTGCGCCGTTGTCTGCAGCATCGACGGGTCGGAGCCGGCGCCGGGCGGCGGTTCGGTCATGCAGAAGCAAGAGCGGATGTCGCCGGCCGCCAACGGTCGCAGCCACCGTTCCTTGTGTTCGGGTTTCGCAACCGCCTGCAGCAGGTGCATATTGCCTTCGTCGGGTGCGGAAGCATTGATTGCGAGCGGGCCGAGCAACGAATAGCCGGCCTCTTCGAATGCGATCGCACGGCCCATGTGGGACAGCCCCAGTCCGCCGTACTCGGGTGCTACGTGGGGAGCAAGAAGTCCGGCACGGCGCGCCTTTGCGAGCATTTCGCGCCGCAGGGCATCGGTCGGACCGTGCTCGGACCGGCGCGGGTCGGACTCCAGCGGGATGATCTCGCGCGCGACGAACTCGCGGATCCGCGCCTGCAGGTCCCTCAATTCATCCGGAATGGCGAAATCCATGCACCAGCGTACTGCATCAGCGCGCTGTGCTGAAGCGCTCGCGCAAGACCCGATGCAGGATCTTTCCGGTTGCAGTGCGCGGAATCTCGGCCTCGCTCATGAACGCCACCGAGCGGGGGCGCTTGTAGCCCGCCATCTTGTCGCGACACCACTCGAGAACGGCGGCTTCGCTCGCCGACTCGCCCTCGTGCATCACGATGACCGCATGGACCGCCTCGCCCCACTTTTCGTGGGGAACGCCAATCACGGCGACGTCTTTTACTCCCGGATAGCGCCCGAGCACATTCTCCACCTCGCTCGGGTAGACGTTCTCACCGCCGCTGATGATCATGTTGCTCTTGCGGTCCACCAGATGAATGAAGCCGCGTTCGTCGCGCCGCGCCACGTCGCCAACGCTGCAATAGGCGCCACGCAGCGACTCGGCGGTCTTGGCGGGGTCGTTCAGGTAGCCGTCGAAGGCGTACGGCGTGCACGAGAACAGTTCACCCACCTCGCCGTCGGGCACGTCGCGGCCTCGTGGATCGAGGATCCGGACCGGACCGGAGCCGGTCCACTCGCGGCCGACCGAACCGAGATGTTCGATCTGCTCGTCCGGCCGCAGCAGTGTCACCCAGCCCGCCTCGGTCGAGCCGTACAGCTCGTACAGCTGCGAGTTCGAGAAGTATTCCAGGATCGCGAGCTTGGTGTCCTTGCGCGCCGGGGCGGAGGAGATCATCAATTTGCGAACGCGGCTCACGTCGTAGCTCGATTTGACCTTTTCCGGCAGACCGAGCGTCATGATGTAGTGGGTGGGTACCAGCGAGGTGAATGTGACCTGCTGCGATGCCATCGTTGCAAGCAGCGCCTCCGGGTCGAAGCTCTTGCGGTCGTCGATGACGCAGGTTGCTCCGAGGTACGTGAACGTGAACGAGAAGTACAGCGAGTTCGCGTGGCACATCGGCATCACCAGCAGTCCGGTGTCCTCGGGCGTGAAACCCATGTCGAGCGCCGTCACCAGCGAGATCAAGGCGCTGCCGTTGTGGTTGCGGATCGCGCCTTTGGGTTTGCCGGTGGTCCCCGAGGTGTACATCAGCGCCCATGTGTCGGCAGGCTGCACCGTCGCTTCGGGCTCGGTGTCCGATCCGCGCGCGATCAGGGCTTCGTAGCCGCTCCAGCCGCGCTGCTCCGCCTCGCCGATCCGGATCCACGCGCCCTGCGGTATCCGAAGCTCGCCGCGGATGGCTTCGACACTATTGGTCAGCTCGTCTTCGACGATGAATGCGCGCGCTTCGCAGTGTTCTGCGATGTATTTGATCTCCGGACCGACCAGTCGGAAATTCACCGGCACCGTCACCAGCCCGGCTTTTGCCAGTGCGACGTAGATCTCCATCCACTCGACACGGTTGTACGCGAGCACGCCGACGCGATGGCCCTTTTTCAGCCCGAGTCCGAGAAGGGCGTTGGCGAGGCGACACGCGCGCGAATTCCACTGCGCAAAGGTAAGGGCGCGCCTCGAATCGCGCGCGCCGATCTTGTGCGGACGAAGCCGCGCGTGCGCGGCGACAATCTCACCCAGGTTCAGAACGCTCCTCACGGATGCCTCTCCTCGGTATATGATCGCTGGCAGAGGTAAAAATGGGACATCGTCTTTCGAAGATCTACACGCGCACCGGCGATGCCGGTGAAACCGGCCTGGGCGACGGCTCGCGAGTGCCGAAGGACAGCCTGCGAATCGACGTGATCGGAGATATCGACGAGCTCAACAGCGCCGTGGGGACGCTGATCGCGCACGATCCTCGCGCCGTCGTAAAAAATGCCCTGGTCGAGATCCAGCAGGGACTTTTCGACCTCGGCAGCGAGATCGCCGTGCCTTCGCACACGGTCATCGACGCGGACGATGTGGCGTGGCTCGAGCAACGCCTGGACGAGCTCAACGCGGACCTGCCTCGGCTCAAGGAATTCATTCTTCCCGGGGGAGGGCCCGGTGCGGCGGCGGCCCATATGGCGCGCGCGATTTGCCGCCGTGCCGAACGGCACATCGTTGCGCTTGCGCGCAAAGAGGCGGTGAATGCGGCCGCGCGCGCGTATCTGAATCGGCTGTCCGACTACCTCTTCGTCGCGAGTCGCATTCTCGCCCGTGACGAGGGGGGCGGCGAGGTTCTGTGGCGCAACGACCATAAGCGGCGTCGCGGAAGTCCTAGCGATTCACCACCCGAGCGGGAACCGTAAATACGAGCGCCGCTCCAACGAACAGAAATACCGCCAGCGTAATGACGCCGGCGTTGGTACTGCCGGTCAGATCCTTTACCCACCCCAACAGGTAGGGACCCACGAATCCGGCGACACTGCCGACGGAATTCGCCAGCGCAAGTCCCATTGCTGCCGCCGCGCCCGTGAGAATGGCAGGGGGAAGCGTATAGAACTGGGGAATGCAAGGGACGATCCCGGCCATCGCGAAGGTCAGGGCGATCATCGCGAGAACCGTCTGGTGATCGTAAACGGCGCTGAAGATCAGACCCAAAGCGCCAATGCCTGCCGGAACCGCCAGGTGCCAGCGCCGCTCGCGCCGCGCATCGGAGCTGCGGCCGATCAGGTACATCGTGATCAGCGCGACACCAAAGGGGATCGCGGTCAACAAGCCGACATCGAGGGGATCCTTCACGCCCGTCGCCTTGATGATGCTGGGCAGCCAGAAGCTCACGCCGTACAGTCCGATCGTGAAGAAGAAGTACAGCCAGGCCAGCAGCCACACGCGCACCGTCCACAGGCCGTGTCGCACCGTGTGCAGGCTCTTGCCTTGCGCCTCGCTGGCCAGATCCCGATCGATCAACTGTTTTTCCCGATCGCTCAACCATTTGGCCGAATCGACGTCGTTGTCCAGATAGAAGAACGCCGCGACGCCGGCCAATACTGCCGGAATCGCTTCGAGGACGAACAGCCATTGCCAGCCGCCCAGTCCGTTGGCGCCGTTCAAGGAACTCATGATCCAACCCGATAGCGGTCCACCCACAACGCCTGCCAGGGGGATCCCGGCCAGAAACAGCGCTGTCACCTTGCCTCGTTGGGCCGAGGGGTACCACAGCGTCAAGTAGTACAGGATTGCCGGGATGAAGCCCGCTTCCGCAATTCCGAGCAGCAGGCGGGCGGTGTAGAAGCCCGAAGGCGTTCGTACGAGCATCGTTGCTGCCGAAATGATCCCCCACGTCACCATGATGCGGCCGATCCAGTTGCGTGCGCCGACCCGAAGCATCACGAGGTTGCTGGGAACCTCGAACAGCGCGTAACCCGCGAAGAAGATCCCGGCGCCCAGGCCATAGACCGATTCGCTGAATTTCAGATCGCTCAGCATCTGCAGCTTCGCGAAGCCCACGTTGATGCGGTCCAGATACGCGATGACGTAACACAGCAGCAGGAAGGGAATGAGCCGCCGCGTCACCTTGCCATAGACCACGTCCCGTTCGGAAGCTTCCGTCGCTGCGGCGGCAGGAATTGCGTTCGCCATTGATGTCCTCCCTCGGTTTTTTGTCTAGTTCGAAGCGCTACGCCCAGCGCGCCACGCCACTTCGGCCTGCTCCCATGCTGCGATCGCCTGCAGGTCCGGCACCCACGCGAGCCCGGACTTTGCGTCCGACGATGCCGCTTCGGGGGTGACGATGACATCCAGCAGCGCCGGACGATTTGCCAGCGCGCGCCGGATTGCGGCCGGCAGATCCTCTGCACGCTCGACCCGCTCTCCATGCAGGCCGAACGCGCGCGCCATCGCGGCGTGGTCGGCAAACTGCAGACGCGTTCCGACGACCTTGCCGTGGGTGTCCTGCTGATCGCGAACCTCGATCGCCCACCCGCCGTTGTTGGCGACGACGATCAGCGGCCGAGCGCCGTGGCGCACGGCGGTGTCGATCTCCATCGCATTGAAACCGAAGGATCCGTCGCCGGTGAGCACCGCCACCAGGCGATCTGGAACCGCAAGGCTTGCCGCGACGCCGAAGGGCGTACCGATACCGATGCAGCCCAATGAGCCGGGATCGAGGTATGTGCTCGCGGGGACGCCGACGCGCGCAAAGCTGAGGAAATCGCCTCCATCGGCGACGATGATCGCGTCCGCCGGTAGTGCGTCGCGCAATGCCGCGAGCAGGCGATTGGGGTGCATTCGGCCGTCGCTGCCTGCGGGAGCTTCGCGCATCGATGCGAGCAGCTTGTCGCTGCGCTGGGCGTGTTTCGCGCGAAGCGACGCCGACCAGTCGCGGTCGGCCGCGCTGTCGCGTCGCCCCGCCGCGTTCAGGATCGCCTCGATCGCCAGAGAGGGCGTCGCCAGCAGCTCCACGGCGCCGCGTCGGTTGTCGCGCAATTCCAGGGACGTGTCGGCGATTCGGACGAACTTCGCGTTGCCGAACACCGCGGGCGAACCATAAGCAAGCTGAAAGTCCAGGCGGCGTCCCACCGTGAGCACGACATCGGCCTCGCCGATCACGGCGCCGCGCATGGCGGCAATGACGCTGGGATGATCGTCGGCAACCAGTCCCCGACTTTCGCCCGTATCCAGATAGGCCGCATGGAGCCGGTCGAGCAATCGCACGAGCGCCGATTGCGATCCGCGTGCTCCTCGCCCGCTGATCACCAGCAGCCGCCGCGCGGACCAAAGGATGTCAACGGCCTTTTCGACCTCGGCCGGATCGGGAACGATGCGCGGCCGGGGCTTGGGCGCGAAGTGCTCGGCCAGTTGTACCGCCTCAGGCACGGTCGCACGCAGCGTGTCCACCGGGAAGTCCAGGTAGACGGGCCCTGGTTCTCCGCCCTGGCCGAAGGCGCGCGCCACCGCCTCGTCGAGCTCCTGCAGCACCAGTGCCGGCTCGCGCACCGTGCGGGCGTAGCGTGTCAGCGGCCGGACGAACTCCACGTGATTCATGTCCTGCAGCGCGCCGCGATTCTCCTGCGCTTGCGGCGGAACGCCGGACAGGACAAGCACAGGTGCGCGGGCGACATGCGCATTGGCGATCCCGGTCATGCCGTTGGTCACCCCGGGCCCCGCGGTGATCAGGGCGACACCGAGGCCGCCGGTGAGCTCGGCATGCGCATGTGCCATGTAGACAGCGGCCCGCTCGTCGCGCACGTCGACGATACGGATGCCTTCCGCGTCGACCCGCATCCAGATCGGCATGATGTGGCCGCCGCACAAGCCGAACACCCGATCGACGCCGCGTGCGCGCAGGAAACGCGCAATGACCCCGGCTGCGCAGTTCGGCGTGATGGCGGGGGGTGTAATCGTGTTCATTCGCTTCGCCTCCTCCACCGGTGTACGGCCGGACGATGCTCTTGCCCCCGTTCTCTAAAACAGTATACGACATGCAGTATTCTGCCTGGCAATCCGGCAATGCGTGACGAGGTCTCGGCGTTCCATCCCCAGTCCTTCCCCTGGGCTCTTGCCGCCGAATCAATGGGTTGCGGCGCGCGACTTGCAACGAACCGTACCCTTTCTGTATCGTCGGGATCTCTTCGACAAAACGGACCCGGTGCAATGGAGGTTATCGAGCGCTCGTCGACCTTGGCTGAACGGGCCTACCACTCCATTCTCGAAGCCATCTGTGAGGGGCGGCTCAGACCTGGGGAAAAGCTGACCCAGGAGGACATCGCCGACAGGCTGAAGATCTCTCGAATCCCCGTCGCGCAGGCCTTGCTGACCCTGAAGCAGCAAGCCTTTGTTGAGCAAAATGGCCGGCGCAGTGTGTTCGTCACCCGGCTCGATCCCAAATTTTTCAGCGCGATTTATCAGCTTCGCTCGGCGCTGGATCCGCTGGCGGCTCAGCTTGCGGTCAAGAATGCGACCAGCGAGACCGTCACATCGTTCGAGCGAATGCTGTCGACGGGCGTGCGCGCGATGAACTCCGGAAATGTGTCCAGGCTCGTTGCGGCCGACATGGAATTCCACATGTTCATCTATCAGCTATCGGGAAATCCGCTGATCACCGAAACGATGGAGCTCTACTGGAATCATTTGCGTCGGGGCATGGCCGCCATTTATCGCACCCGGGCCCATCGTGGCGACATCTGGAAGGAGCACGCGGCGATTTTCAAGGCAATTGCGGCAGGGGACAGCCGCCATGCGCGCGCCTTGGCGCTCCAGCATGTGCAGGTCGCCTCCAAGGTTGTTCCGGCCGCGCTCGCCGCACTCGGCAACGGCTCGTCGCACTGAAGCGTCGCGTCGTCTCGCCACCGCAGCCAAGTGGCCGCGCGGCTTTTCCACTCTCGCACCCTTCAGCTCTTTCATTGATTGCTCTTGGCGCGCGACGGTTTCCTGCGAGGCCGTTCGCGGCGGATTGTATGGCACTACAGAATACGGTATGCTGAAAACAGAGGGATCCGGGAGAGGATCAGGAAGAAGTCAAGGGCTTACGGGCAATCCGTCTTTCAAGCATTCGTTTCAAGGTTTCGCGAGGCTGCCGTGGAAACGAAGACCGATACCATCCGAGTCATCATCGCCAAAGTCGGGCTCGACGGCCATGATCGCGGCGTGAAAATCGTCGCTCGCGCACTGCGCGACGCCGGCATGGACGTCATCTATACCGGCCTGCATCGAACCGCGGAAGAAGTTGTCGATGCCGCGGTGCAGGAGGATGTGGACGTGCTGGGAGTAAGTCTTCTGTCCGGCGCGCACATGACGATCTTCCCGAAGATCCTGCAGCTGCTGAAGCAGAAGAAGGCGAGCGACATTCTCGTCATCGGCGGCGGAGTCATGCCAGACGAGGAGGCGCACGAGCTCAAGAAAATGGGAGTGAAGGAAGTTCTGTTGCAGGACACGCCTCCCGAGGCGATCGTGAGCACGATTCGCCGGCTGGTCGCGGAGCGTGGTCCGAAATGAGGAGCATGTTCCCCTAGCCTCAACGGAGGCACGAGTTGGAACAGTGGTCCTTTCCGCCGTCGTACGACGCCGAGTACCTGCCGGAGAGCAGATCGCGCTACTGGTTTCCAAAGCGCGAGACCATGCCTGCGGGCGACCGCGAGAAAGCGATCCTGGAGCGCCTGAAGCAGGTCACCCGCTACGCCTACGACAAGGCGCCGTTTTATCGGCGCATCTGGGATCAGGCGGGATTTCATCCCGATCATCTGAAGAGTCTGGAGGACTTCGAGGCGAAGGTCCCGGTGATCGCCAAGAAGGATCTGCGCGAGGCGCAGTCGCGCGCCCCGGCGTTCGGTGACTATCTGTGCATTCCGCAATCGGAGATCTTTCACATCCACGGCACCTCCGGCACGACCGGGCGGCCGACCGCTTTCGGAATCGGGCGCCAGGATTGGGAGACGATTTCCGACAATCACGCGCGGATCCTTTGGGGCATGGGGCTTCGCCCTGGCGACACCGTGTTCGTCGGCGCGATCTTCAGCCTGTACATGGGATCATGGGGTGTGCTGGCGGGGGCCGAGCGGCTGCGGTGCAGGAGCTTCCCGTTCGGTGCGGGCGCGGCAGGGATGACGGCGCGTGCGGCGATGTGGCTCGACGCGGTCAAGCCACAGGGCTTCTACGGTACGCCGTCGTTCGCACTGCACCTGGCGGAAGTCGCGCGAGCAGAGGGCCACGATCCTCGAAACTTCGGCCTGAAGGTTCTGTTCTTCTCCGGCGAGCCGGGCGCATCGGTGCCCGCAGTGCGCGACAAGATCCGGGAGGCCTACAACGCCAAAGTGATCGATTGCGGGTCGATGGCCGAGATGACGCCATTTTTGAACATCGCGGGCTCCTGGGAAAGCGACGAGGGAATGCTGTGCTGGCAGGACATCGTCTACACGGAAGTGTGCGATCCGAAGACATTCCGGCGCGTTCCGTACGGGCACAGAGGCACTCCCATCTACACGCACCTGGAGCGCACCTCCCAGCCGATGATCCGCCTGCTCTCGGGCGACCTGACGCGGTGGACCAATGAGCCGGCGCCCTGCGGGCGAACCTATCCGCGTCTGCCGCAAGGCATCTTCGGTCGGATCGACGACATGATCACGGTCCGCGGCGAGAACGTCTATCCGAGCGAGATCGACGCCGTGCTCAACCAGCTCGCCGATTACGGCGGGGAACATCGCATCGTCATCACGCGCGAGCGCGCGATGGACGAGCTGCTGGTTCGCGTCGAAGCGACGGGAGCGGTGATCGGCCGGGGCTCGGATGCGGTGAAGGCGATGCGGCAGGATTGCGCGCAGCGGCTTCAGAAGGTGCTCGGTCTGCGTGCGGTCGTTGAAATCGTTCCGCCGGATACGTTTCCTCGGACCGACTTCAAGGCAAGACGCGTGATCGACGATCGGGAGGTGTTCCGGCAGATGAGCGACACGGCAGCGAAGTCGGGATGAGCACGCGCCCGACATCACTGGACCTCGTCGACCCGGTGTCCGCCGGCGACATCCGTGCGATCGCGCGGATGCTTTCCCGCGCCGAGAACGGAGCGGTCGAGGCGCGCGCGGCGCTCGATCTGATCTATCAGCGCAGCGGCCGGGCGCACGTGGTGGGGATCACGGGAGTGCCGGGAAGCGGCAAGTCCACCCTGGTCGCCAAGCTCGCCGCCGAGTTCCGCAAGAGCCGGCGCAGGGTCGCGATTGTCGCGATCGATCCATCGAGTCCGTTCTCCGGTGGTTCCATCCTCGGCGATCGCATCCGCATGGGCGAGGTGTCCGGTGATCCGGGCGTGTTTGTCCGCAGCATGGCAACGCGCGGCTCGCTCGGCGGTCTGGCGCGCGGCACGCTGGAGGCGGTCGACGTCCTCGACGCTGCCGGGTACGAGGTGATCATCATCGAGACGGTCGGGGTCGGACAGGACGAAGTGGACATCGTTCGCGCGGCCCACACCACCGTGGTCGTGTCGGCGCCAGGGCTGGGCGACGACATCCAGGCGATCAAGGCCGGCGTACTGGAGATCGCCGACATCCACGCGGTCAGCAAAGGCGACAAGCCCGAGGCGGACAAGACCGTATCGGACCTGAAGGGAATGCTCGGGCTCGCCGGAGTTGTCGAGGGCCAGGTCGTCCGCCGCGTGCCCGTGCTGAAGACCTGTTCGCCGAAGAACGAGGGCATCGCCGAGCTGGCGGCGGAGATCGACGCACATCGCGAGCGCCTGCTGGCTTCCCGCGAGTTCGAGCAGCGGCGCCAGGCGATTCGCGAGCGGCGCATGCTCAAGGCCGCGGAGCACATATTGCACGACGAATTCGAACAGCACCGCGAGGGTCGGATGGCATCGCTGCTGGCGGAGCTTGCAACCGGGCACATTTCCCCTCAAACGGCAGCGCGACGCCTGCTCGCGCATATCGGCATGGAGGTTTCGGAATGAACACGAAGCGCAGCGGCGATGGCAACGGTTTGTCGAAGCAGTTCGAGGACTGGGAGAAAGGCGAGCTGGCAGCCTTCCTGAAAAAGGCGCCGGAGCGGCAGAAGGATTTCCAGACCTTGACGGGGTTCCCCGTGAAGCGCGTGTACACGCCGCTGGATATCGCCGAAACGCCCCCCGGCGATATCGGGCTGCCGGGGCAGTATCCGTTCACGCGCGGGCCGTATCCGACGATGTACCGCGGGCGAATCTGGACCATGCGGCAGATCGCGGGCTTCGGCACCGCGGAGGACACGAACAAGCGCTTCCACTACCTGATTGCGCAGGGGCAGACGGGTCTGTCGATCGATTTCGACATGCCCACGCTGATGGGCTTCGATTCCGACCATCCGATGAGCGAAGGCGAGGTGGGCCGCGAAGGGGTGGCGATCGACACGATGGCGGACATGGAACTGCTGTTCCAGGGGATCGACCTGGAGAAAATCTCGGTGTCGATGACCATCAATCCGTCGGCGTGGATCCTGCTCGCGATGTACATCGGGGTGGCGCAGAAGCGCGGCCTGGACATGAACAAGCTGTCGGGAACAATCCAGGCGGACATCCTGAAGGAGTACATGGCGCAGAAGGAGTTCGCCTTTCCGATCCGGCCGTCGGTGCGCATCGTGCGCGACTGCATCGCCTACTGCGCTCGCAACATGAAGCGCTACAACCCGATCAACATCTCCGGGTACCACGTTTCGGAGGCGGGCTCCTCGCCGCTCGACGAGGTCGCGTTCCCGCTGTGCAACCTGATCACTTACGTCGAGGAGGTCACGAAGACCGGGATGCACGTGGACGAGTTCGCCCCGCGGCTGGCCTTTTTCTTCGTTTCGCAGGCGGATTTCTTTGAGGAGATCGCGAAGTTCCGTGCGGTGCGGCGCGCCTACGCGAAGATCATGAAGGAGCGTTTCGGCGCCCGCAACCCGGAGTCGATGCGGCTGCGCTTCCACACGCAGACCGCCGCCGCTACCCTCACCAAGCCGCAGTACGTGACCAACATCGTACGAACGACGCTGCAGGCGCTGTCGGCGGTGTTAGGTGGGACACAGAGCCTGCACACCAACGGCATGGACGAGGCGTTCACGATCCCGACCGAGCTGGCGATGAAAGTGGCGCTGCGCACGCAGCAAGTGATCGCGGACGAGTCGGGAGCGGCAAACGTGGTCGATCCGCTGGGCGGCTCGTACTACATCGAGGCGCTGACGACACAGATGGAAAAGGCCATTTTCGACATCATCGACGAGGTCGACCGACGCGGCGGGACGATCAAGATGATCGAGGAAGGCTGGTTCCAGCGCCGCATCGCCGATTTCGCATACGACCAGGCGATCAAGAAGGCGAAAGGCGAGAAGGTCGTGCTCGGCGTCAACAAGTTCGCCGAACCGAACGAGAAGTTCGACATCGAGACGCACAAATACGACTCGACCACGGCCGATCGCCAGATCGCGCGTTTGAACCGCGTGCGCCGCGAGCGCGATCCAGCCAAGATCAAGCGACTGCTCGA
>Ga0187846_10000838_pt1 | contig 17613 bp, 16 predicted proteins | sample TC_taG_FD_161473 | JGI IMG/M metagenome (GOLD analysis project Ga0187846, IMG submission 161473) | Biofilm microbial communities from the roof of an iron ore cave, State of Minas Gerais, Brazil - TC_06 Biofilm (v2) | ecosystem: Environmental > Terrestrial > Deep subsurface > Cave > Wall biofilm...
AAGCGATTCGCGGCCAGCTCGACCGCTTTCTGCATACCAGCTTCAACGTGCTGCCCTACGAAAGCTACGTCGCGCTGGCCGAGCGGCTGAACGCCATCACGCCCGGCAAGTTCCCCAAGAAAACAGCCTTGGTGAACTCCGGCGCCGAGGCGGTCGAAAACGCCATCAAAATCGCTCGCGCCTATACTCGCCGTCCCGCGATTCTCGCCTTCGAAGACGCGTTCCACGGCCGCACGTACATGGCGATGTCCCTCACCAGCAAGACGCACCCCTACAAAGCCGGATTCGAGCCGTTCCCCGGCGACGTCTACCGCATGCCCTTCGCCTACTGCTATCGCTGCTCGTATTCGCTCGAATATCCCTCGTGCCGGATGCACTGCGCGCATCACATCGAGGATGCCTTCAAGCGCGTTGTCGCCGCCGAGAGCGTCGCCGCGGTCATCGTCGAGCCGGTCATGGGTGAAGGCGGTTTCATTACTCCGCCCGCGGAATTCTTCCCGATCCTCAACGAGATCTGCCGCAAGCACGGCATCCTGGTGATCGCCGACGAAGTGCAATCGGGATTCGCGCGCACTGGCGCGCTGTTCGCCTGCGAGCGCCTCGGCCTCGAGCCCGACCTCATCACCATGGCGAAGTCGCTCAGTGGCGGCCTGCCCCTTGCCGCCGTCACCGGCCGCGCCGAAATCATGGACACGACCGGTCCCGGAACTCTGGGCGGCACCTTCGGAGGCAATCCCGCAGCCTGCGCAGCCGCTCTCGCCGTGCTCGACGTGATCGAGTCAGAGAACCTCTGCGCCCGCGCCCACCGTCTCGGCGAAATCTTCCGCCAGCGCGCCGCCGAGTGGCACAAGCGCTGGGAGTTGATCGGCGAAGTCCGCGGCCTCGGCGCCATGCAGGCCCTCGAACTGGTGCGCTCGCGCACCACTCGCGAGCCCGCCGAGGAAGAGACCAGGCACGTCGCGCAATACTGCTACGAGCACGGCTTGATCCTGATCACCGCAGGATCATACGGCAACGTGATCCGATTGCTGATGCCTCTGGTCGTCACCGACGCGCAAATGAACGAAGCCCTCGACGTGCTGCAGGCTGCGCTGGCTTCCGTTGCGGAGAAGAAGGCTGCGGTCGCGCAGTTAGTCTGATCTGGCAATGCTCTTGTAGGGACAGCCGCCCTCGGCTGTCCAGCCGGGCAACGCGAGGCATGTTTTGGGGAACAAGATGGGCAGTCACTTTCAGGATTTCGGGTGGCGCAGCGCTTCAGCGCTGCGATTCCGCCTTAGAATATAAAGTTGTCGTTCCGATCCGGCGCGCAGCCGCGGCGCGGAACCTGCTTCTCTGCATTTCCGGCACAGAACGTATTCTTCGCGATAGCGAAAGGCAACACCCATGACCACCGTAGCCGCACCTCCCATCACCCGTCTCACCAACTACATCAACGGCCAGTGGACCGGATCGCGATCTTCCGAATGGCGCGATGTCATCAATCCCGCCACCGGCGAGGTTCTCGCCCGCGTCCCGCTCGCGGACGCGTCCGAAGTGAATGCGGCCGTCGAAGCGGCGGCTTCAGCCTGGCCTGAGTGGCGGCGTACCCCGCCGGAAGATCGCATCCAGCCGCTGTTCAAGCTGAAAGTTCTCCTCGAAGAGCACATCGACGATCTCGCGCGCCTCATCACGCAGGAAAACGGCAAGACCTTCGCAGAAGCCAAAGGCGAACTGCGCCGCGCCATCGAAAACGTCGAAGTCGCCTGCGGCATTCCCATGATGATGCAGGGCTACAACCTCGAAGACGTCGCCCGCGGCATCGACGAGACCATGATCCGCCAGCCCCTCGGCGTCGTCGCCGCCATCACCGCCTTCAATTTCCCGGCGATGATTCCGTTCTGGTTCCTGCCTTACGCCATCGCCACCGGAAACTGCTTCATCGTCAAGCCGTCTGAGCGTGTGCCGCTCACCATGCACTACGCCTTCGAGCTGATGGAAAACATCGGTATCCCCAAAGGTGTGATCTCGCTGGTCAACGGCAGCAAAGCAGTCGTCGACGCGCTCATCGATCACCCGAAAGTCCGCGCCATCAGCTTTGTCGGATCGACTCCGGTCGCGCGCTACATCTACGCGCGCTCCGGCGAAAAAGGGAAGCGCTGCCAGTGCCAGGGCGGAGCCAAGAATCACGTTATCGTTCTGCCCGACGCCGACATGCCCATGGCCACACAGATCATCAGCGACAGCGCCTTCGGCTGCGCCGGACAGCGCTGCCTCGCCGTCTCCGTCGCAGTCACAATCGGCGAAGCGCAGAAGACTTTTTGCGACTCAATCACCGAGGCCGCATCCAAATTGAAGGTGGGCAACGGTCTCGAAGATGGCGTCCAGATGGGCCCGGTGATTACGCCCGACAGCAGGAACCGGGTCGAATCCCTGATCGGCGTGGGCGAAAAGCAGGGAGCCAAAGTTATTCTCGACGGCCGCCACGCCAGGATTCCGCTCTGCGAATCCGGAAACTTCGTAAAACCCACGATTCTCGACAACGTTCCGCCGTCGAGCGAGATCACCGACACCGAAATCTTCGGCCCGGTCCTCAGTCTGGTTCATGCCAACGGCATGGATGACGCCCTCGCGTTTCTGAATCGCAGCGCCTACGGCAACCAGGCGTCGCTGTTTACCTCCAGCGGGGCGGCGGCCCGCCGCTTCCGTTACGAAGCCCCCGCCGGCAACATCGGCATCAACATCGGAGTCGCCGCGCCCATGGCCTACTTCCCCTTCAGTGGATGGAAGAACAGCTTCTTCGGCGATCTTCACGGCCAGGGCCGCGACGCCATCGAGTTCTATACCGACAAGAAGGTGGTCATCGAACGCTGGGCCAAAGAACACAGCCGAAAGTTTTAAAGAGGTGAGACTTGCAGTTGCAAGAACAACAGGTGGACCATCGGGGCCGCATGGTGCGGTCCGATCGTCAAATGTCCGACCAGGACACCCGCGACTATCTGTGCCAGCATTGCGTCGCCCACGTGGGAACCAGCGACGCCTCTGGCTGGCCCTACGTCGTGCCGCTGATGTACGTCTACCAAGGCGGCGATCTGCTGTACCTGCACACCGGGCCGCATCAGGGACACTTTCTCGCCAATGTTCGCGAAAACCCGCGCATCTGCCTGCAGCTCGATGAAAGCGGACCGTGGCACCGCAACCAGCCGACCGCGTTCGATTCCTCGCTCCTCTATAAGAGCGTGATCGTGTTTGGCAAGGTGCGCATCCTGCAAGGTCCGGATTTCCTCGAGAAGAAAAAGTGGTTCTTCGACCGGCTCCTGGAGCGCCTCAAGGACGACAAGTCCAATTACGAGAAGCCTTATCCGAGTGCCAAGCTCGACAGCATTTTTCTGTTCGAGGTCGAGCTCGAGATCGTCACCGGCAAGCGGAATGTCGTACTGCATCACTAGCTCGAGGTGAGCGGGACAAATTGTTACTCACCGCAGAGTCACGGAGACACAAGAGAAAAACAGAACCAAGCGGCCTGTTCATCAACTTCAACGTCCCATTACTGATGCGCGGAATTATCCGCGGTGTTCTATAAGGTCTTCTCCGAGCCTCCGTGACTCCGTGGTGAAATGATTTCTAGAGGAGACTATGACTACTACCGTTGCTAACCCGACTATGACCGGCCCCGAAATCGTAGACCTCTGCCGCAAGCACACGCTCTACGAATGGTCCGCTCAATCCAAGGTCGACCCCATCCCCGTCGCCCGCGCCAAAGGCATCTACTTCTACACGCCGGAAGGCAAGCGCTTCATCGACTTCAACAGCCAGCTCATGTCGGTCAACATCGGCCACGGCGATGAGCGCGTCATCAGCGCCATCAAAGAGCAGGCCGAAACCCTCGCCTACGCCAATCCCTTCATGGCTACCGATCCGCGCGCGCGGCTCGGCGCCAAGCTCGCCGAAATTACTCCCGGCGACATCGACACGTTCTTCTTCACCAATGGCGGCGCCGAAGCCAACGAGAACGCCATCAAGCTCGCCCGCTTCTTCACGGGACGCCACAAAATCATCGCCCGCTACCGCTCCTATCACGGCGCGACGGCAGGCAGCATCTCGCTTACCGGCGATCCCCGTCGCTGGGCCGTCGAGCCCGGCATTCCCGGCGTGATCCGCGTCCTCGATCCTTATCACGGCATCGAGCGCGGCTGGGAATCCGCCGAATCCTCCCTGGCCATGATCGAAGAGACCATCCAGCTCGAAGGTCCGCACACCATCGCAGCCTTCATCCTCGAAACCGTCGTCGGCACCAACGGCATTCTCATCCCGCCCGACGGCTATCTGCAGGGCGTGCGCAAGCTCTGCGACAAGTACGGCATCCTCATGATCGCCGACGAAGTCATGGCCGGCTTCGGCCGCACCGGCGAGTGGTTCGCCGTCGACCACTGGAAAGTCGTCCCCGATCTTCTCTGCATGGCCAAGGGCCTCACCTCCAGCTACCTGCCGCTGGGCGCGGTCGGCATGCGCCATCACATCGCACAGCACTTCCAGGACAAGGTCTTCTACGGCGGCCTCACCTACAACAGCCATCCCATGGGTTGCGCTGCCGCGCTCGCCACCATCCGTGTCTACGAAGAAGATGGCCTCATCGACAATGCCCGGAAGATGGGCGCGCTGATGAAAGAACTGGGCGCCGGGATGCAGCGTAAGCATCGCTCTGTCGGCGAAGTACGCTCCATCGGGCTGTTTGGCATCTTCGAACTGATCCGCAGCCGCAAATCCCGCCAGCCTCTGGCGCCGTTCAACGGCGCCTCCGACGAGATGGCCGCCCTCGGGCGCTTCTTCCGCGAGCAGGGCCTGTACACGCTCGTCCGCTGGAACACCTTCTTTACCAATCCGCCGCTTTGCATCAATGAGCAGCAGATGCGCGAAGCCTTCGCCATCATCGACCGGGGCCTCGACATCACCGACAAGGCGTTCACAGACTAACGACCCCTCGTCTTTCGCCGTTGTCATGGGCGCCTTCCGCAATTGGGAAGGCGCCACCCACCCAGGCCACCGCGAATCTATGGACTTTTGTCCTGCGCCGCGATAGGCTGTGTCGGGCACTCAGTCCTGTGACCCGAAAGCCCGGGCGATTGAGGGGCGCTCGTGGCACGCGTCGCTGAGGTGTCCTCTGTCGCGATTCAATTTCCTGCGCCTGCAAAGGGGTGAGCTATGGACTTGCACCCAGCTTGGCAGCTGCGCCACGCCCTCGAACAGCCTGCTGCGAGCCCGATCCAACCGGCACTGGCAGAAAATGAAGACTGGCATCGCGATCTGGTAGAGCACAGCCAGGACCTGCTCTGCATTCACGATCTCAACGGCAGGCTCCTCGCCATCAATCCCGCTCCGGCGCGTGTCCTCGGTTACACCGTGGAAGAGTTGCTCCGCGTTCCCATGTGGGACCTCATTCCACCCGAGTTCCAGCCGCAATTCGACGCCTACCTCAGCCAGGTCGCCCGCACCGGCGAAGCCCACGGCCTTATGGCCGTGCTCTCGCCATCGGGCGAGCGCAGGATCTGGGAATACCGCAACACGCTGCGCACCGAAGGCGTGTCCTCTCCCATTGTGCGCGGCATGGCCCACGATGTCACCGAGCAAAAACGCTACGAGCATGCTCTTCGCCGGCGCGAAGCTGACCTCAACCTCGCCCAGGCCGTGGCTCACCTCGGCAGCTGGCGCTACGACATTCAAAAGAAGTTCGTGACCCTCTCCGACGAAACCTTCCGCATTCTCGGATTGCCCCCAGGTACTTCCCTTCCTGCCGATAGCGCCGTGAGTTTTGTCCATCCCGACGATCGAGAACAGGTGCGCCAGGCCTGGGCCGGCGCGCTTTCCGGAGGGGGCTACGACATTGAGATTCGTATCGTGGTGGGCGGCCGCACCCGCTGGCTCCGGGTCCAGGCTGGTCTCGAATTCGACACCCATCGCCGGCCGCTTGCCGCCGTCGGCACCGTGCAGGACATCACCGAGCACAAGCTCTCCGAAGAAAGGCTGCGCGAATATGAGCGCGCCTTGGAAGGCATGGAAGAGATGATTGTGGTGGTGGATCGCAACTACCGCTACATCGTCGCCAACCGCGCCTTCCTGAACTTTCGTCGCATGCGGAAAGAACAGGTTTTGGGTCACACCATCGGCGAAGTGCTGGACCCCAGCGTCTTTGAAAGCACCGTCAAACCGAAACTGGATGCCTGTTTCGACGGCAACGTAGTCAACTACGAGATTTGCTACAACTATCCTGAGTCGGGGGAGAGAGACCTGTTCGTTTCCTACTTCCCCATTGAAGGTCCCGACGGCGTCGAGCGCGTCGCCTGCATCCTCAAGGACATCACTGCCCGCAAACAGGCCGAAGAAGCTCTCCGTCGCAGTGAAGAAAACTACCGCATGTTTGTGGCCCAGAGTTCGGAGGGAATCTTCCGCCAGGACGTCGATGCCCCCATTTCCATCGACCTCCCCGAGGACGAACTCATTCGCCGCATCTTCAACGACTCCTACCTGGCGCAGTGCAACGATGCCCTCGCCAGAATGTACGGACTTTCCTCAGTGGACGGCTTTCTGGGAAAGCGATTGACCGACACTGTCGATCCTCGCGACCCGCGCAACATCGAACTCACTCGCGAGTTCATTCGCTCCGGTTTCCGCGTGCTTGAACGCGAGTCTCATGAAGTCGACATTCACGGCCAGCCCCGAGTTTTCCTCAACAGCATGATCGGCATCGTGGAGAACGGCCACCTCGTCCGCACCTGGGGCATCCAGCGCGACGTCACCGAGCGCGTGAAACTGGAAGCAGCCCGATCCAGGGCCGAAGAGGCCTTGCGCGCCAGTGAAGAACGCTTCCGCGTCGCGCTCAAAGACTCCCCGGTCACCGTTTTCAATCAGGACACCGAACTTCGCTACACCTGGATCTACAACCCCCACCTCTATCTGGGCAAGGACACGCTCGGGCAGACTGATGACGCCATGCTGGGGCCGGAGAGCGCGCTCCCCTTGAACCAGATCAAGCGGCGCGTCCTGGAGACCGGCACCAGCCTCCGTCAGGAGGTCGTCATCCCTGTCAATGGAAAGAGCTATTCGTTTGATGTCACACTCGAGCCTCTGCGCGATTCCACCGGCCAAATCATCGGGATCACCGGCGCCGCGGTCGACATCGCCCGTCTGCGCGAGATGGCCGACCGCCTGCAGGAGCAGAAAGAGATGCTGGTCCAGGAAAAACTCTACCTGGAGCGCGAAATCCAGTCAGAACTGGGCTTCGAAGAGATCATCGGCCAGAGCCTCGCGCTCAAAAACGTCCTGAAGCAGGCCCGCGTCGTCGCTCCCACCCAGGCCACCGTTCTCCTGTTAGGAGAGACCGGCACCGGCAAGGAGCTGGTCGCCCGCTCCCTCCACCAGCTCAGCGCGCGCCGCGACAAAAACTTCATCAAGCTCAATTGCGCCGCCGTGCCGGCCGGCCTGCTGGAAAGCGAACTGTTCGGGCACGAAAAAGGAGCCTTCACCGGCGCGGTCAGCCTAAAACTTGGCCGCCTCGAGCTGGCCGACAAGGGCACCCTGTTCCTCGACGAGATCGGCGAGCTGCCCCTGGAACTTCAGCCCAAACTGCTGCGGGTTTTGCAGGACCAGGAGTTTGAGCACCTGGGCGGCGTCCAGACTCTGCGCGTCGATGTGCGCGTTGTGGCCGCCACGAATCGCGATCTGATGCAGGATGTGCTCGACAAGAATTTTCGCGAGGATCTGTTTTATCGCCTGAACGTCTTTCCCATCCGCCTGCCCGCCCTGCGCGAGCGGCGCTCTGACATTCCGCTGCTGGTTCATCACTTCGTGCGCAAACACGCCGCCCGCATGAACAAGCGCATCGAAACCATACCCGAGGAGACCTTGCAGGCGCTCACGGGCTCGAACTGGCCGGGGAACATCCGCGAACTCGAGAACCTCATCGAGAGGCTCGTCATCCTGGCGCGCGGGCCGGTGCTGGTCTTGCCTCCCGGCGAGTTGAGCGCCTTGCAAGGCGAGCAGGCTTACGACGGCACGTTGAGCGGAATGGAACGCGAGCACATCATTCACGCTTTGCGCGAAGCCAACGGTGTGCTGTCCGGACCAGCCGGTGCCGCTGCCCGCCTCGGCCTCAAGCGTCAGACCCTGCAATCCATGCTCAAGCGCTTCCACATCGAAGCGCAGGAGTACCGCCGTCGCCTCTCCGATTCCCCTCCGCTGGAATGACGCGTTCTATCGCGTGCCGATCGCCTCACTTCACCAGCCGATTGTACTTTCTCAGCGCTTCTCGCAGCCGGTCGTGCGGCAGCCCGATCACGCTATGTCCATTGATGCCGGTCATCGTGTCGGCTGCCACCATCGCATTCACCACCGCTTCCTCCGTGGCCTGCACCGTCGCCAGAAAAACCGGGTCGAGCGAATCGTTGGGCATCATCGTCAGCTGGTGCAGTCCCTGGGTGCCCACCGCGCCCGGGTTTGCCGTTGAGAACGCGATGAAAATGTCGCCCGATCCATCTCCCGAATAGCTTCCGTCCCGGCCCAGTCCCAGCGAGACCTTCTTCGCCATCCGCTTCAATTGCGTCGGAATCAGCGGCGCGTCGGTGGCCACCACGACGATGATCGAGCCCACATCTTGTTGCCAAACCGTGTGCTCGGGAATCTCGCGGCCCACATTCACGCCGGCGATGCGCAGCTGCTCGCGCGCTCCGTAATTGCACTGCACCAGCACGCCGACGGTATAGCCCCCGGCTTTCGCGTCAAGCACGCGCGACGAGGTTCCGATCCCGCCCTTGAACTCATTGCAAATCATCCCCGTGCCACCGCCCACGCTGCCTTCCTCCACCGGGCCCGAATGGGCCGTTTCGATCGCGTGGAAGACGTCGTCAGGCTTCACATGAAATCCGTTAATGTCGTTGAGATAGCCGTCCCACGTCTCCGCAACCACCGGCAGCGACCACCAGTAGCCTTCCATGTCCGCCGACCCGTGTTTCACCTTCCATGCGATGACCGCATCACGCACTACGCCCACGCTGTGGGTGTTGGTGATCATCACCGGGCCGTTGAGAAACCCCGAGTCGTCCACCCAGGTTGTACCGGTCATCTCGCCGTTGCCGTTCAGCGTGAACCACGCGGCAAAAACCGCGTCATTACTCGCCTTGCCCCGGGGATGAACCGCTGTGACCCCGGTGCGCACCGGGCCTTTGCCCACTTCGAGCTTGCCCTCGCCGGAAATGAGTGTCGTGTGCCCGACCTCGACTCCCCTGACATCCGTGATGGCATTGTTCGCCCCGGGCGTCCCGTCAAACGGCACGCCCAGATCGCGGGCACGCGGCTTGGTTTGGGCAACAGCCAGCAAGCTGACGAACACGACGAACACAGCACGGTAAACGCGAGTGCAGGACATGCAGGCCTCCGGGAGAAGCACGCAGTATACCGCGCCACGCCGTTCCATCGGGAAGCTGCTCAGCACAGCTTGATGTAAAATCGCTGTCAAAGCGTGGTGCCATCGAGGGCAGACATGGAGAGTTGGAAGAAAGCGGTGGTTGCGGGATCCATCGGGGCGGCGACAATCCTTTTCATGAAGAAAAAATATCCGGCGGGTGTGCTCGCCACCGGCCTGGGCCTGGCCGTGCTGGCCTCGGAATATCCGGACAAGTTCGAGAAAATCCGGCGCTCGCTGCCCGACTACTTCGATCGCGGCATGCGCGTCATGGAGATGGCCGCCCGCGCCGGCCGCCGCATCACCGAGGCCGCCGGCCGCAGCGCCGTCGATGCCTGGGAAGAAATCGGCGGCTAAGAAGCCCCCTCCGCCGCAGCGCTGAGTCGGCCGCCGGTTCTTCGTTCATCCCCTTCAGAATCTGCAGTCCGAAGCCCGGCTCAAGGCTGAAACCCGAAGCCCGAAGCCCGATCTACTCGATCCCCAACTGCTTTTTCGCGTCCGCGCTCAGTCGCTCCGGGGTCCAGGGCGGCGTCCACACGACATTCACGCTGGCAGTGCGAATGCCCGGCAGCTGCTCGAGCCGTGATTTCACCTGCGCGCTGATGTTCACGTGTTCCGGGCAGCCCTGGGCGGTCAGAGTTATGTCCACGGTGACGTCCTGCTTGTCCTCCGGCGCAGAAGCAAAGTTCACGCTGTAAATGAGCCCGAGGTCCACAATGTTCACCGGAATCTCCGGGTCGTAACAGCTCTTCAGCGCGCTTAACACGTCCTGTTCGGTGACTGCCATGAAAAGATTCTCTCCGCGGATGCAGCAGTCCCAGTCTACCTCACTCGCGTGGCAGGCGAGCACTGGCCCCCGATCCCTGACCCCTGCGGTCCGCCTTTCTGCTACATTCTTGCCCATGAGTCCGGAAGCCAAGCAGCGAATCCAGATTGCGCTGGCGCTGGCCGTCGCCGTGGCCGCCGTCCGCACCGGCTACATTCTCTACCAGCGCTTCGAAGACAACGCCCCTGCACGAAAACAACAGCAGGCATCCAGCGTCGGCTACTCGAATCCCGACTATTACGTCGCCCCCCGGAAGCTTTACCCCTACGACTTGAAATCGGCGAAACAGCTGACCCAGCAGCCCGTCTGGGTCAAGGAAGGCTATCGTTACACCTACTATCCTTACAACACCGCGACCAGGCGCACCGACTTCAAACAGGAGGCCGGACTGCTGCTTCCCATCGAGCGCCTCGAAATCAAAGATGTCGTCACCGACCGTCCCGCCGGACCCGGCAGCAGCCGCCAGATGATGGCCTTGTTCGAAAAAGAAGGAAAATCCTACGCCGTGCCCATCGGGTTCGCGCAGGAAGAGCAGTACAAAATCTATTCCGACGAAATGTTCTACATCGACGATCCGCGCCAGCTCTATAAACAATGGCCCGCCGACATCTGGCAGGCCATCGACCAGCACCAGGTCAAGCCCGGGATGAACGAACTGCAGGCCGACTTCGCCATCGGCATGGGTGTCCCCGCGCCCGGCAGTTCTTCCCAGAAAGCCGTGCGCTATCCCAACGGAGGAAAACCCCTGGTGATTGTGTATCGCGACGGCAAAGCCGAAGAGATCAAACCGGGCGCTTAGCGCAGGTCGCGAAGCCCGAACCCCGAAGCCTGCCTACTTTACCACCGGCGAATCTGCGTCCGCCGGTTTCTGATCATCGGCGTGAATCTTGCCGTCATCCTCGGCATAGAACGAGCGATGCGTCGCATCCATCGCCTTCGGAGTCATGGTGAGGACGAAGCTGTCCTTCTTGCCCTTGAAGCCGACGGTGTAGTCGCCGCGGTCCGGGTTGACCATTCTCTTGGTGAACGAGCCGGAGTGCACCAGCTCCGCCAGTGACGTCGCGAAGTGATCGTACTGCTTGTCGAACTGCTTCTGCGCGCGCAGCACCACGCGCATGTAGGCCAGCGCCGCCCATTCCGAGTCCGAGCGCGCCGGATCACCGGGGAACTTCGGCTTGTACGCGGTCTCCGGCGCGGTTTGCGCCGCCGCCGGCGCAGATTCCTGTGCGTTCGCGCAAAAGGTGCAGGCAGCCAACACCACAACCATCAAAACTGCGATCTCTCCGCGTCTCATCCGGGCGTGCTCCTGTGGGGTGTCCAAACTCCCGATTTGATCTCGACTTTTGTCATGTTACTCCCGTAATTTCACTTCGGTCACCTGCTCTTTGCATTGCTCGCAATTGCATCTATTCTCTAGCCAGGACTTAGAAACCCTACAGGGAAAACTATGAAAGCAGCAGTCGCGAGAAAACCGATCATCCGGATCGCGGTGGTGGAAAGCGATCCTTTGCGTTTTGTTGGCTTCCGTGCGCTGTTCGATTCCGAGCCTGAATTTGAACTGATCTCCGCCACCCTGCCCGAGATCTCGACCTTGCAGAATGTGGATCTTGTCCTGTTGGGCAATCGCTCCGGTCAGAATCTTTTTGATGTGATGGCCAGCCTGAAGGCGGCGCGTCCCGACCTGCGCATCATCGTCACCGGCTCCGGCGTGGACGAAGAAACCATCCTGAAAGCTATCGCTTCCGGCGCCAAGGGTTATGTCGATGAGGCCGCTGCTCCCGCCGAGTTTGCCCAGGCCATCCGCATCGTCAATCAGGGATCGGTATGGGCCCCGCGGCGGGTGCTTTCCATGTTCATCGAGCGCGTTTCCTCAGCCCCGGGCCGTATCTTCCCCGCCGGCCGCGTCACCTTCACCGACCGCGAAAAGGAAGTTCTGGAAATGCTGGTCGCCGGCCGCTCCAACAAAGAAATCGGCGCACAGCTCGGCATCGAAGAACGCACCGTGAAAGCTCACGTTGCCAAGCTGATGCGCAAGGTGGGCGTGCAGAACCGCATCGCGCTCTCGGTGCACGCCATCACGCACTCGCTGGTGACCACGAAGTAGGTCATTCGCATCTGGCTATCAGCACTTAAGCAATTAGCCCCGTAGCGTGCGGCCAAGACCCAAGACCTGACCCCGAAGCCCGACACCCGAAGCCTCCCAGTTACCCGTCCATTACCTCGGTAATCTTGTAGCCGGACAACTCGCGCCGCATACTCGCTTCACCTACCACAGAACCTGGGAGACGGGGTTGAGAGTGGCGATTAGGGTCACTGCTTTCAGCCCCGATTTTTTTGTCCTCCCGTGATCCTCTGTTGCCCATCCCTACTGCACGAACCCATGGATTACGAAGTTGAGATCCTCCCATTCGCCCGTGATGCTGCCGTTATCGTTGATGCCGTTTGCGCTCGTGACGTCATTCGCCTCCGGAGCCTGGAACGTCACGATCTTTCCGGCGGCGTTGCGCACAAAGGCCTCTTGCTTGGTCTGGTGCGGTACACCCCACAGTCCGACGATCACCCCTGCGCTGTTGATGCCGTTCGGCAAGGTGATGGCGGAGCCTGGTACGTTGAAATCGGTGACGTTTCCTGCCGCATCCCGCAGAAACCCGTGCGTATTGAAGTTATTGATGCCGTAATAGCCGACCACCTCGCCGCTGCTGTTGATGGCCATGGTTTGGATCGCGGCTGAGCCGCCGGTTACCGCGTCAAAGTTGGTGAAGTTTCCAGACTGATCGCGAATGAAGGCGCGCAACTGCCCGTTCTGGTCGTTGTAAGTGCCGGCGATCACTCCATTGTCGTTGATGTTCCAGGCGTAAGTGCCGTTCCCGGTGGCAGAGGTCACATCGGGGTCGTCGAACGGCGTGATGTTTCCCGCGGTGTCGCGAAGATATCCGTGATAGCGGTTGTCCGTGCCGAAATAATACCCGGCGACCTCGCCGCTGTTGTTGACCGCGGCGGCATTGGTTGACGTCGCGCCCGCCGGAGAGATCACGACATAAACACCACCCGGGTTGCGCAAGAACCCCACGGAATAATAGGGCCGGACCGTGAGATCACCATGCCCGACGACCTGCCCCAGGTTATTGATGCCGGCCACAAAGATATGGCTGATGATGGTAGGCGTGAATTCGGTGAACTGCCCATTGGGATAGCGCAGGAAGCCGTGGAAGTTCAGGGAACTGTCCTCGTAGGAACCGGCAATGACCCCATGGAGGTTAATGCCTGCGGGGAACGTTCCCTCTCCGGGGCCGGTGCCCGCTCCCGGCGCATCAAACGAGGTGAACGTTTGCGCCTGTGCGAAGAGCGATGCACTGCAAAACACTACGGCCGCCGCGAGTGCGAGGGCCCCTGAGATTTGGAAGCTCGGTCTGCGTTGTTCGGATTTCATAAAGGATCTCTGCCCGCTTTCGGGTCTGCGATTTCAATTTGCGCAAACCGGATTCGGTTGAACGCCGCTTCAGGCGTGAACCTTCGCTGCGCGCTGCTTTCAGACGGTTGGGGGATTGCCGGGAACAAACTCTGCCGCGAAACTATACCACAGAGATCTGCGACGTCGTTCGCCGCCAGGTCTGGACAGCTTACGCGGCACTGGGCGCAGCCTCTGTTTCCGCATGCAACGCCGGCCACTTCATTTACAATCCAACTATCAGCTCCCAGACAGTTCGCGTTCGTGAGGAACCATGAAAAAGTTCGCATTTCTGACCCTGCTTGCTCTCCTCGTGTGCTCTTTTTCCTTCGCCGCCGATCCGCCGCAAAGCGACCAGCCCAAGACTGATCAGCCCAAGACTGATCAGCCCAGGTCCGATCAGCCCAGGTCCGATCAGCCCCAGTCCGACCAGCCGAAACCCGATCAGCCTAAGACTGAGCCCAAAGAATCCAAAGCCACCGACCGCGTACAAGCGGCGGCTGACGTTCTGAACGAGATCGAGTCCGCACCCGACTCCGGCATTCCCCAAGAAGTTCTGGGCTCGGCCGAGTGCGTGGCGGTCGTTCCCTCAATGCTGAAAGGAGGCTTCATCCTGGGCGCAAAATATGGCCGCGGCCTCGCCAGTTGCCGCACCCCCAAGGGCTGGAGCGCTCCCGCTTTCTTTGTCGTGACTGGCGGCAGCGTCGGATTTCAGATTGGCGGCCAGGCCGTCGACCTGGTCATGCTCATCATGAACGACAACGGAATGAAAAACCTGCTCTCCAGCAAGTTCGCGCTCGGCGCCGACGCTTCCGTAGCCGCGGGGCCGGTCGGCCGCCACGCCGAAGGCAACACCGACTGGAAGATGCGCGCCCAGGTGCTCACTTACTCGCGCGCCCGCGGCGTGTTTGCCGGAGTGAGCCTGAACGGCGCCGTCGTCAAGCAGGACAAGGACACCACCCGCGAATTCTACGGCCGCATGGTGCCGTTCAAAACCGCGCTCACCGGCGAGGTCGATCCGCCGGCGGAGGCAAATCCGTTCCTGTCCACGCTGGCCAAGTGGGCGCAGCAGGCGGCGAAGTAGGCAACTCCGCCCGGGATTCTGCCCCGTCTTCAGCTGGTCTTAGGCTTGCGGCCTGCGGTCTTGGTTCCGTTGACACGCTTTTTCGCCAAGTGATACCGTCACGCTTCCCGGATGAGGCAGCGACTCGAGTACGCGGCTGCATGGCCGTTCATCAAAATTCTGGGCGTTTTGCCGCGCCCGCTGGCTCGCGCCCTCGCCATCTCTCTCGCGTGGCTCGTGTACCTCCTCCATCCTCGTTTGCGCCGCGTCGGCATGCGCAATCTGGCGATGGTATTCCCGGAAAAAAGTGAAGCCGAACGCGCCCGCATTCTGCGCGCAGAGTTCTCCTCGCTCGGCCGGCAGCTTGCCGAGGTCTGCCAGTTTCCCCGCTACACGCGCCAGAACGTCGAGCAGGTCGTCATTTACGACGGCCTCGAAAACGACCGCCAGGCCTTCGCGCGCGGCAAAGGAGTTCTCTACCTCACGGCCCACTTCGGCGGATGGGAACTCTCCGCCTTCACCCACTCCCTCCGCGGATATCCCATGCACGTCGTCATGCGCGCCATGGACAACGTCTATCTCGACCGCCTCATCCGCCAATACCGCACCCTGCACGGCAACCGAACTGTGGACAAGGACAATTTCGTCCGCGGCCTGCTTGCCGCCATGAAAGCCGGAGAAATCGTCGGCATCCTCATGGACACGAACATGACCCCGCCGCAAGGCATTTTCGTGGATTTCTTCGGCATTCCCGCCTGCACCGCCAGCGGTCTTGCCCGCATCGCACTGCGCACCGATGCCGCGGTGGTTCCCACGTTCACGATCTGGGATCGCAAGCTGATGAAGTATCGCCTGCGTTTTGATCCCGCCGTCGAATTGATCCGCACCGGCGAACTCGAGGCCGACATCGTCGCCAACACTCAGAAGTTCACCAGAATAATCGAAAGCTATGTGCGCCAGTATCCCGACCAGTGGCTCTGGGTTCACCGCCGCTGGAAGACCCGTCCTGAAGGCCAGCCCCCGCTCTATTAGAACCGCCCCAGAAATGGCTCCAGACGCGCTGTTTGGGGCGCATCGCCCTGTTGCGTGAAAATTCTCACGCCGCGCAACGCTTGCAGGATCAGCGACTTTGGCCGGGTAACCGGGGGGTGGTACTGAAGTACGTTGCAGCCTGCATTCGCGCGGTCTAAGGTCGCAATCAAGATGAACCTCAAACCTTCCGACCGCCGCCCAAAGTCGCACCGTTCCGATTTCTCCCCAGCCGTTGGTCGCAGCCAGGTTTCCAAGCGCCGCAGCAGCCGCATGAGCCTTCACGCCCAGGTTGGTTTGTCGGGGCAGGATCGCCAGAAGGCCGCCTTTACCATGCCGGCCAGAGCCACCAATCTGAATAAGCATGGCGCTGCCGTGCACCTCCATCGCGAGCTGGCGGTGGGTTCGGTAATCGTGGTGCAGAACAAGCGCGGCAAACAGGTTTCGGCGCGGGTGGTCTCGCAGTTAGCGACCCTGCAAGGGATTCCCACGTACGGAATCGAGTTCGTCGAACACGACGAGAAGGCACACGACTTCTGGGGAATCAGCTTTCCGACGAACGGCGGCGCCTGATCCTTATCTCGCATCGTCCCGGCAGCGTGCTTCTCCCTCTGTGCCTGTAATCCTCCTTCCTTGATTCCATTTGCCTCGCGGCGCAATTCTTAGTACCTTGCTGCTCGAAGCATTTGCCGCCGAGGTGCTCGTTGCCGATTTCTGCCGTCGATTCGATCAGTCCCGCCCTTGAACACACTCGGCGACAGCTGTTCGGACCTTTCCGCATCGGGCAGTGGACGAAACTTGCGTTTGTCGGATTGCTCGCGGGAGAACTCGGTTCCAACGGCTTCAGCCGGTCCAATTTCCGCCTTCCCGTCCATCCGGGTGCGCCGTCGCCCCCTTCGTTCCCGGGCACTTTAGGCGTGGACCACGCTCTGCTGGCCGCTTTCATCGGTTCTGCGATCATTGCCGCGCTCGCGGTTGGAATCATCCTGATGTATGTCGGCAGCGTGATGCGCTTCGTTCTGTTCGACAGCATCGTCGCCCGCGAGTGTCACATCCGCTGGAGCTGGAACCGCAGGCTGGGCGCCGGATGGCACTATTTCGCCTGGAAGCTGGTCTACGTCCTCCTTACCGTCGTCAGCATCGGAGTGCTGGTCGGGATTCCTCTCGCCTTTGCCTTTTTCAAAGGCTGGATCACGCAGCCGAAACAGCACCTGCCTCCTCTGGTGATCGGCGGATTCGTTCTGTTCCTGGTATTCGTCACTTTTCTCGTCGCCACCGCGGTGATTCTTGTGCTCACCAAAGATTTCGTCATTCCCCTGATGGCTCTGGAGAACGTCGACACCATGGAGGGATGGCGGCGCCTGTGGCCGATGATGATGGCCGAAAAAGGTGCGTACTTCGCGTACATCGTGATGAAGATCGTGCTGGCCATCGTCGCCGGTATGCTGATCGGAATCGCCGCGCTCATCGTGAGCTTGCTGTTTGCCGTGCCCGCCGCGGCGCTCAGCATCCTCGCTGTCCTCACCGGCAAGGCCGCCGGATTGACCTGGAACCCCCACACGATCGCTCTGGCGGTGGTCCTCGGGTGCATCCTGCTGGCATTCTTTCTCTATCTCGTCTCGCTGGTCTCGGTGCCCGCCATCGTGTTCTTTCCCGCGTATTCGCTGCACTTCTTTGCGGGACGCTACCCCCGGCTGCGCGCCGTCCTCTATCCCGCCGCTCCGGTTCCGGCGGGAGCCGTTCCTGCCCCGCGTTGAGTTTCGTCTTCATGCGGCTGGCTTGCTGCCACAGGCCGAAATCAGAATCCCACACTCGCC
>Ga0187846_10000839_pt1 | contig 17608 bp, 17 predicted proteins | sample TC_taG_FD_161473 | JGI IMG/M metagenome (GOLD analysis project Ga0187846, IMG submission 161473) | Biofilm microbial communities from the roof of an iron ore cave, State of Minas Gerais, Brazil - TC_06 Biofilm (v2) | ecosystem: Environmental > Terrestrial > Deep subsurface > Cave > Wall biofilm...
CGTCGGCGCACACCATATCGATGCGCGGCGTCATCACTTCGCTGACGGCGGTGTCGCTGAGCTCGAAGATCGAGTGGATCATCTCTTTTTCTTCTTGCTCGATCGCGCCGTGCTGCTCGCCGGCCGTTACGAGAGCGCGTATGTCTTCTTCCGTCACGTACGGACCATGCGCTTTGGGGTCGCCGCCGAAAAGTCGAATCACGAACGAAGTGACGCCGACCAGCGTCCACGTCACCGGCTTGAGCAGGCGCGCGCTGGCGAGCAGCACCCACGCGAGCCGCGGCGCCCAGCGCAGCGGATCTTGCACGACGACCATCTTGGGCAAGATCTCGCCGAAGAGCAGAATCACCGCCGCCATCACGAGGGTCATCGCTATGAGTGCCGCGCTCGGGAAGCCCTCGCGGATCGCCAGCCATGTGGCGAGCGACTGGGCGGCCAGCAGCACGATCGTGTTGCCGACGAGCATCGTCGTGAGATACTCGCCGCGTTCGTCCAGCAGTTTGGTGAGAGATTTGCTGACTTGGTCGTCGGTGCGCTGCAGCACGCGAAGGCGAGTCAGCCCGAGCAGCGCCGCCTCCGAGGCAGAGAATACGCTTGAGAGTCCAACCAGCACGAAGATGACCGCAAGTGTGAGGAGGCTAGGGTCCGCCATGAATCTCACCTCTATTCGCCAACCGGCCTCGCTTCTCCACCTGCAATGCTTCAGCGCTCCGCAAGCGCTCCTCCGTATAACCACGCGCCGACGGCGAGCGCCGCGACGCTCGCCACCAGAACTGCTGCAGCCGCCGCGTGTTTTGCGGAACGCGCAGCGTCGTTCTGCTGCGAGGCTGATGCGTCGAGCGCGCGCTCCACAGCCGTGTTCATAAGTTCCGCGCACAGCACGCCGCCGATTGTCAGCGCGAGCACGGCCCAGCGCCACGTCGAGAAGCGCAAGATCGCCGCGACTGCGACGGCAAGTGCTGCGATGACGATGTGGATGCGGAAGTTGCGCTGCTCGCGAAACGTACGCCCGACGCCGTCGGCCGCATCGCGCAACGAGCGCAGAAAAGGTCGGTCAGCCACGGCCGTCCAGAGCGCGCAACAGACGCCTGGTCATTCCGTGCATGCGCGCCGCCTCGCGCCGTTCGTGATGATCGAAGCCGCAGAGGTGCAGCGTGCCGTGCACGACCAAACGCCTCACCTCCGACTCCACGCTGCTGTTGTACCCACGAGCCTGGCGGCGCGCGGCGTCCATGGAAATGACGACGTCGCCGAAAGGCTCCCCCGCCCGCGCGCCGTCCCCGAGCGCAAACGAGAGCACATCCGTCGTGCGGTTACGGCCGCGAAAACGCCGGTTCAAACGTTGCATGGTGCGATCCGGAACGAAGACGAGCGTGACGTCGCCGCGCACCTGCGGAGCTGCACGGGCCAATGTCGCCAGAACGGCGCGCCGATAAGCAGTGGTTCGGCTTGGTGCACGCGCCCCACGTTGGACGAAGACGCGCGGACCTTTGGACGGCGTCAGCGACGGCCGCAGCATGGCCTGCGTCCGCGTCTGGGTCCGTCTCTTAGCGCTTGGCACGCGCATACGCCTCGATGAGCCGTTTGATCAGCGGATGCCGGACGATGTCCGTGTCAATCAGCTCCACAATCGCCACGTCTTCCACGTCCTTGAACAGGCGCGTCGCCGCAATCAAACCCGACTCGGTTGCCGGCGGCAAGTCGATCTGCGTGATATCGCCGCACACGAGCATGCGCGAACCCGACCCGATCCGGGTGAGGAACATCTTCATCTGCTCGTTCGTCGTGTTTTGAGCTTCGTCAAGGACGACGAATGCGTCCGACAACGTGCGCCCGCGCATGTAGGCGAGCGGCGCCACTTCGATCTGACCGCGTTCAACGGATCGCACGAGTGCTTGATGTTCCAGCACCTCGCCGAGCGCGTCGAAGAGCGGCCGCAGGTACGGATCTACTTTCTCTTGCGGGTCGCCGGGCAGGAAGCCAAGCTTCTCGCCCGCTTCGACCGCAGGCCGTGACAGGATGATGCGCTCGACGCGGCCGGCGCGCAACGCGGCGAGCGCCAGCACGACCGCTAAGAACGTCTTGCCGGTTCCGGCCGGACCGAATGTGAAGGTAAGCGTTCTGCGCGCGACGGCGTCGACAAGCGCTTGCTGGCCCGGCGTGCGCGGCCGGATCGCACGGCCCTTGCGCGACGTACCCAGAGCTCCCGGCGCAATCTCGGGCTCAAGGCCGTCACTGGCTGCGCGCAGAGCCAACTCGACGTCGAGCGCGCTGACGTCGGAACCACGCCGAGCAGCCTTGAGCAGCGCTTCAAGGGCGCTCGCGGCGACGGCAACGCGGCGCGGCTCGCCGCTGATGACCACGTCGTCGCCGTCCACGCGAAGTGCCACTCCGGCGCGGCGCTCGAGGTGCGTCAAATTGCCGTCGAGTTCCCCGAACAGCCGCAGCCGGTCTTCAAGACCGTGCATGCTGAGACGAGATTCTGATTCTGCTTGCGCCAATGCTCGATGCGCGCCCGCTGCCGACCGCTTACCAGCCGCCCGGCTGTTGCGGCTCCGTGCGCAACGCTTGCGGCGGCCCGACGACGGTGGCGGCGACGACCGCGAACGCGAGGCCCGCAGGCGTGCCTAAGCGCGAGGTCAGATCCGATAAGTCGACGGTCGGCGCGGCGGGCGCGAGCTGCTTTGGTTCCGGCAACGCGCTCATCGGGGGCCCGGAGAGATGGGGCTGTGGGGGAACGCCAGACGGCGCCATCATGCCCATCGGCGGGGCGGCTGTGGCCGCCTGGTCGCTTTGCGCTTGTAACATCCGCGCAAGCACCTGCGCCAGCGCCTCGCGCGGGGCTTGGACCGAGACCGGTGGTGCGATCAGCGTTTGATCAGCGGTGCGCGCTGCCGTTTGCCCCGCCGTCAAGATCACGCTCGGCGCGGGAGGCATACGCCGCATCCGTCGCGCCCCACGGGGTGCAGCGGCGGCCTCCTGCGCCGCTTGCGTTGCGGCTGCAGTCCCTTGCTGATCGTCGCCAGGGCGGCCGCTCCGAGGTGTCGCGCGCCTGCCGGCTTCGTTGATGGCGCGACGGATTGCGCCGACCGCAGATGCAACGAAGTAGATGGCGATGACGATCCAGATCCAGCCGAAATCGGCGCTGAACCCGGCTGCGCCGGCGTTGGCTGCCGCGAGCAGCGTCATCAACGCTTACGACGACGGCGGAGCCGGCGGGGCTTGCGGCGGCGGTATGGTTCCTCCCGTTCCGCTCGCCACCGCGCCGCCCGAGATCGATTGGCGCATCTCGGTGTCGGCCAGAACGTTACGCATACGGTAGTAGTCCATGACGCCCAGGTTGCCGGTGCGAAACGCCTCCGCGATAGCCGCGGGGACGAGCGCTTCCGCTTCCACGACTTTCGCGCGCATGGCTTGCGTCTGCGCGCGCATCTCCTGCTCTTGCGCTTGCGCCGCATACTGGCGCTCCGCAGCTTTCGCCTGTGCGACGCGGCGGTCGGCTTCGGCCTGCGCCGTTTGAAGATCCGCGCCGACGTTCCGGCCGACGTCGACGTCCGCGATGTCGATCGAAACGATCTCGAACGCGGTGCCCGCGTCGAGTCCTTTCGCCAGCACGGTCTTGCTGATGTGATCCGGGTTCTCGAGCACTTCCTTATAGATCTCGCTGCCGCCGATCGCCGCGACCACGCCCTCGCCGACGCGCGCGATGATCGTCGGTTCGCCGGCGCCGCCGACGTAGCGGTCCATGTTGGTGCGCACCGTGATGCGCGCCTTGACGTTGAGCTGGATGCCGTCCTTGGCAACGCCTTGGAAGACCGGCGTTTCGATCACTTTCGGATTGACCGACGTCTGCACGGCCTCGAGCGGATTGCGGCCGGCGAGGTCGATGGCGGTCGCTTTCTTCCAGTCAAGCGGTATGCCCGCGCGTTGCGCAGCGATCAGCGACAGCACGTCGCGATCGAGGTTGCCGCCCGACAAGAATTGCGTCACGAGCTGATCGGACGTCACGTCGAGACCGGCCTTGCGTGCGGTGATGAGCGAGTCGACGACGGCCCGGGGCGGGACGTTGAGGATGCGCATGCGCACGAGGCTGAAGATGCCGAGCGGCACCCCCGCGGCCAGCGCCTTGATCCAGATCCCGATGTAATTCAATAGAATAAAGAATGAGATGAGCAGGAACAGTAAGAGAATGCCGACGCCGACGAACGCCGCGAAACCCATGCGTGCCTTTACCCTTCGCGCGCCACGAAGATAGTCGCGCCCTCGACCCGCGTGACGACGATCCGGGTCTGCGCAGGAATGAAATCACCGGGTGTCTGCACCTGGTACCTGATCCCATCGATGACGGCGACGCCGGCAGGCCTCAGGTAGGTCTGCGCGACGCCGTGTTTGCCCACGAGATGATCGAACGATTGCGAAGCGACGTATCCGGATCCGACCGACTGCGCGCTGGCGAACGCCAGACGGCGCACGAACGCGCTCTGCGGCAGCCAGCGCAACGCGATCAAGAAAATGACGATGGCGACCGCTAGCGCGACAAACGTATAGATGACGCCCTGAAGCCAAAACGCCGCGCCAAAAGCCAGAACGATGCTCGCGAGGATGAGGAGCGAGCCGATCAAGCCCGAGATGCCGTGACCCGGCAAGATGTGCAGCTCGAACAGCAGCGCGAGCACGCCGAGCGCGAACAGCGCGAGGATGACCCAGTTCGATGCACCCGCGATGATATGGCCTCCGAAGAACAGGGCTAACGCTGCGACACCGATGAGGCCGGCGACCAAGTGCAGCGTCTGCATCTCGATGAACAGGCCTAAGAAGCCGATCGTCAGCAAGATGCCCGAAACGATCGGATCGGTCACGAATTGCGCGATTCGTTCGCCGAGCGTCGGCTCGGTCGTCAGCAGCCGCGCGCCGCGGACGCCGGCAAGTTCCAACGCCGCGACTTGCGTCTCAGCCAAGCCGTCGACGAATTTACGGTCCACTGCATCCTTCGCTGACAGCGTGAGCAGCTTGCCTTTCGGCTTGATGCCCGGCAGATCGAGCGAGGGATCGACCATCGCGGCGGCGATGTGCGGATCGCGATGGTGCGCTTCCGCGAGCGATTCGAACTCCGCCCTGACGGCGGAGATCGCTTTTTCGCCCGCCGGCTGGGTCGAGCCGACGGTGATCAAGACGGGTTCAGCGGCGCCGATGCTGGAGCCGGGCGCCATGTAGATCTTGTCGCAGGCCAGCGAGATGAGCGCGCCCGCCGACCACGCGCGGTCCGACACGAAGGCGATCGTGGTCAGACCTGACGTGCGCAGCGCATCTTTTATGTCGTTGGCGTCATCGACGGCGCCGCCGTTGGTCTTGATGTCCAACAACACCACGCTCGCGCCGTTCGCGTGCGCCTCCTCCACCGCACGGCGCACCCGGTGCGCCATGCCCGCGTTGATCACTCCGTCGACGGCGACGATCTGAACGGTTGGAGCGCCTGGGCGCTGGTTTGCGGCCAAGCCGGCAATGCCGACGATGCAAGCAGCCAGCGAGGCGAGAACGGTAACTACGCTTCGGGCGGTGTGGCGGCCGAATTTATTCGACCGTCTTGACGATCGCGCGAGCTTCACGCTTTTGCTTCCATCGCCGATTTGACAGCTTCTTGGATCTGCTTACCGCCCGCTCGCTTGCCCAACACCGGCATCACAGCTTTCATCGCGTCGCCGAACTTGGCGCCGGGTGCGAGCGTCGCGAGAACCTTTGCGACTTCCGCGCGCAACTGGTCGGCGCTCATCTCCGCCGGCAAATACTCTTTGAGGATAACGCGCTCGCGCGTTTCTTTGTCCGCGAGATCGGCGCGTCTCGCTTTCGTGTATTCCTCGATGGCGTCGTCGCGCATCTTGATCTGCTTGCGGATGACCTCTTCTTGCTCTTCCGGCGAGAGCGCTTTCAGCGCCTCGATGCGCCGATAGTTCATCGCCGAGATCGCCATGCGGACGGTCGCGAGGCGGTCTGAGTCGCGCGCCTTCATCGCCGCCTTAAGATCATCGTTGAGGCGGTCGATGATGCTCTTGTTTTCCATGGTGCGGTGTAATGATTTGGGGCGACCCTTGGTCGCCCCCTTTGCCTATCGGATTTGACGCTTACGAACGCCGCTTGCGCGCCGCTGCGGACTTCTTCTTGCGGCGCACGCTGGGCTTCTCGTAGTGCTCGTGACGGCGTGCTTCGGCAAGCACACCAGACTTTTGACACATCTTTTTGAAACGCTTAAGGGCGCTGTCGATCGACTCGTTCGGACCGACCCTCGTTTCCATTTGGGACACCCCCTTTGCGCTGGAGCATGGCGTGCCGTCCCGGCGGCAAACCCGCCCACAGACACGCAATGCGGGCCCCTGCCCGCACTTTGCTTCTCGAAGAGGTATTTCGATGCAGGCCAAAACTCGCCCTTGCCCGAGGCACGGCAACGCCTGGCAGAGCGCGGGGTCACAAGGCCTCTTGACGGGCCATAGTTCGGGACGGCCGCGCGGAGCGCCGGCGGCCTCAAGAGGCCGCTACTACAAAGCGCCGCTCGGAAACACTACCTCATCGTGTTGCCGTCGCGGGTGCTGACGTCACTGCCGCGTGAAAATCGTGCAGGTCCTCGAGGGTGTTCAGCGTCACCGCATCCTTGATGTCGGCGCGCTTCAGCCCAACCATCGAACGTATCTTGCCGACGGTCTCGTCGCCGTGCTTGTACGCCCGGACGGCCTCATTGTGCTTGCGTATCGTCTCCGGATCGGTCTTGCCGTTGGCGACGACCCATTCTTCGAACTCGACATACGTCGGCTTTTCGTTTTGCACGTAGTCCATGACTTTCTGCCTGTCGAGTCCGAGATCGTCGCACGTCATCTGGTCGAAGCCAGATCCGCAAGCGTCGTACCCGTCGGGCAGTCTGCCGGCTGCGTCGAGCGTGAGCTTCGCCCACAAGCGCGGCAGATGCACCGCACCGAGCGGCCCGGATGTTCCCGAACTCACCGGCGGAACCATCGACCCATTACCAGCCATTGTCAACCTCCTTTAAGCTCGACTCGAGCTTCGCTCGAGTGCTACGTGTCATGTGCGTTTGGCGTGTCGCGAGAGAAACGTAAGTTCGGCGATTCCCGATTTGTCAAGTTCGCCAAGCCCCGACGCAACCATCGCGTCGAATTGCTGCTTCGTCGCGCGCGCGAGCGGTAGGCTTAAGCCTAGCTCTTGCGCGAGCGCAAGCGCGATGCCGGAATCCTTCGCGGCATGAGCGGCCGAGAAATACACCTCGTGTTCGCGATTCTGCATGTCGGCGCCATCGGTTTCCAGCACGCGTGAGTTGGCCCCGGTCTGGCTGAATACTTCGCGCAGAACGTCAAGATTCAAACCCAAGGCATCGCCAAGTCCTAGGCCTTCAGCCAAGCCGGCGGTATTGATATTCATGACCATGTTCACAAGCGCTTTGACTTTGGCTGCCGATCCGGCCGGTCCGACATACTTCAACGAAGCGCTCATCTGCTCGAGCATCGGCCTCGCGCGCTCAAACGCTTCCTTTGTCCCTCCGCACATGAGATACAACGTGCCGTTCCGCGCCTGAGTGATGGAGCTTGCCATGCACGCTTCGAGCGACTGGGCGCCCACGCGCGCGGCTTGCCGTTCGATCTCGACGTGCACCTGCGGCGTGATGGTCGCGCAGTTCACGAAGAGCCTGCCGCGTGCCCCCGCCCACAGACTGTCGTCCGACTGTGCAAAAATCTCGCGCATCGCGCGATCGTCGGTCACGACGGTGATGATAGTGTCGGCCGCCTCGGTCACGGCGGCGAGCGACGGAGCGCTCTTGGCGCCGATCTCGTTCGCCACTTGCGACGCGACCGCAGGCCTCGCGTCGAACACAGCGACGACATTGTAGCCCACGTCCTTGAGCCGCCGCGCGATATTCGCGCCCATGCGGCCGGTCCCGACGACGCCGATCTTCTCTTTGGTCATGCGTTGCGCCGCAGCCATGCTACGACATTGCTGGCATCGGAGTCGGACGGGAACACCGGGTAGAACACTTTTTGTATCGTGCCGTCGCGCGCGATGATGCTGAGCCGTTTGACGAGCGTCTCGCCGCCGAAATCAAACGTCGGCAGCCGCAGCGCTCGCGTGAACGCAAGCTGCGCGTCGCTGAGCACCTCGTGCGGCAGCGCCAATCGCTGCGCCATTTCGAGCTGGTAGTCAGGCGTTTGCGTCGACATCCCGTACACGCTCGCGCCAAACGATTCGAGTTCAGCGTGCTGGTCGCGAAACGAGCAGTTCTGCGGCGTGCAGCCGCGCGCTCCGGGAATCGCATCCCAGTCGGCGGGGATGGGCCGATCGGGGCGCCCAGTGCGTGGATAACAGTAGACGACGACAACACCAGGTTGTCGAGCAGGGTTGACGAGCCGGCCGCGCGTCGACCGAAGCGCGATATCCGGCAGACGCAGGCCGACGAGATGATCGCACGCGCCATCATCTACCGGAATAGGCAAATCAGCCGGCGGCGTCATGAGCTCACGCTCACGCTCGCGCTCGCGTTCCGCCATGGGACTGCGGGCATTCGAGTGCGACTGGCCGGCTACCCTGGCGGCCAGGCGAAGTGCCGGCCTGACAGCACGTGCACGTGCAGATGGTAGACGGTCTGTCCGGCAGCGGCGCCGTTGTTGATCACGATGCGATACCCGCCGTCTTTGCTCGCGCGTGCCGCGCCGATGTCGCCCGCCACCTTGAGCAACCGGCCCAGCAGCGGTGGCCCTACCTTCGTCGTCACCACCTCAGCGAGCGTGGCGTGGTGATCGCGCGGCACCACGAGCACGTGCAGCGGCGCGATCGGCCTGATGTCCGGGAACGCAACCACGGCATCGTCCTCGTAAATGAACTCGGTCTTGATCTTGCCCGCGACGATGTCGCAAAAAATGCACGGCTCGGCCACGTCGCGCGTCACCTGCCGAGCGTCAGTTCTTGGAACAATTCGGCGCTGTCGGGGTGGGGCACGTACCCCTGCACGCGCCGATTGAGCGCAATCGGGGGGCTTGTGTGTGCGATCGGCACGCACGGCGCGTCATCGTGCACGAGCTGCAGCGCGCGGCGATAGAGTTCGCTGCGTTTGGCCTGATCGCTGACGACCTGCGCCTGCATCACCAAGTTGTGAAACGAATCATTCTTCCAAAAGCAGACGTTTTGCGCTCCGGGAGGAGTCGCCGAGTCGCGGTCGAGGATGACGTACAGGAAATTGTCGGGATCACCGTTGTCACCCGTCCAGCCGAACAGCGCGAGGTTCGCCTCTGCGTTCTGCACGCGCTGCAGATACGTCCCCCACTCGAAACCTTCTAGGCTCGCGCTGATGCCCACCGCTTTAAGGTTGGCTTGAATCGCCTCCGCAACGCGCTGCGGTTGCGGCAGATACGGACGCGGCAGCGTCATGTACCAGAGCGTCGTCGAAAAACCGTGCGGATGGCCTGCTTCGGCGAGCAGCCGACGCGCGTCGGCTGGATCGTATGGATACGAGACCTTCACGCCGTGCGGCCAAATCGCAGCCGGCAAGAATTCGTCCGCCATCACAGCAGAGGGATCGTAGAAGTTGCGGACGATCGCCTTGGCGTCGATGGCCTCGTTGAGCGCGCGCCGCACGCGGACATCGTTGAAGGGTTCCTTCGTGTTGTTCATCGCGAGATACATGATGTTGTTGGGCGGCATATGGTAGAGCTTCAGCTGCGGGTCCTGCGCGATCCGGGGCAGATCGTTCGGCTGCGGGTACTCCCAGCCGTCGATCTCGCCTTTTTGCAGCGAGATCAAGCTCGTCGCGGGATCGGGGATGTCGCGCAAGATGACGGACGCGATCTTCGGCTTGGCTCCCCAGTATCCGTCGAACGCCTTGAGCGTGATGTGATCGTCCTTGACCCACTCGATGATCTGATAGGGGCCGGTTCCAACGGGCTCGCGGAAGTAGTCCTCGCCTTTTTCCTTCATGGCAGCCGGCGACGACATCGCGAACGAAGGCATCGCCAAATTGGCGAGCATCGGGGCGACCGGTCTGGTCAAAATGAGCTGCAGCTTGTCGGGGGCCAGCACGCGGACATCCTTGATCACGCCGGGGAAGCCGCCGAATTGGCTCTCGTAGTACGAATAGTCGCCTTTCAACAGCACGTGGAGTGGGTCGTTCTTCAGCCGCCAGCGGTCGAAGTTGATCTTTGCCGCGGTCGCGTCGAAGGGCGTGCCGTCTTGGAACTTGACGTCGGGGCGCAGCGTGAAGGTCCACACCTTGCCGTTGGGCGAGACGGTCCACGACGTCGCCAGCGAGGGTTCGATCGCGAACGAGGTCTTGGCGTAGCGCGTGAGGCCTTCCATGGTCACTCGAGCGACGTTGAGCGACATGCCGTCGGTGGCGACCGCCGGATCCAGCCGCACGGCGTCCTTGTTGCGCCCGAACACCAGCGCATCGGAGTCTTTGTTCGATGCGCCTGCGCCGCAGGCCGCAAGCGCCAGCGCGAGCGCGCACGCCGCGCAGGCGGCCCACGCGCGCAGTGCGGTCATCTCACGTACCGTTATTTGCTGGCAATGACGAACGACCACGAGTAGTCGAGCGCGTTGCCGGCGATGTCCGAGCCTCGCACCTGTACGGGAATGGCGCCTTCATGCAAGTCGCCGCCCGGAAAGTACGAAATGAACGCACCGGTGCGCGTCGCCTGCGCGGTGACATCCTTGCCGTCGACGATCAACACCAAACTGTTGGGGTTCATGCCTTTGCCGCCGAGCGTCACGAACGTCACATAGATGCTCGGCCGCAGCGTGTTCACGCGCGCCCCCGCCGCCGGCGCGGTCTCCTTCACTTGCGGCGGGTCGGTGATAATGTTGAGCGGGTCGGGACCGACTGCGTTGGCCGTCCGACCGCCTTTTGCGAGCGTGATGAGGATCGGCGCGTCTACAAGATTCGTGCCGACCTGCACGACATACGAGCCCTCGTAATGACCGGGCCGCGTCTCGCGCATCGAGGTGCCGAGGATGACGTTGCTGAGATCGAACGTCGCGGTGCCGCCCGGTGTGCCTTCCATCGTGACGTTCACGGTTTGGCCCACCTTAAAAGGATGGTCCGCGTTGTCGGTCACACCGCTTATGCGCAGCGATTCGGCTGACGTGGATGCGGCCGATGCTTCCGGTGTGGGCATCACGCCTTGGCGGCCGGGTGTGAAGGCGACTATCTCGCGTACCTTGCCGGTCCGCGGATCGGAGCGCACGGTGACCACGTTGCCGGCGCGAAGGTCTGCCATTGTCGCGGGTTTGCCGTCAGCCGTTATCGTCGTATTTGCCCCGTCAGCGGTCACGACCTTACCGCTGGTGAGCACCATATTCTGGCCCGCGACGCTCGCGATCGTGCCGCTGGTACCCGAGAAGATGTCGGCGATCGCCAGCACGTGGCCTTGCGCGTCGAGCGTCGCGACGAGCGTGTCCCCGGGCTTCACTTGCGCGATGTTGCCGTCGCCCGCAACCGTGCCGTGCGTGTCGCGAAACCGCACCTTGGTGCTGACGGGCACAGTGATGGTGTACAACAAACCGCTGACCTCGATGTCGACCGACGGCAGTTCCGGCGCCAGCGTCACTGCACGGACTGTGCCTTCAAGCGTGTTCGTAGCGGCGATGGGCGGCGGCGTGGGTGCATTTTGGATGCCGCCGCTGCCCAGCACGAGCGTCACTTCGTGCGTTTCAGAGTCCTGTTGCAATGTCGCGCCCAGCGCGACTCCGAGTCCGCGCAGAGGCAGCATCACGCGCCCCTCGATGTTCTGTGCCGGCGCCTCGACGCGCAGCGGTTGTCCATTGACGACGACCGTCGGATCGCCGATGCGAAAGACCACTTGCCGCAGGACAGTCGTGAGTTGCACTTCCTTCTTGGCGGGGTCGTAGTGCACGTCCGCGCCGAGCGCTTCGCCGACCGGCCGTAGCGCGACGTACAACCGGTCATGAAGTTCGGCAACAGCATCCTGCGGCAGCCGCGCGCCGTTCACGACGACGGTGGGTACGGCACCCGCGGCGCTCTGCGGCACGAGCATCGCAATCACCGCGGCGGCAGCCAGCCTTCGTAGCACTCGAGCGAATGCTCGAGTCGCCGTAGCAACGAAACGGAACATCGGACGATGCGTCAACTCAAAAACTCTCGATAGATCGCAGCAGTTTTGCGCGTTGTTTCATCCCACGTGTAGGATCTGGCGCGCGCGCGTCCAGCTTCGCGCAGCGCACTGATTGCGGCTCCGCTTGCGAGCACTTGCTGGATCGCGCGCGCGAGCGCGCCGGCGTCGGCGGCTGCGAAGGTCAACGCCGCATCGCCCGCCACCTCAAGCAGCGCGGGGGTCTGTGCGATGATGACCGGAGCGCCCGCGGCCATGCTCTCCAGGACCGCTAGACCAAACCCTTCGTAGAGTGACGGCTGCACCGATGCCGCGCACCCTGCATACAGCGCGAGCAGCTCCTCATCCGAAACGTGGCCGGGCCGCACCATTCTGCCGTCGCTCCGGCCGTACCTATCGAGGTCGAACGAGTACGGCTGGTCCTCGGTCAAGACGAGATCGCACGGTTGAGCAACCCTTTGCCAAGCGGCCGCGAGGGTCTCCAAATTCTTGTGCGCGCGATGATTGCCGGCGTAGAGCAGGTACGGCCGTTGCAAGCCGAATCGCTCGCGCGCGACCGCGGCGCGCTGGGCTCGCTGCGCGTCGTCAAGACTGAATCTCTCCGCAACCCCAAGCGGCACTACGCGCGCCTTTTCGGGCGCAACCCCAAGAAATCGCTGCAGGTCGCCTATCGTTGCGTTAGCATCGGTGATCACCGCGCATGCGTTACGCGCCGTATGCGCGGCGACCAGCGCGTAATACGGCCGCACCTTCCATTTGAAGTACGCAGGAAAACGCAGGTGGATGAGATCGTGGATCGTGTAGACGTACGGCTGGGGCGTCCAACGCGGCGCGTAGACCGACATCAAGTGCACGAGAGAGCGTCCCTCCCGCTGTCCACGCAGGACTCCCGGCAGCAAGAACTGCTCTCCAACCGAGCCGTTGATCGCCACCCTATCCGGCAGCTGTACCTTGGCTGCTCCCGGACCCGGCTCGACGTCGGCATTCGTAACGACGACGAAGTCAAGATCCGGCGCGACGGACGGTAACCGTAGCGCGAGCTCGCGCACGTATGCGATCATGCCGACTGACATTTGCCGAGTCACGCGCGCGTCGAGGATCACCCGGGCAGTTGCTCTTACAGATGTAGTGTTCCGAGCGAGCGCGAGCGAGCTCGGAGCGTGTTTCGCCCGCGCCCGCGCTTTGGCCGCAACGACTACCGGGTACAACGCGCTGTACCACGCGATATAGAAGCCGCGCCAGCCGTCAAAGATCGCGCCGCGACCCAACAATAACCAGATCACTCGCGCGGGCATGATCACCGCTGCGCCTACAATTGCAAGCGCGCTGGGCCGCGCCGCCTGCGCTTCGATGTCGGTATAGCGTTCGAATTTCGTGCGATACGCAGCAAGCGTCGGATACGAATCGTGCTCCAAAACGTTCGCAAGCCGGAGCACATCGCCGTCAGGCTGCCACGTTTCGTGCAGTGCAGTGTCGCCGTTCGACCGCGCGACGAGCCTTGCATGGCCGGTACGAAAAAGCCGCACGAGCCGGTCGGGCCACCAGCCCGCACCACGTACCCACCGGCCGCAAAAGTGGTTGCGGCGGGGCACGCTGTATGCGCTGACACTGGGATCCGGTGCAAGCGCAGCGATCTCAGCCGCCAGCTGCGCGCTGAGCTGCTCGTCAGCGTCGAGCATGAAGGTCCACGGCGTGCGCACGCGCGCGGCTGCGTCCAGACGCGTTTGCACGAAGCCGCGCCACGCAAGATCGGCAACCTCCGCCCCGGCGTCTCGCGCGATCTGCGCGGTGCCGTCGCTCGACTGCGAATCGCATACGAGCACGCGGCTCCCGGGAGGCACGGAGCGCAAGCAATCGCGAATGCGGGCCGCTTCGTTCTTCGCGAGCACGACGAACGTGATGTCAGCGGTGTTCATCTTCTTATTGTAGTCCCGGCCTCTCGAGGCCGGGCGGCGCTCAAGAGCGCCGCACTACGATTTGAGGTGTCGGTTGCCTAGGCGCCGATGCGCGCCCGGACTTCTGCGCCGGTTTCGCGCGCGTGGGCGTGGGCGATGCAAGCTTCCATGAAACCGGCATACAGTGGCGCAGGCCGCGTCGGACGCGACTTGAATTCCGGATGCGCCTGCGTGCCCATGAAGAACGGATGGGCCGGCAGTTCGATCACCTCGACGAGATTCGCCGCCAAGTACTGGCCTGAGAAGCTCATCCCGTGCTTTTCGAACAACTCGCGGTATTGATTGTTGAACTCGAAGCGGTGCCGGTGCCGCTCGCTTATCTCACTCCGACCGTACAACCGCTCTGCCAGACTGCCCGGTGAGAGGTGGCACGGGTATGACCCAAGCCGCATCGTGCCGCCCATCGTCTGCAGATTGCGCTGGTTCTCCATGAAGTCGATGACCGGATGGGGCGTTTCGGGTTCCACCTCGCGGGTGTGCGCTTCGTCAAGACCACACACATTGCGGGCGAATTCGACGCATGCCAACTGCATGCCGTAGCAGATGCCGAGGAACGGCACGCCTGTCTCGCGCGCATGCCGAATCGCAAGCAGTTTGCCTTTGATGCCTCGCGCACCGAAGCCCGGGGCTACGAGAATACCGGATGCGCCCTCCAACGCGCTGAGGCCGCGCTCCTCGAGGGCTTCGGAATCGACGCGCAGCACCTCGACCGCGGCGTTGTGCGATACGCCCGCGTGATAGAGCGCCTCGTTGATCGAGATGTAGGCGTCCTTCAACTCGACGTACTTGCCGACCAACGCGACCTTCACCGTCTCCCTCGGGCGCTGGATGCGGCGCACCATGGCGCGCCATTCTTCCAAATCCGCCTGACGCTCGCCAAGTCCAAGTTTGCGGCACACGAGCTCCGCTAAGCCCTCCGCTTCTAGGTTGAGCGGGACTTGGTAAATGCTTTGCGCGTCGCGGCAATCCACCACTGCGCTCGGCTTGACGTCGCAGAACAGCGCGATCTTCTGCTTGATCTCCGGGGTGAGCGGATATTCGGTGCGGCACAGGATCGCGTCGGGCGAGATGCCGATGCCGCGCAGTTCCCGCACTGAGTGCTGCGTCGGCTTCGTCTTAAGCTCGTCCGCCGAGCCGAGGTGTGGGATGAGCGTCAGGTGGACGTACATGACGTTCTCGTCGCCGACGTCTTGCTTGAACTGCCGGATGGCTTCGAGGAACGGCAACGATTCGATGTCGCCGACCGTGCCGCCGATCTCGACCACGCACACCTCGGCGTTGGTCGTCATGGCGACGCGCTTGATGCGGTCCTTGATCTCATTCGTGATGTGTGGAATGACTTGAACGGTGGCGCCCAGGTAGTCGCCGCGGCGTTCCTTGTCGATCACCGCGCCGTAAATCTGACCGGTCGTGACGTTGTGCAGCCGCGTCAGATTCTCGTCGATGAAGCGTTCGTAGTGCCCGAGGTCGAGGTCGGCTTCCGCTCCGTCTTCGGTGACGAACACCTCGCCGTGCTGGTATGGATTCATCGTGCCGGCATCGACGTTGATGTACGGGTCGATCTTCTGGTTGCTGACGGCGACGCCGCGGCTCTTGAGCAACCGCCCAAGCGAGGCGGCCGCGATGCCCTTGCCGAGCGACGAAGCCACGCCGCCCGTGAAGAAAACGTACTTGCTCATAGCGCCCAAATGGACGAGAACCAGGCCTTCATTCGACCTGGTTCTCGAGACTCGGCACAGCAGGCCGGACGCAATTCATGTACTTTCCAATTCGTTCGGTCAGGATGAAGTCCTCCCCGCAACGTCTGCGCGCAGCCAGTCGCGTGGCTGGAACAATGCCAGTGCCCGCGCCTCACGGCTGCCTGGCTCTGGTTGCCACCCGTATTCCCAGCGCGCGAGCGGTGGTAGCGACATGAGAATCGACTCCGCGCGGCCGTGCGTCGCAAGCCCGAACGCGGTGCCGCGATCGTAGAGCAGATTGAACTCGACGTAACGTCCGCGTCGCAGTGCTTGGAAACGCGATTCCTTCTCCCCGAATGGGTCGTCGCGGTGGCGCTGCGCGATTGGCGCATACGCGGGCACGATCGTGTCGGCGCACTCCTTCACGAAGGCCGCCAACCGATCGCGGTCGCCGCGCAGATCGTCGAAGAAAATCCCGCCGATGCCGCGCGTTTCGCCACGGTGCGGCAAGTAGAAATACTCGTCGCACCAACGCTTGAAGCGCTCGTAGTATGATGGATCATGGCGATCGCACGCACGCTTCCAGGCTTCGTGGAAGTGGCGCGCGTCGTCCAGATCCGGATAGGTGGGCGTCAGATCGCAACCGCCGCCGAACCAGGAATCCTCACCGCGCTCGAGATAGCGGAAATTAGCGTGGACGGTCGGCACGAACGGATTGCGCGCGTGCAGCACAAGCGAGCAGCCGGTCGCGAAGAAGCGGCGGTCTCCCGGTCCGAGCCGCGCCAAAGCGGCGTCGTCGAATTCTCCCCAGACCGCCGACCAATTGACGCCGCCTTTTTCGAAGACGGCGCCATCCGCAATCGTGGCGGTGTGTCCGCCGCCGCCGCCCGGCCGATCCCACGCATCAAGACGGAATTTACGCTTTCCGTCAAGGGTGGCGAGCTCTTCGCACAATCGCGACTGCAGCGCGCGGAAATACGCCTGCATGCGCAGTCCGAATGCGCTGCCACGCTCTTCCGCGCTCACGCGACGATCACCATGCGCGCGCGGCCCGCACCGTCGCTGCGGATTTCGACATTGCGCTGCGTGAAGGCCGCCAGCGCGATCGCGTGCAGCTGTGATGCCGTAGCCGGGCCGCACTCGCAATAGATGCGTCCACCGCTGCGCAACCGAGGCGGCGCGTCCGCGAACATGCGCCGGTACACGGCGAGCCCGTCTGTGCCTGCGAAGAGCGCCTCACCCGGTTCGTGTCGGCGCACATGCGGATCCAAATCGGAATCGCGCTCGGCGACGTAGGGAAGGTTTGCGACGATGACGTCGTAGGCAGCGCCGTTGGGCAGCTCTGCGAACAAATCGCCGCGCGCCAGGGTTACCCGCTCGGCCAGCCCCAAATGCTCCAAGTTCGTCCGCGCCACGTCGAGTGCGTCCGCGCTTGCATCCGTTGCCGTAATCGTTGCGAGCGGCATGAGGTGCGCTAGAGCGCACGCAATCGCGCCGCTGCCGGTGCCCAATTCTAAAATCGCAGGCGCTTTGCCGCGCCAGTCGTCGACGACGGTCAAAACCAGTTCTTCAGTTTCAGGACGCGGCACGAGCACGCGCCGGTCCACCATCAATTGCAGCCCGCAGAATTCCTTCGAGCGCACCAAGTACGCGATCGGCTCGCCTGCCGCGCGACGCGCGACGAGATCGAAGAGATGCTCGCGCCGCCTTGCGTCGAGCTTGTGATCGCCATACGCGACGATCGCCGATGCGTCCAAGCCCGTGACGTGACCGAGCAGGATCCGCGCATCGAGCCACGGCGTCGCTGAAACGCCGAGCAAGCGCCGGCGGCCTTCCTCCAGCGCTCCACCGATCGTGC
>Ga0187846_10000840_pt1 | contig 17604 bp, 17 predicted proteins | sample TC_taG_FD_161473 | JGI IMG/M metagenome (GOLD analysis project Ga0187846, IMG submission 161473) | Biofilm microbial communities from the roof of an iron ore cave, State of Minas Gerais, Brazil - TC_06 Biofilm (v2) | ecosystem: Environmental > Terrestrial > Deep subsurface > Cave > Wall biofilm...
GAATGATAGAAGCGGCGTCTGGCAGAGTATGGTGGGACTGGCGATGCCGATTTCGCGTTATCGTCTCGTCCGTTCCGAACGGCTTCTGTCTAGGGTGCTGAGGCAGTTTCAGTAATTCCCTCACAGGGCAGCCAAAAAGAGGGCTTACAGGGGAGGTTCCTCTGTAAGTCGGGGGGCGAAGCTATGCCCCTTTCATCGAGCTGACTTTTTCGAATCTCGCTTTGGATTAGGGGAAGCAAGGGTGTCGCGCCTCCAAGTGCCGCAACCGCGGTTGTAGCAGCGCTTCAAATGGTTCTGTTCAATGCTGGTGTAACGATGGCGGCGATGCTCAGCCGAGCCCAACGCTTCGTGGTTCAGTTGCCCATCCGCTACAAGAAGATCGGCGGACGAAGGTGGTTTGAGGGAAAAACGGAGAATATCAGCCGGTCCGGAATACTGTTTCGCGCTGAGCGGGTCTTAAAGCTGAGGACTGCTATCCAGATGAGTTTCACTCTGCCGGTATGGGGAAAGGGTGACGGTCCGGGCGAAGTTCTTTGTCGGGGAAGCGTTGTCCGCACGGTGGCAGCAGTGGCGACGAACCGGCCATGTGTTGCCGCGAGCATACAAAGGTATCGCATTCGTCCGCAAGCACGAAAAAAAATCCCGCCCGGAGCTGGAAGGCTTGGAGAAAGTGCTGGTTACCACAACTCCGACTGCGAGGTCCCGTGGATCCAGTCATGCAGGTAGCGTCCAATGATTCTAGGGGAGGGGAATAAGGCCGGCGCTCGTTTCCCATGGTATGCGGTCCATTCAGGTCCAGGGCCGCTGGAGGGGATTGATGGAATTCTCGTCCGCAGGAAGAACCTGTTCAGGCTGGTTCTGTCGGGTGGAGATGCTCCAAAAGTCAGTTCCGTGAAAATTGGCGCGACTGCCGTAGAGAGCGTCGCCAAGCGTGACGTGGCGCATGCCTATAAACCGAGAGTGGTGGCCCACGCCGACGGTCCACTCAATACAACACTGGGGACAGTTGCCATGCGGAAGGGGTTCGCAACTTAGCTTGCCCAGCCTTGCAGTGGCCGAATTTCTCCGCAACGTACATCCCATTTTATGAGCAGGATCTTTGACGCCCTCAGTAAAGAAGGCCGGATGGAAGCCCGAATCCATCCTGTGGATTACCATTCAGCGCCGCTGTTGAGCGTGCAATCTAGGAGCGAAAGCGCTGAGTCCGACTGGGAGCGAGTTCTTTGGATTCTGCAAAAACATTGGCTACTCTCCCTTGGGTTTGCGCTGGCCGTTCTGATCGCTACCGTCGTCTACACCTTCCAGATGAACCCGTTTTACGCTCCTACAGCAAGAATCGAGGTCGATCCGCCAGGATGGGCAGTGGCTCCGATCCATGATACCGGCAATGTCGAGCCTGACCCAGACTATCTGGAAACTCAAGCTCAAATCCTGAGAAGCAACGACTTGGCAATCGCCGTAATTCGAAAACTGCGCCTAGATCGGAACCCCGAGTTCGTTGATGAAAAGGTACTCGAGAGGGCGGGTGATCAAGTAAACGAGCAACCTTCCGATGGAAATCAGCTCACCTACCTTGAGGCTGTTGCCCTGGGTACCTTCGAAAAGGGATTGACAGTTACTCCGGTTCGAAACAGCCGGCTGATCGAGATAAGTTTTTCGAGCCACGATGCGCGACTGGCCGCGAAGGTAACAAATGCGACAGCGACAGTTTTTGCCGACAGAAATTATCGAGGCTTCTACCAGGCTACTATGCAGGCGTCCAACTGGCTCTCCCATCAACTGGACGACCTTCGCCAAAAAGTTGAGAAATCAAACCATGCTCTGGCGGCCTTTCAAAACGCGAATGGCATTGTAGAGCTCGGCGAAAAACAAAATACCGTCACCCAAAAAGCTGCTGAACTTAGTCGCCAAGTCACCCAAGCCCAAGCAGACCGTATTCAGTTAGAAGCTTATCTCAAAATGGCCGAGGCCGGAAACGAGGACTCGCTTCCCTCGCTTCCCCAGGTCCGCGACAACCAAACTTTTCAAGCCTTGAGACAACGGCTGGGCGAAACTCGGGCACAACTTGCTGAGGCGCTGGCGATTTACGGGAACAAGAATCCCAATGTGAAGAAACTTCAGAGTGAAGCGGACGAATTGGAGGCTCAGCTGACTGTGGAGCGACGAAACCTCGCTGGACAACTGAGGACGAACTATGAATCCGCAAAAGCTCGAGAACGGCTTCTGACTCAGGCTCTAGAAGAAATGAAGGGCGTCGTGGGCCACACGAACGAAAAAATGGCGCAGTACGACTTTCTGAAGAGAGCGGCCCAAGCCAACGAGGATCTTTATGACACCTTGTTGGCGCGTCTAAAGGAGGCCGAGATTTCGGCAGGGCTCAAATCGAGCAATATTTATCTGGTGGACAAAGCTCGGGTACTCGATGAGCCTACAGGTCCGCGGCCCCGGCAGTGGTACATCGTGAGGGGCCTGATCTTGGGCATTCTGGGTGGCGCCGCGCTTTCCTTTATCAAGGAAAGCCTCGATCACACCGTCCACGCCCCCGTCGACATCAAGAAGTGGACAGGGCTTTCTTTCGTCGCGACCCTTCCCCCCATGATCTCCAAAAATGGCAACGGCCGTGGGTCGCAGCTTGCTGGTCGTGCCACCAAGGTACTCCTAGGGAGTAACGACGAAGGAGAAGCCGGTTCCACACTGAGATTCTTCTTAGAGAGACCGTGCTCCCCGGAATCCGAAGGCGTGCGGAATTTGCGTGCCGCAATCATGCTGTGCCGGCCTACCCAACCCCCTCGAGTTCTCTTAGTTGCTTCACCCTCTCCGAGGGAAGGCAAGACGACTGTTGCCGTGAACCTCGCCATTGCGCTCGCCCAACAAGGCAAGACTTGCCTCATTGATGGCGATCTCCGCAAGGCTGCGGTCACTCAGAAATTTACTGCTCCACAAGGCCTCACGGATGTTCTGGCAGGCTCTGCACTGCTTGAAAGCGTGGTGCAGGGAATTCCCGGTGTTGACAACCTGACACTCCTGCCCGTGGGTTCTGTAGCACAGAATCCTGGGGAACTTGTTGCTTCGAGGCCGATGGGCGCGATCCTACTAGCCGTCCGGCAGCGGTTCCAGTATGTAGTTATCGATTCTTCGCCTCTCATCCCGTTTGCGGACGCCCGGGCGATGGCAACCCTGACGGATGGTGTCGTCCTGGTCGGACTCTGGGGTTCGACGACACGCGAGGCCCTGATTCGGAGCTTGGAGATACTCAAGGAGGTTCACGCCCCGGTGCTGGGAATCGTATTCAACGGTATCGATGAGGGCTTCCGGTATTCCAAATATTACGGGTACCGCTAGGTTGCCCCAGTGCTGCAAAGAGGGAATCCGACGATGGCACAAGGCGTTTATTCTTACCTCAGGTGGCCTGTCTGCGCTTGGATACTGCCTGCGCTGTTTTCGTTAGTCCTGCCAGTCCTCGGTCAGACTGACAGGCCCGCACCGGGCGGACCAACAACGGCTCCACAAAAGGACGCCGGCGACTACCTCATCGGACCAGAAGACGTTTTGATGATTGCTGTCGCAAACTCCCCTGAGCTCAGTGGTAAGTTTCGTGTTTCAGAGGCCGGGTATCTCGCCCTGCCCGGGTTACCCGCTCCGGTTAAAGCAGAAGGGTATACGGACCGGGAGCTCTCCAGAAAGATTGCGGACGCTCTCCAGGCCGCCGAACTGCTGCGCGATCCCATGGTGCACGTATTCGTAGAGGAGTACCACAGCCGCATCGTCACAGTTGTCGGGGCCGTGGCCAAGCCGTCTGTGTACCCCCTGCAGAAGCCAACTACTCTGCTGGAAGTTCTATCCGTTGCCGGCGGATTAAGTCCGAACGCGGGTTCCACTGCCGTCCTTGTGCGGAAAGATCAACCCTCTCGACCGGGTGGCCCTTCGGACTTTGATCGTCCGCTTCCCAGCAACGATTCGAGGTTGACCATTGACCTGGCCAAATTGATGGCAGGGAAGGATCCCTCGTTAAACATTGAAGTGCGGGCGGGCGATGTGGTGAGCGTCGCGATTGCTCCCCTCATCTACGTCGTTGGTGCGGTCGTGAAGCCAGGAGGGTTCGTGCTTCAAGATCCACATTCCGGTATCACCGTCTTGCAGGCGCTAGCGATGGCTCAGGGTCTCAAGTCTATTGCGGCGGGCAGCAGGAGCCTGATCGTTCGGCGGTTGGAAAACGGATCGAATCGGCAAGAAATCCCGATCGACGTCTCAAAGCTGATGGCCGGCAAACTCGGCGATCAACCCTTGGAGCCCAACGACATCCTGTTTATTCCCGAAAGTGGGGCCAAAAAAGCCCTGAGTCGGACGGGCGAAGTTGCTGTGCAGATGGCCAATGGCGCACTCATGTACGGGATTTACCACTGAGTGGTGGAACTAGGTCGCAGAATGGAGTCTCGAAGAGAAATCCCTTCTTTCGCCAGCCGTCCGATTGTGCAGCGTCTCCTCGGCGACCTGAAAGATCGCTGGCCTCGATTCGTCGCGCCGCATACCAGCTCCCAAAGATATTGGAATCAAGCTTGGACACGCCAGTGTGGCGCTTTACCTGTGCGAGACCAGGGTCCTGACCACCTATTCTTCGGTTTAGAGCATTGAGGAAAAACCGCTAGGCCGACGAAAGCGGCCTGCGAAGCTGGCCTGACAGTATGGGAATTCTGGGCTTGAATGACCAACTGGGTCCTCGGGGCCAATCGAAGAACGACAGTGGGGCGAATGGGTCTGCCAGCGATCGCCATTTCTCCGTCCTCACCGAGGAGTCTTTTATCCAATTGCTCTCCCTCGAACGCAGGAGGGCGGAGCGGTCCAGAAGACAGTTTATGCTCATGCTGCTCCATGTCCGCCAGGCCCTTCAGACCAAACGGGACGGCGTTTTACAGAAGGTCGTGCTAGCACTCTCGCGTTCGACCAGAGACACGGATCTGAAGGGCTGGTATGAGCGTGACTCCATCATTGGTGTCATCCTTACCGAGATCGACCCTGCAAACATCGGTGCAGCTCTCAATGCGGTGCACAATAAAGTGGGCGTCGCTCTGCGCGCTGAGCTGAGCTTGCGACAAGTGAACGACATTCATATCTCCTTCCACCTGTTCCCTGAAGAGTGGGACTCTCAAGACAAAGACACTCCCGCTGACTCCAAGTTGTATCCGGACTTGCTCAACGGGGACCGGAGAAAGACCTCCCGCATTATGAAGAGGTCGATGGACATTGTAGGTAGCCTTATCGCTTTGATTCTTTTTTTGCCGTTGCTCATCCTGGTTTCTGTGGCCATCAAGCTGACCTCCAAGGGACCGATACTCTTCAAACAGGAAAGGGTCGGTCAGTGCGGCAGAAGATTCACCTTTCTGAAGTTCAGGTCCATGCACTTCGGGGCCGCTCCCAATATTCACGAGCACTATGTCAAGCGGTTCATCTCGGGGCAGGCTGATCCTGCGAGCCATGGAGGTGCGTTCAAGTTGACGACCGATCCCCGTATCACACCCCTGGGAAGGATATTGCGAAAGACCAGCCTGGATGAGCTTCCGCAACTCCTCAATGTCCTGAAGGGAGAGATGTCGTTGGTCGGACCGCGCCCTCCTGTTAGCTATGAGTTTCAGTCTTATGACCAGTGGCACAGACGCCGGCTTTTGGAAGCGAAGCCGGGGATCACCGGGTTGTGGCAAGTGAACGGTCGCAGTCGGACGAGGTTCGACGACATGGTGCGCCTCGATCTGGAATACGCCAGGATGTGGTCTCCTTGGTTGGACGTGAAGATCCTTTTGAAGACGCTCCGGGCTGTCCTCTCTGCTGAGGGCGCGTATTAACAGTTCCTCCGCTTGTCGTTCTTCCCTGCGAGTCTTTGAGCCTTGGGGGCTTGCCGAGGCAGTGTTTCCGCGGGCCGCCCGAGGCACGGTTTCCGCTTCAAGCTAGTGGGGGGTGAGAGATGATTCGAGTTGGCGTTATCGGTTATGGATATTGGGGTCCCAACGTAGTGCGTAATCTATGGGGCCTGGACTCCGCGCAGGTCGTGTCCATTTGCGACACCAATCGTGTCCTTTTGCAGCGGGCAATACAAGCTTATCCAGCTGTCCGCGTGACTCCGGATCCTTATGAACTTCTTCGCGCCAGTGATATCGATGCCGTGGCGGTAGTTACTCCCGTCTGGACCCACTTCAAGCTGGCTAAGGCGGCCTTGGAAAACGGCAAGCACGTCTTCGTGGAGAAACCGTTCACCTCCAGTTCGGCACAGGGCGAGGAGCTGATGGAGTTGGCAGAGAGTAGCGGTCTCAAGATTATGGTGGACCACACCTTCCTCTTCACCGGCGCAGTCAGAAAGATCCGTCAACTCCTCGATGAGGGCGCGTTGGGCAAACTCTATTACTACGACTCCACGAGGGTCAATCTCGGTCTTTTTCAGCACGATGTGAATGTCATTTGGGATCTTGCCCCTCACGACCTCTCGATCGTGGACTACCTCGTCGGTGGCCGTCCCGACGTGATCGTCGCCACGGGTGAAGCACACTTGAACGGTTTGACGGACGTGGCATTCATCACAGCGTATTATCCTGGCAACATCATCGCTCATATCAACGTCAACTGGCTGTCGCCAGTCAAAGTCAGGACTACTTTGCTCGGCGGGGAGAGGAAGATGCTGGTCTGGAACGATCTGGAGGCCGACGAAAAGATTAAGGTTTACGACAAAGGTGTTCAAATGACAAGCCGCGAGGGGGTGTATGAACTGCTTGTGAGCTACCGTTCGGGAGACATGTGGGCACCGAAGGTCGAGGCGACGGAGGCCCTGAGAGTTGAGCTGGGATACTTTGTCGAGTGCATTGAGAATGACATGACGCCGTTCAATGACGGCGTTGCGGGCTTGAGAGTGGTAAGGATGCTGGAAGCGGCGGAGGAATCTTTGAAGCGCAAAGGAGAGGCAGTCTACGCATGAGCGAATTCAAACGTATTTCGGCAGATGTCAAGCTCGGTAAAGACATCAAGCTGTTCGACTTTGTCAATCTCTATGGTTGTGAGATTGGAGACAATACGAAAATCGGGACTTTCGTCGAGATTCAAAATAAAGTCAAGATCGGCAAGAACTGCAAGATCTCCACTCACACCTTCATCTGCGAAGGAGTGACCATCGAGGACAACGTGTTCATCGGTCACAGCGTGACCTTTATTAATGATACCTACCCGCAGGCGACCACTCCGAATGGGGAGCTGCAAACCGAAAAGGACTGGAAGGTGGAGCCGACCCTAGTGAAGAAGGGCGCCTCGATCGGGTCCGGCGCGACCATACTTTCCAATGTGACGGTCGGGGAGAACGCGATCGTCGGTGCGGGAAGTGTCGTAACCAGGGATGTTCCCGCTGACACGATCGTTGCGGGAAATCCGGCTCGTCGCTTGCGAAGCCTTGCAACCGTGGCGGGTGGGAGCGCAAAGTGATTCGTACAAACAAAATTCCCTTCCTGGATCTTGTCACGCCTCACGAGGAGTTGAAAGAAGAGCTCTGCGGCGTCTTCCGGGCCGCCTTGGAGACCGCAGGATTTGTGGGCGGGCCGATGGTCGAGGATTTTGAGCGAGCCTTTGCCAAGTACTCCGATACCGAGCACTGCGTCGGTGTGGGAAGTGGCACAGACGCGCTAAGGTTTGCTCTTATCGCTGCCGGAATAAGGCAGGGGGAGACGGTAATCACAGTCCCCAACACCTTTATCGCTACCGCCGAAGCTATCTCGCAGGCTGGCGCTCGCCCGGAGTTTGTTGACATCGATGAACGTACCTACACGATGGACGCTGAGAAGCTTCAAGAGTATTTGGAGATCCATTGTAGGGTCGATGGCGAGAGTCGAGTTATCAACAGGAAAACCGGGAGACGAGTTGCAGCCGTTGTCCCGGTGCACCTCTATGGCCAGACGGCGGAAATGGACCCCATCCTGGAGCTTGCAGAACGGTATGGCCTGACTGTGATTGAAGACGCGTGCCAGGCCCATGGGGCGGAATACTTTTCCAAGAAGGAAGGCCGCTGGAAAAAGGCCGGGTCAATGGGCAAAGCTGCCGCCTTCAGCTTCTACCCCGGAAAGAACTTGGGGGCTTGTGGAGAAGCCGGGGCGGTCACCACTAACGATGCCGAGCTTGCCCAACACGTTCGGATGTTGCGGGACCACGGCCAGACCAAGAAGTATTATCACGAGCTCGAAGGGCATAACGGCAGGTTGGACTCGATTCAAGCAGGAATCCTGCGGGTGAAGCTCAGGTACCTCACGGGCTGGAATGGGAAACGCCGGGAATGCGCCCGTCGGTATCAGGATCTTGCCGTGGCGCGCGAGGAACTAGGGCTTCCCTATGAGCCTTCCTGGGCTAAGGCCGTTTACCACCTGTACGTGGTGCGCGTTCACGACCGCGATCAGCTTCAGGGGCATCTGGCCGGGGCAAATATCGGCACCGGGATTCACTATCCCATACCGCTTCACCTGCAGAAGGCTTACCGCCGCCTCGGCTACACCACAGGGGATTTCCCAGTCTCCGAAAGGCTTGCTAACGAAATACTCTCGTTGCCCATGTACCCGGGGCTCGGATATGACGAGCAAAGTCAGGTCGTCCAACGAGTGCTAGACTTCTTGTCTCTCAGACCGGCCCCGGAGCCTGTGTCTCTACTCACGCGCGCGTCGGCTTAGTAGCCTATATCTCAGGCTATGATCTCTGGGTTTCGCAGCGACCTCTAGCGGGCTGCCGAAAGAGGCACTGGGGCGAGTTTTTGGAAGGCCGGAGCTTTCACAGTCTGTGAAAAAAAGCCTCAATGGTGTCATCCTGAGCGCAGCGAAGGATCTGCTTTTTTCTAAATCAGAAACAGAAGATGCTTCGGTGCTCAGCATGACATATCCCGTTTTTCCGCAGCCTGTTCGCCCCGCCGAGGATCACGCCCACACTTTCAAGCACCTAAGTTGAGGGCCGCCGGTACGGCAGGGGCTGAAGTCACGCCCCTTTCGGGGTCCAAATCTTTGATCGGGGCGTGAGTAAGCCGAGTCGTTGAATCTATGAAACATTCCGGCTTTGTTCCTGCCGCTTCCGTCCCAAGCGGCCACCAGCAGTACCTCTTCGATTGATGTCAAGCCTTTCTCCGCTACAAGCAAAACACCGTTGTGGAGGCGCGGACCCACATGTCACATTGCTCGTGAAGCTGTCACCTTCGCAAGGAGGCTCAGAGGTATGACAAAGAGGCGTAGGGTTGTTGTGGTTGGACTCGGAGAGGTGGGGAAACCGCTCTTCGAGCTCATTTCGAGATACCACAACACTTTCGGAGTGGACATCTCACCGGTCGAACAGATCGAGGAGGTCGACGTGCTGCACGTCTGCTACCCGTTCGAAATCAAGGGCTTCATCGGTGAGACCGCCCGCTACATCGAGTTTTTCAGGCCGGGTCTGACAATCATCAACAGCACGGTCGCGGTCGGGACAACCCGAACGGTAGCCGAGCGAACGGGTGCTGAGGTTGTGAACAGCCCTGTGCGTGGCAAGCACGCTCGCATGCTCGACGAGCTCCGCATCTATACCAAGTTTGTGGGTGCGATGGATCCGAGTGCTGGGGAGCAGGCGGCTGAGCACTTCAGATCTGTGGGCTTGAAAACGAAGATCCTATCATCGCCCGAAGCCACCGAGCTGGCTAAGCTTACCGAAACCACGTACTTCGGCTTGCTCATTGCGTGGGCGCAGGAGATTGAGAGGTACTGTGACCAATCAGGCCAGGACTACGATGAGGTCGTCTCGTTCTATGACGAAATCAAATACCTTCCCGCGGTCAAATACTTTCCGGGAATCATCGGCGGCCACTGCGTAATGCCCAACATCAAGATTCTGAGCCAGCGTAGCCATTCACCAATGCTTGAGGCGATCCAGGCCTCCAACCGAATGAAGATGGACCGAGAGGCCCAAACCAGCGAGGTAGTGACTGCCGTAGCTGCAGGAGCCGCGTAGGCCACCCCACAACCGACGGCATTCCACAACGCCGGCGCCAAGGGCCGGGCTTTCGACCCTGTGTGAAAACCCCGTGTTTCGACTTTGCGGTGCTGCGGAAGGGCACGGATTTATCCGTGCCGAACAAGGACCACAAGAGGACAAGGCCTTTAGGCCCTGAGGGTTGGGGCCTCAGCGGCTAAAGCCGATCTTATTAAAAGCAGCTTCGCGGCACGCCTGAAGGCGTGCCCTTTCGCAGTTTTCAGACAGGCTCTTTCGATCCGGCTGCTGTGCCAACTCCAAACGTGTCTTAGCGACAAGGATGCTGTGCGGATGACGTTCGACTGTACGGACCTTTCACGCTGCCAGCCTCCGGCCCTCTCGACCGGCTCTTGCCTTCAGGGAAAGCGGGCGGCGATGGTCACATTCTCGCGATACCCTGCCGATCCACGCCCGCGCAGGGCAGCGGACGCGCTGCTCAAAGAAGGCATGAGCGTCGACCTCATATGCCTGGGAGAGGAGAACGCACCGAAGCGTGAGGTGTTAACGGAATCAACATCCTTCGCCTCCCTATCACGCACCGCCGTGGTGGCAAGCTTTCATACGCTTACAACTACTCTGCCTTCATTCTCATCTCGGCGGGTATCCTGGCCCTGCGCTCACCTAAACGGCGCTATCACTTGGTCTACGTGCATAACATGCCGGACGTTCTCGTGGTGAGCTCTTTGGTGCCGAAGGCATTCGGAGCGAAGGTCTTGCTTGATCTCCACGATCCCATGCCCGAACTCATGACGACGATATTCAACCTCGAGAAAGACAGTCTAAGCGTACGGCTCATGCGGCGGCTCGAGAAGTGGAGCATCGCGCGCTCCGATCTGGTGCTGACCGTGAACGCGGCGTGCAAGCGCATCTTCACCTCCCGTAGCTGTGGTCCTGAGAAGATTGGTGTGGTGATGAATACTCCCGACGAGCGGATCTTCCCGTTTCGAGCGCCGCAATTAGACCCATCCCGAAACGGCGCTCCAGCCAAGCGCTTAGTGATCATGTATCACGGAACTTTAGTTGAACGAAACGGTCTGGATCTCGCGGTCGATGCGCTCCCACTAGTACGCCAGGCTGTCCCGGCCGCAGAGCTCAGAATTTATGGCCCCAAGTCCCCTTTTCTGGAGAGAGTGATGGGCGACGCTCGCAACAAGGGTCTGGAAGATTGTGTGCATTATCTGGGCCCGAGGAGCCTTGAAGGCCTGGTTTCGGAAATCGAGGACTGCGATGTGGGAGTCATTCCCAACCATCGCAGCGCGTTTGCGGATATCAATACACCGACCCGGATTTTTGAGTACCTGGCCTTGGGTAAGCCGGTGATTGCTCCGCGTACATCGGGCATCCAGGATTACTTCAGTCCGGAGTCTCTCTTTTTCTTCGAGTCGGGGAACGCTGAGGAGCTTGCCCGAAAAATTCAGTATGTCGCGTGCCATTACAACGAGGCCGTCCAGCGCGCCGAGCGAGCGCAGCAGGTTTACTTGGCACACACATGGTCTCGCGAGAGACAAACCCTGGTGAATCTGGTCAGTGGGCTGTTGGAGAGCAAACCACGTTGAGCGCAACACAACACGACGATCTATTTTGAACAGGAAAGCCTCCGATTGCCTCTTGTTTGCGCTGGTACCGTGGATAGTCTTCGATATCAACGTCGCACGGTCCCCCAAAGGTGATGGCTGAGCTTGATCTCTTTTCGTTGGGATCCAATGAAATTATTAGAAGCGCTAGAGGTCCTAAAGCGACCCATTTCTGAACCGACATCCACCCGGGAACTGTTCTTGGAGTGCGGGTTTACCCCTCTTCATCTACAGACATTTCTGGCGGCTCATCTGCGCCTGTGTTTTCCTCAAAGCCGTAACGAGATAAGAACAGGCTTATACGGTGATCTTGCTGGCAATCTTGAGCGCCTACAACCATCCAATGGTTCCATCATTTGCGCCGTGGTTGAGTGGGCTGATCTTGACCCAAGGCTGGGGTTCCGCTCTCTCGGTAGCTGGCGCTCGACAGACATCCCGAAAGTCGTGGAATCAGCACGCCGCCAGAGCGAACGGCTGGCCCTTTGCGTCGAACACTTAGCGGAAAGGGCGCCAGTGTATGCGAGCCTACCAACGTTGCCTTTGCCTCCCATTTTCGTAACCCGAGGAAGCCAAGTGCACCATCAGGAGTGCGAACTACGACAAATCGTTGCGTCAGTGGCGACCTCAATTTCGGCCTGTCAACGGGTGAAGGTAGTGAATGCCCAGCGCCTCGACGAGATCTCGCCCTTTGGAGAGCGTTTGGATCCCAAGGCCGAGATCGGCAGCGGCTTTCCCTACAGTCTTGAACACGCGTCTAGGCTGGCCGAAATGATTGCAACCTTAATCCGCGATCAGCCCCCGAAAAAGGGTCTCATCACAGACCTTGACGATACGCTGTGGGCTGGAATTCTGGGCGAGATCGGTGTAGAAGCAGTTTCATGGGAGATGTCTGGGGGCGCTCACGTGCACGGCCTCTACCAGCGCTTTATCGAGTCTTTAGGTACCGCTGGAGTAATGCTGGCAGCCGCGAGCAAGAATGATTCTTCGTTGGTGGAGCAGGCGCTCGCACGCAAGGATATCCTTCTCTCCCGCGACGCGCTCTTTCCGCTCGAGATCGATTGGGGGCCCAAGTCAACGTCAGTGGGCCGAATCCTAAAGCAATGGAACATCGCGCCGGATGATGTTGTCTTCGTCGATGACAGCCCCATGGAGGTGGCCGAGGTCCACGCGGCATTTCCACAAATGGAATGCGTTGTATTTCCCAAGAACGACTGCCACGCCGTCTGGGATCTTTTTAAGCAGCTGAGGGACTACTTCGGGAAAGGCTCGGTTTCCAGTGAGGATCAGATCCGGTTACGCAGCATCCGTTCTGCGGCGGCAGTTAGAGATTCTCTGCATGCGCCAGGGCATGACGCGGACAGTTTTCTTCGCGATGCTCAGGCTACGATCTCCTTCGCGTTGGAAGCTGATGTAAGGGACAATCGCGCCTTCGAGTTGGTCAATAAGACCAATCAATTCAATCTCAACGGTAGACGATTGAGTCAGTCAGATTGGCTGAATTTCCATCAAAGTCCCTGCGCTTTTATGCTCACTGCGACATACGAAGACAAATACGGTCCGCTCGGTAAAGTCGCGGTCGTCATGGGGAACAATGACGGCTCAAAGTTACACGTGCGTTCCTGGGTTATGAGTTGCAGGGCGTTTTCACGCCGGATCGAGCATCAGTGTTTGAGGTACTTGTTCGAAAAGATGGGTGTTGACCAAATTGTTTTGGATTTTAAGGCGACTCCGCGCAATCGACCGATCCAAGACTTCCTTGCGGCACTGTTGGGACGGCCGGCATCACCAAACTTGTCGATTGAAAGGGCCTCGTTCAATGCGAAGGCTCCAGCCTTGCACCATCGCGTGGTTGAAGTTACAGATGACAGGATTGAAGGCAAGCGAGAGGAGTCGCTTGAGTCACATCGGCTTTGTTGCCAGTAGGCTTCAAGGGAACCTCCATCCTTCTTGCATGAAGCTTGGGGTGGCCTGTGGCTGAATTGGATGATCGTTTGGTCCTTTGTTTCTCTTCCATCTTTCCGGCCCTGACCGAGGAGGAGATTCGAGGGTCTGATGTTGCGCTCTTGAGTGATATGGATTCCTTGGCAGGCGTGACCCTGGTTGCGCTCATCGACCAAGAATTTGGTGTGGAGATAGATCTTGAAGATCTGTTGCGGCTGCGCAGTTTTGGGGCAGTTCAGCGTTATCTTTGCGAGCGTCGCGTGTTAAACCTTTCCCCCAAGGAACAGATAATCAGATGAAAGAGCGGGTTTTGCGAGGTTTGATAAACCGTTCGTTTCAATCTCTGGCGAGGACAGTTCCAGGCGCTGAAACGATAAGAGTTATGTTGCACCGCGCCCGTGGAGTGCACATCGGGAAGGATGTGTTCATCAGCCAGGACGTGCTTCTCGAAACAGCGTACCCTCATTTGATCACAATTGAGGACCGTGTTGTGATCGGCATTCGAGTGACCATAGTTGCTCATATGAGAGAACTAAGGCAGGGGGTAAGAATCGAGCATGATGCTTTCGTCGGACCAGGGGTGATCATATTGCCTAACGTAACCATCGGGCATGGGGCGGTTGTTACAGCGGGAAGTGTTGTGACGCGCTCCGTACCTCCGATGACCATCGTGCAAGGTAATCCTGCTGTCCCGGTCGCGACATGTGGGGTTCCGCTCAGGCCGGAGACCAGCATGAAGGAATTCTCCCGGCGGCTCAAGCCGCTTACACCCCTGCACCGCTCGGAAAACAGGGTGCCTGAAGCGATGCAGACGGAAAGCCCTAGCCGGACAAGTACTCTATGAAACTCGTTGTTCCACGCACGGGTGCACTTCAAGGGGCAGACGCTCGCCTGATCCGGCTGGCCGAGTTTCTAGGAATAACTTGTGAGCCACTTTTTCTCGATAGGCATGCTCATCGGCCCGCAGAGTACATAGCAAAAGCGTTCTCCGACCACCGCTCCTGCTTCGTCGTCAACCCTCAGGTCATTAGAGACTTGATAGGCGGTGCTGCTCCGGCCGATTTCGTTGCCTGCCTGACGCCGCGTTTTCCTTACCTGCTGGTTCACGGTCTCACGGCAGATCCCTTCTGCGATGATTTAATTAAGGCGCTGTCATCCGGCCGCTTGCATTCTGTTCGACCCTTGGCGCGTGCCGGACAGCTTTACGAGATCGCTTCGGATTCCGAGCAGATCTGCGGACCCTTTTCAGGGATCTCCTTTGGGCCGGCCAACCCCGCCAACGATCGCATTCTTCCCGGGAACACCGAGATTGCGGCTGCGCGAACGCCGATCTCGATTGGTGGCAGCCCTTTCATGGTAGTTATGAAGCGAGACAAGACCGAAATACTTTTCTTGGCTGGCGTGGACATGCTGGATGTGAACGATGAAATCGGGGACACCCCCTTGAGTGAGTATTTCTCCCGATTTGTGCCCCACGCGATGGCGCTGCGCTACATATTTGGCGAGCAGTGCTGGCGTCCCTGCGGAGGTTACGCTTCCTTCGTTATTGACGACCCGCTGCTCCGGCCGAACTATGGCTTTCTGAATTTTGAATCCCTGCTCCATCTCATGGAAGAATACAATTTCTCTACGACTATCGCATTTATCCCTCACAATTACCGGAGGAACTCGAAACGAATTCTGCGGATGTTCCGCGAGAACGGCGACCGGCTCGCAATCTGCTTCCACGGAAATGATCATACCGCGGCGGAACTTGCGTTAGCCGACACTTCCCGCCTTAACACCATAGTTGGTATGGCAGAAGCTCGAATGAGTACTCATCGTCAGGCGACCGGACTGCCTTGTGACAAAGTTATGGTGTTCCCTCAGGGCAAGTTCACTGTGGAAGCGATGAAGGTTCTCAAGTCCCGTAATTTCTGCGCCGCCGTGAATACGGAGGCCCATCCCGCATACATTCCAGCGACCCTTACTCTCCGTGAGCTCGCCCAGCCTGCGGTCCTCCGATATGGAGGATTCCCATTGTTTCTTCGCAAACCCATCAGCGAAACCACCAGGCAAGACATCGCTTTTAATCTCTTCTTCGGCAGGCCAATTCTCATCGCCGAGCACCACGAGGTTTTTAGGCGACCTGAAACTCTGGCTGAGGCGGCTTTGATGGTCAACTCAGTGGCGCCGGATATCCGCTGGTCTAATCTAGAAACCGCGGTCATTAACTCGATTCTGAGGCGCAGAAGGCCGGATGGTGCCTACCACGTTCGGGCCTATTCGGGCACGTTGCGGGTTGCGAACAATCAGGATTCGCCTCAGCAGGTTTGGGTGGAGTGGAACCTCTCTGGTCAATGCCCTCGTGTTGAACAAGTGCTGGAGGACGGAAGGCCCGTTCATTGCTTCGACGTCGATGATTCCGGAATAAGGCTCTCAGGAGAATTGGGTCCGAGTGACTCCCGGGTGTTCTCCGTAGTCTATCGCAACGATTATCCGACCCTTGAAGGACTCGGTTTCCGGTGGGGTACAAAGGCATTCATCCGAAGAAGGCTTTGCGAAGCGCGAGACAACTATATCAGCAAGAATCATCATGCTTTGAAGGTTGCTAAAGCGCTGCAGCGCGGGATACTAACCCGAAGCGATATAAAAGCAAGTCCCCGACCCGGCCTCTTTTCCGGGTAGTGAGAATGACGAAAACGGCTACGCTTTTCAAGTGCTTGTTAACGCACTTCGGAGGGTTGCTATCCCCTACCGCTATTTATAACTTGAACGCGAGCGTCAACTATCTGGCGGTCGGACGCTGGATGCACGCCAACGGTTATGACGTCGCCCATCGGGTTGACCAGCGCGAGCAGCTTTTTGACTATGTCGGGTCTCGCGTAGCCGATAAGCAGGTTCTTTACCTGGAGTTCGGGGTGTTTCAAGGAGCCGCCACCCGATACTGGGCCAAGCTTCTGCGTAACCCGAGGAGCCAATTACATGGTTTTGACAGCTTCGAAGGCCTCCCCGAGAATTGGCTCCCTCAGAAACCCGCAGGCTACTTCTCACTCCGGGGACAAGTTCCTGAAGTTGATGACGCTCGCGTCCAATTCTTCAAGGGTTGGTTCGCGGAAACGCTGCCTCATTACAAGATCCCGGCGCATGATGTGCTGGTGGTAAACTTTGACGCGGACCTATATTCCCCCACGGCTTTTGTCCTCAGCGCCTTGGAGGATGTAATCCTCCCAGGGACGTATGTTTACTTCGACGAGTTCAATCACCAATTCCACGAATTGCGTGCCTTCGACGAGTTCATTAAGCGAACTGGCATGAGGTTCGCCTTGCTTGGTGCAACCCGCACGTTGGAGCATGTATTCTTCCAGCGCAGGGCTTAGGGCTGGCGAACTTCGAGCGGCGCTCGCTGTACCATTCAACGGTCAGTCAGACGTTACACTTCGACGAGTTCAATCGCTCTCATCGCCGAACAAAGGTAAAGCTGACCAGCGTTCGTCGGCACCCATAATGGCGGTTTTCAGCAGCCTACTGGAGAGCATGATATGGACCAATGTCCCTGCCTCACACCTTACGTTCTGATCACCCCTGCTCGCAATGAAGAGGCCTTCATCGAGAAGACGATCGAGTCGGTGATTCGTCAGACGGTCCTGCCGGTGAAATGGGTGATTGTGGACGATGGATCCACGGACGGGACTCTGACAATCGTGGACCGCTATCTTGCGCAGTATCCTTGGATCGAATTGGTCCAGATGCCTCAACGGCGAGACCACCGCAGCTTTGCCGCCAAAGTGGAGGCTTTCAACGCCGGCTATGGAAGAGTCAACGGCCTTGACTATGAGATCGTGGGTAATCTGGACGCTGACCTTTCCTTTGACTCGGACTATTTCGAATTTATCCTGAGCAAGTTCAGAGAAGATGACAAGCTTGGGGTCGCCGGAACGGTCTACGAGGACGCGATCGGATACAGCTCCGAGCGTCACAGTTTCGAAGGGCACAACCACGTGGCGGGTGCCTGCCAGTTGTTTCGGAAGCAGTGCTTTGACCGAATCGGGGGTTTTATCCCACATCGCGCCGGGGGAGAGGACTGGATGGCGGTGACAACTGCCCG
>Ga0187846_10000841_pt1 | contig 17601 bp, 19 predicted proteins | sample TC_taG_FD_161473 | JGI IMG/M metagenome (GOLD analysis project Ga0187846, IMG submission 161473) | Biofilm microbial communities from the roof of an iron ore cave, State of Minas Gerais, Brazil - TC_06 Biofilm (v2) | ecosystem: Environmental > Terrestrial > Deep subsurface > Cave > Wall biofilm...
CGAGCGGCGCGGCGTAGAAGGCGCCGACATAGATGCCGAGGCCCCATTCGGCCCAGCGATAGCGCCCGAGCAGCAGCCCGAGCGGGATCCCCGCCGCGGCGGCGAGGACATAGCCGGCGGCGAGCGGCTGCATGCTCTCGAAAAAAGCGCGCCAGATGAGCCCGCTTTGCGCCATTCTCGCCGCCGCCGCGTAGATCGCGGACGGATGCGACGCGAAGATCGGGTTCACGCCGCGCCCGAGAATCTCCCACAGCGTCACCACGATCGCGACCGAGGCGAGGGCGATCGCGGCATTGGGCACCTTCTTCACGACGCGGCTCCCGGCGCTCGGTCGTCGAGCCCCTTCAGCGTCTTCCAGATGCGGTAGCGCTTCGCCTGAAATTCGCCGCTGCCCCGGATTGCCACGACGTCGCGTCGCGGACGCGGGATCCCGATGTCGACCGTCTCGTGGATGCGGCCGTGCGGCGCGAACACGCATACGCGGTCGGCGAGCAGCACTGCCTCATCGAGGTCGTGGGTCACGAAGATCACGGTCTTGCGCGTCTGCTCGTGCAGGTCGATGAGCGCCGCCTGCAGCGATTCGCGCGTCTGCGCGTCGAGCGCACCGAACGGCTCGTCCATCAGCAGCACCTCGGGATCGATCGCGAGCGCGCGCGCGAGGCCGACCCGCTGCTTCATCCCGCCCGACAGCTGGTAGGGGCGGCGCTCCATGGCCCCCTGCAAGCCCACCCGCTCCAGGTTGCGCAGCGCGATCCGGCGGCGCTCAGCGGCCGCAACGCCCTTCACTTCGAGCCCGAACTCGACGTTCGCGAGCGCGGTCCGCCAGGGAAGCAGCTCGGCATGCTGGAACACCATGCCCCGATCGTACCCGCACCGATTCACCATCCGCCCGCCGACCTCGACCGTCCCGGCGCTCGCCTGCTCCAGGCCCATGATGATGCGCAGCGTCGTCGTCTTGCCGCAGCCGCTGCGGCCGGTCAGGGCCACCAGCTCGCCCGCGCCGACGTCGAACGAAATCGAGTCGAGCGCGCGAACGGCCTGGTCGCGGCCCGCGATCTGCACGCGGAATTCCTTAGTTAGGTCCCGCACTCGGACTTTCACGTCGTACATAAGACACTAAATATAGGTGAGTTATGGCGGCCACATGCGATCCATGGACACAGTGGTGGACACAGACGCGGGCCACGGCCCTGGCCGGATTCTGCCCGACCGACCTCGGTGGCCCGTTCCCTGGCGCCGACCCGTGCCAGTCGAACGGCTCGAGCGAACTGATCTTGATCGAGTTGAAGGAATTGCTGCAGGCCGAACGACCTTGGTCTGATCAGGCTGCTCGCCCGCCGAATTGACCGGTGCCGAAGGAGTACACCGCCAGCCTACAACGAATTGCTTCGGAGCCGAAGGATGGACTGCGGCAAATAGCAGCCTCTTGCGACGGCTTACGAAGCTCCCAGATAGCCTACGAGCTCGCGCAGCTCGCCGGCGTGGACATCCGAAACGGCAAAGTACGTGAAGTCGCGGCCCGACCAGCTCACCACGTTGAAGCCGCGCTTGGCGCTCTCGCGGAGCGCCACGATCGTTTCGCGCTGGTTGGGCCAGACGTACACGTCGATGTAGTGGCGCTGGCGCTAACGGGAGGAATGCGAATGCAGTGGTCTGGATTCCGGCGCGCGCTCCCCGACTTTCGTGGGAGCCGAGGCCACAGCGCGGCCGGAGTCGCAGATCTTGTTATTCCCGCGCCAGCGGGAATTCAGAGCGCTCCTTGACGTTCGCTTGGGTCAACAGGACCCACAACCTCGAACGAGCTTCGGCTCCGTGTCACCCTCACTGGGCGTATTGCGGGAAGCCCTGGCGGTCGAGCTCCGCCTTTCCCTGTTCGCTTTGCCGTTGAAGGTCGCCGGCCTCGTACCACTTGCGTGCGGTCGTAGCCGACGCTTGACCGTTCCCTGGGTTGTCCTCCATACCGGCGGCGAAAGCGTTCGACATGGTCAGGGCGATGGCGATTACAGCGGCGATTCGAGTAAGTTTCATGATCAATTCCTTTCGATGGGTTGACTGGACATTGGGGGAGCACTCGCGCGTCCGCGACTGCTGCAAGTGCCAGACCGCGCCCGGACGCTGCAGATTCCACCGGGAATAACGCGGACCCGAGCGCGGTATGCGCGCCGACGTGCCGGAGCTGCAGATTGATCCGGGCGCTGCTGCGGTAGCTGCCAGGCTCGGGGCGCGAGACGACAGCAATCCAGGGTGAGTTTGCGCATCGGATCGCGAATCGCGGTTCGGGAACCGTCGGGGTCGCGCTCGGGGGTTTTGGCTAGAACGCGTCCGGGGCAAGCTGACATGCGTGCGGGTGAACGCCGAAAGGGCAACTCGTCCATCGATGCGCTCCCGATCGACAGAGCGCTAGGTTGTCCCCGCAAGAATCGGATCAGACGGCAACCGGCACCGACGAATACGCACGATGCAAACCCGCCCAGCACCGACCTGGCGATCGCAATGAAGGCCTCGCCGAAATCATCTCGGGATTGGGGTGTTTGAGCGCCAGTCGGTCTCCTTGGCGGATCCGGCACGCCGGGGCCCAAGCTGCGGTGGCGTCTGCCCTGGTTGTAATGCCCAACCCGGGACTTCGGAATCGAGCGGCGTTGTGACGCGCAAGCCATGAGCGGATGACGGTTGGTGCCGCCGCCGCACGGCCGTGCGGCCATCGCTCAGCAACGGAAGGGGCGTCCGTGCAGATACCGTGCACCGGCCTACTCCTAGCTGCGACCAGCCTGTGCACCATCGAAGTGATGATTCTCGATCGGCTCGCTGAATGAGCGATCCAAAAACGCAGCAGCCTCGTCGCGCGTGTAGAACAAGCCCTCGCGCACGAATCCGGAGACCACCGAAGGCTTGGCTGCCGCCACACGCCCGGCCGCCGTCCGGGCAAGCACGAGCTCGTCGGGCAATCCATCAAGGATATGAAAGGGCGCCGACTTGCCATTCGCGAAACGCGACAAGTGGACGGCGCGTGTCGCCGCGTCCATGAACGCCGGCCTGAAGGCTGCGCGTCGGCACTCGTCGCTGACACCCCCCGTTCCACGATACCGGCCGTTTTCTCGCTTCAACTCGGTCTCGGTTATCGCATTCATGTACGCACCCCCTTCAGGATTCGCTGTGCCGCTCGTATTTGGGAAGCGACGACCAGCTATATCAGCATGCCGACATTTCTATTCCCGGCGGAATAGCGAGACCGGTACGACAGTCAAGCGGGCACATGACCGTCCGTCGCTGACGATGGCCGGCAGTTTCCCGTCCACAACCAAGGAGATCTTTATGCATTCCATGATGCGATCCCGGCTCGCTCACCTGCTGCTTGCCGCAGTGGCGCTTGCTCTGACTTGCGGTGTCGCCACGGCTGGGCCCAAGGTCTATGTCGGAAACTTCAAGGACAATACGGTGAGTGTGCTTGATGCGGCCGCTGGCGCAGTCGTCGCTACGGTACCGGTTGCCGCGGGGCCGCACGGCATGGGTATCACACCGGACGACCGCTGGGTCTACGTTAGCGGCGACAGCTCCTCAACGCTTAGCGTCATCGACACCACCACCGATCGCGTTGTGCAGTCGATCGAAGTCGGCAAAACGCCGCACGGCGTCGCGCTGACGCGCGACGGCCGGCTGCTGCTGGTCGCCGTCTACGGCGAGGACCGGATCGCGTTCGTCGACACCGCGACACGGGCCGTGGTCGGCACGGTGCGCGTCGCGAAGCCGCATACCATTGCGATCCGTCCCGACGGCAAGGTGGCATACGTGGCGTCCCAGGAACCGGGGCGGTTCGAGCTAGCGGTCATCGATCTCGCCGCACGCGCCGTCGTTCGCACCGTGGCGCTCGACAAGGCGCCCCGTGACCTGGAATTTGGGCACGACGGCAAAGCGCTGTACTTCACCCAAGCCGGGGTCAATGCGGTCCAGGTACTCGATCCGGCATCGGACAAGATCGTCGCCGAGATTGCGACTGGGGTGTCCCCTCATTACGCCAACTTCTTCCGCGGCACGACGCTTGGCATGGCAGTCGTGCAGGGGCCGGGCGAGTTGCTCTTGTTCGACCCGGCGACGAATCAACCCCTGCGCAGCATTGGCGTCGGCAAACAGCCGCACTGGCTTACGGTGTCTGGCAACGGCAAGAACGCGTACGTGACCAATGAGGGCTCAAACGATGTCTCGGTCGTCGACCTCGCGACCGGTAAGACTGCGACCATCGCCGTCGGCAACGCTCCGCGCAAGGTCGTTGTGCAGTCGGCAACCGGTGGTGTCAAGGTCTCGATCGCGAACTTCGCGTTTGTACCGCCGCTGATCACGATCGCTCCCGGCGATAGCGTCACCTGGAGCAATGACGATGGGGCGCCGCACGCGGTCGCGTTCAAGGACGGCGCTGCCGGCCCCGCTTCAATGTCACCCGGGCAGACGTTCCGCCGAGTGTTCGACCGGGCGGGGAGCCACGAGTATTTCTGCTCCTTTCACCCGTATATGGCCGGGCGCGTTGTGGTTCGCGCGCAGTAGCGGGGCCCCGCGCTGGGCGCAGTGCGCGGCGTTTGATGCGTCGCTAACGCAGTCTGGCGTCGTCATTCGTTGGCGGCGCCTTAGCGCCCCGCAGGCGGGTTCACTCGCTGGAGGGCTTCCTTGCGGTAGGACTCATCGATGTACCGGTCAAGATCGATCCGCTTTTTCAGCTCACCGAGCCGCAGCATCTCGGTTTGCAGCCACTCGATTCCCTGGCGCGGAATCGCCGCGGTGACCGAAACGTAGCCCTTCGCCTTGGCTTCGTCGTACATGTAAGCGAGCTGCGGATCGTTGGCCGGCTTATCGTTGATCCGGCCGGCGAGCTGCAGGGTTTGGTCGCGGTGCTTCAGCGCATAGTCGAGCCCCTGCATGTACGCGGCGAGGAAGCTCACCACCGCCTCGCGCTTCTGCCTGAGCGTATCGGTCCGGGCGATGATCGTGAAGCGGGGATACTCCGGCAGGACATCGGCCGACAGCGCCATCACTTTGATGCCGAGCCGGTCGGCGTCCGGAACGAACTCCGAGGAGCTCGCCGTCGCGTCGATCTTCCCGCCGACCAAGGCTTGGATCCGGCCCGCGCTGCCGCCGGCGTTCGCGATCCTGATCGAATCCGGATCCACACCCTTGCGCTGCAGCATCGCCCGGGCGATCAGATCGGGCGTCGAGCCCGGCGCGGAGACGCCGAACGTCTTGCCCTTGAGCTCCTCCCAGCGCTGGATGTCCTTGCGCACGTACAGCGCGAACGGCAATCCGGGCATCGAGGAGCCGATGAAGCGGATATCGGCGCCGCCGTCGATCGCCACGAGCGGACCGCCGGGGCTCGGCTCGGCGGAGTCCAGCTCACCGGCGAGCAGCGCCCGCAGCACATCCCGGTCACCGCGCAGATCGATGAACTGCACGTCGAGCCCGCGCTGCTTGAAGTAGCCCTGCTCGAGCGCCATCCAGAAAAACCCCGCGTCGGCCTTCGATTGCACGAGGCCATGCTTCCACTTCACCTGCGCCCCCGCCGGCGCAACGAGGGTCAGCGCGAGGCTCAGTGCGACCGACCAGCGTCGGCACGCAATCCACACGATCAAAGCTCCCTCTTCAGCCCGGGCGGCGATTGAAACAAATTGAAAAATAACATGGACCGCGCGCACCTAGCGCCGCATGATCCGATGGCGTAGGATATTTGCTATGCGGCGTGTGCTCCTACTCGCAAGCGTACTCGCAACGGCCGTCCCGGTCGCGCTGCTGCTCGGCGCGAGCGCGTTCGCGCAGAACGGGTATGAGACGTTTGCGATCGTGCAACCGGAAGTCGATGAGACGGTGCACGACAACAACGGCAACGTCTGGGTCCAAGTCGCGCTGGAGCCGTATCTCGCGCGGGGCCATGAGGTGGCCCTGTTGCTCGATGGTGAGACCATCTCGCAGTGGCCCGCCGTGACCTTCGGCCTCACGGGCCTCGAGCGCGGGACCCATACGCTGCAGGCACTGATCACCGATTCGGATGGCGACGTCGTCGTCGCATCCGAGCCGGTCACGTTCAACATGTGGCAAGCCTCGCTCCTGTTTCCCGTGCGCCGCAGCGTCATCCAAAGCAACCCGACCAACCCGGCCAACCAACCCATCCAGCCGGTGCCCGCCCAACCCATCCAACCCGTTCCGGCCAGCAAAAAAAAGTAGCGCCGCCTTGAGTCGGCAGCCGGCCTCGGCTCGCGCGCCGCTCGGTCGGGCGCAGTTCACGCCACCATCGCCCGCAGAACGACGCCCTTGAGCGCCGCGCCCGGACGCGCAGCAGAAGTCTTCTGGGTCTTCCTGCGCCTCGGCCTCACCGCGTTCGGCGGCCCGGTGGCCCATCTCGGGTACTTTCGCGACGAGCTCGTCACGCGCCGCCGCTGGCTCGACGAGAAGACCTTCGTCGATCTGGTCGCGCTCTGCCAGTTCCTCCCCGGCCCGGTGTCGAGCAAAGTCGGCATGGCGGTCGGCATCGCGCGCGCCGGGGTGCCCGGCGCGGGCGCGGCATGGCTCGGGTTCACCATGCCGTCAGCGATCGCGCTGATCGCATTTGCCTACGGCATCGCAACGCTCGGCGCCGGACTGGAGAGCGGCTGGATGCACGGTCTCAAGATCGCCGCCATCGCGGTCGTCGCGCAAGCGGTGTTGGGCATGGCCCGCACGCTGACTCCCGATCGCGAACGGATCGCGCTCGCAGCGGTCGCCGCGCTGGTGGTGCTCGCGTGTCCGACCGCGCTCGGTCAAATCGCGGCGATCGCCGCCGGCGCCCTCGCCGGCTGGCTCTGGCTGCCGGCGCGCGCGATGGCGGCCACGCCCTCGTTTGCGCTCGGCTTGAGCCGCGCGTGGGCGCTCGCCGCCTGGGCGGCGTTTTTCGGTCTGCTGGGAGGACTGCCGCTCGCCGCTGCGGCCACCGGCAACCGCGCGGCGGCGTTGCTCGACAGCTTCTATCGCGCCGGGGCGCTCGTGTTCGGGGGCGGCCATGTTGTGCTGCCGCTGCTGCAGGCCGAGGTCGTCCGGACAGGTTGGGTGGCGAACGATGTCTTCCTCGCCGGTTATGGCGCGGCACAAGCCGTGCCCGGGCCGCTCTTCACCTTCGCGGCCTACCTCGGCGCGGTGATGAACACGCCCCCGAACGGGTGGTCGGGCGGGCTGCTGTGCCTCGCCGCCATCTTCCTGCCGGGGTTCCTGCTGGTCGTCGGCACCCTGCCGTTCTGGGACGCGCTCCGCTGCAGTCCCGCCGCGCAGTCGGCACTCGCGGGCGTGAACGCGGCCGTCGTGGGGCTGCTGCTCGCCGCGCTCTACCGCCCGATGTGGACGAGCACGATCCGCGGCGCGACGGATTTCGCGCTCGCGCTCGTTGTCTTCCTGCTGCTCGTCGTGCGGCGCTTGCCGCCGTGGCTCGCGGTCTTGCTCGCGGCAGCAGGCGGTGCGGCGATCGCTGCGGTTCGATAGTGCGCACTGGAGGATGATCCGGCGGTTGGCCGCCAGCGGGTCGACGTCGGTGTTCGCGGCGCGCGCTGGTGCGCGGGCCCTGAAACCATGCGCCCGAACCCGAACCGCCGCGGCGCCTCGCTGACCCATTCGGGTGGAGCAGCCGCAGCGCGCGGACCTAGAATGGCGCGGGGCGGTGGTCCACGGCAGCGCAACCCGCGCGCGCCCGGCCTGACGTCCACAATGCTTGACCGATTAAGCGATACGCTTCCCCCTGAAAAGATAGGTTTTCCTCCATGAGCCAGGGTACGCAGGCGATCACGGATTTGCCGGTTGTCGCCGCGCCGGAGGCGCCGGCCAAGGCGGTCGACTCGATCCGGTCGCAGCTCGATCGGCTGCGCGTGAAGCTCTTTCTCGCCATTGCCGGCGCGAACGCGCTGCTCGCGGTGGCGGCGTACCTGGTCTTCAGCTGGAGTTTCGATCGCGGGTTCATCGAGTATCTGAGCCGCGCCGATCAGGCGCGGCTCGACCGGTTCGTCGCTACGCTCGCCGAAGCCTATGGACGCGAGCAGAGCTGGTCGTGGGTCGCCAACGACCGCGACCGCTGGGTCGAGCTGTATCGGAATGCGCTGGGGCTGTCGCGATTGACGCAGCGCTCACCGGCCGAGGACAGTGGTCGGCCGAATCCGGCCCGCGAGTTCCCGCTGACGATCGACCCGCGGCTGATGCTCTTCGACCGCGATCGCAACGTGGTGATCGGGCGCCCCGACCTCGAGCCGCGCGCGATCCTCAAGCCGATCGTGTGGGAAGGCCAGGTGGTCGGGCACCTTGGCTATGCGCCGCGGCCGCAGTTCGTGGAATCGATCGAGCGGGTATTCTCGGCGCAGCAGAACCGGAAATTCGCCGCAGTCGCGCTCGGCATGCTCGGGGCCGGGCTCCTCCTCGGCGCAGGCTTGGCGCATTGGCTCACCAAGCGCGTGCGGGCGGTCGCGCGCGGCACCGCCGCGCTGATGCAGGGCGACTACGACATGCGGCTCGCGGCGGCGGGTCACGACGAGCTCGCCCAGCTCGCGGGCGATTTCAACAAACTCGCCGAGACGCTCGCCGCGACGCGTCGCGCGCGGCAGCAGTGGATCGCGGACATCGCGCACGAGTTGCGCACGCCGCTCGCCGTGCTGCGCGGGGAGATCGAAGCGCTCCAGGACGGCGTGCGCCCGGTCGGCCCGGCGAGCCTCGGCTCGCTCGCGCAGGAGATCGGGCAGCTCGGGCGGTTGGTGGACGATCTTCATCTGCTGTCGCTGTCCGACCTCGGCACGCTCAACTACTACAAGGAGCCGGTCGACATCGGCGAGCTGATTCGGGAAGTCGTGCACGCGCAAAGCCGCGCGCTCGATGAGCGGGGCGTGAAGTTGGACATGCGCCTCCAAAGCGGTGCGACAGTTCTGGTGGACGCGACGCGGCTGTCGCAGGTGTTCGGCAACTTGCTCCAGAACACGCTGCGCTACACCGACCCGCCGGGACGGCTCGCGATCAGCGTGCACCGCGTGAGCGGTCGGGTACTGGTGGACTGGCAGGATTCGAAGCCAGGCGTAGCCGACGAGGATCTGCCGCGGCTCACCGACCGACTGTTCCGCGTCGACACCTCGCGCAGCCGCGCGAGCGGCGGATCGGGGCTCGGACTCGCAATCGTGAAGGCGATCATCGACGCGCACCACGGCACGCTGGTGGCGCGGCGGAGCACGCTCGGCGGCCTGTGGTGGGAGATCGATCTTCCCGCCGCGGAAACGCAGGACCAGGATGGCTGACCGGATCCTCATCGTCGAGGACGAGCCGAAGATCGCCGAGCTCCTGCGCGACTACCTGGTCAAGGACGGATACGACGCTGCGCTGATCGAGCGCGGCGACGCCGTCGAGGAGTGGGTGCGCACGCACGGTGCCGATCTCGTCCTGCTCGACCTGATGCTGCCCGGCAAGAGCGGCCTGGAGGTATGCAAAGGACTGCGGACCTTCTCCGATGCGTCGATCATCATGGTCACGGCCCGCGTCGAGGAGATCGACCGGTTACTCGGGCTTGAGTTGGGTGCCGATGACTACATCTGCAAACCCTTCAGTCCGCGCGAGGTGGTCGCGCGCGTGCGGGCGGTCTTGCGGCGCGCGAAGCGGCGCGGCCTGCCGTCGGAGTCGAACCTCGTTCTGGACGAAGAGGGCTACAAGGCAAGCATCGGCGGGGAGGACCTCGACCTCACCGCCGTCGAGTTTCAGCTACTGCGGGTGCTCGCGGCGCGGCCGGGGCGGATCTACTCGCGCGACCAGCTGATGGACGCGATGTACCACGATGAGCGCATCGTATCCGACCGGACGGTCGACAGCCATGTGAAGAAACTGCGCAAGAAGATCTCGGAGGTGCTCCCCGACCGCGAGGTCATCCACTCCGTCTACGGCGTGGGCTACAAGTACGAGTGGTGACGCGCGACGAGGGCGGTTGCGCGGTTTCCTTGGGGGTGGGGGCGGAGTCGCGCACGGGCCGCAACCGCCAAGGCAACAACATGAAATCTTGCTGAACGCTGACGGAAGTCGAGCGATCGCTTCACCTCGAGACTCCCGTTTTCGCGTTCCGAGTGCTATTGTCGCCGGGTCGAAGCATTCAGCACTTCGGACGGGGGTTCTCCCTTGCGGCGCCTTAGAACCTCTGCGCTTGCCTCCGCATTGGTCGCCGGGCTTGCGGCGCCGGTTGGGTCCAGCAATGCCTGCGGCTGGTCCGTGATCGACCATAAGGTAAACCAGGACGAATCGGGTGTGTGGAATCCGAAGGTCTATCGGAGCATCTTCGACGTGCTGACGGTGGCGCAGATCGGCGGCGCGGTATGGGAGGGCGCCGAGTCGCGGTTCGGGAAGACCATGTGGCAGGGGATGGATTCGCAGCTCATCACCCTTGGGGCGACCGAAGTCATGAAGTACAGTTTCAGCCGCGTGCGCCCGGCCAATACCGACGATCCCTGCCTGTGGTTTGCGGGCCACGGGAACGCGAGTTTTCCGAGCGGGGAAGCATCCAGCGCAGCGGCGCTCGTCACGCCATACGTGCTCGAATACGGTAGCGAACACCCGGCGGTGTACGGCGCGCTGCTCCTCCCGCTCTACATCGGGGTGGCCCGAGTGAAGAACGTGGCACACTGGCAAAGCGACGTGCTCGCCGGCTGGGCCGTCGGCGGCCTGTCGGGGTGGTACGCGCACAGCCGCGACACGCCGCTGCTGGTCGAGATCCTGCCGCATGGCGTGGTGGTCGGTCTGAAGACTCGCTTCTAGCGGTTTGCCGGCGCGCGCGGCAGGGTCGTCGAAGCGGGTTCCTACGCCGCCACCCCGCGGCAAGCTCTCACCACCGGTCGCCGCGCCTGCGCACCCGGGCGAGCGCGAAGGAGGCGTCGCGCACGATGCCCCAGGCGTCGAGCGCAGTGAGCTTGCCGCGCCGCTTCAAGATACGACCGTCCATGACCACCGTATCGACGCTCGCCGGCTGCGCCGCCTCCACCAGCAGCTGTGCCGGGTCGGTCAACACGCCGAGATTGATGTCCTGCGCGTTCACCCGCCATGACTCGCAGTTGACGAGCGCCGGCGGATGCTACGCTACACTCCGCCTGTCCCGGAGCGAATCGCTGGCTCGGGCGAGCCCCATCGCTTGCATTCCCCGATTAAGACCGCATCTACGCAACCTTTGATCCCCAGCGCGCCCTCATGTCCTTTTCCATCCCGCCCGCCACCTGGGCGCTGATCCTCGCCAACACCGCGGTCTACATCGTGCAGGGGGCGACGGGCGACGTGTTGCTCCTGAACTTCGCCCTGTGGCCGCTCGGGAGCTCCGCGGCGGTGGGCATCGACGGCGCCGATTTTCATATCTGGCAGCTGGTCACTTACAGCTTCCTGCACGGGGGCTGGCTGCATCTGTTCCTGAACATGTTCGCGCTGTTCATGTTCGGATCGGAAATCGAACGCGTGTTCGGCCCGCAGCGCTATCTGACGTACTACTTCGTGAGCGTGCTCGCTGCGGCCATAACGCAGCTCTTGATCGCGAACGCCACGGGGAGCTACTACCCGACCGTCGGGGCGTCGGGTGGCATCTTCGGCTTGCTGCTCGCCTACGGGGTCTTGTTCCCGCGGCGCACGATCATGCTGTTGTTCCCACCGATCCCCATGCCGGCGTGGTTGTTCGTGATGGTCTACGCCGGGATCGAGCTGTACCTCGGGGTCACGGGGACGCAGGCGGGGGTCGCGCACTTCGCGCATCTGGGCGGTATGCTCGGCGGCGCCTTGATGCTGCGCTACTGGCGCCGGCGCTCGCCGTACCGCCGATAGTGAAGAAACCGCGCCCCCGGGCCCGCGCCGGTCCCGGCGCCCGATCCACCTCGCGCTAGCCGCCTGCTCGCGCGCGCAGGGCGCGCCACGGATGGGTGCGCCCGTCGGGGGTGGTGACCAGGCCGACGATGCGGTCGGTCTTGAGCTGGCCTTCGAACCGCACCTCGCCGCCGTCGTGCGCGAAGCGGAAGAACACGAGCTGGCCGTTCACGCGGCCGCGTTCGAGTTCCGCCGTCACGCCCTCGACCGTCGCCGCCCCGCCGAGCTGCTGATACCGCTGGGTGAAGTCGAGGTCGACGTCGGCGACCCCGCCGCCGAGCGGGAGCTGCGTGTGCCAGCGCCCTTCGAGTCGCGCCGGAACAACCCAGCAATAGACCGTACTCGATTTCTTCAGGCCGACCGTCTTGGCTAGCGCCGGCACCTCGATTTTTGCGTCCGGCTCCCAGTCGCCCATGCCCCAGTCGTGCGACACGACGCGCGCGCCGGGCCGCAGCTGCGCGAGGATCTTCGGCCGCAGTTCGAGGTTGAACGCTTCGAGGAGATACAGGGTGAGCACCGTGGCCGACGAGAAGTCGACCGCATAGATGTCCGTGTTGAGAAACGTCACGCGATCGGCCACGCCCGCCTTGACGGCGTTCGCATGGCTTTCCTTTACCAGGTACGCGTTGTAGTCCACGCCCAGTCCGCGCGCGCCGTAGCGCGCCGCCGCCGTGATGATGACCCGACCGTCCCCGGAGCCGAGGTCCATGATGAAGTCGGTGCCGCGGACCCCAGCGAGCTCGAGCATCGCATCGACCACATTCTGCGGTGTCGGGACGTAGGGCGTCTCTTCCGCGAACGGCAACCCCTGCGCCGCCACCGCGAGCGGGACGAGGACGAGCAACCAGTGCAGTTTGCGCGCCGCGCCCCAGCCGCCTCCCGCGCTCATTCGCGCACCGCCTTCCACGCGCCGGCCGGGGCGCCGTAGCGAAGGATTTCGCCGCTGACCTCGTTCTGCGCCGCGGTCCCGCTGTAGTCGCCCGCGAACGGGCCGTCGGCGATGCGAAAGCGAACTGCAGTCCCACGCGCGCGCCCCGCCGTCACCGGATAGCGCGCACCGGCGTGATCGAGCACGCCGTCGAACAGCTGGAAGCGTTGCGCGAACGAGAGCGTCGCGCTGCCGCCGGCGGCGAGCGGTGCATCGAGCCGCCACGTGCCCTCGAGTTTCGCCGGCACGTACCACAGGAAGATCTTGCTCTCGCGCACGATGCCGACCGCCTTGTCCGGGGCCGGGATGGTTTCCGCGACGTCGGGTTCCCATTCGCCCATGTCCCAGTCATGCGTGACCACGCGCGCACCGGGGTGCAGCTCCTCCAGGATCCGCGGCCGGAGCCGCAGGTTGAGCTCGCGAAAGAGATACAGCGTGAGTACCGTCACCGGCCGCAAGTCGGTGGTGAACAGGTCCTCGGTGACGAACTTCACTCGCTCCGCCACGCCGGCCCGACCGGCCTCGTAGCGGCTCAACGAGACCAGGCCCGGCTCGATCTCGACGCCCATGCCGCGCGCGCCGAACTTCTTCGCCGCCGTGATGACGATGCGGCCGTCGCCGGAACCGAGATCCACCACGAAGTCGTCCGGACCGACCTGCGCGAGCTCGAGCATCCGGTCGACCGTCGACTGCGGAGTGGGAAAGTAGGGGGCGTTCGAGATGAACGCCTCCTGCGCGAGCGCATGGGTCGCGGCAACTAGGCCGGCGGCGGCGCCCGCCAAGGCGCGCAGGATCCTTCTCGTGTCGGGCAAAGAGGGCCTAGTCGGTAGCTCGCCCCGGCGTAGGGCATTTCTGCGGCGCGCTTGTAGACGAGGAAATCACCTCGATCGGAGGGCGCCGGCTCGCCGCGTCAATTATATGCGCGAGGTCTCGACCGCGAGGATGCCCTCGCTCGGCCGCGACGTCGACTCGCGCCGGTCGAGGATTGTGGAGGTCCGTGCGCAGGGTGTCACCGACCCACAACACCGGCGCCGGCAGATTGACGTCCTACCAGCCGAGACTCGCCCCCACCCGAACGAAAGCGTGCATGATCGCGGCGGTCATGACGGCGATCCACGAACGGCTCCAGAAAATCCCATCGAGCGACGGCGCGAGGGTCGATCAGGCGCGTATCCAGGCCTCGGTCTCGCGCACGCCCTCTTCGGACTTTCCTTGGTTCACATCGCTCAACCGCCAGGCCATTGCCGAATCCCCCCGCGGCTAAAGCTGTCTGAAGCGAGGGTCTGCGCGAGAAGAGCCTTGGTCAGTCGCGTCGAGGCGCAAACCGCCCTCGCGGGCGCGACGGCGTCCCTGCCAGGTAAGGCCGACGGCCCAGATCAACGCGCCGGCGGCGTACAACGCGACCACCGGATCGATCAGGTAGTCCCACAGGTTGTCTGACTCAAACGCGCCGAACGCCCAGGCAAGGATCGCAAGCGCAAGCGTGACGGCGACGAGATCGAGGCGGACCAGCCAACTCGCCAACGCGAGCGCCAGGACCGCACCGACGAAGCCTGGGTTCGCGTAGCCGAGCCGGTACGGGTCCTGCATCCCCAGACCCAGTGCAAACGGATACAGCAGCAACGCAGCCGCCACGAGGAACGCTTGCAGCGCCCGCAGGCTGCGCCGTGTCAACTGCGGCCAGCCAAACAGCCCGCGCCCGAGCGCGTGTGCGACCAACACGAGCGTCGTCACGCTTAGATCGCCGGTGACCCCGCGGACATAGGCTGCCGCGGGGAGCCCCCCCCATGACCCGAGCATGACGGCGAGCGCGAGCGCTGCCACCCACCCGAAAACGGCGCGACGCCGTGTGAATCGGTCGACCATCGCGGCGGTGGCCGTCGCAACCGCGACGGCCACACCGACCAGACCGACCACGTTATGGATGTACGGCAACATCCGCGCCCTTGAGACGCTCGTCGAGCCAGGCACTGTTGAACTGCACGTCCTTGACGAAGCTCCGGTTCCACGTGTAGACGACATGGATGTCGCCGGTGCTCGTTTCGAGCAGGAACGGGTAGGAGAACTCGAACGCGCACGGCGAGCGGAGTACGCACATCTGGCGCCGCGCCGACTCGGCATGCGCCGAGCCGTCGCCAGCGCGCTCCGGATCGGTGTCCGCCGCCAGACGGCGCGATCGTTCCACGTACCGCGCGCTGCCCCGCGGCGTATCGCGGAACCAGAGCTGATCCTCCAGCACGGCGGCAACGCGCCAGTCGCGGCCGCCGTTGGAGGAAACGATCAGCGACAGCTGGTCGCGGTCGCCGCCGACATCGTTCAGAGCCACCACCATGCGCCCATCGGGGAGCACGACCCCAGTCACGGCGGAATTGGGGTTCGCCAGAGCTGTCTTGGCAGGCGTACTCCAGGTTCGGCCACCGTCGCGGGTGCGCGTGACGATGACGCGTGGCGGCTGCGCCTCGCCCCCCCAACGCATCAGCGCGAGGGCATCGGCAGGGCTTTGCACCAGCAGGATCGGTTGCAGGCCATCTCTGCCGTCGCTCAGCCGCTGTTTGTCGATGACGGTGCCGTCCACGCCGATGCGCAGCAGTTCCCCGAACTTGCCTAGGAATTCGTGGTACACGGGCAGCACTAGCGTGTGGTCGGCCAGGAGCACCGGGGCGCCCCGCACCAGCGTGCTCACGTTGAGGAACGGCGACGTGATCAGCCGGCGCGGTGCGCTCCAGTTCGCGCCCTCGTCGGTCGATCTGACAGCGGTGATCGAGCTTCCCGCCCAGCCTCCGACCGACACCGTCACGTAGAACAGCCAGAGCGTGCCGTCCGCTTGGCGTGCGGGAACAGGGTTGCCGAGCTTGCGAACGCTGCGCAACAAGCCGTGCTGCGTTTGCTTGCGTGTGACCGCGACCTGTGCATTGCCCCAGCGGCTCGTCACCGGATCGAATACGGCGGTCCGGATCACAACATCGCCCGCGCCTTCCCGGCTGCCTTCGAACCAAAAGGCGCGCACGCGGCCGTCTCGGAGCTCGACGAGCGAAGCGGAGTGCGTCTGGACGCCTTGCGTGGAAGACACGAATCGCGTGACGAAGTGCGGTTGGGCCGACGTGCTCGTCGTGTCGGGCGGCGCAGCAAACGAAGCCACCGGCGGCCGCTGCGCCGCGCGAAGGGTTCCCGCGACCGCCGCGGCGACGATCAACCCGAGTGCAAGCGCCCGGAGTGCGGAACGAGGCGACGGTCGGCGCAGCATGCGGCGGCGGGACCCTCAGTAGCGCTTGGCGCCGTCGGGGCGCTCCGCCGAACCGGGTCCCGCGTCCACCAAATACTCGCGCACGACGAGCCGCGGAACCAGCTGACTGAGCAGGTCGAACCCGGGCGTCAGGGTCACATTGCGCGTGCGCAAGTCCAAGCGCTGCGCAATCACCTTGCAACCTTCGCACTCGCGCGAGTCGAGCGGCAGTTGAACGGCGTACACGCGAAACCGCGCGGCCAGTCCCTTCGCGCCGCCGTCCCCGTCCGCGCGATAGCCCTCGATCACCGATCCAGGAAGCAGAAACCGATACCGCTCATACTTCGCGTTGAAGTCAAACGGAACGCCGACGACCCGATCAGCGACCGCGCGTTGGACGTCCGCGTCGTACGTTCCGAGCGGTCCGTCGAGCGGACGCAGCATCGCGCTGAAGCATGCCGGGACCAGAAGCACCACCCCAATCAGGCCAGGCCGCGCGAAATGTCGCTGGGCGAGCGCGACGAACATGATCGCCATGGCGAGCCCCAAGAGCGCCCAAAACGCGGCCCCGTAGATCGGCGCGTCGAGCGCGCGTTGTAACTGCCATGCCGCACCGCCGAACGCGGCGAGCAAGAGTCCGGCGAGCACTAGGCTCGCGGCAACCGGCGGGCGGGCGATGCGCTCCCAGTTGAGGGCGAGCACGACCGCGAGCGCCGGCATGGCCGCCAGCAGGTAGCGGCTCGACCGCTGACTCGGGAGGCAGAACACGAGGAAGAGGGCGATGACCCAGATCCAGAGCAGCTTCTCGCCGTCGGCCATGCGACGGCGATCACGCAGCGCGAGGAAAAAAAGCGCCAGAACCGGGAGCGCTAGCAAACCGGCATTCTGCGGATAGCCCAACGCGAACTCCCAGATGCTGGACGGTCCCCAGAACAGGTGGCCGAGGTAGGTGCCGCCGTGCGGGTCGAACTTGCCGAGGTTCTCACCCAGGACGAACTCCCTCCAGACCGCGCCCGGATCGGGATCGAGCGCGAACCAGCCCGCGAACAGTGCAAGGGCGACGCCCACCGTTAGGACGATCTTGACCGCGTCGCACCGGACAAACTCGCGTAGCCGATAGCCGCGCAGGTGCAGAAAGCACCACGCCAGTCCGAGCGCCGCTGGCGCGGCGAGCGCAAAGGATTTGTACAACAGGCCAATCCCGATCGCAACGCCGAGCCCGATCGGAACCAACACCCGTGACGAAGTTGCCGCCCGCTGTTGGTACGCGATCGCGAAGAACGGCAGAAATAGCCAAAAGACCTCGGGCGGGTTGGTGAGAAACGCGCGTCCATAGTGGTAGCTGCTGAAGAACCCGAGGAAGCAAGCGAACCCGACGACGCCCGTCTCCCAGCGTCCGGACAGCTTCGTAGCGAGCGCGAATACGAGCAATGCGGTGAACAGCGAGTAGATCACGCTCGGGTAGCGCAGTCGCCATAGCGTCCAGTCGCGTCCCCAATCGGTGGCGACGATCCCCTGCCAGAACAGGAGCGGGGGCTTGGTGTTGCGCATCCCCTCCAGATCGGATTCCAGCGGCAGCCAATGGCCACTTGCTGCGGTT
>Ga0187846_10000842_pt1 | contig 17594 bp, 11 predicted proteins | sample TC_taG_FD_161473 | JGI IMG/M metagenome (GOLD analysis project Ga0187846, IMG submission 161473) | Biofilm microbial communities from the roof of an iron ore cave, State of Minas Gerais, Brazil - TC_06 Biofilm (v2) | ecosystem: Environmental > Terrestrial > Deep subsurface > Cave > Wall biofilm...
CGCCAATTATCCGCACGTTGCCTGTTTGGATCGCTGGTGCTGATCGCCGTCATCATCGCTGGTGGTGCCGCGGCTTTCGCCTACACGGCGGGCCGGTTCTCGCCTCAGCGCCTCACCCCGGACAAAATAATCGATGCGCTGACGCCACCCACCGGCGTGCCGCTCGGCCATCGCCGCAACCACGCCAAGGGCATCTGCTTCACCGGCGTGTTCGAAGCAAACGGAGCTGGGTCGGCGCTCTCACATGCCGAGGTCTTCGCCCGCAGTCAGTATCCGGCCCTCGGGCGCTTCAACCTCGGCACGGCTGATCCGAATGCGCCGGATGCGACGGTCCGGGTGCGGGGCATGGGACTGCAGATCGCGGCACCGGACGGGCAGGAATGGCGCAGCGCTATGATTGATCCCCCAATCTTTCCGGTATCGACGCCGCAAGCATTTTACGAGCTGTTGATCGCTTCAGCGAGCAAGGATCCGGACGCGATGAAGACATTTGTTACTGCGCATCCCGAGTTCACGGCGTTTGGCGCCTGGGCCAAGAGGGCTCCCTGGACCGGCAGCTATGCGGAAAACCGGTTCAACAGTCTCAACAGCTTCATCTTCACCGATAGTTCCGGCGCAGAGCATGCGGTGCGATGGTCTCTCCTACCGGTGGTCCAGCCGGTATCGGTCTCGCCCGACGATCTCGCCAAGCGCGGCCCCAGCTTCCTCGAGCAAGAGATCATCGAGCGGGTCCGCGGCGGGCCACAGCGCTGGACTATGGTGGTGACCGTTGCCCATTCCGGTGATCCCACTGCGGACCCGAGCAAGTCTTGGCCCGAAGACCGCCGCACGGTCGAGGTCGGCACGCTCACGGTTCAACAGATAGAACCCGAGCGGGACGGTCCGTGCCGCGACATCAACTTCGATCCGACCGTCCTGCCTTCCGGCATGCGGACGTCGGACGACCCATTCCCGGCCGCACGTTCGTCCGTCTACGCGAAGTCATATGACCTCCGCACGGCGGAGGTGAAGGACTACCTGCGTACTGCAGCGGACGCCAAGCCATGATCTCAGCCGGCCAACGCTTCACGCCGCTCCAGCGGCTGCTGCATTGGCTGATGGCGGTCTGCATCCTGGCCATGCTGTTCATCGGAGTGGGCATGGTATCTACCGTCAAGCCGAAATATCTGACGCTCGTTTCGATTCACAAACCGCTCGGCACCGCAATTCTGGTGCTCGCGCTGATCCGCCTGGCGGTCCGCCTGCGCTACGGCACGCCGCCGCTGCCGGCCGACCTACCCGAGCCGATGAAGCTCGCGGCCCAGCTGTCACATCACGCGCTCTACGCGCTGATGATCAGCATGCCGTTGCTCGGTTGGGGGATGCTGTCGGCGGCCGCCTACCCGGTCGTGCTGTTCGGGGGTGTGCACCTTCCGGCGATCCTACCGCAGAGCGACGGCTTGCATGCACTGCTCTGGAGTGCACACTTCTACCTTGCTTTCGTGTTCTTTGCCGTGATCCTGTTGCGTGTTGCAGCGGCGCTCTTCCATGCGCTCATCCGACGCGACGGCGTATTCGACGCGATGGCGCCCGTGCCGATTCGCGGGGAGGCCGCGCCAGCCGATTAACATGCGTTCTTGGAGGCCTCAGGATCACATTCGACCTGAAGCGGTCATCCGGTCGGAGATCCTCGCACGGATAACGAACGCCTTCGCTCAGCGACTTAACCGGCGTTCTCCTGATCTCGATAGTCAAACGACGAGCTCAATTTTACCTTGCCCGTTTCTGAAGCCGCGGATCGATTTGCACTGTGGCCGTCATCCCTGCCACTAGCGCCACACCCTCCGGCACATTATCGACCTGGATGCGCACCGGAATACGCTGGGCTAGGCGTACCCACGTGAAGATCGGGTTGACTTGGGCCAACCCTTCTCCGTTCGGTTGCGCGTTTGGGACATTGATGCCGCGCGCGATGCTGCCGACATGGCCGCGAACAACCTCGCGATACCCCATCAGCTTAATGCTGGCTGTATCTCCCACCTGGATCGACCCGAGATGCGTCTCCTCGAAATAACCGTCAACCCAGAACGAATCGGCGTCGACGACGGAGATTTTGTTCGCCCCGACCATTGCGTAGTCGCCGAGCCGTGCCAATAGGTTCGTCACCCAGCCATTGACGGGCGAGCGGATCTGCGTGCGCTCGAGGTTTACCCGGGCTTGATCCAGATTGGCCAAGGCTTGCTGATATTGAGCTTCGGCGACCACCGCGTTGGCCGCAAAAGTCTGCTGCTGCTCTACCGTAACCGCCAGCGTGCTGAGCTCTTGCCGACGCCGTGCCTCTCTGGCGGCGTTTTGCGCATTGGCCTGGGCTCGCTGCACTGCCGCTTCGGCAAGACTTACCGCAATCCTATAGTCGGTCGGGTCGATCACCATCAATAGATCGCCCTTGTGTACGAACTGATTGTCGGCGACGCGCAGTTCGACGATACGCCCAGCGACCTCAGGCGCCATCGTTACGACATAGACGCGCACCGTACCATCACGTGTCCAGGGCGCCTCCATATAGACGTCCCACATTGCCCGGCCAAACACGGCGGCGGAGGTTACCATGGCTAAAGTGATCACTACCGGAATAATGCGCAGGCGCCGCCTTGCGGGGGCGCGAGGAACGGGCTCCGGGGACCAAGAGGCCGCAGGCTCCTCCCGCGTTGTCGCATGCCTCGATTTGGTCTCGACTTCGGACATCGCGAACTCACAGCGCAGCTACGAGGACAATGGTCGAGAGCACGATCACATAGACTGCGAATACAAGGAGCGCCGGGTGCCAGACGTAACGCAATAGATCATAACGAGCGGCGCTCCAGCGCATCGCGATTGTTACTGCCCATGCGGCGACTATCATCACCGACATCGGCGCGATATAGACACCGAACAAATTGATCTCAGTGAACCTCACTACGGGCCCCCGCACTGAAATAAGTAGCATGTCGTAAGAGGGCCTCTGACACTGCAAGAATGCTGGAGCGTGCCTGAAGGGCGTCGACGCTCGGGCATGACGCGACGGCCTGATCGAGATCGGCGAACCGCACGATCGCCAGAGCGCCGTTGCCGCGAGCGAAGGCTTCAAGCGCCGCAGCGAGCTCCTGCGCCTGATCCGGCCGGAGAGCTACGCCGCGAAGCTTGATGACTTCGAGACCCACCGACAGCGCGGCCAATAGCTCTGAGCGCTGCAGAGGTTGTGCCTCATCCGGTAATACCGAGAACCTGCCGTAGATGCGGCTCTGCCAATCGGAAGGTGCCAACGGGATGGGGCTCGCTGCGAGGTGGCGCAGATCGCGCAGCGTCGACCCCATTAGCCGTCGTGTCCGAAACGCTGGCGACAGCGATGGGATCAGGCGAAATGCTAATGCAGCGACACCCACGCCTCCGACGATCGCCAGAGCGCTATTGTAAAATTCGATTGTATTGTAACTCATCTCGTTCGCGGGACTGACCAGCGGGACAAACCAAGCAGCGAGGCCCATGAACGCTGCGGTCTGCCATGACTGGGCCACCCCCGCGCCAGCAGGTACCAAGACAAGCCCTAGCGCGATGCTAAAGGCGCCGAAGGTCTCAATGGTCGGCAGTACGGCAAACGCGACGACGGCAGCAAAAATAGCGCCGATGCTGGTGCCGATTGTGAAACCCAGAACCATGGAGTAAGCTCGGTCAGCCCGCGGCGCGAAAAGGATCACTCCAATCGCGGCAAAGGCCATCGCCTGTGCTCCGCTTGGCCACTCGGTCAAGATCCAGAACACAGCGACGGCGCTGATCGTTGTGAATGCGCGCCCTGCATTGACGAGAGAGGGAAGCCAGTCGGGCACGCGGAAGCGAAGCCGCCCGCCACGGCGGGGAAGGGATCGAGCAGGAGCGATGAGCAGAGCCAATCCGTCGAGTGCGCGCGCAATGCCGGCCAGTACTACTGCCGTCTCATACGCAAGCAGCTGCAGCGATGGAGTGGCGGCAGGTAGAGCAGTCAACCTGCGTACCGATGCCTCGCAGGCTTTGCGGAAACTCTCCGGATCTGTTAGCCACTGTGGCGACTCGCCAAGCGAGGACGCCGATCGCAACTCCGGGGACACCGCTCCGAGGATACTGCCTGCCTCCAATCGCGCCTGGTTATCGCGAAGCACTTCGAGATGCGACGCCACGGTCCGCCAGCCGGCGAGAGCAGCCAAGAGGCCGTCCACCGCAGTCTGCATCAGCGGAGAGTGGTAGCGCAACGAAGCCGATTCGCCGAACGCCTCGTCGATCACCGGGTCGAGCGCGACGACCCGGCGAACGAGCTCACGCCGAACGGGTCGAGTGTCCGGTAGGTCGGGTCCGGCTAGGATCAATGTCTTGGTAAACCTCTCGGAGATCTCTATAGCGATGTCCGCGAATAATCGCGCGAGCCGTCGCCGAGCACCGCCTAAATCGGTTCCCGCAAGGACGACACCGGCCGCGACGATGCCGATGCAGATTTCGCTAGCGCGGGTCACGGCGAGCGTAAAGGCCGCGCCATTCAAGCCGCCGGTCGCACCGAGCTCGTCGCTCGCAATGATCGCTGCCGTATAGCCTGCCAGCGCCGCAGAATAAGCTGCGAAATTGCGCAGCAATGTGGCAACGAGGGCGCATGCGGCACCCCAGAGCGCCAATGCGATGAGAAACAACACGCGCTCTTGCGGAAAAAAGGCGGTGAGCACGACGATCGCCACACCGCCGATCACAGTGCCGATTATTCGAAACCAGCCCTTGCGCAGGGACGCTCCAAGGTGGGGCTGGCACACGATCGCGGCGGATGTGCCTGCCCAGTAAGCGTGGTCGAGCTCGAGCCAGAACGCCACGTAGAGCGCGAGGCAGACCGAAGCCCAGAGCCGCAGCCCGAAGAGCACCGGGGGGCCTGCGGCCTTCAGTGCCCGGGCCAGCGGCCCAGAACTAAACGTCGCGCCCGGCGGCCGCCCTTCGCCCGTCCAAATGTCGGCTCGCGTCATTGTCGGCTTAAAACGAAGCCCGCTCTCGCTCCGGTTCGATCGGCTGCAGCGGACCGGGTCCCAGGGCACGCCGCCAGACTTGAGGCTAATAGGGCTCTGACGTTGGTTTGACCTTGCCCCTGAAAACGCTGTAGCTGATAGCCGTGTAAAGCAGCATCAGCGGGAAGACGAACAGGCCTGCTCCCCAGAACATGAAGGCTAGACTGGAATGGGGTGCTGCTGCTTCCTCGATCGTGATCGAGAATGGGATCATGTAAGGCCAGAAAGAGATCGCCAGCGTGCCGAACGCCGCGGCAAAGATCAGCGCGACCATGTAGAATGGTGCTCCGTCCTCGCGACGAAAAAGGCCGCGGGCAAGCGCAACCGTCGCTACGGCCCCGATCGCCGGAAATACCAACAGATAGGGCCGCTCGACCCAGCGCGTCATCACCCGGAGGTCCGCTGCCAGAGCGTAAACAAAGACGATCACCAGAAAGGCGAGCAGTCCAATCGCCAGATAGTGGAGCCGGTAGTACGCTGCTTCTCTCACCTCGCCCTCACTCTTTTTGACGAGCCAGCAGGCGCCGAGCAGCGAGTATCCAATACACAGGCCGATGCCACACAGTACCGCAAAGGGACTGAACCAGCCAAATGTTCCGCCGACATATCGGCCATTAGAGATCGGGAGCCCCTCAACCAGGGCGCCTACGGCCGTGCCCTGGATAAAGGCGGCGACCAGGGATCCGCCAGCGAAACTGGCGTCCCAAATCCAGCGCAGCCGCTCGGTCTTATAGCGGAACTCGAACGCCACTCCGCGGAGGATGAGCCCCGCCAGCATTAGCAACAGCGGCAGGTAAAATGCCGAGAGTAGGGTCGAATAGACGACGGGAAACGCTCCCCACAGCACAACACCGGCGACGACGAGCCAGGTTTCATTGCCGTCCCAGATCGGCGCCACGGTGCTCAACATCATGCGCCGCCTCGGCTCGTCGGGCGTCAAGCCGAAGAGAATTCCGACTCCGAGATCGAACCCATCGAGCAGCACGTAAAGAAGGATGCTGATCGCGAGTATGGCCACCCAGAACATGACCATGGCTATTCTCCTGCAGCGACGTTATGAGCGGCGGGTGCCAGATGGTGCTCGTCGAGAACAGACATAGGCCGGTTCGGAATTGCTACGGCGGGAGGCAGGATCAGGCGCCCGGCCGGGCCCGCGTGAAGGAGCCGATAGATGTAGAAGGTCCCGAAGGCGAAGATGAAGGTGTAGACAAGACAATAGACGATGAGTGAGAACGCTGCTGCACCGGCTGCCAGTGACGGTGTCATTGCGTCGGCGGTCCGCAGAATGCCATAGACCGTCCAAGGTTGACGCCCCACCTCGGCCGTGAACCAGCCGGTGAGTATCGCTATAAAGGGCAGGGGGAAGCTGAAAAACACCGCCCAGAGCAGCGGCCGATTTTGCTCAATGCGGTCCTTTGCGTTCAAATAGGACCCAACCCAGGCCAGCGCCAGCATCAGCAGACCGATGCCGACCATGATTCTGAACGCAAGAAACGGAATGAGGACTGGCGGCCGCTCCTGCCGCGGGAAGTCGGTCAGCCCGACCTCTTTGGAGGTGAAGCTCATGCTTCCGATGAGGCTGCCGAGAACCGGAACCGAGATCGCAAAGTGGTTGGTCTCTGTCGCCTCATCCGGAATCCCGAACAGGACCTCGGCAGCGGGTTGCTCGTCACGCCAACGCCCCTCGATCGCGGCGAATTTGACTGGCTGGTAGTCATGGACGTAATCCCCGGTCAGGTGTCCGAAAAAGAGCTGGGCCGGCATCAGTACGGCCGCCATATAAAGACCCATCTGCAGCATGATCCGCGCCTCGTCGTGGTAGGTGCTGCGAAGCAAATACCATGAGCCAGTGGCCGCAACGCAGAACGCTCCAGTCAGGTATGAGGCAAGGAGCATGTGGGGGAAGCGCACCCAGACCACTGGGCTGAAGATGATCTTGAACCAGTCGGCCGGAGCAAAGGCGCCATTTTCCATCGCATAACCGACGGGCGCCTGCATCCAGCTGTTGTTGACCATGATCCAAAAGGCCGAGAGGGTGGTCCCGAGCGCCACCATGCCGGTCGACAGCAGATAGAACCATGACGGGACGCGATAGCGGCCCAACAGCAGGATGCCGAAAAAGCTTCCCTCTAAAGCAAAAGCGGTGAAGGTCTCGTAAGTGAGAAGTGGACCCTGGATTGGTCCGGACATCCGAGAGAGCTCGCTCCAGTTGGTGCCGAACTGGAACGCCATGACGATCCCGGAGACGACCCCGAGCCCAAACGCGACGCCAAAAATCTTCAACCAAAACTCGAACACGACGCGGTAGGCCGGCCGCCCGGTCCATTGATGCAGCGCTTCGAGCACTGTCAGCCACGCCGCCAGCCCGATTGTGAAGGAAGGGAAAATAATATGAAACGAGACGGTGTACGCGAACTGTAGCCGCGAGAGCAGAAGTGCAGTCAGATCCATCGATAGTTCCTCATCTTTATCGTGTGATCCGCTCGGGATGGGTGAACACCTCGAACCCGTCGCCGCGTGCGATGCCGACGAGAGTAATGCCTATCGACTCTGCAGTCCGGACCGCCAAAGCCGTCGGCGCAGAGACGCCGACTATGACGGTCCCTCCAATCATGCCGGCCTTTTGCACAAGCTCGATAGAAATACGGCTCGACAGCACAATGATGCCCAGCGCAGCCGACTGGCCGGTATGCAGCAAAGCGCCCACCAATTTGTCGAGCGCATTGTGCCGTCCGACGTCTTCACGGAGAACCAGCTCGCGACCCGGCCGCCAAAATGCCGCAGCATGGACCGCGCGGGTCAGCATATTCAGCTGCTGGCTGGCTGGCATCGCGGCCACCGCCTCTGCGATGCCCTGCCCGCTCACCTGAAAATCGCAGCTCACGAGCGGTATCGCGCGATTGGCTTCGGCCAAACTCTCGAGACCGCACATACCGCATCCAACCGGTCCGACGAACCGGCGGCGTCGCGCCGTGAAAACCTCTGACCGGGCGCCGGTCAACCACATTCGCAGCACGATCCCGTCCGGGACACTGACCACGGCCAGTTCGGCTATTTCCGCGGGCTCAGTGATAATGCCCTCGGTGTAAGTGAAGCCGAAGGCGAAATCTTCGAGATCGTCCGGGGTCGCCATCAAGACAGCATGGGCCAGACCGTCATAGCTGAAGGCGACCGGCACCTCTTCGGCAAGGATGCGCTCTCCTAATAGACTTGAAGCATTGTGCCATGCTTGCCGTGAGACGCACCGCACCGCGGGCGGAACGCAGTGCGAGGCCACCAATGCGGTCATCGTTCATTTACCGGAATTAGGGCTGCGGCGCCTGGTGGCGGACCAGAACCGGGATCGACTTTGCCGCCGGTGTGCCGCTCTTCACATCATGAAAGGCGAGAGGGAGCAGCGGATTTGTTTCCGGGTAATATGCACCGACCGAGCCGGCCGCGATACTATGGGTCTTTGCCCAGAAGCCGCCGACCACACGGCGCTTGTCATCAGCCAGAGACTCGATTTCGACCTGGTCGCCCTCGGCAATGCCGCGTGCACGCATGTCGCCTTCATTCATGAACACCACCATGCGGCCGCCGAACACCCCGCGATACCGGTCATCGAGAGTGTAAATCGTCGTGTTGTACTGATCGTGGCTGCGCAATGTGGCGAGCCTGAGCATCGCCGGGTCCTTGACCGGTTCGTCCTCGCTGACGCCCGGAAACACGATGAAATTGGCGCGGCCTGTGGGGGTGTCCCAAATCCGCTCGCGCGGCGGAATGGTCAGATGAAACCCGCCAGGGTGATGGATGCGCTCGTTGAAACCGGCAAACAGCTGCGGAAAGACCTCCTCGATTTTGTCTCGGATCCGATTGTAGTCGTCGACAAAGTAGTCCCAGTCTATGCCGCAATCTTCCAAAGTGGCTTTTGCCATCCCGCAGACAATCGCAACCTCCGATTTCAGGTATTCACTTGGCGGATCGACGAGACCATGCGACGCGTGGACCATTGACATGCTGTCTTCAACGGTGATTGACTGCCGACCGCCCAGTTGCATGTCGATATCGCTGCGCGCCAGAACGGGAAGGATCAGCGCCTGTTCGCCGTGGACCAGATGACCGCGGTTGAGCTTGGTGCTGACCGCAACGGTCAGCTTCAGCCGCCGCATCGCCGCTTCAGCCGCCGGCCAGTCGGGAACCGCTCTGACGAAATTACCGCCGAGCCCGATGAAAACCTTGGCGCGTCCGTCGACCATCGCCTGGACCGCGTCGACGACACGGTGCCCGCGCGCCCGCGGCGGATCAAAACCGAATACTTTCTTTATCTGATCAAGTAATTCCGGCTTCGGGTTTTCGTCGACACCCATCGTGCGGTCGCCTTGCACGTTCGAATGGCCGCGCACCGGGCAGATCCCCGCCCCAGGCTTGCCGATATTGCCGCGCAATAGCAATAGGTTCACAGTTTGCTGCACATTTGCGGTGCCGAGCCGATGCTGCGTGATCCCCATGCCGTAGCAGACAATAACGGCTTGCGCCCGCATGTAGATGTTCGCCACACGCTGCAATTGGTCGCGCGGCAAGCCGCTGACGCTCAGTATGTCTTCCCAACTCGTGTGGCGGAGATCATCGGCGAAGGCCTCGAAGTCGTGGGTGTGCCCCGCGATGAACTCGACATCGAGTATTGGTTCGCGGCCGGCTTTAAGCGCTTCGTCATGCGCCTCGAGCACCAGCTTCATGACTCCTTTGAGGGCCGCGACATCGCCGCCGACGCGGACCTGGCAATATTCGCTGGCGATTCTGGTTTCGCCAAACGTCGCCATTTCCACCGGAGCTTGGGGTGCCGCAAACCTCTCTAGCGCGCGCTCGCGCAACGGATTGAACACCACGATCGGCACTTTGCGGCGCGAAGCGTTGTGCAACTCCGTCAACATGCGCGGGCTGTTGGTGCCGGGTTGCTGGCCGAGGATGAAGATCGCGTCCGAATCCGCGAAGTCATCCAGCAGTACGGTCCCTTTGCCGACGCCAAGGCTCTCCGGTAGGCCGACGCTGGTTGGCTCGTGACACATGTTCGAGCAGTCGGGAAAATTGTTGGTGCCGAAGCGGCGGGCGAAGAGCTGGTACATGAACGCCCCCTCGTTCGAGGTGCGCCCGGAGGTGTAGAATTCCGCCTCATTGGGATCGTCGAGCGCATTGAGCTCGTGCGCGACCAATGTAAACGCTTCGTCCCAAGTCACCGGCACATAATGGTCGGTCGCCGGGTCATAGCGCATTGGCTCCGTCAAGCGGCCCTGCTGCTCCAGCCAGTAGTCGCTTTGCTGTTCCAGCTCGCGGACGGTGTGGGCCGCGAAGAAATCGCGCGTCACGCGGTGTTTGGTCAGCTCCCAGGTAACAGCTTTGGCGCCGTTTTCGCAAAACTCGAATGAGCTCGTATGCCGTGAATCAGGCCATGCGCAGCCGGGGCAGTCAAAGCCCTCGGGCTGGTTCATCGACAGCAGCGCTCTCGTTCCTCTGATCTCGACGCTTTGCTCGCGCAGCGCTCTGGCGGTGGCGTGCAGGGCACCCCAGCCACCCGCGGGCGCATCATAGGGAGCGAACACCGGCTTGACGGGAGGCTTCTGGTGAGGTTCGGCCGGAAGGAAAGGAGGAGAAGTCTGATCGCTCATAATCGGACCTTCGTTTGGTTTCGCGGACGCCACGGCGGATTTCGACCAGATTGATCTGGTGTGATGGCGAGGACCTCCGTCCGGAGGTTCTGGCAATGGCGATACACAAGCTGGTAGGCCACCTCGATTGAACTACGCTCCCCGGGTTCTGTGTCGGACCCGCAAAAACCTGCTGCAAAGCAACCTAGGCGAATCTATGGCGCCACCCCGCCGACCGTGAGTTAAGGTTCGGGAATTTTGGTGAATCGGTTTCGGTCCCGGCTCACGGAATGTAGCCGGCCTTGTCAGTGTCGTGTCGAGCGGCGCGACGGAGGTTAGAAGCTGGTCGAAAAAGCGGCAGCGGGACTTACTGGGAGAGACGCCGAGTTCTAAGGAGCGGCTTCGCCTCGCCGCTCAGGCTGTTACGAAAGGTGTCGCTTAGCGCGCGGGCCGTCATGAGATCTGCCGTCTCAAAGCCCTCGCTGAACCGGCTGTAGACTGAAGACAGCAGTTTTTCAGCCTCTTCTATCCTGCCGTTCTGATGCCAGAGCTGGGCTAGGCTCGTGGCCCCGCGCAATTCCCACGACAGTGCGTCCTGGCGTCGGGCCCATTCGAGTGCCTGCCGGTAGTGATCCTCCGCGGCCGCAGCCGACCCCTCCAGGCGGAAGAGCTCCCCTTTGATGCGCAGGAGCTCTGCTGCGCACCAATATTCTTCATGTTTATTGATCCATGCGAGCGCCGTATCAATTGCCGAATACGCCTCTGTAAAGTGCCCAGCAGCACCCAGGCCTTGCGCAAGCGAGCCGAGGTATATTGGGTAGTACCGCGTTCGAAGCCCAAGCTCTTCGAGCTGGCTGAGAGCGTTTCGAAGAAGTGGCAATCCGGCATCGTCGCCTCGCTCGACAAGGATCACGCCCTGCCAGCCTTCGCATGGTGCATTGTAGATGGTAAACGCATGTTCGGCGACTCCCTTCTTAAGCGCCGCCAGGAAGTGTTCCGCCAAGCCTAAATCTCCAACGTATAGAGCAAGGGGACATGCGAAGAGGGCCAATATCCCGCAGAGGGTAGGAGCATGGTTCGTCTCTTGCGCTGCCTTGACCCCGTTTTGCGCGGCCTGGATTGCCTGATCGGGAAAGCCCTGAAGCCAGAGAATATGTGCGAATAGAGCAAACGCCGTAGCGCCCTGTGAGTACTGAAAACGAATGGCATTGGGGTGATGCGCGCGAGTAGTAAAAGAGCCAAGCATTCGCTCGATATGAGTCCGCGCGCTGGTTTGATCGCCCAGATAATGTTGCGCGGTACCGAGCATTCTCTCGCCGTTCAGCTGGTCGCTAAGATCGCTCCGGGCGGCCGCCAACGCGCAAAACCGTTCAGCTAATCCTATTGCCGACCTACAATCTCCGAAATTAATGCGATGTGCGAAAAGCCCGTGAAGCGCTCGGAGCTGAAACTCGGGATCGTCGAGGCTCTCCGCAGACTCGAGTGCCGCGCTCCACGACGCTTGCGCTTCCGACACGGCTCCCCTGGTCGAAGCTAATGATGCAGCATGGGCCCACCTGAGTTGCATTTCTCTGCGCCCAGATTCACTCGGCATTTGGCTCAGGGCATCAAGCGCCCGCTCTGTATAACGGCGGCACTCGTTCAATAACGAGAGGCACATCCACAGAGTTATAGAGGCTACGGTTAATGTCACGCCTATTGAGAGATCACCGCCTTCTGAAAACGCCCAGCTCAAGGCATTACGGACATCGTCTATTTCGCCCCCATATTTCGCTACCCAGGCGGCGGTAGGCGTCGCCTCCCATTCGGTTTGTGCACGCTCGAACAGATCACGATAGTGTTCGGCATGGCGTCGGACAAACCGCTCGCGCTCGCCATTCTCTTCTAGTTTCTGCAGGGCATACGCTCGCGTCGTTTCGAGCAGCCGGTAATTTGCAACTGCGCCACTAACGTCAGCTGAGACGAGCGACTTGGCGACCAAATTCCCCAAGCTATAGACCACGTCGAATAACGCGTTCTCGGCGCCACTGACCACCGCACTTGCAGACTCAAGTGTGAATGTACCGGCGAAAACGGAAAGCCGGCGTAAGATCGCCCGTTCGTCCTCGGGCAGAAATTCGTAGCTCCAGTCAAGCGCCGCAGCCAGGGTTCGGTGCCTCGCAAGGGCGGTGCGTCGCCCTTGCCGCAGCAGCCGAAATCGATCCTCGAGCAAAGCCGACAGCTGCCGCAACCCGAAAGCGTCGATGCGAGTCGCCGCCAGTTCGATCGCGAGCGCGATCCCTTCCAGCTTGTGACAGATCTCGGCAACGATAGGCGCATCTGCGTCGCTGAGCTCAAAGCCCCCCAGGCTCTCCGCGGCGCGATCCACAAAGAGTTGGATCGCGGTAAATCTCAGTGCGTCCACCGCCGTCAGTCGGGACCAGGAGGGTGGGCTTGTGAGCGGCGACAGGCGGTGCACTTGCTCACCTTTCACGCGCAGCGGCTCGCGACTGGTTGCTAGAATGTGCACAGCGGGAGCGCCACTGATGATCTGCTCTGCCAACGAAGCGGCGGCATCGATGACATGCTCACAGCTATCGAGTACGACCAGCGTCTGCCTGTCTCGTAGGTAGGCGATCAGCGCGGGTATTGCATCACCGGAATGGATGGTCAACCGGAGGGCGGAGGCGACGGCGCTGACGACTAAATGCGGGTCTTGCAGCGGCGCCAGATCGACAAAGCTGATGCCATGCTCGTAAGCGGCGATGAGCGCTTCGGCCGCGGCGAGGGCTACCGTCGTCTTGCCAACACCGCCCAGCCCTACAATTGTGACGAATCGGCGGCGCGGCAATTGCTTCAGGAGCGCATCGATCGTGTCAGCGCGACCAATCGTTCGCGTCAACGCCATCGGCAGGTTATGTGGGTGCGCCGGCGCGGTGTTGCGGAGCGCTGGCGATGATCGCTGCTCAGAGAGCTCGACCGGCGCAACAAAGCGATAGCCGCGTCCAGAAACGGTGGCGATGTACCGAAGGCCGAGCCGACCTTCGCCCAGCGCTCTTCGAAGTGCCGCGACATTCACCTTGAGATTGCTCTCCTCGACGATGGTGTTGGGCCAAACGCGGGTTACGAGTTCGTCCTTGCTGACCAGCTCGCCCGGACGCTCGACCAGGGCAGCCAGGATCTCCAGGGCGCGGCTCCCGAGACGAACGGGCGTTTCGCCCTCCAGCAAGAGTTGTCGCGCCGGAAAGAAGCGGAACCGGCCGAACGAAAAGCCGGGCTCGGCCGAGGGCGTCGGCCAATCGGCCATTTTCTTAACCTCGCTTCACCTTTTTTTACTTGACACATCCTATAAGCATCGCGTCGCCACTGTCTACGTAGCCGATGTCGCGCAGGAGGGACGCGCAGCATCGGGATTTAGATAGGCGCGAGCCGGTAACCCCAAGTGACCATTCGGAGAGCCTTCAAGGTGCGCGGGGCTTCTAAAGCGGCACCGCCTGCGGCCAGGTTTGTTCAGAATGTGCCGAGGGACGTTCTTCGGCCCGCGTGGACCTCCATACGCGCTTAGGAAATCGATAGCGCGGCGGCGAGGACACCGCGGGTGGAACCCCGCGAACGTCCGGTTGTGGCACCGAAGAGACGATCGATCGAGCTGGCGGATTGGTCGGCTTGCTGGGGTGAAGCTGCCCCTCATCTAATAACTGCACGATCTCTGCAGTTGTCGAGTCGCCCGGAGGAATTTCACCTCCGGGCGCTCCCAGAACCGTGCGTGACCCTCTCGAGTCACACGGCTCCCAATGTTCGAGTATCGCGTCGCGCGGGCTGGAGGCGGCACTCGGTATCGTCACTCTAGAACGGACCCCGTCTCACGCCCTACCTCTTCTGGATAATGGCGTTGGTCAAGAGCCACGTCCCTAATGTCGGTTCACTTGGCCGACCCGACGCCTGATTTGATGATGGATATTTGACGTTAATCGTTTTCGTAAGCTAGAGCAGCGAAGTACGGGAGCGGACGGCCTGTCTCCTGAGCATGAACAGGAGGTAATTTTGGCCGAGCAGCGCGGGCTGCGCGGTCGCGCAATGAGAGTTTCCGCAGGAGAGCGTTCGACCGCAACAACGCACGCTAATTCGCTCCGCCATCCTGTTAGCCTCTTTGACGCTCCGTCCGCCGCGCTGGCTCGACCGAATACCGGGAGGCACGGCTATGCTTGAGCGTCTGGAACGGCAAAAGAAGCTAACCGCCAATCAGTGGCGGATCATCCTGACCACCAATCTCGGCGACATGCTCGATTTCTTCGACTTCTTTCTGATCGGGTATGTCCTGGCGTTCGTTCTGAAAGAGTGGCACATCACCTACGGCCAATCGGCGATCATTCTAATCTCAGTCGGCGTCGGGGCGGTGCCCGGTGCTTTCTTCTGGGGCTGGATGGGCGACCGCATTGGCCGCCGCGCATCTGGCGAGTGTCGGTCTACTCAGCGCGGGGGTAACCCATCGGCACGTTGTGATTTTGATGTGAACAACGCCTGGGCCGCTGGTGCGTGCGCCGCCACTCGAGGCGAAGAGGCAGGCCGTCACCGATTTTCGCTCGAGCGCCGACGCGAGAAAGGCGAGGTCAACGCCGTGCTGCGCATCCGTCGGGAGTTCGAGGGTCCTGAGGCCGAGTGCCTCCAGCACGTGGAGCAGCCCGAAATAGGTCGGCGATTCGATCGCGATCGTGTCGCCGGGCCGGGCGACCGCCGTGACCTGCGGCTCCACCGATGCATCTCAGTCGTTTCTAGCGGCGAGTGAGGGCGCCCGGTCCGATCTTCCGGTAATCAGGTTTAATCGCATACCAACCGTGGCGGCTGCGAGCGGTGCGGCGACGAACAGCATCGGGACCCAGAAAGCGGCGCGGCGTAGGGAGGCGGTGTGCAGACCATCGCCGAGACCACTCACGTTCGCGATCAATCCGGCAGTTGCGGCACCTAACGCAATTCCGGCCTGTTGAACTGTGGCAACAGACGCAGCGGCGATAGTTTCTTCGCCCGGTTTTGCTCCGCTCATTACCCGCTGCGCGATAAAGGCCCACGAGGTACCGATGCCGACACCGATCAGACCGATCGCGGGGATCAGGCCAACTACCGGCCCTGGAGCCATCATTGCTGAAACGCCAAGGAGGCCTCCGCTCATGGCGACCGGGCCCGCGACGATCAACCGTCTGGGCCATTCTTCCGTGAGAGAGGCCGCAATGAGCGCGGCGCACGTCCAGGCTAACGATGCCCCCGCCACCATGTATCCCGCGATGAGCGGGGTGACCCCGTGCAGTCTTTGCAGAAAGAGTGGACCGTAGATCGCAAGCGGGCTGTAGGCACCAGACAACAGCAAGACCATCCATAAAGCCGTGCCGGTTGTCGTTCGCAGTGAGAAGGCGTCGCTCGGCAGCAAGGGCGCGCCGGCCGCGCGATCAATCCGCAACAGTAGCATGAATGCTCCGATGGCGGCCATGATGAGTCCGGCTTTGACCGCTGGATCGACTACCACGCTCGCCAGCGACAAAAAGGCGATGTACGCGCAGATCAAGACCACTCGAAAGAATGGAAAACGGTACTCACTTTGCTGATCTTCCCGCGTACTGGCCGGGAAAATGATAAACGCGCCGATCGCGAGAAGGCCGGCCGCTCCAGAGACCGCAAAGAACGCTCCGCGCCAGTAGCCGTAGCCAGCGAATATCCCGCCAATCAGCGGTCCCACGAGAACAGTAACCGACCATACACTCGCGAGGAGACCAAAGACCCGGGGCCAAAGAGCTTCGGCGAAAAGGCTTCGCACAAGTATATAGGCTAAAGCTGCCAAGAGGCCGCCGCCGAGACCTTGAACAAAGCGTCCAACAATAATCAGTACGATAGAGGGCGCGAGCGCGCATAATACGGAACCTGTCGCATAGATCATGGCCCCGCCACAGAACGCTCGCCTGTTTCCGATTGCCTTGCTGACGACCGCAGAACCGGTCGCGGCAATAATCGACGCTGCAACGAAGGCGGTAGTCGGCCAACTCATCAGGTAGCCGCCGCCGATATCTGCGACGATACTCGGCAAAAGGGTGGCGGTGATGAGCAGATTCATGGAGTGCAGGAGGTTACCGCCCAACAGCACAGCCAATGGCAGGATTGAGCGAGGCACCAGGAGGGCAGACCAAGTCCCGGGGATGGGAGTATTCTCGATCGCGTTGTACGGCGCCACCACTTTGCGACTCTGCATTTCCTCTCTCCCGCAAACTGCGAACATGCTATCTGTCAGAAGCGGCCGGATCGAATGGTCGAATTGCACGCGCGCATGAAACAGCTTCATGGGATTGATCATGGTAAGCCCGTATCGCTCGCTCCCGCCGTTGCCCACGCTGCGGACGTTCGAGGCCGTCGCGCGACAGCTCAGCTTTACGCGCGCGGCCGATGAGCTCGCGCTCACGCAAAGCGCCGTGAGTCATCAGATTGGAGCCCTTGAGCGGCACCTCGCCGCGAGGTTATTTTCGAGGCTGAACCCCGGTATTGAGCTCACCGAGGAGGGCCGCGTCTTTCTCGAAGGAGCGCGAGCAGGCCTCGACAGTATCCTTCTCGCTACCGACCGGATCCGCAGCCGGTTTCGGGTTGGGATGCTGACCATCTCTGCTCCAAGCGCCTTTGCAACCTGGTGGCTGGTGCCCCGGCTTGGTCGTTTTGCGGCGCTTCACCCCGAGATCGAGGTACGCATCGCGGTTATCGAAGGGCGTGAGCCCGACCTCCAGCGCGACGGCGTGGACGCCGCAATTGTCCAGCGTCCCGCGGGCGCAGCCGCAGATTCAGCGATGGAAATGCCGCTTTTGCGAGAGACGATCTTTCCGGTATGCGCCCCCACGCTGCTCCGCGAGGGCTCGCGCCACGGCATCGACCTTGCGGCGCAAACACTCATCGAATGCGAGCCGGAAGGAGAAGAGACTGCCGAGCTGGG
>Ga0187846_10000843_pt1 | contig 17587 bp, 13 predicted proteins | sample TC_taG_FD_161473 | JGI IMG/M metagenome (GOLD analysis project Ga0187846, IMG submission 161473) | Biofilm microbial communities from the roof of an iron ore cave, State of Minas Gerais, Brazil - TC_06 Biofilm (v2) | ecosystem: Environmental > Terrestrial > Deep subsurface > Cave > Wall biofilm...
GCAAACCTCGCGGAAGAGATCGAGCATTTGATACCAGTGCAAACCGCCGGGTTCTGGCGTCCCCACTGCTGGCATCTCACTCGGATCAAGCGCGTCCAGGTCAATCGTGACATACGTATGCTTGCTTAGACGCTCCCAGGGGATGACGGCATTTCCTCTTGCCAGTTTATAAGCCCATACGATGGAGACATCAGGTGAAGTTTTCAGGAATTCAACTTCTTCAGAACTGATACTGCGGATGCCGATTTCAGTGAGAGGTATGCCCATGTTCACCACTTGACGCGCTACACAAGCATGGGAAAGGGATGTGCCTGAATACTCATCGCGCAAGTCGGCATGCGCGTCAATGTATACAACAGTAAGATCTGAGAAGTATTCATGTACGGCTGCAATAGAAGGAGCGGAGAGTGAATGTTCTCCACCAATAGCGCAAGGAAGTTGCCCACGTCGAAGGACTTCACGCACTGCATCGCCTGTAGCCTTAAGGGCTGTAGCATGATCCATCGCGCTATAGTCTAGCGGAGGGTGAGTATATATACCAACATCAATAGGACTCCAGCCGAGTTCCTCCTCGTACAGCTCCAACTGGCTGGAAGCATTGAGGATCGCTTGTGGCCCATATGCGGTGCCTTTTATATAGCATACGGTATACTCCAGCGGGGCCGGAATAATCGTTACGCGGGCATTGGTTGGATCATAATATGGCGCATCTGGTGCACCAAACTGTGTCACAGGTATATGATTCATACCTCCTTTCTGGCTAAACGTGCAGCTTTAGCAGCCTCATAGCGTACCTGGTCGGGCTTTTCCGGTCGCAGGGAACGAGATCCGCGAACTACAAAATGCGCTTCTACATCATCGGTTTGAAACATTTTCTTTGCGAAATCGATAGCGTCTTCCTGCCTGAATTCTTTGCACGAGCAGATATCGATGTCAACTTCACCGTACTCAGGCCAGGCATGCAAACTAATGTGGCTCTGGGCAATCACTACAAAGCCTGAAAGACCATCATCTAATGGATTAGATGTTTCTATTTGATACAGGTGTACGGGACTAACTCTCTCCATACCCACGCGAGCAGGGTATTCTTCCAGAACACTTCGTACCAGCGGTTCATCCGACAAAAGTTGTCGATCACACCCATAAAGTTCCAACATCAAATGAACAAGCATCGAACCTACCTCCAATGGTTTTCATTTTAGCGAGCTACTGCCCCTACGAGTTTGACGGTCCTGCTCAGTACGAGCAGGGTATGAATTTTGCGTACAGATTAGTATTATATATTAGATTGTCAAGCTAATCAAAGGGAGAACATAAGAAGTTAACAAGCTAATGACGAGCTTATACATTTAGGTAGACAATCTAATGGAGATACTTCATGAGATTGAAGTCAATTCTAACTGGATATATCAATTCAGCTTCATTGATTATCTCTGAATTTGTCGCTATAAGTAACTACTCAGGAGAATTGTGAATGCCTTGTAAACGTCAACAGGGCACCCTCACGGGTGCCCTGTTTTAGAGGATTATCAACCTGGCAGGCGCTACTCTGCGTCGCCGAAGATAGTGTAGTGCCAGTCCTTGCGCGCCTCATTACTCAGTTCAATCATGACATGCTTGATCTGGGTATACTCATCGAAGGAATGCATGGACATGTCTTTTCCTACGCCACTCTCCTTATAGCCGCCATGTGGCATCTCCGAGGTAAGGGGCAGGTGATCATTAACCCACACTGTGCCGAACTGTAAGGCTTTGCTGGCGCGCATTGCCTTGAAGATGTCCGTTGTCCAGACGGAAGCAGCGAGACCATAAACTACGTCGTTGGCTTTCTGCAATACCTCTTCTTCAGTTTTGAAGCGGCTGACGACGACAACCGGGCCAAAGACTTCATTCTGTACAATCTCCGCATCGTTGCGATCTTGCGCAATAACGGTCGGCTCGAAGAAGAAGCCTTTCTCAAGGCCCTTAACGGTAGCACGCTTGCCGCCAGCTACGATGTTTGCGCCGTCGCGCAGAGCCCGTTCAACGAATCCCTCAACTGTTGCACGCTGGGTTGCAGAGATCAATGGTCCCATGTCGGTACTCTCACTCTCTGGATCACCAACACGAATCTGCCTGGCCTTATAGAGGAACGACCGCAGGAATTCCTCGTAGATGCTGTCCTGGACGTAGATACGGGTAGCAGCGGTGCAGTCCTGGCCACAGTTAACATAGCCACCCACTACAGCTCCATTAGCGGCAGCTTCGATGTTGGCGTCCTCATAGACGATAAAGGGGGCTTTGCCTCCAAGTTCGAGATGCACGTGCTTGAGAGTATCAGCACCTGCACGCATGACGTGTCTGCCGCTCTCCGTGCTGCCGGTGACCGAAACCATATTGACCTTGCGATGGCTGGAAAGCGCCTGCGCCACACCTGGGCCACTGGTAATGATATTGAGAACGCCAGGAGGCAGGCCAGCTTCCAGGGCTATCTCACCCAGCTTGAGCGTAGAAAGGGGTGTTTCAACGGATGGCTTAAGGACTACAGTGTTGCCGGCAGCCAATGCGGGGCCAATCTTCCAGGCGGCCATCATGAATGGATAGTTCCAGGGAGCCAGCGAAGCAACCACCCCGACAGGCTCGCGGCGAATGATGCTGGTATGTCCGCCAGTATACTCGCTGGCTGCCATACCAGCAAGGTGACGGGCAGAGCCGGCAAAGAAATGCAGGTTATCGATAGCAAAAGGAATATCGCTATCACGGGCTAATTTGATTGGCTTGCCAACGTCCAGCGACTCCAGTTCCGCGAGTTCCGAGGCATGTGCTTCTAAAGCCATGGCCAGTTTTTCAAGTGCCGCAGCACGCGCTCCATGTGTCAGGCCGGACCAGCGTCCATCATCAAAGGCTCCTCGTGCTGCTGCAACAGTACGCTCTACATCTTCCAGCGAACTTAAGGGCACCTCAGCTATCGGTTCGCCCGTAGCCGGGCCGATATCCTCAACAGTCTTGCCCAAGCTACTATTGACCAGTTCACCATTAATTAAAAGTTTGTAATCGGCCATCAAAGTGCCCCTTTCGGATGTGTAAGATAATAAAACGGTTTACGCAAGAAATTGCCGTCCAATTATCCATAAATTGCCGCCAAACGGCAAAATCACGTACGATTCTATTGAACGCGGGTTGATCAACTAACGACATTTTATCACCACGGCGATGTTGGTTGTAAAGGTTAGCAGGGCTATTATCTTGATCTGATCATTCATGTCAGCTACTCCTTTAGCGGTTGCGGCGGGCGGCCACAAAGGCTGCTACGAAACGGCTACTGCCCGTGTCTCAGTCACATGCATATCGTAACGAGCAAGTTCATTAAAGAATGGCTCAAAGGGCACGCACATCTCTGGACCAAAAGCACCACGACGAGTGATCTCACCTGTTGCCAGCATGTGCCCGGCAATGGCGAGCGGTACGCCTGTATCAAGAGCGCCTGCACTGATACCCCAACGACGATAGGGTAGCACCACGACCTGGTTAGTAATCTCTACCTGCTGTCCAGCAGCCTCGCCTGCGGCGACAATGCGCAACACGTCGCAGTCCTGAGGGTCGACATCTTCAGCTGGAATCAATTCAAGCAATCGAGCAAGCACTTCACGCGGGGAGACATTGACACCACCAACGGCGATCGACTCGTCACTGCCAAAGCCAAGGTCGACCAGAAATTTCAACTTCGTCATGAAATCGGTCGGGAATGCAATTTTGAACGAGACATGACGGATACCCCTGTCATGGAACGAGACCGGGAATGTCGCACATTCAGAATGTAGCGAATATACAGCTGTAGCACGACCAACAGGCAGAGGGAAAACCATCTCTTCCTGTCCGCTCAATGGATCCTGGGGATACCATACACCATCCTGGAAAACTTGCGGCTGCTTGGTGAATTCGTCAAGGATAGTGCGTATCGAGTATGGTGCAACCAGGGGCGCCGTTGAGGGTGTAGTATCACTACAGCCGAGCTGTACCTTGATGCTTTCAACGCGGTCGAGCTTAGCAACAGCAGCACGAGCAAGCACGTTGGTGATTCCAGGAGTACCTCCCATACCCAGGATAGCAGTGATACCTGCCCTCTCGACCTCAGTGTGCATGCTCATTAGCTTGCGGGTTATGTGGAACAGGCCACCAAGGTCGGCATAATGTACTTTCTCCCGAATGCATGCCTTGAGAACTGGCAGGTTAAAGATATATTCAACAGCATTGAGGGCGACATCGGCACCACGCAATAGAGTACGCAGGCGCTCCTCGTTATTGACATCGATCTGTTTGACCTGAATTTTGCTACTCTGAAGTGAGCCGGCAACCTCGTGCGCACGTTCTTCGTTGTAGTCCGCGATGGTAACCTGGTCAATATCCGGGTATTCGATCAGCGTTCGCACAGCAATGCGTCCCATCGCGCCTGCGCCACCCAGTACGATAATATGCATGAGAATGAACTCCTTGTCAGGCTACGGCACTACTGGCGTTATCTGTTGGAGCGTGATTTTTCGTCCCCTGAGCAACGGGCGCAATGATTTGGGCACCTCCATCAGGCACACCAGGAGTCGAGAGAGATGAACGCAGTTCCTGAAGCGTGTCCTCCAGGCGATTCAAGATGGTATCGATCTCTTCACGCCTGATGACCAGCGGTGGCTCAATGCGGATGACGCGCGAGTTATTGAGCGTACCTGAGATGAGCACGCCACGCCTGAAGAGACCAGAAGCAAGTGCATAGCCAATTCCATCATTAACAAAGTGCTGCCCGATGAGCAGTCCCTTCCCTGTAATGTTCGTATATACGTCGCTATGGCGTGCCGCAATTTCTTTCAACTGCTTTATAAAGTACTCACCTTTTTCAGCAGCCTGTTCAGGCACGCGTTCTTCGAGGGTTACATTAATGGCGGCGATGGCAGCTGCGCAGGCCAGGGGATTACCACCAGCTGTTGAGGTATGAATAAATGGATTGCTATTCATCACGCTCCAGATCTTTGGAGTTGACATGAAGGCGCCGATGGGCATTACACCTCCGCCCAATGCCTTGGCGGAGATCATGATGTCAGGCTCAACGTTCCAATGCTCAACACCCCAAAGTTTGCCGGTGCGTCCCATACCCGTCTGCACTTCGTCAGCGATAAGCAAGACTTCATAGTCGTCACAAATTTGACGCAGGCGCGGCCAGAAATCGTCGGGAGGCACAATAGCACCTGCTTCACCTTGAACAGGCTCCATAATGACGGCAGCGATATCGTTGCCTACCTCGCGAGCAATACTCAACTGCTGCTCGACGGCATCTGCATCGCCGAAAGGTACGTGAAAGACGTTATTCTGAAGCACCAGAGCAGGACGGCGGAAAATGGCCTTGCCTGTGAGGGACAGAGAACCTGCAGTCTTGCCATGGAAGCCCCGCACCGAGGCGATGAAGCCGCTTTTGCGCGTGTAGAGCTTGGCGAGTTTCATTGCGCCTTCGACGGCCTCTGTACCACTACTTACAAAGAAACTATACTGAATGTCACCGGGAGTAATCTCAGCCAGCAAATGGGCAAGCAAACCACGTAGAGGATCAAGGAGTTCTTGTGTAGGCAGCGGGCTTTTCTGTAACTGTGCTTGAACGGCCCCCACGACTTTAGGATGTGCCCAACCAAGGTTGAATAATCCAAACCCACCCAGGCAATCGATGTATTCACGGCCCAGTACATCTTTGAAAGTTGCGCCGCGACCCATCCATTCGACTGCCGCGAAATCGCCTGCTTCAGCGACTGATTTACGATACGCAATAAAACCACTGTTGTAATAATTGGCAAAATTGCTAACGGTGGTTTTGATCAACCACTCCGCTTCACTCTTGCCTAGCTCTTGTTTTTGGACGATGTCGAGGTACCGTTGGGAATCGTTGAGGGCCTTAAGTAAGCCATCGGTACTCATAAAAATCCTTTCTGGTAATGCGGCCTGATAAAGATATCCCACGCCGGTCCGCCTTCCGGGTTAGCTGCTATCGATGTTGCTAATTGATAGATTCCAAGCTTGTGGGCATGTTGTCGCCTATCCGTAGGGATAAACGATGTAAGGGAAAAAACTAAGAACGCTTGCTACTGGGTAGATTCTTCCTGGCCTGTGGAAAGCTATGTGAATTACAGCGTGCCGGTATCAATTAGCAACCGGAAATGCAAAAGTACGGAACAGCATTTCATCCTAGCAAGTACAGTCCGGGAATGAGAGGGGAGAGAAGCTCAGGGATAGCAAGTGGACATGTGGAAGCCGCGAAATACGTAGTATTTCCGAATATAACCGGCGTGTTTTTTTCCTGGTTTATCGGTTACTTTCACGAAAAACACCAAATTCCGCTGCTTTATGTACAATATACGCTGGTCTTACTTACAGTATAGCTGAGAAACTAGCAAGAAAGCAAGGTTGCTGATTGCCAATTTTAGCGGTTACAGGTTACAATAGTAGCGGGTTATGGAAATCATTCTGTATTCCTGTCGTGCTACCATTTTCAGATCAGCCTGTTCCCCACATCTCATGAAAGGATCTTTTATGCTTCGGGAACCTGTTACAATTAATCCTAAGCTCGTACAAGAGATTATGGCCCGCGAAGAAGCGGAATTTCGCAGGCGAACTCCGCGTTCGCACAAGATGCACGAACGCGCGCTGTCCTCGTTGCCGATGGGTGTTTCCAGTTCGTTCCAGGCCGTCCCACCGTATCCTCTTTTTATCGATCACGCTAAAGGCAGTCGTATTTGGGATCTCGATGGTAACGAATACGCCGACTTTCACCTTGGTTTCGGCAGCCTACTCGTTGGTCACTCTCACCCCGTTCTGGTGGAGGCCTTGCGCGACCAACTTGGGAAAGGCAGTCTTTATTCATTGCCTTGCCCTGATACTGTGTACCTGGCAGAGGAGATGGTGCGTCGTTTTGCGCCAATTGAGCAGGTGCGTTTCTGTAACTCGGGCACCGAGGCGACAATGGATGCCCTTCGCCTGGCTCGTGCGCACACTCGTCGAGATAAGGTTGTAAAGATCGAGGGTTCCTACCATGGCCATCACGATACTTTGCTCATGAGTACAAAACCTTCGGTCGAAGTTGCTGGTCCTCCAGATCGACCAAATACGGTTCCTGCCTCAAAGGGCATTCCAACCGACCTGAAGAACAACATTATTATCGCTCCCTACAACGATGCTGAGGCTTTGGACCGCATCCTGGCCGAGCACGAGGGCGAAGTGGCGGCAGTAATCACCGAAGCGGTATTGATGAATGTTGGCATCGTGCTCCCCGATGAGGGCTATCTCCAGAACGTGCGTGATATTACGCGCGCGCATGGGGTGCTGCTGATCTTCGATGAGGTCAAAACTGGCGTGACCGTTGCTCCAGGTGGCGTCACCGAACTGTATCCAGTAGAGCCAGACCTCATCTGCCTGGCGAAGTCTATCGGTGGCGGAATGCCAGTTGGCGCATTTGGTGGCCGCGAGGAAATCATGCGCCACATCAACCATAATGAAGTGTTACACCTCGGTACCTTCAACGGTAACCCTATGTCGATGCGTGCCGGGCTGGTGACGCTGATCCAGATCTTCACGCCAGAAGCTCATGCACATGCGATCGGACTCTCACGCCAACTTGCGAAGTCTTATATAGGCATCATCGACGAGTTTGACATGCCGATGCACGTTGCCCAAATTGGTGCCAAAGGGTGCGCTATGTTTCGCTATGAACGTGCTCGTAACTACCGCGCATGGTGGGACATCGATATGCCCCTCTCGTATGCATACTGGCTCTTCCTGGCAAATCGCGGTATCCTCTTCCCTCCGGGCTTTGATGATCAGTGGACGGTCTCAATTCAGCATACAGAGCAAGATATCGATCATCATGCGCACGTCTTCCAAAAGTTTGTGACAGAGTTGAGTCGATAATGCAGTGACCTAGGAGTATGCCCGGGCAAAACGTGCTTCGAGGAAGCGCGCCAGCAACGAGAGCGGATAGCAAATTGCAAGGTAGAGCAGGGAGCCGAGAACGAAGACGAACATTTTGACGTTTGCATCTGTTTGCGGTAAGGCAAGTCCAAACATCTGGTGATTCAGCTCGATTACACCCAAAACCGAAAGCAAGGAACTGTCCTGTACCAATGTCATAAAGTAATTCGTAAATGGTGGGATGGTGATACGCAATGCCTGTGGCAGAACGATATGGCGCATTGTCTGACGAGAATTCAAGCCTAAGCTCAATGCAGCCTCGGTCTGACCCTTCGATACCGATTCGATACCCGAACGAAAGACTTCGGTCAGATAGGCACCATAGTTAAAACTCAATCCAATGATGCCGTAGAAAAAAAGGTTCATCTGGTCCGGGACAAGACTATTGCTTTGGAGCGCTGTCATGATCTGAAAAGTGATACTATAGGGGTCAAAGCCTATGCTCGATAATACGTAGCCTACGCCATAGTACCACAGCAGTAACTGTACGAGAATGGGAGTCCCACGCACCACTTCAACATAGACCGTTGCAAGCCAGCGGATAGGCGCAAAACGTGTTAGACGCCCCAGAGCACCAATTAAGCCAAAGATAGTCGCCAGCACCATGCTCAATGTTGAGACAATAAGCGTTACCCTGGCCCCGTCTAACAAAAAGGGCAAATAGAGGATCAGCTTACCCTGGCCCCTCTGGAAGGTGTACAGGTAGTAGACAAATAGACCCACGCCTAGCAATACCACCACATAAAAGAGGCCGTTTGAAACGATTTGCCAAGTTGGTGCACCAACAGTTCTTTTCTCGAACCGGTGTAGCGAGCGACGCTCTAGCGATGGTTCAACAAATGACATGTTCTTCTCCTTGAAGCTTACAGCGCCGCACGCGCTCTCCGTTCAAAATATCTGGCAACATATGAGGTCGGCAGGCTAAGAAGCAGGTAGAGCACAATAGCAAGTGCATAGAGGGGTATAGGGTTACTGCCATGATGCGAAACCCAGATGTTCAGCACAGATGTGAGTTCAGTGCCGGCAATCACGCTTACTACAGCGGAGTCCTTGAGCATATAGATAAAATCATTAACAAATGGAGGAATCATGAGTGGTATAGCTTGTGGTAGAACGATGCGAAAGAAGTTCTGAAACGATGTGAAACCCAGAGATAATGCAGCTTCCGTCTGGCCACGGTCAACTGAAAGAAAGCCGGCACGAAATACTTCCGCCTCATATGCAGAGTAGTTTATCGCCAAAATGGCAATGCCTGCAGTCCAGGCATTATCAAGAATCTCCAAATTGACCGTCAGCAAGAGAGCGCCCACTGCGTAGTAAAGAATGAAGAGTTGAACAATGAAAGGTGTGCTGCGTATGATTTCAATATAAATACGCGCTGGCCCTCTCAGCCAGATGATGCGAGAGCTACTCATTAATGCGAGAATAAGCCCTAGGAGAAGAGCCAGTGGAAAAGCAGAAACACAATAGATGATGGTGTTTCTTATGCCTACCAGAAAATCTGGAAGAGCTTGTTGGATAAGGTCCATAAAGCACATCCCATGTCATCAATCGCGCACACATCGATTCAGGCAAAATAGTGTTTCTTTGCTGAAACCATTGCAACGTAGGTCTTTGTTGGCACTGATGATGGAAATATGATGCCATCAAGTCCTGCGTTGCAATGGAAATCAAACTAAGCGTGGATATGTACCACTAAAACCTACATGATGCCGATCTGAGCCTGCTGGTCGTTCCACATGCTCCATTTCATATAGATCGATTTCAGCGTCCCATCATGCTTGAGGACGGTGAGTGCCTGATCGATCTCTGGCTGCAAGATTTGAGCATTCGGGCTGCTCTTATTGAAGCCAATAAAGTAATCATCTGTGGCGAATGGTTTCCCAATAGGCTTCAATGCAGGATTAGGTTGGCTACCAGGGCCGGCACCCACAACATAATAGGCCACGATGGGGCCGTCGATTAAGACAGCATCAATTCTGTGCGCAGCCAGGTCATTAAATGGAAGATCTGGATCGTAGAGCTTGACTGTGATCTGCTTGTCTTGCGCTAAGACATCAGCTGCCTTATAGCTTGCACCTGTCCCAACCGTGAGACCTTCTAAATCTTTCAAACCAAGATTGCTTGAGGTTGTCATGCTGGCAAAACGTGGGTCATCCGCTCTTACCACAATCTGCTGCCCGTAGCGATAGTAAGCCTGGGAGAAAATCTCAGTTTTCTCGCGGTCAGCAGTCTTTTCCCAACCGTTCATTACCATGTCGAATTTGTTCGCCAGTAGAGCCTGCTCCATCTGCCCATAGTCGTTTTCTACCTGCTTCGATGTAACATTCATCAGTTTAGCTAGCGCTTGACCAATTTCATACTCGAAGCCGACTAACTGATTGGGGTTGTTGGGATCCGGAAAGACATATGGGGCCCCACCTTGAGAGGTTGCCCCCCACTGCAATAATCCAGGGGTTTTCAGACCTGCATTGCCTATCGGTGTGACTCCCGGGGTTGGGGTACTCGTGCTTCCGGTAGAAACATTGCCGCCACAAGCGGCCAGAAACGATTCGAGCGATCCACCCGCAGCAACGAGACCTCCTACCAGGCCCACGCGCTTGAGAAAAGTTCGCCTGTCAATTTCAGGTTTCATGATGCATCATTGCCTTTCTGTTGGTAATCCTGGCACTTCTGTTTTACTCTAAGGCTAATGAGAGAGCACGCGCTCCAGGAATAGCTTTGTGCGCTCGTGCCTGGGATGCTTAAATATTTCCTCGGGATCGCCCTGTTCTACAATCACGCCATCAGAAATGAAAACGACACGATCCGAAACGTCACGCGCAAACTGCATTTCATGCGTCACAACCACCATCGTGCTTCCCTCATAGGCCAGGTCTCGCATCACTTTGAGAACCTCGCCTACCAGTTCGGGATCGAGCGAGGAAGTTGGCTCATCGAAGAGCAGTGCTCGTGGCTGCATAGCAAGGGCGCGCGCTATCGCCACGCGCTGCTTCTGTCCACCCGAAAGCTTATTTGGGTAGACATCGCGCTTGTCCGCAAGGCCAACTTTTGCCAGCAGCTTGTCACCAAGAACCACAGCCTGATCTTTGGGCATCTTACGAACGAGTAAAGGGGCTTCGATTACATTTTGAAGCACAGTCATGTGGGGAAAGAGATTGAAATTCTGAAAGACCATACCAAGCTCGCGACGGATTGGAACGAGATGTTTATTAGTGAGGCGTGGGTCGAGTCTTTGCCCGTGGATAGAGATTTCACCGCTCGTGTGCTTTTCCAGGCCATTGAAGCAGCGAATGAGCGTACTCTTGCCCGAGCCGCTTGGGCCAATCAGCGCAACGACTTCCCTCTTACGCACTTCGAAATCGACATCTTTGAGGACGTGCTTATCACCAAAGTACTTGTTTACCTGGACGGCGCTGATGATGAGCTCATCTTCAACGCCAATTGTTGGCTGGGACTGGCTCCCACTGTTGATGATAGGAGATAAAGCGTCATCCGGTAGAGCTTGCTCGGAGTCCATAGGTTACTCCTTTACTTAGTGCACGGCGTATCCTGGTAGACGGAATCACTTGAAAGGATGCAGCTTTGAATCTTGCCTAAAGTATAACGATGAGTATAAAGCCTGTCAAGCTTTCTGCCAGGCAAACTTTGCAGACCCGGGCAAGATGCTATACTGTTCTTAACGAAAGATGCCAGATATCGGCTACTCCAGGGACAGGTGCACGATGCCATTTCTCGATACACCAAATACTACCATGTACTACGGTATTTTTGAACCAGATCTTGCCGCTCTACCACGTTCTTCGCAACAACAAACAGTGCTCTTGATTCATGGTTTTGGGGGAACGCCTGAAAGTGACTTTAAGGGACAACTACCTTCTCTGCGCAGTCATTTTCGCGTAATTGCTCCTCATTTGCATGGCTATGGTCGTTCAACTCGACGCAGCAGTTATACTCTTTCCTTTTACCGCGACGATGCCGCGGACCTGGTCAGACTGCTCGACGCCCTTGACATTGATAAACTTTTGGTTCTGGGTTTTAGCGACGGAGGCATAGTCGGCCTGTTGCTTGCAGCTTTACATCCTCAGCGCGTACTTGCCCTGGCTGTGATGGGTGCTCAACCGGCGATCAGTGGGCAGAATGTGGCGGCCATTCGCAGCTGGTTACTCGAAGTTCCATTGGCGGAAGATTGGCAAAAAGAACTGGCGCAGTTGCATGGAGAACCTTACTGGCGTTCGTTGCCCATAATGTATGTTGAGGGACAGGAAGCTCTGGTTGCCGCTGGAGGCGTGATCATTACTGACGAAGAACTGGCATCCATAGGCTGTCCGACCCTGATCATGCATGGCAAACGCGACCGCATTGTCCCCGCTGATTATGCACGTATCCTCTCTGAGCGCATCCCCGGTTCGCAGATGTTGTTATTCGACGCTGGGCACGCCGCACATCTGCGCTGCGCAAAGGAATACACATCAGCCGTCATGAACTTTTTCCTCGAGCAGCGCATCAGGTCTGACAAATAGTTATCATCAACAAATGTGATTAGATCGACCTACTTACTATGAGCGAAGCTCTTTTCCAGCCAGGTATGCCTGTTTTAGTTCATTGAGCAGTTCTTCACGCTTCGAAAACAATTCTCGCCGTGGTCGTGGCAGCGCCTTACTCACCACGTAAGCGGTAAGCAGTGGTAAAGCAATGGTCGAATCTCCGTAAATCACCACCGTGCTCTTGAGTTGGTCGGGCTTGATCTTGCCCCACGAGACAGCTTCTGATGGTGTTGCGCCTGAAAGCCCGCCCCAGTGCGGCGCATCAGCCGTAATCTGGATGAAGTAGTCATGCCCGCCTTTCTGGATACCCAGCACCTCCCACAGTTGCGGCTGCGTTTGCAGGTAGAAATTTTTTGGGCTGCCGCCTCCAAGGATAATAACTCCGTTGCGCGTCGCGTGATGTACAATAGCAGTCGTTTCATTGACATCAGCCAGTGGATCAAGTGTTAGCAAGCTTCCATCCAGGCTCTGTCGCGCTAAATTCATGCCTATCGAAGAGTCGCCGGGAGATGAAGTGTAGACAGGCACATTCCATGCTGCTGCCTGTGCCAGTACTGAGTACTCCGGGTTAATACCGGCTTTAAGTAGCTGTGTTCCCAGGTGATGGTGCAACTCCGAAGTCGAGATGGGCCGGTTGGGCAAGCTTTTCAAGCATTCGCGCACGAATGCATCGGTATCAAGCAGAACCTTATCTGCGAAGAGGATATCGTAAATACGAATCACGCCCTCTCCCTGAAGCTCGATATCGTCCAGGCGGAAATCGCCACGGTGCAGAGTCATAGCGAGCGCATAGTGCATATCATGGTAGAGGTTCGCGCCCGTGCTGATGATAAAATCGACAAAGCCATACTCCATTAGCGTGAGGATGCATCCCCCCAAACCTGCAGGCGTTAGTGCTCCCGCCATCGTCAGGCCAATAGTCACGTCTTTTTCAGGCACAAGCATTTCTTCCACGTAGAGCCTCGCAGCTTCGTAGAGACGGGCGGAATTGTAGGCCTGGAACTGCTGGTCAATCAACTCTGCCACAGTCATATTTGATGTGACACGCCGGGGCACTATTTGTGGGCCACTTAGATAATCGCTTTGGGTAGGGTGAGTATCATGGGCCATGAAATAAAGATCCTTTCTCTATTGGTAGAGATTATGGACTTTACCAACAATAACCGATCCTGTCATCCTGAGCGCAGTATTGTCATGCTGAGCGGAGCGAAGCATCTCGCTCCCCATCGCGATAGATCCTTCGCTCCGCTCAGCATGACAAAACATTGCCGATCTTGGTCGGTAAAGTTCACCATCTCTGTTACTCAATCATCGAGCGCCGGATCTCAATGATCTGATCGCGCAGTTGGGCAGCTTTCTCGAACTCTAACAGTTTGGCGGCGGCACGCATCTGTGATTCCAGGTCCCTGATCAACCGCAGCGCCTCCTCTTTTGGAATTCCTGCCAGTGCTACCGAAACTGGTTTTCCCTCCAAAGCTTCGGCATTCGCGCCGCTCATAGCTTTGATGCGCTCTGAGAGGGTCTTCACATCCTTCTTGATGCCTTGAGGTGTAATATTATTGCGCTCATTAAACTCAATTTGTTTCTTGCGGCGGCGGTTTGTCTCGTCGATGGCACGTTGCATGGACCTTGTGATTGTGTCAGCGTACATAATGACAGTGCCCTCCACGTGGCGAGCGGCCCGGCCGATTGTCTGGATCAGCGAATTTTCGGAGCGTAAGTACCCCTCTTTATCAGCGTCAAGGATTGTGACCAGCGACACTTCAGGAAGGTCCAGTCCCTCGCGCAGCAGGTTAATACCGACAACCACGTCGTAGACGCCCAGGCGTAAATCGCGTAGGATCTCCACGCGCTCGATAGTTTCTATCTCTGAGTGCAGGTAATGAACCTTGATACTTAGCTCCTGCAAATAGTCAGCCAGGTCTTCAGCCATCTTCTTGGTCAGCGTTGTGACCAACACGCGCTGCCCCTTCTCGACGCGCTTGTGTATCTCTACGAGTAGATCATCGATTTGCCCTTTGGTAGAGCGTACAAAAATCTGCGGATCGAGCACGCCCGTTGGGCGAATAACCTGCTCGGCAATTGCATCATCCGGGCAGTGCTCATATTCGTATGGACCCGGCGTGGCAGAGTCGAAAATCACCTGGTTAATATGTCGTTCGAATTCTGAAAATGTAAGCGGGCGGTTATCAAGCGCAGAGGGTAGGCGGAAGCCGTAATCAACTAGTACTTGTTTGCGTGATCGGTCACCGGCGAACATGCCACGCACCTGGGGCAGCGCCACATGAGACTCGTCCACGACCAGCAGAAAGTCATCTGGCATATAGTCCATCAATGTCCAGGGTTGTTCGCCCGCTGCGCGTCCAGCCAGGTGCCTAGAATAGTTCTCTACGCCTGAACAGAAACCGGTTTCACGCAGCATTTCGATATCAAAGTTAGTGCGCTGCTTCAAACGCGCTGCTTCTAGCACCTTGCCCTCTACTTCCAGCTCTTGCAGGCGCTCTTCCAGTTCTGACTCGATCAGCTCAATTGCGTGATTCAGGCGCTGTTGCGTCGTAACCCAGTGCTTGGCCGGGTAGATATCCAGGCGTTGTCGCTTCCCCAGCACTTCGCCTGTAAGTGGATCGATCTCGGTCATACGCTCGATCTCGTCGCCAAAAAACTCGATTCTTACCGCTACATCTTCGTAGGCCGGGAATAGCTCCAGCACATCACCGCGCACGCGGAAGCGCCCGCGAATGAAGTTAGCATCGTTGCGTTCGTACTGAATTTCTGTCAGGTGGCGCAGAATCTTATCCCTGCGTCGCTCTTCGCCTACTTTCAGGGTCAGCACAACCTCCCCATATTCTTCTGGGCTACCCAGGCCGTAGATGCACGAAACAGAGGCAACGATCAGCACATCCCGGCGTTCGAACAAGCTACGCGTCGCGGAGAGGCGCAGCTTCTCTATCTCCTCGTTTAGCATGCTCTCTTTTTCGACATAGGTGTCAGTGCGCGGAATGTAGGCCTCTGGCTGGTAGTAGTCGTAGTAGGAGACAAAATACTCAACCGCGTTGTTTGGGAAGAACTCTTTAAACTCGCTGTAAAGTTGAGCCGCGAGGGTTTTGTTGGGGACAAGAACCAGCGTTGGTTTTTGCACCTGTTCTATAACTTTCGCAACCGTATATGTTTTGCCACTTCCAGTTACTCCCAGCAGCGTTTGATATTTATAGCCTGTTCTGATACCCTCAACCAATTCCGTAATAGCCTCTGGTTGGTCCCCTGTGGGCTGAAATGGGGCTTCTACCCTGAATTCTGGCATGATGAGCTTTCCTTAAAAAAAAGTAGAATATTCTTTCCAATCGTGACATCATTATACCATGTTTTTGCATACGCTGATCAATGGAAAGAGATGTGACCTTTGCCATAGATATTCCAGGTATCTATGCTACAATACATACTTACTTGATGGTTTTATATCAAGACACCTGTGAAAAGAAGCGGAGCAAACTATGGCGCAGATCCACCCTCGTTATTGTCCGCGATGTGGTGCGCCCTTAGTCACAAAATCTCAAGACTGTGCCACCTGTGGTCTAATGGCAGAAGCAATGCTGTCCGGCAGTACCCATATACACCCAACACAGGACTCTCAGCAAGAACAACAGCAATTGTCACATGCAGACCTGCAAGCTTTTCAAGACCATCCACATGTACAGCAGAGCTCTCAACGGGCTTCAATGCGAGCATCCCAAACAGGTCAGGAAAGCTATCCATACCCCATACCACAGTCAGTGCAGGAGCAAGTTGAGCCAGGCAGCGATGACTCAGCTCCTCGAAGGTTCGGCAGAAAGGGGCTTATGCTCCTCCTGGCGTTGCTTATCTTATTGGGAGTAACGAGTTACGTCATTGCTGGTTTTCTGGGTGTGCATCTTCCTGGTTTTGCTAACAGTAGTGTACAGCCGCCTGTAACCATAATGGCAATCAACTCCTCAATTCCATATGCTGGTGTTGATATAACTATATTGAATGCTCAGCAGTCCCAGAGTTTTGTTGATGATCCCAACTCAAGTACCGCTGGTATGGTGCGACTGAACCTTAGCGAGCAGAATAACACAGCTATCAAGGTCACCTGGAGCTACTATACTATTGCCCGGCTGATTTTACCGGATAAATCGATTGTTAGCCCCATCTACGTAAAAGCCAAAGTTGGAATTGCACCAGGAACATCTCAGAAAAGCATTATCGATTTTGCTGTGCCCATTAGTGATCATATTGGTCAGCTTACGCTGAGGCTAGGGGCTACAAACGAGGCACAAATGCTTATTCCGCTAACTGAGAAGGCCAATCTAAGCAAATATCAACCAAAGACTCTCCATCTGAATGGACAAATGCAGTATTTTGGGCTTGACTGGACGCTTACCGCTGCCACATCGAGCTTCAGTTTAGACGGCCAGCAAGCGGCAAGCGGTATGCGTTATATCACAGTGAAACTCAGTGTAGATAGTACACTCTCGCAGCTTGCTATTACTGGCTCGCCCTATGATTATATTCGTTTGAAATTTGGCAATGCTACAGCCACGCCAAAGATTACAACGATCCCCGTTTCTTTTGTTGCAGGCGCAACTGGTGAAGCTGGGACGGTCAGCTTTCTCGTACCTCAAAATACGAAATCATTTGCTTTGATCCTCTTACCACAGCGTCAAAGTGGGGGTGACCAGGCCTCGACGAATTTCCAGTTGCCAGTATAGACGAGTAAAATCATAGACATTCTCATTGGTGGCTGCTACAATATGCAGACCATATGCCCATCTATATATTGTCTCGAGCTAGCCATCTCTTATGGTTATCTAGTCATCCTTAAAGGAGTATAGCATTGGCACAGTCATCTCCACGTTTCTGCTCTCAATGCGGCAGCCCTTTAGAAGCAGGTCAGCGTTTTTGCACGAATTGCGGCGCGACTACAAATATCGAATCGAACGCTGCCACAGCGTTAGCAACAGGTGATCAAACTGGACTGGCAAGCGACCCGGTACAAAGCTTATCGCCAGTTGCTTCAACCGTAGCTCCAGCAAGCTCGGATGCTA
>Ga0187846_10000844_pt1 | contig 17586 bp, 19 predicted proteins | sample TC_taG_FD_161473 | JGI IMG/M metagenome (GOLD analysis project Ga0187846, IMG submission 161473) | Biofilm microbial communities from the roof of an iron ore cave, State of Minas Gerais, Brazil - TC_06 Biofilm (v2) | ecosystem: Environmental > Terrestrial > Deep subsurface > Cave > Wall biofilm...
CTGTTTTGCCATCGCCACGCAAAGCATGTTCTATCTCATGGCGAAGGTTGAACCAGAAGCGATCTATGTAGTCCCACTTTAAAGTCAGTCCGATAATGGGAGAACTCTCCCTATCAATCCAAAAGCACGCACCATCAATCTTCGAATTGGGGATTGGCTCAACGATAACAAACCGTACCCCACACTTGGCGAGTATTGCGGGAATATGCCTAATTTCCTCAGGTTCCCTCAAAAGCTGCTCGGGTGCTTGCACGACCTCTCGGAGTTTTCTTTCCGAGTATTCAGGCACCTTCAAAGCGCTAGCCAGTTGTTTTACTCGAAAAAGCCATGCTTCCTGTAAAGAGGACAAACCCTCACTATTATTACGTCTGGCTGCATGAAGAAGCTTCGGTTCCTCATCTTCACGGGTTATCCCGTAGAAACGACAAATCCGAGCTTTCAGAATCTCGAAGTTCTCCGAGGGCGTTAGCCATCCTCGTTGAATCATCTGTCGAATCGGGAAACGCTCTCGAAGCTTAGCCTCCTGTGCGATTGTATGCGCAGACGCGGGCGGCGCGGTTTTCCACAGTTGATAAGCGTTTTCGAGATTTAGCCAAAACTGTGGGCTAGTTCCCAGTGCCGCCGCAAGCTCTCGGGCAGTCTCCGGCGTAATAGTCTTTCTTCCAGCGATGATCTCATTAACCAGTTTGGCTGGTCGGCGGATAATTCCAGCGAACTCACTCTGTGTCCACCCGCGGGCCTCTAGCTCATCAGCCAAAAATTCCCCAGGAGGAAACACTTCAGCAGGAATGCGTTCTTCCATTTTTATAAGTTCCTCCTTTTATTAGTGATAATCCTCTATGCCGATGACTTGAACGCAGTGTTCTTTATTGCGCTCTTCTATCTCAATTATGAGACGCCACTGCTGGTTAATTCGGAGCGACCTCTGATGACTGCGATCCCCCTTCAGCTTTTCGAAGTGAAGGCTCTTCAACGCGTATAAGTCCCGTTCGTCCGAAGCCGCTCTAATCGCTTGCATAACCTTGCGGAATCCGCGAACTACCGCGTCCGCATATCCGACCTGAAATTGAGCATCCTCCTCCAACCGATCCAACTTCGAATCGGCGAACTCCACGTTCATGAACAGCAAACATATCTTCTTAGACGTGCGCCGTCAATCACCTATTCACCCTTAATATCAAAATGAGTTGACATTCATTACCGCTCTAGTATAATCGTCAGTATGAACCGCCTAGCGGGAGAGCTCCGTGCCCAAATCCTCGGAATGATGGTTGAGGGCGTCTCCGTACGCGCGATCGCTCGCATGACGGGTGTCAGCAAGAACACGATTGTCAAGCTTTTGGCCGATGCTGGGCAAGCCTGTTTGGAGTATCAGGACAAGGCTCTGCGTAACTTAGCCAGCAAGCGCATCCAAGCCGACGAAATCTGGAGTTTCATCTACGCTAAGCAAAAGAATGTTCCTGAGGCTAAGCGCGGTCAGTTTGGCTATGGCGACGTCTGGACGTGGACGGCAATCGATGCGGACACGAAACTTATCGTCTCCTGGTATCTTGGACGCCGCGATGCGGATGCGGCGTCGCAGTTCATGACTGACTTGGCGAGCAGGCTCACGCACCGCATTCAACTCACGACTGACGGCCATCATGCTTACCTCAACGCGGTAGATGAGGCTTTCGATCGAGAGATCGATTATGCCATGTTGGTTAAGCAGTACGGGACCACGCCGGAAGCGGAGAAACGCTACAGTCCGCCAGTCTGCTTAAGTGCTGAGAAAACAGAACTTCGTGGTCGGCCCGATCCGCAACATATTTCTACCAGCTATGTCGAACGGCAAAATCTCTCGATGCGCATGGGCATGCGCCGATTCACCCGCCTAACTAACGCTTTCTCAAAAAAGCTCGCGAACCATATGCACGCGCTCTCGATTTACTTCATGCATTATAACTTTGTGCGGATTCACCAGACGCTCAGGGTAACTCCAGCGATGGCTGCTGGCGTAACTGACAATTGGGATTTATCGGATATCGTTCGGGCCGTTGACGAATGGGAAGCCAATCAGAAGGCTGCAAACCGAAACTGACCCACTACCGCTCCTGCCTTTTCGGTTCCCCCACCTCCAGTAAGGTGCTAAACAACATTCACCCCTCTTTGGGTTTTGGCCGGGTTTGGGGTCGCCAATGGCACTGGTCTTTTGCACGCGATGCGGCCATCGCCTGTCCACCACAGCTCCTAAGTGTCCTTCGTCTGGCGCCCCGCCATATGCCGCACGGCTGTCGCCATCGATCAACGCTCCGACTGTGGCCGGTGAGTCTCGCCGGGGCTTGGCGGACGAGAAGAGCAGGAACGCCGCACGCCAGATATCTGCGGCGCGGGGCCTGCCGGGACCGCGCATTTTCGGGGCGGTGCTCTTAGTCTTAGCGGTTGCAGGATGGTGGCTGTTTTACCTACCCAGTACTCCTTCTTGGGCGGTCTACTCGCTATACCGTGACGTGAAAAATCACGACGGTGCCGCTGCCCAGGAGTTGATTGATTTTCGGAAGGTCACGAAAGGTTTCATCGATACTGCAGTTATGCAGCACGAAGCTCGAGAGGCAACACCAGAGGGTCAGGATGAGGCGGCATTCTCAGAGATATTTGCAAGGGGTATTGCCGGCCTGATGGTAGGCCCGATTTCCGATACCCTGAGGTCGAGATTCGCGCAGTGGGTAGACAATCACGAGGATGCCAAATATCCGATCGGCTTGGGACCCGTGCTCGAAGCCGTAGTTCGGCTTCACAGGCAGGGATCGACTGCGTTTACCCAACTCACCAATGACAAGGGAGAGACGCTTCAAGTGAAGCTTACCCGGGAAAACGTCGGGGATTGGAGAATCACGTCCGTAAACGGCAGCAGTATCCGCGAGGCGATGCGAGAATCAATGGAAGATGCCGGTGCGAATCAATCCAAGAACGCCACAGCCAAGGCCAAGAGGGTCAAGGCGCAAGCAGATATCTCTCAGATCAAAATCGCGCTGGACCGCTACTATCTCGATGCCGGTTCTTATCCCACCACCGATCAAGGTTTAAAGGCGTTGGTCGCAGCGCCCGGCACCGGCGACCAGGCCAAGGATTGGGGTGGTCCGTACATAGAATTCATCCCGCTCGACCCCTGGGGTCATCAGTACGTCTATCAAAGTGACGGTAAAGAATATCTGCTAAAGTCCTACGGCGCTGACGGCGTGGAAGGGGGCGAAGGCGAGAACGCCGACATCGGCGGCACTAGTTCAGACTGAGTCACCGAGACCCTGTTGTGGTCGGGCGACATTCGTGCGCGAGGTGCGTGCATGCTTCCGGCAAGTCAGGCAAGCCCCGAGGTAAGCGCCGCGCCCGTCAAATGACACAGGACTAACACCAAATAGCACCCTTCTTTGCGGGCAGCGCTGACTAGCCAACCGACGGAAGTGGCTAACCGTCCTCGCGATGACTTTTTTCCGCTGAGCTAATCCATCTGCTAGGAGGAGCGCATTATGTTGGGCGACTACGAAGTGATCGCATTCACGCAGACGGCACAGCCGGAGAAGGCCAAGGCGTTCTACAGTGAAATCCTGGGTCTCAAACTGGAGGAGGATGGTCCTTTCGCGTTAGTGCTCTGGGCGGGGCGCACGATGCTTCGCATTCAGAAAGTCCATGAGCTTACGCCGCTGCCGTTCACTGTGCTCGGCTGGAACGTTCCCGATATTAAAGCCACGGTAGCGAAACTATCGAGCAAAGGCATCAAGTTTGAGCGCTACCAAGGTATGCCCCAGGACGATACTGGGATTTGGTTGGCTCCGTCGGGGGCCAGCATCTGCTGGTTCAAAGATCCCGACGGCAATACCTTGTCGCTTACACAATTCCCCCGGTCGGCTTGAAATCGTGCTGCTTGATCGAGCGCTCATCGAGCTCTCAGCATCGTCTCTTACAGCCCATGCATATCTACTAACGCAGTGAACGAGGCAAAGTGGATTTGCATCGGTAGGGGTCTGCCAGCCGATCTTCTTAGAGCACTTCCCTTTTATGCACGAGATTCACCGGAAGGGCGTACAGCAGTCTGCGAGCCATGTCTTTCGCGCGACGACCGATGCAACCCTCGGCGGGATCGGCAGAGTCAACAAAGGCCTCTTCGATTAGGCGAGGACGCAGTGCATTTACGACCCCAGGTCTAAATGCTGGACGGGACTTGGGGTGGATAACGGCCATTGCGCCGTTCGAGGCACTAAGCCCTTGGCGGCTCGTCCTCCATCGGTTGGACGCTCAGACAGATCGAGATAGTACAAAAAAATCCGGTCCGCGACGCGGGAGAATTCTCTCGCGTCCCTCAACGGGTTGGTATTTTATGATGAACGGGCCGAGTAGACGGGTTTAAAGGTGCGGTGGGCTACGGAACTGGGTTTTCTCAGGCGCTTTTTCACCGTTGCTTCGCTGCTGATTAACATTTTGGTAACAATCTCGCGTTATTTTCTAGCTGCGCGGCTTGTGCGGGGTGGTCGCCAACAGTCTTGTCTTATACAGACGACACTCTCAAGCAACAATTCCGCTTGAAAGCGGGAGTTGGCCGCCGCTTTTTTCGCACCTATTCAATCGGCGATCCCGTCTTCTCAGGGATAATCGTTTGCCTGTCGTTCGTGATACTCGCGGTACTGTCGGGAGTCGCGGCCGAGTTGATCGTCAAAGCGATGCCGTCGATCCGGCATTTCGGTATCGGCTTCCTTTCAAGCACCGAATGGGATCCGGCTAAAGATGAATATGGCGCACTGCCGTTTGTGTACGGTACTGCAGTCTCGTCGGCGATCGCCTTGATAATTTCTGTTCCATTGAGCCTGGGCATCGCCCTATGCCTCAGTGAAATGGCGCCGGAATGGTTGAGCCGTAAGCTCGGTTTCCTGGTTGAACTGTTGGCGGCGATTCCGAGTGTGGTCTATGGGCTGTGGGCGATTTTCGTGCTGGGCCCCTGGTTGCGGGATTGGATAGAGCCGTCACTGTCGCATCATCTTGGTTTCATTCCATTCTTTGCCGGGCCCAGGGTCTCTGTCGGAATGCTTACGGCTGGAGTGGTCCTCGCCATCATGGTGCTGCCCTATGTCGCCGCGGTCTGCACTGACGTTTTCCGGGTCGTACCACAGAGCCAACGCGAAGCTGCACTGGCGCTCGGCGCCACTAAGTGGGAAATGGTCCGGATGGCGGTGTTGCCCTATGGCACCTCAGGAATCATCGGCGCAATTGTGCTCGGTCTGGGGCGGGCGCTGGGCGAAACTATTGCCGTTGCAATGGTGATTGGCAATCGCCCGGTAATTTCCGCTTCGCTCTTTGCGCCATCGTCGACGCTGGCCAGCGTAATTGCCAATGAATTTGTCGAGGCAACGACCGAACTCAACGTGGCGGCCCTAATCGAATTGGGCTTGGTCCTGCTGGTTCTCGGCTTGATGCTCAACATGATCGCGCGGATGCTGGTGTTGGGTGCCACTCAACGCCGGTTCAATGAACGCGCAACTTGAGCCAGCAGTCTGCGGCATGCGCACGAAGGAGCATGAGCAAAGCCATTAAAACAGAATTCTCTTCAAGCTACGTCCGCCGACGCTTCCTCCGGAAGTTTAAGAGCGATTTCATGGTCGGGCTGACGGTGCTGGCTACCGTAGTCGCCCTGGTGCCGCTTTTCCTGGTGCTGGGCTATCTGCTCAGCAAGGGCGCATCGAGTGTCAACTGGAACTTTTTCACCAAGATGCCTACGCCAGTGGGACAACCGGGTGGGGGAATGGCCAACGCCATAGTCGGGACGTTCGAAATGGTCGGTGTTGCCATCGTTATGGGTGTACCGGTCGGGATCGGGGCCGGCATCTATATTGCTGAAAATCCCACCAAGTGGCTTGCTCGGGCGGTGCGGTTTGCGGCCGACAGCATGATGGGTATCCCCTCCATTGTGATTGGTATTTTCGTTTACTCAGTGGTAGTAGAGCCGGCCGGCGGCTTTTCGACTTTCGCTGGAGCTGCCGCTCTCGCGATCATCATGATGCCTTTGGTAACTCGGACGACCGAGGAAATGATTCTGCTAGTGCCGGTAGAGCTCCGAGAGGCGGCGCTGGCCCTGGGCGCGGCGCATTGGCGGACCACGCTGTCAGTGGTTGCCCGTGCGGCCGCCAGCGGAATCGCGACCGGAATCATCCTGGCAGTTGCGCGCGTGGCCGGTGAGACCGCACCGTTGTTGTTCACCGCTTTCGGTAACCGATTCTGGTCAACCGCGCTCACCCAGCCAATCGCTTCTTTGACGGTCCAGGTCTACACTTATGCCATATCGCCCTTCGCCGATTGGCAACGGCAGGCGTGGGCGGGCGCGCTGGTGTTGACGGCTATTGTGCTCGCACTTGAAATTGGCATTCGAGGGATAACACGTGGTTCAGCCCGCGTTGCCAGATGAAATTAACGATTGCTGCTAGTAGGCGGCGCTAATTTAAAGAATTTTCATGTCCGACAAATTGGTAGCGAGTAGCCTAAATGCCTACTTCGGCTCAAATCATGCCATCCGCAACATCAACGTTACCGTTAGCGCCAACCGTGTGACCGCTATCATCGGACCCTCCGGATGCGGCAAATCGACGCTCATACGCTGCTTCAACCGGATGCACGAAGTTGTGCCAGGAGCCAGGGTTGAGGGTGCAGTGCTGCTCGACGGCGATGACATTTACGCCCCCGCAGTTGACCCGGTCGATGTGCGCCGCCGGATCGGGATGGTCTTCCAACGTCCCACCCCGTTTCCCACCATGTCAGTAGCGGAAAATGTGGCTGCCGGACTCAGGCTCAATGGTGTTGCCCTCAGTCGCGCTGCGCGCAATCGGATTGTCGAGCAGAGTCTGCGCCAGGCCGCGTTATGGGAGGAGGTCAAGGATCGCTTGAACCGGCCCGGTACCAGCCTTTCGGGCGGGCAACAACAGCGGTTATGTGTAGCGCGGGCACTAGCGGTTAAGCCCGATGTGTTGTTGATGGACGAGCCCTGCTCGGCGCTCGACCCAATTTCGACCGCACGAATTGAGGAACTACTGCTCGAACTCAAGGAGAACTATACTCTTGTAATAGTGACTCACAATATGCAGCAAGCCGCCCGCTGTTCAGACTTCACTGCTTTTATGTATACCGGCGAACTAATTGAGTTCGGCGAAACCAGGCAGATTTTTACCAATCCCATCCGCCGGGAAACCGAGGATTACATTACCGGCCGCTTTGGCTAGTTCAGTGACCATCGCGCTTGGTTGGCATTGTGCTTGATGCCGTGGAGTCGAAAATGGACAACCCCCAGCCGCAACATACCAATCGTCAGTATGAAGAGGAATTGCGCGGCCTACGCGCGGACCTGCTCAAAATGGGTGGTCTGGTCGAGCGTCAGATTGCCGACGCCGTCGAGTCACTGGTCGAGCGTGATACAGAAAAAGCCCGCCAGACCATCGGGCGTGATAGCGAAGTAAACCGGATGGATATCGAGAGCGATGAGCGTTGTATACGGCTGCTCGCACTACATCAGCCGGCGGCCCGCGATCTGCGCTTCATCACTACCGGGCTCAAAATCACCACAGACCTCGAACGCATCGGCGACAATGCCGTTAATATCTGCGAGCGGGTGCTTGAATTGAGCGAGCAGCCTCAACTTAAGCCGTATATTGATATCCCGAGGATGGCTGCGATCGCCCAATCGATGGTGAATGGCAGCCTCGACGCCTTCGTGCACGACGATACTGCGCTCGCCGAGGAAGTGATCGAACGGGATGATGAAGTGGACGCGCTCAATTATCAGATCTACCGCGAGCTGTTGAGCTACATGGCGGAAGATCCAACCACTATTACCCGCGCCACCCAGATTTTGTTTGTGTCGAAGTATCTCGAACGTATAGCCGATCATGCAACCAATATCGCCGAGATGGTGGTTTATATGGTTAAGGGGAGGACGATTAGGCACATGGATAAGAAGACGGTGCGGTCATGAACGGCCAGGCGGAACCAGCGCGCGAACGCCTGCGATACAAAATTCTGGTGGTTGAAGACGAAAGCGATATCCGCGAACTCCTCCGCTACAACCTCGTCCAGGAAGGCTTCGCCGTGGAGGAGGCTGCCGACGGCGCCGAAGCCTTTGACCGGATCACGCGGCGCTCACCCGATCTGGTGCTGCTCGATTTGATGCTGCCGCGGATGCCTGGTCTGGAATTATGCCGCCGCCTCCGCGCGCAGCCCGAAACCGCGCACTTGCCGATTATCGTGCTGACGGCGAAAGGCTCCGAGGTGGATCGGGTGCTCGGCCTCGAAATAGGTGCCGATGACTACATCGTCAAGCCTTTCAGCCCGCGCGAAGTCGTCGCCCGGGTCAAGGCCTTGTTGCGACGGGTCAATGCGGCATCGGAGCATCTGGTGCCGGCGCTCTTCGAGCGCGGGCGGCTGAAGATGGACTTCAGCACCTATGAGGTCTTTGTCGACGGCGAAAAAAAAGAACTGGCGCTACGGGAATTCGAGCTATTGCGGTTTTTTGTCCAGCATCCCTTACGGGTCTATAGCCGCGAGCAATTGCTAGACCTGGTGTGGGGTCGCGATACCTTCGTCGAACCGCGCACTATCGACGTTCATGTTCGTCGGCTGCGCCAGCAGATTGAGCGCGATGATGCCAATCCGGAGCTTATCCTGACAGTGCGCAGCGTCGGTTATCGCTTTAATCCGGACGCGCTTGGATAGGCCGCTCGCTTTCCGGCTGATACTAGCCATACTGGTAGGCGCGATGCCGGCGGCAGTGGTGCTCGTTGTGCTCGCCGCAAACGGTTCGATCTGGCCCGGCTGGGTTGTTCTGGCACTTCTGATCGGCACCGGTGCCGGCTTGATCGCCAGTTTGCCGATCACACGGTCATGGCGCGCACATGGCGAGCGCCTTACGGCTTTAATCGACGCCATTGAACGGCACGAAGCGCCCACCCATATTGGCATCAATGACAATGATTTCATAAGCCGCGCTGAGCAGCGTCTGCTTGAGGCCGCAGACCGCATCGCGGGCGAACTCGATACGCTCGAAGAGCAGCGCGGTGAATTCGACGCGATTCTCCGGAACATGAACGAAGCGGTGGTAGTGACCGGGGGACACGGGGAAATTGTGCTGTTAAATGGCGCCGCGCGCAGGCTATTCGGATTGCAACCGGATGCTGGCTATACCGGGCGCGATTTTATCGAAGTTTGCCGCGATTCGCGCCTGCAGGAATTCATCGCCGGTGCTACCTCGCCTGATCCAAGCGAAGTCATTACTGCTGAAGTGCCAATTCAGAATCCCGCCCAACGTTATCTGGAGGCAAGCGCTGCACCGGTGCGTCTGGCGGCCGGTGGCGGCGGCCGGGTCTTTGTCTTTCACGAGATTACGCGGCTGCGCGCATACGAAACGGTTCGCGCTGACTTCATTGCGAACCTCACTCACGAACTGCGCACACCGCTCACCGCCCTCTATGGCTACGCCGAAACTCTGCGGAAGGGCGTGGACGACCCCGATGCACAACAGCGGTTTCTTGGCATTATCGAGCGTCAATCACGGCGGTTAGCCCGGTTAATCGATGACCTGGTTTCGTTGTCCGATCTCGAACGGGGGCTGACGCCGCTCAAATTCGAGCCGCTCGCCCCATCACGAATCCTCGAAGAAGCGGCGTAGCTGATGCGCGAGCAGGCGATCCGAGCAGGTATCGAGCTGGTCGTCAAATCCTCGCCCGATTTGCCCGATATCGCGATTGATCGCGATCGGATTCACCAAGTGATGCTTAACCTGTTAGACAATTCCCTCAAGTACACGCCCCGCGGCGGCCTGGTTACGCTGGAAGCGCAAACGCGGCTCAACGGAGTTGACGGGGCGGGTCCGCTCGCGAATTTTCCGGGAGTGGAGTTCGTCGTCACTGATACCGGCGAAGGCATTCCCGCCGCCGCGATTCCTCGGCTGACGGAACGTTTTTACAGGGTCGATCGCGCGCGGTCCCGTGAACTCGGCGGCACTGGACTCGGTCTCGCGATCGTCAAGCATATTGTGCAACTTCATCATGGAACCCTCCGCATCGAGAGCCGTCTGCGCGAAGGCACCGCTGTGTTCGTATGGCTCCCGGCGAACCAGCCAGCGGCGACCTGAACGAGCTTTGAGGCGGCGCAGTCGAGATACCGCAAGCTTCCAACGTGTGCGTCCTTTTGGGCGAAGCGCGACTTGCGAAAGGATACCGCACCTTGCAGAAAGGGTCGGCAGCGTGAAAAATGATCAGACCCGCCTAGGCAGCGCGCCCTTAGCTCAGTGGATCAGAGCATCTGACTACGGATCAGAGGGTCGGGGGTTCAAATCCCTCAGGGCGCGCCAATAAAATCCGCTAGATACTTAATCTTTTCAACGATGTGCTCGGTTTGGCGGCTTGCTGTCTCAGCCCGGAATAGACGCAGCATAGACGTGTCGAGCTCTTGAGGCTTGGCGCTCCTCCTTTGGAGGAGGAGACGTTCGGCAGCCCAAATACCTGCGCGGCTCTGCTCGTTCCGTGAGGGGCTTTGAGCCGCTGATAGTCCATCTCATGCGCCCAATTTGGAGCGATCCATCCGAACCGTATGTCAGGGCGAAAAATCGAGTAGCGGCCTATTTTCAGATGCGTGCCTACTGACTGGATTGTCTCGATAGCGACCTCCGCGACCAGGATAGTGGCTGACTATTTTGTGGACGCTTCGGTTTCACGTGCCTCAACCTCGTCCCAAGAATCAAGTGCGCATTCGAGCATTTCGAGCGTCATTGCATTGAGGCTCTGGCCGTCGCGCCGCGCCCACGAGGCTATCCGTTCATGCAACCGTGGATCTATCCGTAGCGTCATCGTCACTGTTGAGCGTGGTGGCATATATGCATGATTGCAAAGGTGATTAGGGTGCGCCACAGGGGATTGATGTCTGAGTTCAACAGCTTCGTCTCTTGCCTGCGCCACGTTATCTCCTCGTCACTTGAGAAACGGCCGCAACGTTCGAGAAGCCTTGTTAATTTGAAACCAATGGCAAAAAACCCTTATGCCGGCATCGAGTAAATTCGTGGAATCAACATAAGGGCTTTTTATCTTAATGGCTCGGACTTGAATGGTAATCACTGACATGACTGGTGCCGCTGAGTGGATAAGTATCAAACTTAAGGCTTGTGCGGATGTCGATATTGAAAAACTGGCTACGCCGACGGCAGCGGGGAAAGCGACCGCGCAAGCTTCACCAGAACGATTGCCCTATGTGCAGGGTCGCGCAGCGGGTGGCCGGACAACCGTATTGCCGCCCGTGTAAGAGCAAGCACGAGGCGCGACGGCGGCTGCGATTGTTAGCGAGCAAGATTACACATGGTGGGCGTCACCCTCGCGATGACGGATATCAGGCTTTTCGCCGTTATCCTGACTTCGCGCGTTACTGTCATTATCGCCGACTTGGACTTTGGTCGGCAGAATCGGAGCGCAGGCGAGGATGGCGGAATCTGCAAAAGGCGAATGCAGCGAAGGCCGAGAAGCGCCGGGTCAAGCTGATGCTTGAGGAGCTTCGACCATTCCAGCAGACCTCAATGACGGTCCCGCCGCCCAGCGCGACCAGACGGCGTGACCGCATCTGAAAACAGCTGTGCATGCTTTCTCTCAATGGGCTACCTGACATGAGCTCAGGACCGATCACTGCGAGCCAAACGCGCCGGTCTAAAATGGGCGGCATTTTGGCGCCCCCTAGGATACCCCAACTTGGTGCGAGCGCGGGCGGCGAAGGCGGCTAAACGTCAACGGGCGCAGGCGTGCGCGGCAGACGAGGAATACCGCCGCTGGGCAGAGAAACGTGCCAGAGAGATCGTCACTAACCTCTATGCCTTACGGCGGAGGTGATTGGCGCATACCTGCGTCGACGCAATCGTTGAGCATCCGAATCTTACGGTCCGGCACCATTTCGTCTACTAGGCAGATGTTTACGTTCTGTCGGCCGCCGTTAGTATTGCGCAGGCAGGCATCGACCCTTTGCGGGTCGATTTGCGCCTCGCCTATGCAACCTCGATGCTCACGGATCTGATCAGCAAATGTCTGCGAACATCCCCAGACCAGTGCTCCAGACGCGACTAGCCCTAACACTCGTGCCAGTCGTGAAACTCTTCCATCCATGACACCCTAAATCGCTCACCTTCCGTGATGTTCGGATAGACGCTCTGGGGAGTCCTGATCTACACGAAGGGGGGTCGCTTGTCAGCTTCCGCTTAAAAGCGCTGGCTCTGCTGTTCTCCCCGCATGCTTCCCCTGCGGCATGTTACAATACAATCGAATTCCATCGGCCAATCTGATACCGCCAGGGCGATTAGCACGCCTATCGCTGGCGGAACGCAAAGAATTTTCTCGCAAAGGGCTGGAGGCGCGATGGGGCAAACCGCTGATATGCCCCGATGTGCCTCGCTTCGATCCAGCCATGATGCACGATCCTGAGTACAGGGATCGAGTTATGGCCCCGGCTGCGGTTGTTCTGTTGGAATATGCGCTTGAGCTTGCGCGCAGGCGGCGAAGCGTCCACAGCATGCTTCGCGTGCTTAAGCTGATGACGGATCTGTGCCCAGCATTTATCCGGTTGAAACAAGCCAATAGCTGTGCGGCTTTGAATTGTCCATTGCGCGGGCGATAGCTGTGTGATCGGTGTTCCATAAATAGCTGGCCCGCGTATGTAAACCTTCCGCTGCATGGTGTGCGGCTTCTGTCTGAATGCCATCGGGGCTATCGCGCTGCCGGCTTGTTGGAGCTTCACCGGCGTGAGTTCAAGCATCAGGTATAGGCGGTTCGGGCAATTGCCAGGTTCGGCTGAAATGGGCAAGGCAGCACGGCAGAAGCCGTGAAAATCGCGAGGGTGATCGCCATGTTGATTGAGCTCGGCCAATCTATCCTTTTGGGTAAGGCCTGAAGTGAAAGAGCTTTACAGCCGTGCGGACTCGAACCAATAGGGGGATCGCGGAAGCCGCGCAAATCGAAGCGGGGCAGAGCGGGTCAACCAGCGGACTGAAGAAGCCCGTACGCAAATGGACACCCACTCTTGGGAGCCGGACGAGACCAGCGCCGCTCAATTCTCAGACACTTCAAGAATACGACTTATCGGACCAAGGATCGGGATACGCCGGAATAGCGGCCCTAATCTCTTTTCGTATCGCTGGCGGTGCTGAACCCAACCAGTCGCGATATCAGTACTGCCAGATACAACTGGCCCATCGCGGATTCCACAATGGCCAGTCGCCGGGCAACGACGGTCAAGGCTTCCTCGCCGCTCGAGCCGATAGTTGTAAGGGCCGACAAGCTGAAATACAGCATCTCACTGCGCTTGGCTTCGATGGTGGTCACAGTTTTCGCCGCTGGCGAGACAAAAAACGAGCCGGGCGCAAACAAGTACATTGAATAGTAAAGAAACGTCCAAGCCATACCGATAATGAAGTATAAACACACGGCTCCTATTACCAGGTCAGACGAAACATTACGCGCACGCAGCACTTCAGAGAGGATCGCCATCATTACCAGAAGCATCGCTACGAAATTGGATCCTTGGCTGACAAGCTGAAGCCCGGGAAGCCACCAGTGATGGGCTGCAAAACCAGCCGTCAGCGAAATTACTGCCAAGACTGTCAGGCAAGTGGCGAGGGGGCGGACGTGCCTGAACGCATATATGGCGGTCAGAAAAAGTATAAGTAGCAAGACCACGTGGAAAGACGTGAAATGTTCGAAGAATGCACCCAGTAGCACTGTCAGAAATACTGCGATCAGCAGCGGTGGATAACGCATCAAAGAGCCTCCTCGAGGATGTGGCCCTTTTAGCGCGACGCTCACCAAAAGCAAAAGGCCAAACCGCTTTCGAGTCCAGCAAAGGAGCAACTAAGAAGCGGTGAGCATTCGTGGATTTGTCGGAAATGGTTACGTGCTCAGAAGCTCATGCATACGAGACTTCAGGGCCATCTCTGCCGGTGAGCGGCCGTTCGATTCGAGCCACGCCTCGAAATCGCGCACGCGGACGGTGTGCTGCACTTCGGGTTGCTTGACCGCAACCGTAACAACGGTTTGGCTGTGTCCAATGTCGGCTGCCCACTCGGCATCCCGTAAAGCAGCCAGGCCTCGTGCCGCAGCTTCGTACAAGCTCTCGGCGCCGACCTCGACGGTATGCTCGACGCCATCGATATCGCGACAGCTGACTCTGCAGGTGCGAAGCGCCACCCGAAAGTTGTTAGCATATTCGTCATTTGTTCGCCAAAAAATGTTCGATTCGCATCACCGACGCGACAATTCGGGCGGCAGCCCGCTATGTTCAGTTAGAGTCTCTTTTGCTGTCTTAAAGTGAATGCTCTGCAGTTGCTTCTGTTCCAACTCTGCGCGTTTTGCAATGTTTGGTTTGGCCTATCTAATGCAACTCTTCAATGGCAGAGAAAAGCGAGTCGGTCATGATGGCCCAAAAGAGAAGCCATAAATTCCAGGTGAGGATTAGGGCATGACACGCAACTTGCGCAACCGTCAGCAATGGGAACTCCGCTACTGTGTTCGTTGCGGGCGCTTGAACTATGTGGAACCTCGCCAGACAAGCGCGAAGTGTGAATGCTCGCCACGAAAAACCGAACATAAAACCATTCCTTTGGAGTATCTGACGGCAGCCTGGAGCATTTATGACGGTCCACCGAGAATTGCGCAACAACTGAGTGCGAACTTCCCGCGCTGATTTAAGGTGGGATCGGTATGAGAATAACGCCGCTCAAACCAAACTCACGGCACTGCGATGAGTGTCGGCGCCCAGCGACCTACTCAATTAGCTTCCGCAACCTACCTGACGTGTTACTCTGCCTCCGGTGCGCGGTGAGCTTTTTGGTTCGACTCACCGGATGCTTTATCAGCGAAGAACCGCAGTGCTCGGCGTCCGCATCGAATGCTGTCAGCGGTTGCCAATCCGGATTTCGTAGACTTCTAGCGACAATGAGGCTTTAGCGGCTCAATTCGTCGAGCAGCGCCTTAGCCTCTTTCAGGTCGGCGGTGTCGAAACCTTCCGTGAACCAGTTGTAGATTTCGGCGAGCATCGCATGCGCCTCGCAGTGGTTTCGTTTCGCGAGCAGTCGCGCGAGGCTGGTGGTCGCGCGCAGCTCCAATGATTTGGCCTGCTGGCGGCGGGCGATTTCTATCGCCTGCCGAAAGCATACCTCAGCTTCGCCCTCGACCTTCGACTCAGATTCTTGAGCATCGCGCTTGAGCAGTAAATCTCCCCTCAGGCGATGCAGCTCGGCCTGAAAAAAGCACTCGCCGGTCCTTTGCGAGGCTGCCAATGCTTCCGCCACAGCCGCAAATCCCTCTTCCAGTCGGCCGAGTCTGCCGTAGGCTGCCGCTTGCCACCCGAGAACCAGCGTCTGAGCCAATCCTGAGCCCGAGGCATACAAGGAGGCGAGGCCTTCACGCAACTGCGCGATGCCCTCTTCTGCCTCACCGCGCTCGACCTTCGCGCCACCGCGAGCGCAAATCGCCGACGCCAACAACTGCTGAAAGCCATGGTCGGTTGCGAGCCGGACACTTTCATCGGCGAATTTCAACGCCGCCGCTCCCTCCCGACGGAAAGAGTGAAGAGCGCTCAAAAAGTACAATGCGTGGCAAAGACTGAAGGGATGAGACAGCTCCTCCGCCAGGGCTCGTGCCTGTTCAACCCGGTCGACTGCTTGGTCTGGATAACCCAAAGACCATTGAGTCCAGGCTGCGTAAACGAGGGAGACCTCTACCTGGTCAAGTCCGCTATAAAGCGCCACGAGCGATCGATGCCGGGCGGGATCGTAAAGCGAGCTGGCGTATTGGAGATGTGCCCGGGCCGGAACGAACTCTCCGAGGAAGAAAAGGACTTGTCCCAGAACCACGTGAGCCACCAGAAGAAGGTCAGCGTCTGGCCGGTTTTGCGCAATCGACATTAGCTGCTGTGCCTGCTCGCGGGCCGTTTGCAGCTGAGCGCGCAAAAGGGAAACGCCCCAGAGTCCGAAGAGAACGGGGAACAGCCGCGGAGTCTCACCGAGCTGTCGGCAGAGCTCGTACGCCCGCGCGTACGCCCAGTCCACTTCCGGTGCTGCCCATCCCTTGATGCATTGCAGCGCCGTCCCCAAACCAAGCTGCAGTGACAATTCGTGCTGAATGCGCTCGGGGGTTTCCGGCAGGGTCTTGAGCAATTCCAGCGCCGGCGTGAAGAGCTCGACCGCCTCCGCATGGGCGGAACGAGCCATCGCCTGCCGACCTGCCCGCCGTAGGTACTCGAGCGCTTTGCGGGTATTACCACTGCGCTCATAGTGACGAGCCAATTCGCTCAAATGATCGTCGAGCCGGCCGCTCCAGATCTCCTCGATCGCCGCGCCGCTGCGCTCGTGTAGAAGTCTGCGCCGATCGAGCAGTAGCGAGTTGTAGGCGACCTCCTGCGTCAGCGCGTGCTTGAAGACGTATTCAACATCCGTTAAGGCCGGCTGTTCGTTGATGAACTCGCCCGCCTGCAAATCCAGCAACATCCGCTCGGGCTCCAACTCTGCCGGCGAGACCACTTTCCTGATAAGCCCGAGCGGCGATTCCCGGCCAATTACCGCAAGCGTCTGCAGCAATTCTTTGTGCGCCCCGGGCAACCGATCGATGCGCGCCGCGAGCACTCCCTGCACCGTTGGCGGCAGGCGGAATTGCGCGAGCCCTCGCGTCACCCTAACCGTGCCGTTGCGCATCAGCGTGCCTTCGTCGAACAGCGCCTGCACCAACTCCTCAATAAAAAACGGATTGCCATCGGTGCGCTCGATGACTACGCGTTTGAGTGGCTCCAGTTCGATACCGTCGCCGACCAGCGCCGAGAGCATTTCGGTCGCGTGCTCCTTGCCGAGCGGCTCCAGCCGAAGTTGAGAGTAGTAGGACTTGTTAGTCCACGCGTGGCGGTACTCTGGACGATAGCTGACCAGTAACAACACTCCCGAGTTGGCGATGCTGGCTGCCAGCAGGTCGAGCAGCGCTTGCGTCTCACCATCGATCCAGTGCAGATCCTCAAAGATGACGGCCGTGGGCTGGTTCAAGCTTTCGCGGAGGATAATCCGCTTGAGCGCGTCGAGCGTACGCCGGCGCTTTACCTGCGGGTCCATTTGGGCGAGCGGGTCCGGCGGCTCCTGAATCCCCAACAGCGTGAACAGATACGGCAGCGTGTCCGCGAGCGTCGCGTCGAGCGCGGCCAGCTTAGTGCTAACCTTCGCGCAACGTGTGTGCCGCTCGTCCACCCCGGCGATACCGAAGTAGCCGTGAATCAAGTCCAGCACGGGCTGATAGGCGGAAGCCTTGCCGTGCGAGACCGAATACGCCTCCAGCAGCATGCAGTCATGCGGGATGAAGCGCTTGAACTCGTAGACCAGCCGTGACTTGCCAGCCCCGGCCTCTGCCACGATCGCGACCAACTGCCCATGCCCGCCAATCGCAATGTCAGTAATCATGTGAATCTCCCCCCGTAATATCACTTGAAACTCCCCCCTCCTTCAGAAGGAGAAGGGAGCATGGAAGAGCAATTGGATCGAGTAGTTTCTTCGTCGACTCCAGCGGGAGCGGC
>Ga0187846_10000845_pt1 | contig 17584 bp, 12 predicted proteins | sample TC_taG_FD_161473 | JGI IMG/M metagenome (GOLD analysis project Ga0187846, IMG submission 161473) | Biofilm microbial communities from the roof of an iron ore cave, State of Minas Gerais, Brazil - TC_06 Biofilm (v2) | ecosystem: Environmental > Terrestrial > Deep subsurface > Cave > Wall biofilm...
CGGGTACGTGAAGGGCGCGTTCACCGGGGCGATGACCAACAAATCGGGTTACTTCGAGGACGCCGCCGACGGGACGCTGTTCCTCGACGAGATCGGCGAGTTGCCGCTCGAGCTGCAGGCGAAGCTGCTGCGCGTGCTGGAGAACGGCGAGTACCAGCGGGTCGGCGAGACGCAGCGGCGGTTCAGCCGCGCGCGCGTGATCGCGGCGACCAACCGCGACCTGCGCCAGGAGATCAAGAAGGGTCACTTCCGCGCCGATCTATACCACCGGCTGAGCGTGTTCACGATCAACGTCCCGCCGCTGCGCGACATGGACGACGACCGCGTGATGCTGCTGCAGCACTTCAGCCAGTTCTATGCCGATCAGGCGAAAATGTCGCCGTTCGCGGTCGACGCGAGCGCCCTCAAGCTCTGGCGCGACTACCATTTCCCGGGCAACGTGCGCGAGCTGCGGAACATCGTGATCCGGCTCACCACCAAGTACGCCGGGCAGCGGCTGTCCGCGGCGGAGCTCGAGCCCGAGCTCGACGTCGCCGCGGCCGCAGCGCCGGCCGCCGAGTTCGGGCCGCCGACCGACCCCGACGCGCTGATCGACCAGGCCCATGCGCACTTGCAGCGCGAGCGCAGCTTCAACCTTGATAATATGCTCAAGGCATGGGAGCAGGGCTACATCGAGGCGGCGATGAAGCTGACGCGCGGGAACGTGAGTCAGGCGGCGAAGCTGCTCGGCATCAATCGCACCACCCTCTACAGCCGGATGGAGTCCCTGCAGAAGCAGTGAACCCCCGGACGGCCGGGGGCGACCCGCTGCGGAACGAGGGCGGAGCCGCCCCGTCCGGTCGGGCGTCCGGCGCGCACCCGGCGCGAAACGGCGCCCGCCCGCCCCTTGGCGCGCGTCGCCTTGCGCGCCCGCGCTCAAGCACGGCGCGCCGCGGCGCCTGCCCAGCGCACCCTCGGCTCGCCCGCGGTGCGGGCGCCAGGGCTCGCGACCCCCTTGTCAATCACCCAAGTTGGCGTTTCACTTGCGGCTGACACCCAGGCGCCGCCATGTACCTACGCCACTTCGGGCTCAACGAAGCACCTTTTCGGATCACGCCGCACACCGAGTTCTTCTTTTCGGGTGCGAACCGGGGCGCGACCTTGGAGGCGCTGCTGTACGCGATCGCCCACGACGAGGGCATCGTCAAGGTGACCGGCGAGGTCGGGAGCGGCAAGACGATGCTCTGCCGCGTCCTGGTCGAGCGCCTGCCGAAGAGCGTCAACACCATCTATCTCGCCAATCCGTCGCTGTCGCGCGACGAAATCCTGCACGTCATCGCCACCGATCTGCAGATGGAGCCCCGGGCGGAGCGGGTAACGATCCTGCTGCGGGCGCTGCAGGAGCGGCTGGTTCGCCTCTTTGCCGCGGGGCGTCGCGTCGTCGTCCTGATCGACGAAGCGCATGCGATGCCGCTCGAGACGCTCGAGGAGATACGGCTGCTTTCCAACCTCGAGTCGAACCGGCACAAGCTGCTGCAGATCGTGCTATTCGGCCAGCCCGAGCTCGACCAGCACCTCGCCCTGCCCAACATGCGCCAGCTCAAGGAGCGGATCACCCACAGCTTCAAGCTCGAGCCGCTGGTCCGTCCCGACGTCGAGAGCTATATCGACTTTCGGATGCGCGCGGCCGGCTACCGCGGGCCGAACGTGTTCGCCACGCCAGCAATGCGACTCATCGCACGGGCCTCGCTGGGCCTTACGCGCCGCATCAACATTCTCGCCGACAAATCGCTGCTCGCCGCATTCGCCGAGGGCACGCACCAAATCACCGCCAAGCACGCGCGCGCAGCGATCCGCGATTCCGAATACGAGGTCGCGCGCTGGCGCCTGACCAGGTGGTGGCTCCTTGCCGGCGGGCTGGCGGCGGGCCTCGCCATCGGGTTCGGCGTGCACTGGTTCAACCAAGCGCGGGAGCTGAAGGCAAGCGCGATGCCGGCCGCGCCGAGGCACGAGATGGCGGCGCCCGCCGCGACGCCGGGAACCACGACGCCTTCGGCAGGCGCGGCCGGGACCACGGGGTCAGCCCAGGCCGCCGAGCCCGGTGCGAGCGATGCCTCGGCGCCGAGTCTGACCTCCGGGGCCGTCGCGCCGAGTGCGACCCCCGTGACCGTCGCGCCGCGCGCGGCGGCCCCGCTCGCGACGGACGCCCGGTCCGCGGCGACGTCCCCGACCGTGCCCGCGGTGGCCGCGCCGGTCGGCCCGACACCGCCCGCGTCCGGACCGCTCGTGCAGGAGCGGTTCGATGCGACCCAGCAGTGGCTCAAGACGGCGCCCGCGGGCTCGTGGACGATCCAGTTGCTCACGGTCAACGCCGGGGGCGCGCAGACGATGGAGCGTTTCCTCGAGGACGCCGCAAAGATCGTCCCGCTCAAGGACTTGTACGTCTATAGCGTGAAGCAGGGCGGTCAGCAGTACTACGGCGTAACCTACGGGAACTATCCGACGCTCGACGACACGTTCAACGCCATGGGCGCGCTGCCATCGACCTTCAAGTCGCGCGCCCCCTTCCACCGCAGCATCGTCGTCATGCGCCGCCAGAATCAGGAATAATTCTCGGGCCACGTCGGCACTAGGCCACGAAAGCTTTGCGCCGATAAAACAATTTCTTAGGGCATTTTGTTATACTAGCTCTTCGAGTCCTAGACGGCTCGACTGCTAGGGAGTCCGGGGAGACATGCTGAAAAGACTGCTTGTCTGGGGACTTGGCGTCGCGCTAAGTGGCTGTTTCCAGCCGATGAAACCCTCCCAGGGGCACCTTGGGGCCACGCCGGCGCCGTCTGCGGCGACGATCCCGCCGCCCGTTCAAGCGCTGCCCACGCCGCCGCGTCCGAAGCCCTCGGTGCGGCCAGAGACCTATAGCGTCGTCGTGAACAACGTCAGCGTGCGCGAGTTGCTGTTTGCGCTCGCGCGCGATGCGAAGGTCAACGTCGATATCAATCCGGGCCTGACCGGGACGGTCACGCTGAATGCGATCGATCAAACGCTGCCGCAGCTCCTGAACCGCATCGCGAAGCAAGTCGACATGCGCTACGAGCTGGACGGACCGAATCTGATCGTGATGCCGGATTCGCCGTACTTGCGGATCTACAAGATCGACTACGTGAACATGCGGCGGGAAACGACCGGACAAGTGACGGTGGCGGGCAACATCGTCTCGGGAACCCCTGGTGGTGGTGGCGGTGGGGGTGGCGCCTCTCCCGCCGGCGGCGGTGCCAGCGCGAACGCCTCGACGGTGTCGGTCCGAAACCAAGCCAGCAACAAGTTTTGGGATACGCTCGTCGACAACATCCACGACATTCTGCGGGAGACCGACAAGCTGCTGCCCGGCGCGTCCAGCGCGGCGAGCGCAGCCACGCCGCGAGTCGGTCCGGGCGCAGCCCCGCCCGCTGGGGCGCCAGTGCCGCCGGTAGCCGGAGAGTCCCAGCCCGGGGCGGGGCCGAATCCGACCTTCCGCGAGGCGGCTTTCGTCATCGCCAACCCGGAGGCCGGGGTAATCACCATTCGCGCGACGGCCCGGCAGCACGAGAAGATCCAGGAATTTCTCGATCAAGTGCTGGTCAACGCCAAGCGGCAGGTGCTGATTGAGGCCACGGTGGTCGAGGTGGAGCTCAACAACAACTATCAACAAGGCATCAACTGGAGCGTCTTTCACCAGGGCTCAGCCGGGTTCACGGGTGGAGTCACTCCGAAGGGCACTCTGACCGCGACCCCGACCGGTTCCTTCTTGACGCTGGCCTACACCTCCGCCTCGTTCGCCGCCTCGATACAGTTGCTCGAGACGTTCGGCACGGTGCGCGTCGTGTCGAGCCCGAGGCTGAGCGTCATCAACAACCAGACGGCGATCCTCAAGGTGGTCGACAACCTCGTCTACTTCACCATCCAGTCGCAGGCATCACAGGCCGCCAACGCGGGCACCCTCACGACTGTCACCACCACGCCCAACTCGGTGGCGGTCGGTTTCGTGATGAACGTCACGCCGCAGATCAGCGAGCACGATGTGGTGCTCCTCAACGTCAAGCCGACGATCTCGAGCGTGCTGAGCTTCGTGAACGATCCGAACCCGGCGCTGGCGAACCCTTGCGGCACCCCCAGCCAGGTCAGTAGCACCATTGGCGGCTCATCATTTACCTGCAACATCCCGCCGATCGTCAGTCAGATCCCGCAGATCCAGACGCGCGAGCTCGAGTCGGTGATCAAGGTATCGAGCGGCGACATCGCGGTGATGGGCGGGCTGATCCAGGACCAGGTCAAGAATTCGGAAGACACGATTCCGGGCGTCAACCGCGTGCCGATCCTCGGCAACGTCTTCGCGAACCGTAATCTCGTCAACATCAAGTCGGAGCTGGTCGTTTTCCTGCGCCCGGTCGTCATCCGCGACGCGAGCCTGGAGGGCGACTACCGCAGCTATCGCACGTTCGTACCGGGCGAGGACTTCCTGAGCAAGCCGAACCCGGGCAAACGGCTGTGTGATTTCTCCGGGCTGGAGGGTTGTCCCCAGTGAGTCTCCTGCTCGAGGCGCTCAAGAAGGCGGAGCTCGCCAAGCAACAAAGCGCCGGGGCACAGCAGGGCGAGCCGACCGTGCCGGCGCCCGAGGCCCGGGGCGGTCCGCTGAGCCTCGAGCCCTTGACGGGGAACTCGGTCGAACCGCCGCTCATCACGCGCGACCGCCTACCCGACATCACGCAGCCGCTCGAGATCCTGTCGGAGGATCTGCCGTCGGCTGGTGCGCGCCGCGAAGCGGCGCCGAGACCCGCTGCGCGAGCCCCGGAGCAGCCGCCCTTGCCCGTCCGGCCAACGCCCACCTTGGAAGGCGCCGACCGGGAAACGCGTACCAACGCCGCAGCGGAGGATTCGGCGCGCGCCTACGCGCGGCAGCTCTTTGAGGCCAAGTCCGTGGACTACAACCCCCGTCGTCCCTTCTTCATCGCGCTCGGCGCTCTGGTGGTTGTCGGCGTTGCAGCCGCCGGATACTTCGCCTACCAGGTCATGGCACCGCGCCCATCGTTCTACGCCGGTCCGGCCGGCGGGCGAGCGACCCAGCCGATCGCCACGGCTCCGGTCGTGACGCCGCAACCCTCGCCCACGACCTCCGCGCCGGCACCGTCGCTCGCCGCGGCACCCGACCAAGCGACCCAGCAGGGGACACGGACCGTCGTCGCTGCGGCGCCTCAGCCCGCGCCCGCTACCGGCGCGACCGCCAAGTCGACCGTGGGCCAAGCCGCCGCACCGCGACCCGGCGCCGCGCGCGCCGCTTCCGCGGCGCCCACGCCAGCGGCCGCAGCAGAGCCGATCGCGCCGGCCACGCCGGCGCGCCCGCCCATCTCGGTGACGCCGGCCGCGCAGCGCCTCGATCCGGCGCTTGAGCGCGGCTGGGAAGCCCTACAGCGCGGCGATCTGGAGCGCGCGCGCGAGGAGTACCTGCGCGCGTTGAAGGCGAATCCGCTCGACCGGGATGCGTTGCTCGGCCTCGCGACGATCGATGCCCGCAACCGGGACTTCGGGAGCGCCGAAGCGCGCTACATCCGCGTGCTCGAGATCGATCCGCGCGACCCGTACGCGCAAGCCGGCATGATTGCGCTCCGCGGCCAGATCGATCCGGTGCAATCGGAAAGCCGGCTCAAGAACTTGCTGGCGCAGCAGCCGGACGTGCCCTTCCTCAACTTCGCGCTCGGCAACCAGTACGCGGTGCAGAGCCGTTGGCCCGAAGCGCAGCAGGCCTACTTCAAGGCCTATACCGCCGACCCCGAAAACGCCGACTATGTCCTGAATCTGGCGGTAAGCCTCGATCACATGCGCCAGTCCAAGCCGGCCCTGGAGTACTATCAGCGGGCGCTGGCGCTCATCGGGCAGCGCCCCGCGGACTTCAACAAAGCCCAAATCGAAGCGAGAATCAGCGAGTTGCAGCGCTGACGGGCGTTACCCGTTCGATGAATTCCCCGGCCTCACCGCAAGCCAAGCGGCACATTGGGCAGATTTTGATCTCGCAGGGGATCCTCACTGAGGATCAGCTGCGGATCGCGCTGCTCGAGCAGCTCAAATCGCGCCAGCCCGTCGGGAAGCTGCTGGTGCAGCTCGGCTTCGTGTCCGAGGCCACGCTGCGCGACGCGCTGTCCGAGAAGCTCGGGCTGCAGAGCGCCGACCTGTCGCAGATCGTCGTCGATCCCGGCGCGATTCGCATCGTGCCGCGCGAATTCTCCAAGCGCCACAACCTGTTCCCGGTAGCGCTCGACAAGGATCGCAAACGACTGATCCTCGCGATCTCGGACACCAACAACATCGTCGCGCTCGACCAGGTCCGCGCCCAGATGCGGGGCGAATACGAGATCGAGGTGCGCCTCGCGGGCGAGTCGGAGATCGCGCGCGCGATCGAGCAGTTCTACGGCCACGAGCTGTCGATCGACGGCATCCTCCACGAGATCGAGACCGGGGAGATCGACTACCAGAGCCTGCAGGCGAGCGGCGACGAGTACAGCCAGCCGGTAGTCCGGCTGATCGCCGCGCTGCTCGCCGACGCGGTCGAGAAGGCCGCCTCCGACATCCACTTCGAGCCGGAGCAGAACTTCCTGCGCATTCGCTACCGGATCGACGGCGTGCTGCGGCAAATCCGCAGCCTCCACAAGACCTACTGGCCGGCGATGGCGGTGCGGATCAAGGTGATGGCCAAGATGAACATCGCCGAGACCCGGGCGCCGCAGGACGGGCGCATTTCCCTCTCGCTTACCGGCCGGCAAGTCGATTTCCGCGTCGCCTCGCAGATCACCACCCACGGCGAGAACATCGTCCTGCGGATCCTCGATCGCCAGAAGGGCATCGTGCCGCTCGACCAGCTCGGCCTCCAGGCCGAGCAGCTCGCGATGCTAAAGCGCATGATCCAGCGCCCCGAAGGGATCATTCTCGTCACGGGGCCGACCGGCAGCGGCAAGACCACGACGCTCTACTCGATCCTGAACCACATCAATCACGACGGGGTCAACATCATGACCCTCGAAGATCCGGTCGAGTACCCGATGACGCTGATCCGGCAGACCTCGGTCAACGAAGCGGCGAAGCTCGATTTCGCGAACGGCATCCGCTCGCTGATGCGCCAGGACCCCGACGTGATCCTGGTGGGGGAGGTGCGCGACGAGGACACGGCGCAGATGGCCTTCCGCGCGGCGATGACCGGCCACCAGGTGTACTCCACGCTGCACACCAACACCGCGATCGGCGCGATTCCGCGCCTGGTCGACATCGGGCTCTCGCCCGAGATCATCGCCGGCAACATCATCGGCGTGATCGCCCAGCGGCTCGTGCGCCGACTGTGCCGGCACTGCCGGCAACCGTACGCCGCGAATCCGGCCGAGTGCCGGATGCTCGGCGTCAAGCCCGAAGGGAAGGCGCCGACGCTCTACCGCGCTGTCGGCTGCGACCACTGCGACTACCAGGGCTATCGCGGCCGGCTGGCCATCATGGAGCTCCTCCGGCTCGACGGTGAGCTGGACGAGATGGTCGCCCACCGCGCCACCCCGAGAGAGCTGCACAAGACCGCGCTCGCGAAAGGGTTCCGGACCCTGGCCGACGACGGCGCCCGGCGCGTGCTGGACGGGTCGACTTCGCTCGACGAGCTGCAGCGGGTCGTCGATCTCACCGACCGCATGTAGCGCGGGGCGTGCGGCGCGCGTGACCGGCGTCACGGGGCGCGGGCGGTTCGGTTTTCCTCGCTCGGCCAAAGCGTTATGCTCCGTCTTTGACTGGATGTCCGCCATGCCCCTGTTCAACTACAAGGCGATCAGCGCGACCGGTAAGGCCCTCATCGGCCAGATCGACGCGCTGAACGTCGTCGATCTCGAGCTCCGGCTGAAGCGCATGGGGCTCGATCTGATCGTCGGCGGCCCGACCAAGCGCTCCGGCGGCTTCGGTCGCACCATCAAGCGGCCCGACCTGATCAACTTCTGCTTCCATCTCGAGCAGCTCGTCGGTTCGGGCGTGCCGCTGGTCGAGGCGCTTACCGACCTCCGCGACAGCGTCGACAACCCGCGCTTCCGCGAGGTGATGTCCGGGCTCATCGAGGGGATACAGGGCGGCCAGAACCTCTCCGGCGCGCTCGCCAACTACCCCGAGATCTTCAGCCCCGTGTTCCGCAGCCTGATCAAGGCGGGCGAGGACACCGGGCGCCTGCCGGAGGTGTTGCGCAGCCTGAACGACAACCTGAAATGGGAGGATGAACTCGCCGCGCAGACGAAGAAGATCATCATGTATCCGGCCTTCGTCGGCACGGTGATCCTCGCGGTCACGTTCTTCCTGATGATCTATCTCGTGCCGCAGATGGTCGGGCTGATCAAGAACATGGGGCAGACCATTCCGGCGCACACCCGCGCGCTCATCTTCGTTTCGGATATTTTCGTCAACTACTGGTGGGCGGTCATCCTGATACCGGTCGTCGCCTTTGTCGGCTTCAAGTACGCGGCCCAAAATAACCCCGCGCTGCGCTACCGGATCGACGGCTTCAAGCTGAACCTGCCGGTCGTCGGCCCGATCCTGCGCAAGATCATCCTGTCGCGCTTCGCGAGCGTGTTCGCGCTCATGTACTCCTCGGGCATCACCATCCTCGATGCGATCCGCAGCTCGGAGGAGACGGCCGGCAACCTGGTGATTCAGGACGGGCTGCGCGAGGTCGGCCAGCAGATCGGCGACGGCAAGAACGTCACTGCGGCGTTCCAGGAAGTGGGCATGTTCCCGCCGCTCGTCGTACGGATGCTGCGCGTCGGCGAGAGCACGGGCGCGCTCGATACCGCGCTGCTCAACGTAAGCTACTTCTACAACCGCGAAGTCCGGGAGAGCATCGCCAAGGTCCAGGTGCTCATCGAACCGACCCTGACAGTGGTGATGGGCGTGTTGCTGGGGTGGGTCATGCTCTCGGTGCTCGGCCCGATCTACGACACCATCTCCAAGCTGAAGTTCTAAGGCTATGGCCCGCAAACGCCTCCTCTACTTCGCCGCGGCACGCGTGTTCCTGTATCGATGGGCCCACGGCAAACTCGCGGTGGAGTCCTCGTTCGCCAACAACGAGGAGGGCGCGCACGCGTTCGCGGCGCACCTGCGCGAGGTCTCGTCGAGCCTGTTCTACCTCCTGGTCGACATCGTCGAGGAAGACTTCCATCAGGAGAACGTGCCGTTCGTTCGCGGCAGCGACCGCAGCACCCTGCTCGGGCGCAAGCTCGCACAGCGCTATCGGGACACGAGCCTCTCGCTCGCCGTCTCGCTCGGGTACGAAAAGACGCAGCGGCGCGACGAGCGGATCCTGTTCAGTTCGTTCACCAACAACGCGCCGTTCCAGCCGTGGCTCGCGGCGCTGCGCGACCAGGAAGTGGCGATCGCCGGGGTGTATTCGATGGCGCTGCTCGCGCCTCAACTCGCCACCAAGCTCGGCGCGAAAAGCGCGTCGCTCCTGCTCGTCACGCTGCAACCGGCCGGCCTGCGCCAGACCTACCTCGAGAACGGGAAGATCCGCTTCAGCCGTCTCGGGCCAATCGAAGCCGCCGATGCGTCGGACCCGAATCGTCTCGCGGATGCCTACGACCGCGAGACGACCCGGGTCTATCAATACCTCACCGCGACGCGCATCCTCGCGCGCGAAGGCGCAGCGGTCGATGCGGTGCTCGTCGCCCCGACCGGCGAGCGGCATCGCGTGCAGGCGGCGGGGCCCAATTTGCCGCAGATCCACGCCGTGGTCATTGAGCTCCACGAGGCGGCGCGCGCGATTGGGCTCCACGCGTACCCGGAGGGAGCGGGCGCCGAGGTGCTGTTCCTGCATCTCCTCGCGAAGCGTCCGCCGCGCGACTAGTACGCGGCCGGGGACCTGCGCCAGTACTACCAGTTGCACCAGGCGCGCGTCGGTCTGGTCGCGGCCGGCGCAACGATCTGCCTGCTCGCGGTTGCCTACGCCGGCGTGCAGCTCGCGCAGCGCCTCGGCCTGGAGGACCACATCTACGCCGATCGGGTGCGTACCCAGGCGGCAACAGAGGCCTACGGTCACGTCACGGCCGGTTTCCCTCGGCTGCCGACGACGACCGACAACCTGCGCGTCACGATGGAGAAGTACGCGCTGCTCACCAAGCAGACCGCGCCCCCGGATCGCCTGATCGCCGAGATTTCGCACGCGCTCGATGCCTCGCCCCGAATCGAACTCGATCAGATCCACTGGCAAATCGGGACCAATCCGAAAGAGAAGCTCAAGGACGCCGGTTCGCCGCGCGCCCCCGGCGCCGGCACGGCGCTGCCCGGCGCCGCCGCGGTCGTTGGTCCGGTCTACGAAATCGCGGAGATCGGCGGGCGCGTGGCGGTGACTCGCGCCGGCGACGTTCGCAACATCACGCTTACCGTGAATGAGTTTCTGGATGCGCTGCGCAAGCGTCCGGGAATCGAGGTCGTTCAGGCGCGGATGCCGTTCGAAGTCGGCTCGGAGACGCGCTTGAGCGGGGATATCGGCACCCAGGCCGCCGCGAAAGCGCCGCAGTTCACGGTTACAATCGCCAGGAAGCTCGGTTCATGAAGCTGCCACCGAAAGCCGGCCAGCGGCTCGTCATCCCGGGCGCCATCGCCGCGGCGCTGATCGGTGTTGGGGCGGTCTGCGTCGTGGCCGCGAGCGGGCTCCTGAATCAGACGCGAACCGACCTCAGCGTGGCGAAATCGGATCGTGAGCAGGCGCAAGTGAAGCTTACGCGGGCGACCGACGAAGAGCGCGAAATCCGCGAGAAACTCGTCGACTACCGCAAGCTCGTCGACCGCGGCATGATCGGCGACGAGCAACGGCTCGATTGGGTCGACCGGATCAGCGAAATCAAGACCGCGAGGAAGCTGTTCGACGTGAAGTACTCGATCGAGCCGCAGCGGCCGGTCGACTACCCTGGCATGGCGACCAAGGGCGAAGTCGAGTTCCTCGCGAGCCCGATGAAGCTCGATATGGCACTGCTTCACGAAGAAGACCTGTTCCGGTTCATCGGCGACCTGCGCGGTGCGCTCAGTGCATACCTCGTCGTCAGGGTCTGCAACGTCAATCGCGCGGAGAGCGCGACGGGCGATCGCGGCAACGGGCCCCGACTGCGCGCCACCTGCGAAATCGATCTCGTGACGGTCCGCGACCGGCAGGCGAGACGGTCCTGAGCGGAGGCGACGCAATGCGACCGCCACAACGATTCGGCACCCTGCGCCGCCGCGTGGTCGGGGCGCTCATCGCCGCGATTTCGCTCCTGGGGTTGACCGCCGTCCACGCGGACGAGTTGGGACGGCTTTTCTACACGCCGCAGCAGCGCGCGGAGCTCGACCGCCAGCGCGACATGAGCACCGCGGAACCTCAGGCAGCCGGCGCCGAGAGCCTGGTCACGATAAACGGCAACGTCGTGCGCTCCAGTGGCAAGACCACGACCTGGGTCAACGGCGTGGCGCAGCACGATGCGGCCCGCGGCCGCGACCCGTCGCGTCCGGTGGTCGTCGACGGCGACACGAGCGTCCGGGTGAAGGTCGGGCAAACATACGACCGGACGCAGGGAGAGACCCATGATCCGCTCGGAACGGGCGAGATCCGCATCGCGCCGCCGCCGGCCCGTTAGTCGCTCTGCCGGCCGCGTGCGATCAATCACCTCGCGGCTGTGCGCGCGCACTTGACCCCAGCGTTAGCAACTCCCGCGCAGCGCGGTTTTGTCGCCGTCCTGCTCCTCGTGGCACTGGTGATGGGCTCACTCTATGCGCTGGTCACCACGCTCAGCACGGCGACCGCGCAAGTCTCCATGCGGCGGGATGCGACGACCCAGGCCGCGATGGAGCAGGCCAAAGCGGCCCTGATCGCCTGGGCCGCGCTGAACCCCAATCGTCCCGGGGCCCTCCCGTGTCCCGACACGAACAACGACGGCCTCGCCGAGCCGCCCGTCGGCGGCGCCTGCCCCCAGTACGTCGGCCGCTTGCCATGGGCCACCCTGGGCCTGCCCGACCTGCGTGACGGTGCCGGCGAGCTACTTTGGTATGCCCTCGCCCAACCCTTCACCAACGACCCAGGTGCCGGCGCGATCAACAGCGACACCCAAGGAACCTTGAGCGTTGCAGGGACCGCGCCTGCGGCGAATTTGATCGCCATCGTTTTCGCGCCCGGCCCGGCGCTGGTCGGGCAGGATCGGAGCGCCGCTGGCGTGAACAACGTTGCGAACTACCTGGACGGCGGGAACGCCGTTGCCACCACGAATTTTCGTAGCGGACGCTGGTGCGAGCGGGGTACTGAGTGTCCCGGGGGGATACCGTTCAACGATGAGCTCGCCACGATCACTCACGCCGAGCTGTTCAACGTCGTCGAGAACGTCGTCGCCAAGCGCATCCAGGCGGAGGTCGTCCCGCAGATCCAAGCCCACCTCGCGCTGTGGGGCGGCGCGATCGGCACCCCACCGAGTGCGGCGACCAAAGGCTTCTACCCGTTTGCCGCACCGTTCGACGACCAGTCGCAATTGCCGACCCTTCCCACCGACCCGAGCCGATCACAGAATCGCTACCAAGGTCTGCTCGGCCAGACGAACGGCTTGCTGCCGGTCACGCGGGACAACACGACCTGGATGGTGTGGGACAACCTCTCTTGCCAGAAGGTCGGCGGGGGCTTTGCGTCGCAGTTCCAGCCGCCGGCATCGCCGACGGATTGCGCGGCGACTTGCAGCGCAAGCGCGACTGGGCTGGTATGCAATTTCTTCTACTCCGGAGGCGGGTTTTGCGACGACATGAACGTCCGGGTCAGCGGACGGGTGCGCAACGTCGCGCTGAGCTTCGCCCTGCCGGTCTCCGGCCAGACGGCGTCGCTCTCGGTCTCGGACAGCCTTACGCAACAGCTGGAGACCGCCGGCGGCAATCCCACCGGTAACCTCAACGTGCAGTACGACGTCGGCTTGCCCCACACCTGTACGCCGAAGAACGTTGTGATCACAGTCCCGACGCCGCAGTTCCAGGCCTGGACCGATGCGACGGTCGTCACCAACTGGTTCGTGCGCAACCGGTGGTACAGCCAGGTCTACTATGCCGCCTCGCCAGGCTACGTGCCGACCGCGGCCATCGCCGCCGGTGCAGGGGGAACCTGCACCGTGGCCGGGACGCCGACGTGCATCACGGTAAGCAACTGGCCCGCCACGCCCACCAACGACAAGCGCGCAATCCTCGTCCTCGCCGGCCGCAACCTCGCCGGCGGGGCGCGTACATTTACGATCGCTAACTACTTCGAGGGCGCCAACAGCGTGGCGACGCCGTCCTACACCACCCCGGCGCCGGACTACCTATTTCAATGGGGTCTGCGCTCGCCGGTGTTCAACGACAAAGTCGTCGTGGTTGCACCCTGATGCGCCCACGCTCATCCCCCGCACCGCGGGCACGCGGCTTCACCCTCACCGAGCTCGCGGTGGTCGTCGCGATCGTCGCGCTGCTGATCGGCGGCACGCTGATGACCCTCGCGGCGCAGAACGCGGCACGCGAGGTGAGCGACACGCAGCGTACCCTCGAGACGGCGCGCGATGCGATTGTCGGTTTTGCGCTCCAAAACGGGCGCCTACCCTGCCCGGCGTCCGACGGCAGCCCCGATGTCTCCGGGGTGGCGACGGTCCCGAGTGGGGGTGCGGAGAGCTTTTGCACCAGCGACTTGCCAGCCGCCTGCGGCGCGCATATCACCGTGCCCCCGTATCCGGCCCACGGGCGGTGCTCCAACCCGCGCAACGGCTATCTTCCTGCCGCCAGCCTCGGCCTCGGGCCGACCGGCTCGCTTCCTAACCTCGGGCCGCCGCCCAACAATAGCGGGTTCTTGCTCGATGCTTGGAACAACGGCATCCGTTACGCCGTCACGGATTGGAATTGGCCCGGGCCCACCCCGCCCGCCCTCAACAACGTATTCACCGCGTCGGGTGGGATGAAACAGGTCGGCTTCGCACAGCTCGATCCGACCCTCAATTTGTTTCTGCGCGTGTGCTCCGCGGCCGGGCCGACCACGGTCGACCTTGTCTGTCCCCCCGGCGGCGGGCCGCAGTTCAACACGCCCGCGGTCATTTTCTCGCTGGGCAAAAACTGGGCGCTTCCAGGCCCCGGGACCGACGAGCTGGAGAACATCGACGGGGATTGGGTCTTCGTCTCGCGCCCGCCCTCGCCGTCCGGATCCGCAGCCCAGTTCGACGACATCGTGATCTGGCTGTCGCCGAACGTGCTCTACAACCGTCTGATTGCGGCGGGCGCGATCTGAGAAATATTGCCGCCGCGGGCTCCCCGGATGCCCGGACGTGCGCCAAGTCTTTCCTTGCCTGAGCGTCCCCGGCTACTCACTCGCCCGCGAGTCATCGTAGAATCGCAGCCCATGCCGGTGGAATAGGTCCTACCGGGGCCTTCCTGCGCGGCCATCGTTCCAACAACAACGCTGCGATGAGCTACCTGTCGGAACTCGCAAGGCGCCTGCGCACCGCCGGCATCGAGCCAGGCGACTCCGACGACCTGAGGCTCAAGAAGTCGCTGCTGATGTTCGCGATGGGCCTGACCATCGCGGCGCCGGTGTTCTGGCTCTCGCTGTACTCGGCGATGGGCTTGAACTTCCCGGCGACGGTCCCGTTCGGGTATCAGCTGCTCTCGCTCGGCACGCTCGTCGTCTACCTCGCGACGCGAAACTTCGACCTGTTTCGGGTCCTGCAGCTCTGCCTGTATCTGTTCTTCCCGTTCGTGCTGCAGTGGCAGCTCGGGGACTTCATCACGGCGAGCGGCTTTGTCCTCTGGGGCCTCCTCGCCCCGGTGGGAGCGATCCTGCTCTACAGCCCGCGCGATTCGGTCCCCTGGTTTGTCGCCTACCTGGTGCTCATCTTCGCGTCGGCGGGCGCCGACTTCTACCTGTACTCGGAGGGCGCGAAGCCGCCTTCCGTGCCGCCGAAGACCATCGTCGTGTTCTTCGCGCTCAATTTCGCGGCCATCTCGAGCATCGTCTACTTCCTGCTCCGCTATGCGGCCGTCGAGCAGGAGAAATCCAAGGACCGCCTGGAGGAAGCGCATCGACTGCTCCAAGTGGAGCAGGATCGGTCCGAGCGCCTGCTGCTCAACATCCTGCCCGAGCCCGTGGCGGAGCGCCTGAAGCAGGAGGACGGCACGATCGCCGATGGCTTCGCGGACGTGACGGTGATGTTCGCCGATATCGTCAACTTCACGACCATCGCCGAAGGGCTGTCGCCGAACCAGATCTTCGCGATGCTGAACAAGGTGTTCTCGTCGTTCGATTCGCTCGCGGAGAAGTACGGCCTGGAGAAGATCAAGACGATCGGCGACGCCTATATGGTCGCCGGCGGACTGAACGACGATTCGGGCGTCAACTACTCCGAAGCAATCGCGAACATGGCGCTCGACATGCGCGCACTGCTGGAGCGCGAGATCGCGGTCAACGACAATCGGCTCGAGATCCGCATGGGTATCGGGACCGGTCCGGTGGTGGCGGGCGTGGTCGGCAAGAAGAAGTTCATCTACGATCTCTGGGGCGACACGGTCAACATCGCGAGCCGGATCACTGCCGAGAGCGTGCCCGGGATGATCCAGGTCGACGTGACCACCTATCGCCGGCTGCGGAGCAGGTTCGAGTTCGACCCGCCCAAGACGCTCCACCTAAAAGGCAAGGGCGACACGACCGTGTACACCCTCAAGGGCCGCAGGGAAACCGCGACCCGCGAAGTGGTGGCCTGAGCGCCTAGGCCGAAGCGCGTTCGTCCGCGGCCGCCGGGCGGGCGACGTGGTCACTGCGGCGGACCGCGCCGCGGAGCTCGAAGCAAACCGCCCCGGGTTCGTTGCGCGCCAGCGTGAAACCAAAGCCCAACAGCTCGGCCTGGCGCGCCACTTGATAGAGCCCGATGCCATAGCCGGTTTCCGACGGCACGGGTCCCTTGAGCAGCCCTTCCAGCGCGGTGCGCGGCACCGGCCGTCCCGTGTCGCAAACGGTGAGGACGATATGGTCGCCGCAGGCGAGCCCGATCGTGACCGTCACCTCGGGGTCGAGCTTGCGCTTCTCGAGCGCGTTTTGGAGCATGTTGTCCGCCGCGCTATCGAACAAGTCCTTCGGCAGCAAGATACCGGCATCGACGCCACTCGCGTCGAACCGCGCGCCGCGCAAGGAGCAAGTCTTCTGCAGCCCTTCCCACCACACGTCGGCCTGCACGAACCGGCCGCTGTCGATCTGCGGGCGCTGCTGGAGCTTGTCGAGCGTGTGCTGCAACCGCTGCAGCACGGTCGGCAGATGGCGTCGCATCAGCGCCTGCAGCGCGGCGGGGTCTCCTTCGGGGTCGCGTTCCGCGGCCGCGCACAGCACGTTCAGGGTCTGCAGCAGGTTCTTGACGTCGTGCGTCATGCGGGCGCCGGTCTCATGCAACGCCTGGACGTAGGTCTGCTGCTGGAGCTTCAGCTCGCGCTGCTTCGCCAAATAGAATTGGCCGAGCAGCTGCCCGAGCAGATGAAAATGCCACACCAGGGCCGGGCTGGGTCCGTGCCGACTATAGAGGCGGATGCTCAGTTCCCGGCCGGCGTACTCGACGGTGTTCTTCGACCTCACGCCGAATTCGCCCGAGTCGGCGCCGGTCGACCAAGCGCCCCCGACGACCCAAGGCAGTCGGCCGAGTCCGCCGCAGGCCTCTCTCAGGAACCGATCCGGCCGCGATTCGCTGCGCGATAGCTCGGCCAGGAAATGCATCCACTGCTCGAACGGCAGTCCGATCGAGAGCAGGTAGCGGGAAAAGACCATTTGCAGGCCGGAGAAACCCGCGCGCGGGTTCCAGGCGAGGCTGAGAAAGACCAACACGCCGCCGATGACAAGCAGGCTGTAGGCAAGCGAGAGCGCGTAGCTGAGCCCGCCGATGGTCATAAACGTGAAGCTGCCGAGCACCAGCGCGACCAGCAGCAGGAAGATCATGCTGGAATAGAAGAAGTCGACGATCTGCGGCTCGGCGGTGTCGCCCTCGACCGGCATCAGCGCCATGACGAGGAACAGCCCGGGGAGGCCGTACTGGGCGAGCAACGCGATTTCCCGCTGCAGCGGCGCGTTCGGGAAGCCGTTCGGAACGATCCACAGCAAGAGGAGCGCGACGAGGTACGAGAACACCGTCAGATAGAACACCCGCAGCCAGCGCGCCTGGAAGAGGAACACCTTGCCGCCGACGATCCCCGACAGCACCGCCACCCACAGGCCGAGCATCCACCAGTTCAGGAAGCCGAGGATGGCGACCGCGATCAGGACGATCAACGCAAGCTCGCTCAATTTGAGCCGCTGCCCCACCTGGATGAAGGGCTGCCATACGAGGAACAGACCGAGGTGCGCCATCATCAGGCCGCGGCCCCAGACGTCCTCGACGCCGGCGAGCGCGGCGACGTGCAGGCAGCCGAGCATGGCGAGCACGACGAAGCGCCAATAGCGTCCAGAAAGCCGTTCGGCGAGCTCGAAAATGCTTTCTCTCATCGGTGCCTGTGGGTTGCTGTTGCGCGCGCGCGCGCCGGGATCTACGCTTGCGCGCATCGCAGCTTCCGTGCCAGCCGAGACCGGCGT